>Ga0307479_10004061_pt1 | contig 13372 bp, 12 predicted proteins | sample atmos_gasesECM4C_FD_203743 | JGI IMG/M metagenome (GOLD analysis project Ga0307479, IMG submission 203743) | Hardwood forest soil microbial communities from Morgan-Monroe State Forest, Indiana, United States - atmos_gasesECM4C_515 | ecosystem: Environmental > Terrestrial > Soil > Temperate...
CACCGTGCATGAAGAGCAGCGCCGGGCCTGGCGCGGAGCGCCCGCGAGGAACAAAGAGCTGGCCGTGAATGGTTAAGCCGTCCGCAGCCGGGAAAGTGACCTGCTTGGGAACGACAAGCTGCGCGGAGGGAAATTCGGCCGGAAGCTGAGATGCGGCAATCATCTCTCGCCCGGATGACGTAAGGCGGTAGGGCATGGCCGGGGAAAGGGCGGCCGAGCCAAGACAAACGATGGTGCGGCCGTCGGCGAGTTCGGCGGGGGACCACTCCATGGTTTCGCCCTTAGTAAGGGGTTCGCGCTTGCCGCCATCAATGCTGACGCGCCAGAGATGCCGGCGGTCGATGTCGTCCTGGTTCGAGGAGTAAATCACTGAGCGTGCATCGCGTGAAACGGCGACATCTTCAACCTCAAATTCTCCGGAAGTAAGAAGTTTCGCCTCGCCACCGGCGGCGGGAATGGAATAGAGGTGGTTCCAGCCATCTTGCTCCGACGCGAGGAGAATGCGGCTGCCAACGAAGTGGAAGGATTTGTCCTCGGTGAGATTGGGGAGCGATCCAGTAAGCTCCTCGGTGCTGCGCCAAATGGTGCGTGCTTCGCCCGTAACAGCGTCAGCAACGTAAATGGCCCACGGGTTGGGACGAATCTCAAGAAGCGGGAGGCGCTCCTGAAGGCCGTGGACGCGAACGAAAGCGACTTGTTTGCCATCGGCGGACCAGCGGGGCATGGAGTCCCGGTCTACGGAAGGAGCCAAGTAGCGTACTGATTCGCGGCCGAAATTGTAGATGGCGATGAAACTGTGATCACCGCGATGGGAGACAAAGGCGATTTCCGAGCCGTCTGGCGACCACCTTGGCGAGTCGTTCTCGCCGCGCACGAAGGCAAGCGCATGCGCTGGAACGGCGCCAGAAACGGGGGCAACCCACAGTTGCCCGCGCGCGGCCCAAACGGCTGTGCTGCCATCGGGCGAGAGTTCGATATCCTCGCAGCCCTCTCGCGCACAACCCATTTCGCCAAGATTGCGAGGCTCGCCCTTGTCCACATCCACGGCCCAGACTTGCTGGTTCGGGCGGATGACATTGCTCCCTGGATCGGCCACCTCACCCGCGGAATTGAGTTCGCTGCCGCGCGCATAGAGAACAGTACGGCCATCGGGAGTGAGCCGGAGGCTGGCGAGCGCCATGCCGTCGTCGTCCGAGTAATGCGTGACCTGGCGGGCTGCGAAGCCGGGCGCGTCGGCAACCCATACATTGCGCACGCCCTTGGCGTCGAAAGTCCAAGCCATGCCCGGCGCACGGGCCGCCACTGTCAAATTCTCAGGGAACGGCGAGCTCATAACTTGTTCGACGGTGAACGTTTGCGCCCCAGCAGCGTGGGGGAAAAACAAGGCCCACGCGCACAGGGCTGCAAAATGCGCGATAAAGTTTGGCCTACGCAACGCAGAGGTTGGTTTCACGAGATCCCCTTGGCTTATAAAATCGGAACAATTGTACCGCTTCACGCGATGGTGGGAAATCAGCTTTAGCGAGCACCGATTGCGTAGGAAGTGCGTAAATCGCAATGACTTCCAGGGTCGGACTCGCCAAGAAGCAAGGCGAGGATTTGCGGGATTTCGAAGATTGCGCGATTTGTTTGCCCGGCGGCATTGCGCCGTAGCTCTGTGAAGCATGCAGGGTCCAACATCTGCTCGACCCCGCGGACAACGTCCTTGAAGCTTCTTAGGACGATGCCGACCTTTTCCTCTATCACCCACTCCGCGTTATAACGCTCCTGGGGAAGCGTCCACGCGTTGCATTCGATCAAAACAGGAAGTTTGCAGGCCATGGCTTCCGCAATGCTACCCGGGCCGGGTTTGCCGATCAGAAAGTCGGCTGCGCGCATCAGGCGATGCACCTCCCTTGTAAACCCGATAACATGCACGGGCATTCTCCAGCGCCGGGCGCGAAGCTTGGCAGCGAGAACCTCGTTGCGTCCGCAAATCAAGATGAGCTGCAGCGGCAAGCCGGCATCTTCCAGGCGCTGGGTGATGTCTAACATCACTTTCGAGCCGTGGCCGCCAAACAGGGCGACCCCGGTCATGCGGTCAGGAAGCAGATCCATGGCCTGGCGCAGCGGAATAGGATTGGAGCTTTCTTCGCTGTAAAAGTCCGGCCGAAGGATCATTCCTGACGTCCGAAGGATTCGAGCGGCGTCGCGCCCCATGGCCAAAGCTTGCTGCACAGCCCTTTCCGTTCCGCAGATGACGTACTGATCTTTGATCGGTTCAATCCAGAAGCGCGGGGGGAAATCGGCCAGGTCGGTGATCACGGTAACGAAGGGACGCTCTGGATATACACGAGTCCAGCTTTCACAAATCGCGCGGTTGAAATGGGGGATGACGGAAACGAGGAGGTCTGCCGGATTCTTGCGCCAATGGTTTTCCAGCAAGCGCACCAGCGGCCTGTGCAAGAGCCGAATCGTCGCCTGGAGCAGCAGCAGCAAGTACCTGCTGCCGAGTGTCCAACCGTTTTGCAGAAGAATGTTGTACTGCTGCTGGATCCGAATGCCGGTGAATCTGCGCAAGATATCGAGCCGGTCCGTCAGATCCTGAAACTGAACCAGTTGGATGCGCCAGTCGCGTTGTTGCTGAGCGATGACCGCCTGAAGAGCCTCGGCGGCGTTGCGGTGACCCCCTCCCGCATCATGATAAACGATATGGATTTCTTTCACTGGGGGAATTGTGCCATAAGAGACGGAGCTCGAGACAGAGCACACTCGATGCCATGTGGATAATCACGTAACTCGATTGTGCTCAATAAGTTTCATGAGCACATTTACTCAGAATTAGCGGCCTCTTTACAGGCTGTTCATAACCCCAGGCAAAGAATTATTCATGCGCTGCGACCTTCACGTTCACACCATCGCTTCCGGAATGTTCAATCTTCCCGGGTTAAGCCGGGTTTGCCGAGAGTGTTACTGCCAGCCCGAAGACGTCTACAACCTGCTAGGGCGGAGGGGAATGACGCTGATTACCCTAACCGACCACGACTCCATCGAAGCGGCGGAAGTCCTGCGATCCCGTCCGGATTTCTTCCTCAGCGAAGAGGTTACCGTCCAAATGCCGAGCGGCACCGAGGCGCACTTAGGAGTCTACAACCTGACCGAGCGGGATCACATCGAGATTCAGCGTCTCCGAAACGATTTGATCGCTTTGCTCATGTACCTGAAGGAAAGGAAGCTGTTCTTTAGCGTCAATCACATGTTCTCGGGATTGACAGGGCCGCGTGAGGCCGAAGACTTCGATTGGTTTGAATCCTGCATTCCAGCCTATGAGACCCGCAACGGACAAATGCAGAGAAAGGCCAATGAAGGCGCCGCGAATCTTGCGGCGCGCCTTGGCAAGATTGCCATTGCCGGAAGCGATTCGCATGCTCCCGGGAGCGCTGGACTTACCTACACCGAAGTTCCCGGAGCCAGGACGGCCAGTGAGTTTTTCGCAGGGCTGAGGGCCGGAAGGGGCCACGTTGCTGGCGCGCACGGCACTTACGCCCAACTCACAGCGGACGTCTTGAGCATCGCCACATCGCTTTTCGCGGATAAGCCCTGGACGCTGGCGGTCTCGCCGCTTGCTCTATTGGCGCCTATTTTTACCTGGGGGCATTGGATGCGCGAGCTCCATTTTTGCAAAAAATGGAGGGCAGCCCTCGAGAATGGCGCGCCCCGCAAACGCGATCTCCGAGGCATCGATTCGCGTCTTGAAGCTAACTGGGCAGGTTGAGATACGTGAACCTGCTTCTTGGAACTGAAATGGGAAAGACCTTGACACTTGCGCGCAATGTTCGCGGCTTTATCGAGCGGCGCGACCACCTGTTGATGAGGCGGATGAACCGGTGGCACGCGCCGCGTTGGATACGCATCTGGACCATTGTTGCGTCGCGGATGGGCGACGGCTGGATCTGGTACGCTTTGGGCTTTTCGCTTCTTGCCTTCGGTGGACCGCAGCGGTTTGCCGCCGTCTCCGCAGGAGGCGCCGCAGCGGTACTGGGAGTTCTCGTGTTCAAGACACTGAAGTGGCTGAGCCAGCGACCCCGGCCCTGCGAAATCGAGCCGCATTGTTGGTCGAAGTTGCTGCCGCCGGATCGCTTTTCATTTCCGTCAGGGCACACGATGACGGCGTTTTCCATCGCGCTGGTTATCAGTTACTTCTATCCTTCGCTCGAAGGCGTGCTTTTTTTCCTGGCGCTGAACATTGCGCTCTCGCGCATCATCTTGGGAATGCATTTCCTAAGCGACGTCCTGGCGGGCATGATATTGGGAATCGCGCTGGGATGCACCTCGATTACTGCCTACGCAGCGATGGGTCTCCTCGACTGAAGGCGCAGACCCGCTGGTCGCACAGGAGTATCGATTCTTCGTTGCGTAAATCTACTACAGCCCGAGCTTTAGGTCATTGGTCGCTGCTGCACTTGCGTTGGCGGAGGACCTGAAAGCGTTCGCCCATGCCCTCGGGATGGATGAGGGTTTTGAGCTGGAGGCGGGCGCGGACCTGGTCGGCCTCGGTTTGACCGGGGTCATAGAGGTCGGCAAATTCGTTGGGCTGGCCCAGCGCGAGCAAGAAATTCGTCTGCGAGGTGAACTCGGCGGTTTCCAGGCCGGAGCGCCGGCCCCAGGTTTCGAGCGCGGTGAAATTGACGTGCGCGGTCAAGTCCTGCTCGCCGGGCCCGGCGTAGAAATCTTCGCTGACGCGATGGTCGCGGTAAGCGAGCAGCGTGCCGCGCATGTGGTGGTCGTCGAAGAGGTCGGCGGCTGGATGGCCGTAGTCGATGGTCAGCACGAAGCCGCGTTGGATGCGCCGGCCGATTTCGGTGATCCAGTCGCAGGCTTCGAGGCCGGCTTCGGCGTGCTGGCCTTCGGTCAGCACAACGCCTTGCGCGGCAAAGTATTCGGTGATCGCGCAGGTGGAAACCGGCGCGAGTACATCGACGAAATTTCCGTTGGTGCAGCCTACTAATATTTCCTGCAGCGCGCCGCCGCGCAGGATGACGCGGTGTACGGGGAGCGCGTCGATTAGTTCGTTCGAGAAGACGCAACCAGCGGGAATTCGCGGAGGGATTTCAGCGGAAATGCACAAATGACTTGCTTCCGCGCACGAGGACAGACTAGAGTCTATCGCACGATCCGTTCGGTGTTGCAGTCGCGCCGCAGCTTGCTGGCGGCGCGAGGCGGAGCGCTCGACGGCAACGTATCGCAGCGCGGCATAAAATTCTGGAAGCTTGGCTTCGCAAAAATCGAGAATATATGACGCCAGGCGTCCCACGCCCGCACCGGCCTCCACCAGGACAAATTCTTCCGGTCGGTGGAGCTGCTCCCACATCTGGGCAAATTTGCGCGCCAGCAACCGCCCGAAGACGGGATGCACGTCCACGCTGGTGTAATAATCCGCGAAACGCTGTGATTCTGACTTACTGTAGTAGCCGTGCGTGGGGTGGTAGAGACATTCGCGCATGAAATCGGCGAAAGGGATGGGCCCGTGGCGGCGAATGCGTTCCGCCAACAATTCTTCCAGCGGGGTCACGCGCCTTTGGCTCCCGCATTGTCAGAAGTGAACTCGGTTTGCAGCTTTTTCCAGGTGCGCTCGAAGATTTCCTTCGCGGTATCGTCAAACAGTACAAAGTAAACGGTCTCAGGTGAATTATCCTTGCGCAGATGTTCCGCGGCTTCCCGCAGCATAATGTGCGCGCACTCCTCCAGCGGGAACCCTGCAATGCCCGTGCCCACGGCTGGGAAGGCAATGGACTGAAAACCACGTTCCTTGGCGATTCTTAGACAATGCGAGGTCGAGCTGCGCAGCGCATGGGCGGTTGTTGTGCCACCAAGCCGCATGCTCGCCGCATGAATCACAAACCGTGCCTTCAATTCTCCGCCGGCAGTAATGACCGCATATCCCACGGGGATGCTGCCGATTTCGTTGCACTCTCGCTGGATTTCGTCGCCGCCCTTTCGCCGGATAGCGCCGGCCACGCCTCCGCCAAGAATCAAGTCGTTGTTCGCGGCGTTAACGATTGCGTCGGCGTCCATTTCCGTGAGGTCTCCCTGCTGAAAGATGATACGATCCGCGAGTGGTTTCATTTTCGGAGACGTCCGTTGTGCTTCTCGCGCTCCCCGTTTAACGAGCGGTGATGCAGATTTCTTCCGCGTGACCTTAGGCTTTCTTTTCCGTAGCTTTTTGCTTCGTGTAATCATAAACCCCGCGCCCGCTCTTGCGTCCCAGGCGGCCTTCTTTCACGTATTGGCACAACAATTCGTTGGGCCGGTACTTTTCTCCGAGCGTACTGTGCAGATATTCGAGAATGTTCAGCCTGACATCGAGGCCGACAAGGTCCACCAGCTCGAACGGCCCCATGGGATGATTCAGGCCGAGCTTCAGCGCTTTGTCGATATCTTCGACCGTGGCAATTCCGGCTTGCAGCATGTCGAACGCTTCGTTTCCGATGAGCGCGTTAACGTGCGTGGTGATAAAACCAGGCGCCTCATTCACCAGAACGACTTCCTTGCCCATACGGCGGGCTACTTCGCGGCAAACGTCGACTGTGTCTTCTGATGTGTGTCGCGTGCGTACCAACTCAACAAGCTTCACCTTCGGAGCGGGATTGAAAAAGTGCATGCCGATGCAGCGATCGCGCGAAACGGTGACGTCTGTAAAATCCGTGATGGAAAGGGAAGAAGTGTTACTGGCGAAAATCGCTCCTGTCTTGGCGAACTTATCGAAGATCGTGAAGAGTTCGAGCTTCATCTCCAGCTCTTCGGGGACCGCTTCGATGATGAGCTCGGCGTCACGGATAGCATCTTTGACGTCCGTGGCGGTCGAGAGCAAGCCGAGCGCGCGCTCGCGAACGCCGGCCTCCACCTTTCCCCGCGCGACTTCTTCCTCGAACGACCGCCGGATCCATGCCGTAGCTTGCTCGAGCACGCGGGGGGAAATGTCTTCAAGCACAGTCTGGTATCCGCCGAAGGCTGCTGCGTATGCGATTGCTCGCCCCATGGTTCCCGCACCAATCACGGCGATGGTCCTTACTTCCATTCTTTTCAGTCCCCCTGCAAAACGCAAGCTTCTGCGGCAAGTAGTCGTGCTGACTTAGTGCATTTTATTTTACTTTCCAAACAGGCTTTCGCTTTTCGAGGAAGGCGCAAATGCCTTCCTGCGCGTCGCGCGTGCGCATCAGCTCGGACAAGTATACGCGTTCCGCTTCTTTGAGCTGCTTCAAAAAATCCCGGGCGTGGAGTTGGCGCAGGGTCTTTCGCGTTAAATGGAGGACGCTGGGGCTGAGAGTGTGAAGCTCTTCGAGCAGCGCATCCACGGCCTTGATCAGTTCGTCATCAGCAACCACGCGGGTTACGATGCCGAGACGGTGCGCCTCGCCCGCACTGACTTGGCGGCCGGTGAGGATCAAATCCGCAGCCGCGCGCATTCCAATCAAATGGGGCAGGATCACCATGGCCACAGGAGGGTAGCAGCCCAGCTTGATTTCTGGCTGGCCGAATTGTGCAGACTCCGTGGCCAGGACGAAATCGCAAAATGCCGCCAGTTCCATCCCACCGCCGAGACAGTAGCCTTGCACGGCAGCTATGGTTAGGCACTTGGCCGCGGCAAGGCGTCGAAACACGCCGTGAAAAGCGGCAAGCATTTTCGCAACACGCTTGGGCGTGTGATCGCTAACGGCCGCGCCGGCGCAAAACGCTTTGGCGCCCGCACCCTGAAAAACCACAAAGTGGGATTGTGGCAGCGTGCGTGCCAGCATCGCGTCGAGTGACTGCATCATCGGGATATCCAGAATGTTAAGGGGTGGACGGTCGAGCGTAATCCAAGCAGTGCGATCCACCAACTGGAGCTGAATCGTTTCGTTGTGAGTGGGCATGTTCGGCCGGATGGTCGGACGTGCAAAACTACTTGCCGCGAAATTGCGGAAGCCGTTTTTCAAAAAACGCCCGAATGCCTTCGTTGCAATCTTCGGAAAGGTAGCAGCGAACTTGCTCCTGGACTTCATGCTCAAGCGCTGCCGCGAGTTTTTTTCTTTCGCTGGCAAACAGCGTTTTCTTGACGGCACGAACGGCCATAGGCGGACCCTGCATGATTTTTCCCGCAAGTGCTTTGACCGCGGCCTCGAGCTGTGCGGCGGGCACCACGTGATTCACGATTCCCAGGCGCTCAGCAGTTTTCGCGTCGATCATATCGCCGGTGTAGAAAAGTTCGGCGGCTTTCGAAGGTCCGACGAGCTGTGGCAAAAAGTAGGTGCCGCCAAAATCAGGAAACAGTCCGACTTTGGCAAAATTCTGACCGAAAGTCGCTTCTTCCGCTGCGATGCGAATATCCGCAGCCAAAGCGATATTCATTCCCGCACCCGCCGCCGCCCCATTCACAGCCGCAATAACCGGCTGGGGCATAACGCGCATAGTAAGCACAGCTTGCATGCCGGCGCGCAGGAGTGGCTCCAAGCCCTGTGCCTCGCCGCTCGCGCGGCCTTTGCCAATCAAGGCCAGATCACCCCCGGCACAAAAAGCGCGTCCCGCGCCAGTGAGCACTACAACGCGAATTGATTCGTCCTGCGCAATACGGCCGAGTGCCTCTTGCAGCGCCATGGTGAGCTCATTGTTGAGGGCATTCAAGCGGTCGGGGCGGTTCATCACTAAAGTCGCGATAGCGCCGTGTCTTGCTTCAAGAAGCACGGGCCCCGCTTGGGCCGGTTGGGGAGAATTGCTCATGGGAATCTCCGCTCGTTTCGCGCAACTGGAATAAAGGGACGCATGGAATCACAGGGGATGATAACGCGGAATACCGGGAGCCACCTAAGCTCCGACTCTGCGACTCCAAGATCCAGCTTCTTTGCCTTAAGAATTATACTCAGGACTTAAGACTTTTTCGCCGAGCCTTTCACGTGCATCACGTTCTTCGCTTCGCACAACTAAGGTCACTGAGTTTCTCTGGATCTTTCAACTTTTGAGACCAATTGCGCGAGCTTGCGAAAATGCTGCAGCTTCTCGCTCTTGTACTTGTTGTTCGCGCCGCTCGTGGAAGGCAGCACGTAGACGCGCGCGCCGTACAGCAGCTCCTTCTGCATTCCGTACTTGCATTTGCGCTGCGCAAATTGCTCGTAGGTCAGCTTGCCGTTGAACGCCACCACATGCGGTGTAAACTCTTCCAGTTTTTGCGAAAGCACGATGCGCCCCTCCGCATAGTCTTCGCGCTTTAATTCCTCCACGCCCTTGGTCGGCCGCTTCACCAGGTCCGTCAGCCCCACGCCGAATTCGATTACCCGCTTGTCGTCGTGATAGTCAAACGGCTCCGGCACCACGCCGCTCTCGTAGAGGATCGGCCAGAATTCATTCCCGCGTCCAGCGTAATAATGCCCGACGCGCACGGAGGATTCGCTCGGGTTGCAGCCCACGATGATAAGCTTCATGCCTTTGCGAAGGTGGTCGGGAAGAGTGCGCATGTTGCCAGCTTACTATGTCTCGGCTTTCTCCTATTTTCCTTTGAAGGAAGGTGCGCGCTTTTCTAAATAGGCAGCCAAACCTTCTTTGGCGTCTTCGCTCGTAAAGAGCAATTGCTGGAGCTCGCGCTCAAGACCCAAGGCTTCGTTGAACGGGATCTCCGAACCGGTCACCACCGCGCGCTTGATGCGGCCAACGGCACCCGCCGCTTTATTGGGCGGGCAGAATTGGCGGGCATAGGCCATTACCTCGCGCCAGAAATTCTGGCCGTCATAGAGGTGATGGACCAGCCCCATTTCCAGGGCTTCCTCAAAAGTGAAGGTCACACCTCGTGCCATCAGTTCCAGCGCCTTGGCGCGCCCTACGACGCGCGGCAAGCGTTGCGTTCCTCCCGTCCCGGGGAGCACGCCCAGATTCACTTCGGGCAAGCCGACTTTGCCGCCGTCCTTCTTGGCCAGGCGAATGTCGCAGGCCAGCGCAACTTCCAGGCCGCCGCCGACCGTGTGACCGTTCAAGGCAGCGATAACCAGTTTGGGAGTTTGCTCCAGGCGGCACAGCGTTTCGTTGGCGTGCAAACAGAAATAATATTTGTAGGTGGGATCCGCCTTGGTCAACATGGAAATGCTGGCGCCGGCGCAGAAAAACTTTTCTCCCGCCCCGCGCAGCAGCAGCACGTGCACGTTTACGTCCATCCGCGCTTTGAGAATAGCGGCGTCGAGCTGCTGCATCATTTCGTAGCTGTAAGTGTTGGCCGGCGGGTCGTCCAGTTCAAAAACGGCGATGCCTTCTTCGACGCGATATTTAACCAGCTCTTTCTCGCCCACTGCCGATGTTGTTGCCATTCTTGGTTCCTAGTGAATATTAAACCGCCGCTCTCACAAATCCAATGTCTGTCACCGCGCACAACGCGATCACGTCGACACACATGATTTTACTCTGCATTTGCTCATGGAAGCTGGTGACGAATTCTCTGCGTGCCCAAGGTCGCGTGCCGGACCAGAGCTATGGAGTGCGGAAGTCCCCTGCTCCAAATTTCCTTATCCTTAGTTTGCTTGCACGCCTACGATATCAGGACTTCGTCATTGACAATGAGTGCCGGAGGAATCGGCAGGGCGCCAACAAGCTTCCGCGTGTAGGGATCCCGTGGCGACTGAAAAACCTCTTCCCTCGTTCCAGTCTCTACGATTCGCCCTTCGTTAAGAATCGCCACCCGATGGCAAAGCGTGCTTACTGATAGCAAATCATGCGAGATATAGAGAAGTGTCATTCCCAGGCTCCGGTTCAGCCGGGCGAACAACTGCAGAATCTCGGATTGCGTGACGGCATCGAGTGCGCTCGTGGGCTCATCGCAGATCAACAATGCGGGCCGGTGCAGAATGGCCATGGCAATCAAAACGCGTTGCGCCTGCCCAACGCTCAGCTGCCCGGGGTAGCGGCGAAGAAAAGCGCTATCCGACGGCAAGCTAACGCTCTCGAGCGCCGAAGCGATGGCCTCAGTCTGCGCTCCGTCGGTTTCGTTCGAGTGCGCTCGCCACGCTTCCGCGAGCTGCCGTCCCACGCGCAGCACGGAATTCAGCGCTGTCAACGGGCTTTGCAAGACTAAAGAGATTTCGCGCCCCCGCAGCTTGCGCATTTCCCGCTCGGAAAGTTGCATCAAGTTGCGGCCCGCGAACTGGATTTCGCCGCGGACGAACCCACCTTTCCAGGAGAGCAGTCTCAAGATAGCCAGGGCCAGCGTACTTTTCCCCGAGCCGCTCTGTCCCACCAAGCCCAGGACTTCTCCTTGTTCTAGTTCAAGTGATACGTTCTCGAGCACACCGGGCCGCCCCGGGTAGTCGACGGAAAGACAAACCGACAAAAGTGGAGTTTGGGCGATCAATGTTTCTCCGCGCTTTTCGATTCTTCGAAATATAAATACTCAACGTTCCAAAAGGTCTCCGGATTCAGCGGCGACGGCGCAGCATTTCGCAGCGTAGGTGATACGGCAACCAGTGCATTCTTGTGCACCAAAAAGATAAACGGAGCTTCCTCCCACACGATTTGCTGCACGCGGTCAAATGCTTCTTTGCGAATCTTCGGGTCGATGGAGGAGGACTGCGTGTGCATCAGTTTGTCAATCTCCGCCTCCCAGCTCGTTTCTGGTGATTTTTCCTCCGGATTCCACTGATGGTTGGCTGAAGAGCTCAACCAAAGGTTCATCTGGCCATCCGGATCCAAATCCACATTGACCAACCCAAGGAGGCAAGCATCGTAGTCGAAGGTTCGCGTGATGCGTTCGATCAGCGAAGGAAAATCCAGCGTCACGACATTGACCTGAATCCCGATCTTGGTCATATCCTGTTGGATCATGGTGGCCATCCGTTCGCGGGCTTTGTTTCCCGCATTGGTGACGATTGAAAATTCCACGCGCTGGCCTCCGCGGTCGAACAAGGTCTTCCCATCAAAACGGAATCCATCCGCTTGCAGCCGGCGCAGTGCCAATTGGGGATCGTAAGCAGGCCGCTTCAGGTCCTTATTGAGCCAGAACTTGTTCGCCGGAGTGACAGGGCCGGCTGCGGGACTGGCGTGTCCGTTGTAGGCCACGCGACAGAGATCTTCGCGATTAATGGCTTCTGAGACCGCTCGGCGAAAGGTCGTCGAGCGAAACCACGATTTGTGGTTCGCGGAAATCCGCGACGCGGCGACTTGATTGAACCACATCTGCTCCGTATCAAAGGATGGTCCAAGGTCCTTTGCGCCATACGGCCCATCGGCCGCCAAGTGGTCGAAATACTCGGCATCGAGCCGGTTGATAAGATGAATTTCGCCCCGGCGATACCGAAGCAGTTCCGTGTCACGGTTCTGCAGAATCTCCAGCTCGACGGAATCCAGATAAGGAAGCTGCTTGCCGCGTGAGTCCCGCTTCCAATAATTCGGATTCCTCTTCAGCAGGATGGAAGTGCCAGCCTTGTGCTCCGCGACGTAAAAGGGTCCGAAAGTCGCTGTTTCTTTGTGCGCTGAGTGCGACGGCAAAATCGCCGCCTGATCGAAGATCCGCTCAAGCCCCGCGATCGGCGCGGGGAAGCGCAGCGAGACCTCGTAAGGGCCCAAGCGTGTTGCTTCGAATTGCCCCTCTCCAGATCGGAACGAGTCACCGGTTGGCGAATGCAACTGGGGATCCATCAGCGCTTTCATCGTGTAAACCACATCGTCGGCCGAAAACGGTGTCCCATCCGAAGCGAGGACGTTTTGACGAAGCTCGAAACTGATTTTTCGTCCGCCCTCGGAAATCTTCCACGATACCGCGAGCTCTGGAACAAAGTTCTGTGTCTGCCGGTCCACCCGGATCAATACGCCGCCGGTTAGAAAGCGGATAGTTTCGGAAGGCTCATCCGCGACCATCATCGGATCGAAAGTTTTTGGTTCGGCGTGCAGGACCAGGCGAAGCTGGCCGCCCGACGACTGCGCGCGACTGGCTGCGGGAACGAGACAGGCCGACAGAAAAAGCAAAAGCAGATTTCCCCGTTTGTTCATTATGACAATTCCCCCTGCGGAAGGATGAGTTGGAAACAGGTGAATACCAGCAACATCAGAACTACCGGAGCCAATCGCAACGGGTTGTCCTGCACCATCTGGTAGCTTTCCAGCGTGCGCAGCAAGCTGCCCCACGAAGGCAGCGGCTCCGCCACTCCAAGTCCGAGCATGCCCAGGTTGGCTTCCCCCAGAATGAATATGGGAATGGAGACTAAGAACTGCGCCAGCAGCACAGGCCGCAGTTTCGGCATGACATGCCGTGCGAGTAAACGAATTTCACCGGTTCCGCAGGCCCGCGCCTGAAGCAGGAACTCCGAGTCGCGCAGCTCCCGCGCTCCGGCGCAAAGCACACGCGCCGCGGGTGCCCAACCCAGCACACCCAGAAGCATAAAAG
>Ga0307479_10004063_pt1 | contig 13368 bp, 19 predicted proteins | sample atmos_gasesECM4C_FD_203743 | JGI IMG/M metagenome (GOLD analysis project Ga0307479, IMG submission 203743) | Hardwood forest soil microbial communities from Morgan-Monroe State Forest, Indiana, United States - atmos_gasesECM4C_515 | ecosystem: Environmental > Terrestrial > Soil > Temperate...
GTGATCTGGGTGGCTGACGGATACGAGGAGCATGCCCTCCTCCCCCAGTCGTCGGCGCCATTTGCCGTCGAAATTCCGAAAATGGTCGCGCCGAAAGTGCAGAACTTTCACGTAGTGGTCGACCAATATAGTTTGGGAAAGTCCTAAGATGCATCGCCTTTTGTTCATCTGCGCGGCACTGTGCCTGGCAGTATGCTCGATCACAGCCGGGGCGCAGGATCTTCGAGTGCCCGCCTCGGTCACAGCCGGGGATGAGGCGACGATTCCAACCACGGGCAGCGGCAAGGCCAATTTCTATCTCGTGGGCCCGGGCGTCTCGCGTAAGAGCGATCTTACACTGGGAGAAGAAATTCATCTCCAGGGACAAGAGTTGCGGAATGCCGGTGACTATCTGGTTCTGGTGTGCTCCGACACTTGCCACAGCGGAACGTTTTTCGTGACCGCCGCGAAGCCGGCCAGCCTCGCCTTTCTCGTGCACCCATCGCGGGTTCCGGTGGGGCTGGGCGATGCAGTCAGCGGCGTTGCGCTTCCTTTTGATCAATTTCACAATCTGGTCCTAAGTCCGGCGACGGTGAACTTTCAACTAACCGCCGGGGATAAATCTCAATTTTCACGGCCCGTGCGCACTCAAAATGGCGTGGCGTGGTTTCGAACCGCGTCAGGCAAGTCGGCGGGCGCTGTGCAAGTGATCGCTTCTCTGGAGGATTTGTCCTCGAAACGCGCAGTGCAACAAGTCGCTTCAGATCCCTGCAATCTGCGCATCACAGGCCAGCGCATCCCCATTGGGATTCTGGTCCAGACTGAACCCGTTCACGATTGCGCGGGAAATGTCGTACCCGACGGCACAATCGTTACCTTTTCCGCCACCGAAGCGAACGGAAAAAGTACCGTGGACGCCCCCATCAAGCAAGGCGTAGCGCGCGCGAAGATAGAGGCCTCGGGTGAAACCGTGGTATCGGTTGCCTCAGGCGTGGTAATGGGAAATGAATTGCGCATCGGAGCGAAGCCATGAGTTCGATCATCACATCGAAGATCTACCTTCGTTGCGCCCAGCGCGTTGCTTGGATAGCTGCTTTCTTGTGTGCTGCCGTGTTCAGCTCGTATGGAGCTGATGCGGCTGTCCAGGTCCAACTCGATACGAAGAAAGCAAGTCCGCGAGCGGTCGAGAGTTTAACCGAGCGCGGCATCCTTCGAGATTATCGTTTCGCATGGACGAGCATTGCGCAAGCGATGGAGGCCAATACGCTCGACCCCCTCGAAGGGCCGTTCGCAGGCTCGGCCAAACAGATGCTACGGGACACGGTTGTCAGCCAGCAGCACTCCGGCCTCACTCGGCAATATTTGAACCAGTCGCACCGGCTGGAAGCAGTCTTCTATGCTCCCGAGGGCGATGTCATGGAATTACACGATTCGGCGGAGTATGACCTGCGCATCTCCGATGGTGGAAAAATCATTCATGACGAACACGTCGTCATGCACTTCGTCGTGCTCATGACCCCGGGCGCCGATCGCTGGGTGATTCGCCAGTTGCAAGCCACACCACAGTCGTGAATAACCTTTGCCAGCGGCTGGCAGTCAAAGCGCCAACCGTGGTACCCCTCTGGGCATCTAAATACTCAGCAGGAAGGCCGAAAGAATGGAGCGGTTACTTGTCGAGGACGTTGCTTACTTTTTGTCTAGCTTGTTTCGTGATGGCGAGCGGATGCACCACCTCCGGCGTCCATCGTTCCCTCGTGCAAAATGGTTTGACGCCCGCTCTCTCTCCTAAACTTCTCGCGGTCTACATGCCCTGGTTCGGAGACCACAGCCACATGGATGTGGGCTATTCCAGCGAGGACTCCACCGTTCTCCACAAACAAATTCAGCAGGCGCGGCGCATGGGAATCACGGCCTTTGTCGTCGACTGGTACGGCGAGAGCCGCCCTTACTCCGATCACAATTTTGGCCTGCTGCAGGAAGCGGCGAGTGAAAGTCATTTTCAGGTGGCGCTGCTGTACAACGAGGCCGAGGACGAGGACGCGCAAGCGACTGACAGCGCCATTGCCGCCATGGATAAAGCCTACACCGCCTACATCGGCCCCTCCGCGAAATATCGTGAGGCTTACCTCACTTATGAGGGCCGCCCCATGATATTTATCTTTCCCAAGAGCGGACATATCGACTGGAACCGTGTGCGCGAACACTGCAACAGCTGGGACAGGCCGCCGCTGCTGATTTACAAAGATCAACCGACGGCACAGTTTGCTGACGATTTTGCGGGATCCTATGCCTGGGTACAGCCCGGCCCCGGCGGCTGGGCGCCGGACGGCGGTAATTGGGGCGAGCAATACCTCAAAAACTTTTATAACACCATGAAGAACAAACATCCCGACAAGATCGCCATCGGGGGCGCCTGGCCGGGGTTCGACGATTCGGCTGCGAAATGGGGGCTCAATCGCCACATCCGGCGCGATTGTGGGAAAACGCTGGACGAAACCATGAGTGTGTACCGGCAATACTACGACAGTTCCAATCCACTTCCGTTCCTCATGATTCAAACCTGGAACGACTACGAAGAAGGAACCGCCATTGAGCGCCAGCCTGCGGCCAATTGTGCCCTCGGAGCAAACACCGGGTCCACTTCGTCTGTGGCGCCATAAAGCCCTCACAGAGACCGTGCTGGACGCGGCAAGGCAACAACCTAACTCCGAGATTTCTCATCGAAGATAAGCCGAAGTCCTGTGCCAATCGAACGGCCACACGAGCGGGTCAAAGTTATGAATGGCGCAAAAAACTCTACAAGCTGCCTCAATCTCCTATCGCAACTCTTGCTAGGAATTGGCGACGATAATAGTTCGCGAGGAGATTCTGGCGGCGTCTCGCGGCGCGATCGCACCGATGAAATCAGAGCAACGATTGCCAGCTTTGGTCCCCAGGATTTTGGGGAACTCTGGGAGCTCGCTGCCTCGCATCATGTAGTCATGCGAGCATTCCCCGGCTTACATCGAGTGATGGTGTCGGGGCAGAACGAGTGGGCCGACGCGGTCGACCATGCAATGCAGAAAGAGCAGGTGCGCATCGAGCACGCGTTGTCTTTTTTGGCTCCTATCTGCGAGGCCTTGAAAGAGATTGGCCAGGTGATTGTGATCAAGTCGCTCGATCACTGGCCCGACCTTGGCAGCGATCTTGATTTGTATACGAATGCGAGTAGCGCGGATGTCGTCGGCATCTTGAGAGACCGCTTCAAAGCGCACTTAGAACAACGAAGCTGGGGGGACCGGCTGGCAAATAAATGGAATTTCGTAATTCCTGGCCTCCCGGAACTTGTGGAAGTGCATGTTGGCCGGCTGGGCCAGACCGGCGAGCAAGTCGCGATCACCGATTCTTTGGTCACGCGGGCCGGTACCATGCAACTGGGTGGGCGCATATTCCCAGTGCCAGCGCCGGAAGATCGCCTCATCATCAGTACCTTGCAGCGAATGTACCGTCACTTTTACCTTCGGCTTTGCGATGTTGTGGATACCGCCCGGCTTGTGGAATCGGGTGCGATGGATTATGCCTATCTCAAATCACTGGCTCGCTCTGCAGGCCTTTGGGATGGACTGGCCACCTACCTGGTTACAGTGTCGGGGTACGTCAAGTCGTACCGCGGAAGCGGGCTTCCATTGCCTTCTCTGGTGACAGATGCTGCGCGATTCGGCAACGAACTGGTGAGCTTCCGGCGAAAATTCCTCCGCATCCCGATTTTTCCGCAGGCCGCAAGACTCTACGCTTCAGAGTGGAAGAGATTGTTGCTGAATGGAGAACTGAAGAGCACGCTGCGCCTCAGCCTGCTCCCCGGTTTGGCTGCGGCGGCCGCGCTGGAATTCAAATTTACGGGCACAGACAAAGGAATTTGGTGATTCCTGGTAATGGTTACCGTATTGGCTGCTAAGGAGTCCACAGTATTGTGACTACGGCCTTAGGCCTCTATGTTCGCAGGAATAGGCCTAATGCCAGGAAATTCAAGTTTCGCAACTGAAATGGAAGGGAAGTGCTGTTTGGTTCGAATTCTCGTGGTAGACGACAACCCGGCGGTGCGCCAGTACCTTCGGGCGCTCCTGGAGCAGCAAAGCACCTGGCAGGTGTGTGACGAGGCGCGAACCGGCGGCGAGGCGATTCAGCGTGTCCAAAAGAATCCGCCTGACATGATCTTGTTGGATTTTCAGATGCCTGATCTGAACGGGCTTGACGTTGCCCGCCAAATCTCGGAACTTTTTCCTGAGATCCCCATCCTGATGGTCACAATTCACCTTTCCAGGCAACTGGCGGACGAGGCCCGTCGGGCTGGAATTCGCGGTGCCTGCGCGAAATCAGACGTGGGGTCGATTGTCGAGGCGGTAGACGCGCTTCTGCATGAGGGAACTTACTTTCCTCACTTTCCGCCGGTGAGTTCGATCGGAAACTAATTTAATTAATGTAAAATTCTGGTTTGGAGCAATCGGCCCAAAGATACAGGATTCCCTGTATACGATCCGATTCGGAGCCATGTTAATTTTCAGGTTGATTTGCTTCGGAACTCTTCCGCCTGGCGGGGACTCCTGCGGCAGGAACCAATACGTCAAAAAGAATTAGTGTTGCGCGCGGTGCGAAGCTGCCTCAGGGGGGCCTTAGAGTGATGTCAGTGCGGATCTTGCTTGTGGATGATCATCCAATCGTAAGGCAGGGTCTCCGCACTCTTTTAGAAGGCCGGTCGGGTTGGGAAGTCGTGGGTGAAGCGGCAGATGGGTTTGAGGCCTTGGAAAAAGTGGACAGCTTACGACCCGATGTTGTGGTGCTCGACGTTACCATGCCTCGAATGAACGGTCTTGAAACCTGCCGGCTGATTCAGCAGAAGCCGAAGCACAATGGGCTCGAGGTTTTATTCGTTACCCAGCACGACTCTCCGCAGATGATGCGGGAGGCACTGGATGCGGGTGCAAGAGGTTATGTCGTGAAGTCCAATGCCGCGCGGGATCTGTTGGAAGCGGTAGAGGCGGTAAGCCAGCATCGCGTGTTCACAGCGCTGGCAAGGGCTCCAGGCGCGGTATGTTGAAGCTTGGTGCGTGGTTCCTGGTTGGTCGTGTCCCTAAGGGCGGCATGTGGAGGAAGAATCTGCCATGAAACTCCGTATTTTGTTAGCTGACGATCACGAAATTGTACGTCGAGGGTTGTGTGCGCTACTCCAGAAGCATGAGGGATGGGAAGTGTGCGGCGAGGCCTCCGATGGACGTGAAGCGGTCGAGATGGCCAAACAATTAAAGCCAGATGTGGTGATCGTGGATATTGGCATGCCCTACCTCAATGGCTTGGATACCACCCGTCAGTTGCTGCAGCATGATCCTCACTTCAAGGTCATCGTTCTGACGATTACCGATTCCGATCAGGTCATCCGCGAGGCATTGGACGCGGGAGCACGCGGATTTGTGCTCAAATCCGATGCCGCCCGTGACCTTGTGTCGGCAGTGGAAGCCTTGCAGAGCAAGCGGATGTTCTTCACTCCGCGAGTCAACGATTTGGTATTGGCTGGCTTCCTTGACAAGGGACACGCCATTTCGCGGAATGAGCCTCCGAATCTGCCAACCCTAACGGTCCGGGAGCGCGAGGTTACTCAACTTCTGGCCGAAGGAAAAAGCTCCAAGGAAGTGGCCTCCCTTTTGAACTTGAGCACCAAGACCGTTGAAACACATCGCAGCAACATCATGCGGAAACTGAGCCTGCACTCCATCCGCGACCTGGTTGTGTACGCCATCAAGAACAACATTATCCAGATCCAGATGCCGCCGCAGCTCCGCAATACTACAGAAGTCCCAATGGCTTAAGTCGCAAGCGCCCGTTCTAACGGGCTGCTTCCGGGGGGTAATATCCGCTCTTGGTGCGGACTGTTAGTTTGCCATATCCCGGGGCATGCGCCTCTACTCGAACCGACTGGTATTCCGGCCTTTCTTTCTGATTGTGCGGCTTATACGCGATCATGTATTGGCCGCGGATGTCGTGAGCTACGTTTCGCGTGATGTTGTCCACTTGGTCTAACGTGTCGGGGAAGTAAGCGACCCCGCCGGTCCCTGCTGCCAAGTGCTCCAGAGCTTCACGGCCTGAGCTCTGCATCCCTCCGCCTAGCAAACCCACCGCGTACAGCGTGGGACCATTCGCCTGTTGCAGTCTACGAGACGCCTCCTGCAACGTTTCCTGGCTCATGTTGTCTTGCCCATCCGTGATAACCAGTAGGACCTTCTTCTCGAGACGTGGATTGTTCTTTAAGTGGATGGCCGACGCTACGATGGCGTCATACAAAGCAGTGCTTCCCTTCGCCGACACCTGGTGCAATGCTGTCTGCAACAGGTTTAGATCGCCGGTGAAATCCTGGTCGAGATAGTACCTCTGGCTGAAATTCACCACGAAAATCTCATCTCGCGGATTGCTGGCGCGTATCAGGTTCAAGACTGCCTGGTTAACTTTTTCGCGCTTGTCCCGCATGGAGCCGGAATTGTCCACCACGATCCCCATGGCGACTGGAACGTCCTCCCGGCGGAACGAAGTAATTGGCTGCGCCACTCCGGCGTCATAGACAACGAAGGCAGTTCGATCCAGGGCGGGAACCATATTTCGCTGTTCGTCGTAGACGGTGGCATGCAGCACCACCTCTTCCACCTGCTTCTTAAAAACAAACATTCCGCTTTGATCATTGCCCGGCTCCGGGCTAATGGATTCTTGCGCCCCAGAAGGGCTTTGCGAAGCGGCGGGGGGAGGCGCTTGCTGCCCTGTCTGACCGGCGCTGGTGGTTGCCGGCGGCGTTCCGGGGGAAACGGGTGCCGGATTCTGAGCCGGGGCTGGGGATATAAGAAAAATAGCGATCAAAACCACGATTGAAACAATCGGACAAGAAGGCCTGGAAGCGGAGAAGCGCATGGAAATTCCTCCGCCGATTTAGATGCCATCTCCGCCAAATGTGGATGGAGGATTAGAGCGCTCCCCGTACTAAGGCAAATACCTGATTGATTGTTATTGAGGAATAAAAGCCAGTGTCGAATAAGTGAGGTTCTGGCGATCTGTTTACAACCGCTACGGGCAGTGAGCGCAACTATCTTGCATACGAAGCGTTTTCGGCGAACCCGCCTGGACGACTTGGGGTATGTTCTAAAGGAGTGAATTTGGGCGCTCTTCGAATCCTTGTTGCGGATGATCACGAGGTGGCAAGGCAGGGTATTCGCGCCTTGTTGGAGTCCCATGCGGGATGGGAGGTCTGTGCCGAAGCCAAGGACGGCCGCGAAGCGGTAGAAGGCGCCGGCAGGTTTAAACCTGACGTTCTCTTGCTCGACATTGGCATGCCGAATCTGAACGGACTCGATGCCGCACGGCAAATCCTTGCAACTAACCCGGATGCACGCATTCTCATCCTCACTATTCACGATTCGGAGCAGGTGGTACGGGAGGTGCTGGCGGCGGGGGCCAAAGGCTTTCTATTGAAATCCGATGCCGGCCGCGATCTACTGGCCGCCGTGGAGGCGTTGCAGCACCGCCGGACGTTCTTCACTCCGAAGGTGGCGCAGATGATGCTGGATGGTTACCTGCGACCTCATGAGGAGACCGATCCCTCCGGCCAATGCGTGCTCACCCCGCGGGAGCGCGAAGTAATTCAATTGGTGGCTGAAGGCAGGACCACCAAAGAGATCGCCATCGCTCTTAGCCTGAGTGTCAAAACTGCCGAAACTCACCGCACGAACCTTATGCGCAAACTGGACCTTCATTCGGTAGCGGACCTCACGTTGTACGCTGTGCGGAACGGAATCGTACAAATTTATTGAAAGGTCTTAGGACCGCTACTGGGCAAAACCGGAGCGCAGTTCAGTATTTATACCCGTCAGCATCGCCATTCGTAAAGCTAGATCACGCACCATTTAGGGCCTTCGCTGGATTCCTGCGCGCCTGGTGTCACTCTAAACTTCACCGTAGTTCGCCGGTTAAAAAAGGATTGAAGGAGGAGTGCCAATGCTTTGGACTATAGCTGTTTTGCTGTTGATCCTGTGGCTGTTGGGCATGGTCAGCTCGTATACGCTGGGGGGATTCATTCACATCCTGCTCGTCCTGGCTGTGGTCGCGGTTTTAATCCGTCTCATCCAAGGCCGAAGTCCAGTGCTCTGATGAGGGCTGATCCCCCAGATTTGCGTGGCTCAAATGTCGGATGGAAGAGCGCCCGCACGTTCTGTGGTAACCAAATAACTTTCGGGCGGAGGCATCATGAACAAAGATCAGGTGGAAGGCAAGGTCAAGGACGTCGCCGGTCGCGTTGAGCGTCAGGCAGGGGAATGGACGGGGAACAAAGAGGCAGAGGTTCGCGGCGCAGCCAGGCAGGTTGAGGGCAAAGTTCAAGGCGCCTGGGGCGACGTGAAAGATGTAGGCGAGAAAGCGGCCAACAAGGAGCGAAAGACCACGGAGAAGACCGACTCCGAAAAAGAAAAAGAAGAAGGCGCGCGGCGCAGGGCCAGCTAGATTTTCGTTGTCAGAAAACTACATTCGTAGTTTTCCAACCCCGATGAGATCGGGTTTACCAAAGGCAGGGTTCGAGAGCGACGCGCCTTATGGGCGCGGATTATCGAACCCTTTTTTCGAAGGTTCCCGGGTCTATGACATTTCCTTTAGTCTTCTTCGCTGCGTCATGATGTCTATGCCGGAGGCTTCTTACATTGCGGCTTCCGTCGAATAGGGGAAACTATCGCCGATCAACAGGGAGTACACGGTATTGTCGCCGGAAAAGAGGCACTCTAAAGTCGCACAGGTGGAAAGTTGAGCTTCTCAAATGGCATCGAAGGCAACAGCACATTTTGAAACACAGCGTCCCCCTTCGCCGGAGGATCTAAGACGAGAGTTCGAGACGGCTGTGTGCGAAATTCATCAGGCGGATGTAGGCGCTCAAGATAAATCACGGCACCGAGCGCCCATTGTTTCCCGCAGCAGACTTCTTGGACTTTCCCAAGCGGGCGCGGAGAAACGCGCCCTGTCTGACGCAGCTCGAGCGTTAGCTCAACTCTGGAAGGTCTAGTACATCGCGAAGGGATCAGGCCGCCGCGCGGAACTCCAGGCAGTTCTGGAGCGCTCGCAGGGCATACAAAGCGTCGTCCAGCGCTTGATCTTCCTCGATCGTGTCACCGCCGGCGGAAAAAAGCTCCCGGGCGCGGGCCACAATTGCTTTCTCAGCGTCGGCGATTCGGGTGGGGATCCGATTCTTGTCCGTTTCGAACAGGGCGGCGCTATACAGCTCTCGCCAGTTGTGGAGCAAGGACTGGGGAGTTTGATTCGTCATAAAAACCTCTACGCAGGGGGCGAATTTACTGCAGGATTGGCCTAAAGATACTGTAGTCAGTGTTCAACAGGAAAGCTATACGGTAAATACTGTATCTGGCAGCAAGCCCAAGAATGGAAGGGACTTAAACCCTTCCATTTTTGGCTTGTTCTTGGTCTGGCCTGATGCGGTCTAGGCGGCTTTTCGGGACTTCGAGGTAGAGCGCCCGTCCGCAGAACCCGTCGTCGCCCGCCCTTCTGCCGCTTTGGGATTGATGTCCTCAGCCAACCGGGTCAGTTTCTGGTCAGCTTGCTTTTCTTCTTCCAGCGTCTGCTCCAGCAAACGAACGTGTTCATTCTCGCCCAACAATTCAGCGAATGCACGCACGGTTCCATACCCAGCCATTTCGTAGTGCTCCACTCTTTGGGCTGCCCCGATAATCGCCGCGTCCTTCACTTCGTCGGCATAGTTCTCGCGCATGGTTTCTGATCCTTCTTTCACCAGACCCTCCATGCCAAGACACCGCTTGCCAGATGGCTTCTCTTCCAGCCGCTCGAAGATTTGCTCCAGGCGAGAAACATGCTCTGAGGTCTGCCGCAAATGTTCTTCAAATGCTTCTCGCAGTTCATCGTTCGCGGCCGCTTTAGCCATCTTGGGCAACGCTTTCACAAGTTGTGTTTCCGCATTATAAAGGTCCCGAAGTTCATCGACATACAAGTCTTGCAATGAGCTCTTTTGCACTGTGTTTTTCCTCCTGCAATAAATTTATTTTCGCAAGCTGATGCTGCTTTCTTATGTGATTCTGAGCGGCTATTTCGAAAATAGTTCGCGAGTGCGCTGCGCGACAATACCCCGGAGTCCGTACCTAAGAACCGCTGAGAGCCGAGGTCCCTGTTTTTATGGGAAGTGTGCTTGGGAAGGAATTCGGGGACGCTTACTTCTTTTTTCTGCTTGTGACCTTTGTTCGACGACGCGATTTGTTCGACACCGCACGGGGTGTGCGGACGGTTGCGGCATCCTTCGCCTTTCGGGTCTGCGCTGCAGTGATCTTCTTCTTGGACTGCGTACGTCGAGGGTCGCCCTCGGTGCGCGTAGTGGGAGTTGTCTGCCCGCTCGTCGAAACAGGCGCGGGCAACGCCGAAATGTTCCCCGTTAACCCCTGCGCCACGTTGGTGAGTGTTCCGGCCGCGCGCCCCAGCTTGCGAGCGACTACGTTCAAGAAAGGCTCTTCCCTACCCGGCTGTTTCCTGGGTGTCATTTGGTTACTCCTGGAGCGATCTGTGCAGCCAAAAATGAAGTCCCGGCACCGGGCCGGGACTTCAATCATTACTTTGAAAAAGGAACTAGGAAGCGCGGCGCTGACGGTCGCGGTTCTGATCCTCCTCATCGGTCTGGTTTTGACCGCCCTTCTTCTGCGGGGTCTGGCCGGACCGGCCGCTCTGCTGGCCCTGTTGTCCAGATTGACCACCCTGTTGGCCTTGCCCCTTCTTCTCCATATCGTCTGCCATAAAAAATATTCTCCTGGAAAAGCGCGAACCTGCTACGCCTTTGAGATTTAAGCGCAATCTGGAAGTTTAGTTGCTGCAAAAGATTGCAAAGGTTGGGAGTGAATCCCGCAGCTAAACGCCGGTCCGCCGACGGCCAAGATGAGCCACCAGGGAGATTACGAAAAGAATCAGAAACACTACGAACAAAAGCTTCGCGATACCGGCTGCCGCAACCGCTACACTGGTGAACCCCAACACGCCGGCGATCAATGCAATCACTAAGAATACAATCGTCCAATAGAGCATAGAACCTCCTCGTTGTCATCCCTCAATGGACACGGTAGCGGAGGGTGCCATCCGGGCAAATCCCGTTCAAGCTGTATTTCGCGGTTTCGGCGCCTGTAAACGAAACTTAACGCCAGGCTTGCACCAGAAAAGACTTGCACCAGAAAAGAGGAGAGCAGGTGCCTGTTCTCCCAGTGAACCAGCACCTGCTCGATGGGGGCGTCTGTCGAGTAGAGCCACAGATTAGTGGAGCCTGGCATTCATGCCCATACAGTAAATCGTGTAATTTTAGCGAATAAGTAACTCGTTCGCATTCCAACTCGGAATTGCTGTGGTAATGGGACGCTTTATGAGTTACGGGAAGCGCGGTATAGACCCTCGTCCTAATCCCCATGTAGAAACGATTGAAAGCCGGTGCAGGATTTTCACATACCCACCTCGACCTGTATGGTGGCCGGTTTGCAATCAATAGTTTGGGATGGCACAGCGCTTGCGTAGCCATCATTGGCCGCTTCGTTTTTTAGGAGGTCGTCATGAAACGAGAGACCAGGTTAGGAACGTTGGTTTTCCTGTTTGCGGCCGCCCCGTTGATACACCCACAAGTACTGCAGAATAAGCCGAATCCGATTGTTCCGTCTGAAATTCTCGGACCTCAATTGATTGCATGGTCCCAGGTGCAAAAACCACAGCCCGTGTCGCAGCCTCTGCCCCCCTTTGATCGTCCTGTGCTGCGGTCCCAACAACAGCAACCTGAGCAGTCGGCACTGGAACCACCTCGGCAAGCACCTGCCGCGCAAACCTTAACTGGCACGATCCTGAAAGACGGTAACCGGTATGTCTTAAAGGTTTCCAGCAGCAGCACCTACGAGCTTGACGATCAAGACCGGGCCAAGAAATACGAAGGCAAACAGGTAAAGGTCTCTGGTGCTCTCGATGCGAAAGGAACCAGCCTGCACGTTATCAGCATCGAGCTGATTTCCTGACGGTTTGTTTAGAGATAACAACGTTTGCAGTAAGGTCCCTTAATTGTGCCGGGGTACGCCTAACGCGATCTCCACTTCTATGAATATGAAAATGTCGAGGCTGAACAACATGGTAGTTCGTCGGCGAGCGAACGCGCTCGCGCCAGGTTGTACTGTGCGCCTTTTGGTATTCTTGGTCGCTTTAGGACCTATTGGGCCCGCTGTGGGAGAACCAACTCCAGCCCAGTCCGGCTCCTCATCGGCCGGACCAACACAGAGCTATGAGGGCATGCTCACTGACACACATTGCGGCGCCAAGCATTCCGCCGCGATCGGCAAGGCAGCCGCTGATTGCGCGCGGGTTTGCGTCCACGGAGGCGAACGCTTCGCTCTGGTCGATGGCGATAACGTTTATGTACTCGAGGGCGACCTTGAATCGCTGAAGCGAATGGCAGGGCGGCGTGTCCGGATTGCCGGCAGTCTCAACGGAAACACCATTGCCGTGTCCTCCGTCGCTGGAGACAAGTGACTCATAAGGCGCGAGCCTTTGCGACGGAAGGAAGCTGGTCCTTCAAGCAGCAGCAAGGTAGACGTAACGCAGGATAAACAGGATTGTCAGGATCCAGACGAGCATGTTCACCTCGCGCCACCTTCCTGCGGCGATTTTTACTACCGTGTACGAAATTAGACCTAGACTCAGGCCGGTCGCGATGCTGAAAGTGAGAGGCGTGGCCAGCATGGTGATGAACGCCGGAACGGCCTCGCTGAATTCCTGCCACACGATTTGCGCGATGGATTGCGTCATCAGAACCCCCACCAAAATCAGCGCCGGGGCGGTCGCATAGGCTGGAATCGCGGTCGCCAGGGGTGAACAGAAAGTGGCGAGAAGGAAGAGGAGAGCGACGGCAACGTTGCTGAGGCCGGTCCGGGCGCCGGCCGCGACTCCCGCGGCGCTCTCTATGTAACTCGTCACCGTGGATGTTCCAGTCAACGAACCGAAGATGGTTCCCACAGCATCGGCAACCAGCACGCGCCCGACGCGCGGGATTTTCCCGTCCCTGATGAAGCCCCCCTGCTCGCATACTCCCACGAGCGTACCAACGTTGTCGAAGAGATCCACGAAGAGGAATGCGAACAGGATTTCGAGCAGGCCCAGATGGCTGGCGCCGCGAAAGTCAAGCTGCAGGAAAGTAGAGGAAGGATGCGGCATCGCGAAAATTGCGGTTGGCCAGTTAGTGATTCCGCGAAGAATTCCGAGCAGCGCGGTTCCAAAAATCCCAATCAAGATTGCGCCATGAAATTTTCGCGACATCAGGATCAACGTCAGGATCAGACCGAAACAGGCCGTCTGCACCTC
>Ga0307479_10004064_pt1 | contig 13365 bp, 15 predicted proteins | sample atmos_gasesECM4C_FD_203743 | JGI IMG/M metagenome (GOLD analysis project Ga0307479, IMG submission 203743) | Hardwood forest soil microbial communities from Morgan-Monroe State Forest, Indiana, United States - atmos_gasesECM4C_515 | ecosystem: Environmental > Terrestrial > Soil > Temperate...
AGGAGTGCCCGGCACTTGGCAACTGATGGCGGTCGACCGGCGCGGTTCGCGGGCGGGAACGGCTGAGGCTGCACTGGCGTCGATGCCTACACCCGGCCCTCGCACCGCGATGCGCCGGTCCGACCGCGCGGTGGAGGTCATCGCCAGAAGAACACCGTGGATCCTGCGGGGGATGGCCCGCCTGGCCCCGGGCGTCGACCACAAATAAGCAGAGATACGTTCAGCCGCAACGCGTTTACGCCCCCACGCCGTGCGGAATAGCGACCATTACAACGTGACGCCGGGTTGCCGGACGGGCCTCGCCTGCATTACACCGCATCAGACGCGTCCCACGGGACGATCGGTGACTCCCAGTGGGTGATCTCCTCCACCCGGTCGTTCTCGTAGAGGTGTCGGGGTCGCTGGGCGAACGTCGCATAGGGGCCGCAGCGTACGACGACTCGATCCTCTTTCTCCGCCATCTGCTCGACGAGGGGGCGGCCCTCCGCACCGAGGGTCTGACCCGACATGCGTTCGGCGACGGCCATCATCACGTCCACCACAAGGTCGCGGTCGCGGTCGACGACCGCATCGGCGTACACCTGCAGGTAGGCGAAGGGCCACCGCTCGTCGAGCACGCACAGGCCGACTTTTCCGTCACGGGCCACCGCACGCGCCTTGCCGCGCGCCGCCGTCGTCGACACCAGCACCTCGTCGTCGTCGGTGGGTATGTATTAGACGACCGACATGGCGGGGCCGTCATGTAAGCGCCGGTAACCGTAGATGCAGGTGCGGTGCGTGCGCACGAATTCCCGCCGCTCGGAGGGCAACAAGTCGCGGTCGGTGGGAGCTGTAAAGGCCTCGGTGGCGAGTGGAAGCAACATCGTGGACATCTCTCCTTGATGAATTGGGTTGCAGCGCAGCGGTTATGCGGTAAAGGACAACGCGAGCAGGGCGATCGCGACGAGTGCGGTGATCACCGCGGGAAGGACGGCGCTGATCTTGTCGCGCGCCTTGAGGTGGTAGCCGATCGCCCCGACCATCAGCGCGACGACCGCGGCGGAGGTCACGATGACGAGTGGTTTGACCGCGATTCCGGCCAGCAGGCGGCCGCGGCGGCAAGCTCGGCGATACCGATCAAGCGGCTGAGTCCCAGGCTGACACCCAGATGCTCGGCATTGGCGCGTGCCGTGCCGGTGCCGATGACCTTCATGGCCCCGGTGGCGGCGACCTCCAGCGCCAGCAGTACGGACAAGGCGATGGCGGCGATGTGCATTGCTAACTCCTCAAAGGTTTTGCGGGTGTCGCGCTAGATCGCCTGGTCCGATCCCGTGCCCGGGGCCGTCGCTTCGGTGATCACAATGGCCACCGGCGACGGGGACCGGCCGAGCATCGTCATGACGTACAGTGGCGAGCCGATCGGCCAGCCCGTCGTACTGGGCGGGCCGTTCGTGATGAACAGCAAGGCCGAGATCGCCCAGGCGTTCCGTGACTTCCATTTGGGTCGGTTCGGCGACATCCCGCACCAGGCCCGCCTGCAATACAGCTGATCCGCGCCTTAATTGACGCAGATGGTCCCGTTGAGATGGGTGCCGTCGCCGGTGAGGCATCCATGAGGGGGATCCTTCGGCAGGCCGGGCGGGAGGCAGTTTTGCCGATAATCGTCCCAGTACCAACCCGCTGGGCAGTCGGCTATATTCTGGGCCACGGAAGTCGTCAGCAGCGGTGTCAGCGCCAGACCCGCCACCGCCAACCAGGCCGCCGATAAAGCGATCCTGAGGTGCTTCATGTTCCTCGTTGTCCTTCCACGTTTCGACACGTTTGCCACGAGTATCGCCATATTCGACGGGGAACAGCTCCATGCCAGCCACCGTCCCGAATACCGGCTAGCACCAATTCGCCTTTTGTGATCGCGAAAGAACGCGCGACCCAAGGTCGTCGACGTTCGCGCGAAACAGGTTGTGAGCGGGTGGAATACTGACGATTCGTCAGAAAGTCACTACAACAGACGACTTTCCTGCTGGCAGGTATATCGGTTTGCCGGTGGCGGTAACGACACGTTCTTAACGGACCCGCATGCTGAGAATCAACGCCGCGACAGCAAAAGCTGCGCTTAATCGCGTGCGAAGTGCGGTGTTGCACAAGCTAACAGCGGTGCAGAGCCGCTCGAAGACAAATGGAAGGAACACCATGGCATACCGGACCGTCAACCCGTACAACAACGAGGTCGTGGCCACTTTCGACGACCTGACCGATGCGGAGGCGATGAACCTTTTGGAACAGGCCCAGAAGACCTTTGAGTCCTGGAGCCAGCTGTCGTACGCCGAGCGGGCGGCGGTATGCAAGCGTGCCGCGGCCATCCTCACCGAGCGCCCCGACGAGTTCGCTCGCCTGCTGACGCTGGAGATGGGCAAGCTCTACAACGAGAGCCTGGGCGAGGTGGCGCTGAGCGCGCACATCTTCGAGTACTACGCGGACAACGCCGAGAAGTTCCTGGCGCCCGAGCGTATCAATACGCTCAGTGTGAACGACAACGCGATGGTCGTCAGCGCCCCACTCGGGGTGATCCTGGGTGTGCAGCCGTGGAACTTCCCCTTGTACCAGCTGGCACGCGTGGCGGCGCCCAACCTGATGGCCGGCAATGTGGTCATGGTCAAGCACGCCTCCAACGTCCCGCAGGCGGCGGCCGCCTTCGAGCGGTTGCTGCTGGAGGCGGGTGCCCCAGAAGGCGCCTACACCAACCTCTTTGCGACCAAGGATCAGATCAACATGCTGATCGACGACCCGCGGGTGCGCGGTGTGTCGCTGACCGGTAGCGAGGGCGCGGGCAGCGTCGTCGCGGCCCGGGCCGGCAAGAACCTCAAGAAGTCCACCATGGAGCTGGGTGGCTCGGACGCGCTGATCGCGCTGGACGACGCCGACTTGGACCAGACCGTCCGCTGGGCGGTGTGGGGCCGAATGAACAACGGCGGGCAGTGCTGCGTGGCCTCCAAGCGGATCATCGTGGCGGAGGAGATCGCCGACGAGTTCCTCGCGAAGTTCAAGGCCGCCCTCGCCGAGCTCAAGGCCGGCGACCCCTTCGACGAAGCCACGACCCTGCCGCCGATGTCGAGCCAGGGTGCCGCCGACGAGCTCAACGACAAGATCAAGGCCGCGGTCGAGGCCGGCGCGACGGCCATTCCGCTCGGTGAGCCGGTGCCCACCACGGGTGCGTTCGTGCAGCCGACCATCCTGACCGACTTGACCCCGAACAACCCCGCCTACTACCAGGAGTTCTTCGGACCGGTCGCGCTCTTCTTCCGCGCCACCAGCGAGGACGACGCCGTGCGGCTGGCCAACGACTCCCACTTCGGGCTCGGCGGTTCCGTGTTCACCCGGGACCCGCAGCGCGGGGTCGAGGTGGCCAAGCGGATCGAAACGGGCATGGTGTTCGTCAACCACCCCACCTGGACCAAGCCGGACCTGCCCTTCGGCGGCGTCAAGCTGTCGGGCTACGGGCACGAACTCTCGATCATGGGTGTCCAGGAGTTCGTCAACAGGAAGCTCATCAACGTCGTCCCGATCGACGCGCCCGAGTAACCAATTCCCCAGTGGCTCAACGCAAAAGGAGCGCAATCATGGCTGACTTCACCGTGGGGAAATACCTCGCGAAACGGTTCGAGCAGATCGGGCTGAAGCACTACTTCATGGTCCCCGGCGACTACAACCTCGTCTTGCTCGACGAGCTGCTGGAGAACGAGAACATCGAGCAGATCGGCTGCTGCAACGAGCTCAACGCCGCCTACGCCGCCGAGGGCTACGCCCGGGTCAACGGGGTCGGCGCCGTCATCACCACCTTCAACGTGGGTGCATACTCCGCGCTGAACGGTGTGGCCGGCGCCCATGCCGAGCGCCTGCCGGTGATCATGGTGTCGTCGAGCCCCAACACCAACGACGCGGGTGAGAACCACATCCTGCACCACACGGTGGGCACCCACGACTTCACCGCGCAATACGAGGTGTTCCGCCAGGTGACCTGCGCGGCGGTGCGCATCCAGCACCCCGAGAATGCGCCCGCCATGATCGATCAGGCGATCAGCACCGCGCTGCGCGAGCGCAAGCCCGCCTACATCGAGATTCCGTGCAACTTGTCGGCCGCGCCGTGTGCGGCGCCGGCTCCGTTCTCGGAGTTGCCGGGCTGGCAACCGAGCAACGCGCGGACGCTCGCCGACGCCGTCGCGCGCGCCACCGATCTCATCGCCCAGGCGAAGAAGCCAATCCTGTTGGCCGGGGTCCATCTTCGCGCGTACGGCGCCATCGACGCCTTCCGCGAGCTGGCCGAAGCGTTGGGCTGCGCGGTGGCGGTCATGCCGAACGCCAAGGGCTTCTTCCCCGAAGACCACCCGCAATACGCCGGGATCTACTGGGGCGAGGTAAGCAGCCCACAGTGCCAGGCCATCGTCGACTGGTCCGACTTGATTGTGGCCGCCGGTCCGGTGTTCAACGACTACACCACGGTCGGCTACAGCGCGTTGCCGCCGCGGCAGCGCATGATCAACGCCGAACCCCGGCTCGTGCGGTTCCCCGACGCCGAGTTCACCGGAGTCGCGCTGGCCGACTTCCTGTCCGACCTCGCGAAGAAGGTGCAAGCCAGCGACGCGACCCTGACGCAGTACAAGCGCCTGCGGGGAGCGGCGACGGTCGCGCGACCCGTGGCCGCCGACTCCTCCGAGCCGCTGAGCCGGGTCGAAATGTGGCGTCAGATCGAGGAGGACCTGGACGACAAGACCACCCTGTTGGTGGAGACCGGTGACTCGTGGCTCAACGGCATGTACACGCAGCTGCCTGGCGGCGCCCGGTTCGAGATTGAGATGCAGTGGGGCTCGATCGGCTGGTCGGTACCCGCCAGCTTCGGCTACGCGATGGGCCTGGAGGACGATCGCCGCCTGGTCTCGGTCATCGGCGACGGGTCCTTCCAGCTGACTGCCCAAGAGGTGTCGAACATGATCCGCCACGGCCAGGAGATCCTCATCTTCTTGGTCAACAACCGCGGGTACGTGATCGAGTCGGCGATCCACGACGGTCCATACAACTACTACAAGAACTGGGACTACGCCGGGCTCGTCGACGCGTTCAACGCCGAGGACGGCGGCGGGCTGGGGCTGAAGGCAACCACCGCAGTGGAACTGGCCGATGCGATCGAAAAAGCCCACGCCCACAAGGGCGGTCCGGTGCTGATCGAGTGCCAGATTCCCAACGACGACGCCAGCCCCGAGCTGATCTCCTGGGGATCCAAGGTGGCGCGCGTCAATTCCCGCCCCGACCCGCGGTTCTAAACGGGTCTGACATAGCCAGCCGGCCGGTAGTCAGCAGATATGCGCACTACCGGCCGGCTCACTACTGCAATGAATTGTCCCGTCGACGCAACTGCGATGATTGCCGCGCGTTGGCGCTATCCAAGCATCCAGCGATTCCCATGTGCAGCCCGTGACCTTCGTGCACGCCAGGGGGTTTAGTCACGAGATGCAACACAACATCGTTGAGTCTGATCCAAACCCGTGACGCCGGTCGGTCAACGGGCCGATGGCATTCGTCAAAACGCTTTGTTGCTCGGAGGGATTGCGGCATCCATCGGAAGTGCCGGTACATGCTTATGATGACACGTCGGCCGTAGACGACGAACGGACCGTCGCCGACCGAAGCGTCGAATACGCCACGATGGCATGGGTCGACACCAACAACAACCGCCGGCAACACTGCCGGCTCAAACCAACCCCAGACGTCCCAGCCGGCGATCTCGACAATAGTACCGGCATCAAACTGGACAGGGTTCACCGATCGTTTCTGCGTAGTAGCAAGGCTCGTTGTCGACCTAACGTCGTCGCCTCACGAGCACGCAAGTTCTCACAAACAATCGAGCTATCGCATGAAGCAGGCGAGCCGATCACAATCGGTCGCGGCCACATGCGCAAAGTCATTGATCGCGCGAGAGCCTCGCCTTGAGTCGGGAACTCGGTCTCGTGCGGGTTCCCTTGTAGCCCTCATCGACGAACCAGTTCTGCGTCCTTCTGCCACATCTCTACGAGCTGCCCGACTTTGTGGACCGGTGTCGAGGTGTCGTCACCATTGTCCAGTGCGGCAAGACGGCGCCATGCACGGATCGCCTGGCGCGTCAGTTCCACGACCGGAGCTGCTCTGGTGCCCTCTGTCCGCGTCCGGCGCCAGGACGAACGTACCTCGGAGGTAGCGTCCATAGTCGCTAGCGCGTGAGCTTGCAACGCGTTCGCCGTTACGGCATCCAAAGTTGCCTGGCGATCGGCATCCACGAGTGCCGTCGACTGGTACGCGGCTCGCAGGGCGTACAGGCCGGCGGTGTGTACGGTCGGCTTGGTCGCGCGGCAAGCGTCGCGGGCGGCCCGATCGGCGGCCTTCCAAGCGGCGATGGGTGGCATGTCACCGGCGGCGGCCGCGCGGTGCAGTTCAGCGATGTCGGAAACAGCCCTGTCCGCAGCGCTTTTCGCGTAGCGAGCGGCGCGCTTCGCGTGGCGAACGACACCCCACACCCGGCTTGCAAGCAGTTCGGCCACCCATGCGTGAATGACGGCATCGTCGACATCGGCGGTTCCCACCGTCTGCCAGCCAAGTTCGAGGGCCAGCAGGCTGTTTTCGGGCGACAAGTAGTCGTCTGGGCCTGCCAGCAGATCGTTGCAGAGTTGAACGAACGCGGCCAACGGGCGGGCCGAGCACTCCGGGAAGTCGGTGATGTGGATGTCGCCGTTGGTGTAGGAAATAACGTTCATCGCGCACCCTTTGCCCGAGCCCGGCTGGTGGGATCCCTTCGCCAACCGCAGCGGGCGGGTGATCCGGTCGAAGTCCATTTCAATTCACTCCTTCAGCCTTCGCTTGTCGTTAAGCAGGTTTAAAACGACTTACGTTGTGACCCAACGCGTCAAGCTCACGCGCTGATACCAACCAGCGATAAACCCGCCATGACAGTGATGGTTGCCAAAACGACGACGACGACGGCATTCAAGATCAGCTGCCTGGTAAACGAGCCGTCCTGCGAATAGTTGAATGGCGGCGGCTGGCAGTCGACGACATCACCGCGTTCGTCAGCTCGAAATGCAGTAATCATTGGTTCCTCTTCGCGACTTGCGGCGGCCTGGCCAAAAGTGGTGCTGCCGGATGACGTGGATATCTATCACTCCAAGAGTCGCGCGTCATGCAAGAAAAGTCGTCGTCGCTAACCCCCATTTACCATTCCCGCCAGTGACGATCTGCGGCTACCGGCTAGCTGTAATGAGCGCTGAATTCCTCACGGACGATTTGCTGTTGGCCACTCGGTGACGCAGCCTTCTGGTCGGTACGCACAGGGATCACGTAACGCGATCCAGCAGCGAATGCAATTGCGACGACGGCGTTGCAGCCCCGAAAGAAGCCAGGCCCGGTGGGCAATCATGATCAACATTGGCGCGACATCACACGCAGCCAAGCTATTCGATGCCTTAAGCGATCCGTGAGCCATCTGCTGCGCGGGACGGCTACTGACTTTTCTACCGATGCGCGCAGTCACCGGGAAACAGGACGAAGGCTTGCGACCCCCGTGGGATCATTCACCTCGTGATGCGGTGATCTGCTTGCGGATTGACCTGTTTCGGCGGATGATCCGGCTTCTTCCGCAGCTTTATGTGATGTCGGGTAGAGACAAGTGAGCTCAATCGTGAGCAGCGCGAACGATATGGTCGCGTTACTTCGAGGTGGTTCAGTTAGATGTTTCCGCTGGCTGATGAGCTGAAGCTGAGCGCGCTGCCGAGCACGCGTTGCTCGAATAGGTCAGCACCTCGAGCGACGCCGCCGGTCGCAGCGAAACCCGCTGCCACTACCCGTGCGCCGGCTGTCATGGTCATCGCCTGTTGGACTTTAGTCGAAAGCCGTTTCGCGGTCAGCTTCTTCGCGGGAAGACGGGTTCCGCAGCGCGCAACGTCTACTCGTCGTGCGACCTCGAATTGGTCGCGTCCAAACGGCACGACACACACGGGAACCCCTCGGGCAAGGGCCTTTTGGGTCCCACCCATGCCGCCGTGCGTTATTGCGCATACCGCGCGGTCCAATACCGGGCCGTGCGGTACGAACTGGACCACCGTCGCGTTGGGCGTCAGAGTGATGTCGCTTGGCAGTCCGGCGGGTAGGGTCGCAACCACATGCACCGGCAAGTCGGCAAGCGCGGTCATCGCAGTCTTGACGAGCTTTTCGTCAGCCTGCTGTTGTGATGACGTCGTGACGAGGACGATCGGCCGGTCAATCGCCTCGAGCCACTGCGGAACCGCATCCAAGGCCGGTTCAAACATGCACGGGCCGATCATCTGCACGGCGTCGCCCCAGTCGGTTTGCGGATACTCGAACGGCTTGCCACTGGCCACCAGCATCAGCGGAGCCCGTCGCATGAAGTCATCGGCCGACGTGACCGGCGGCGCACCGGCGCTCGCGCGAATCTTGTTGCCTGCGGGCAATACCGCCCTCTCCATCATTCCCATCACGATGGGGCGCAGCGCCGCGTCGCGGACCCGGCCTAGCATGCCCGGCAGTGGCGCCAGACCCAACCCGAAGGGCGGTACTCCGCGTGACTGCAGAGGCGGCGTGTAGGGCGAGAAGCACGCCCACGGAGTCTCACCCGCGTCGGCGATCGACAGGGCGCCCCAGCAATTGATGTCGACGAGCAACGCGTCGGGGCGCGTCCGCGCCACCGCATCGGCGAAGTCCGCAACTTCGTACGCTGCGCGTCGGCGGAACACGTCGACGGCCCGCTTGAGGGCACCGCGGAGATTCGACGCCTTCCAGTCGTCGTTGACGGTGGCCTCGATTCGAGGATCGATGATGTCGGTGGTGAAACCCAGCTGCCGTCCCATGTCCACACCTGTGGACAGCGTGCGCAGATGAATCTCGTGTCCGCGGGCAGCCAATTCCGTCAGCATGGCGCTGAAGGGGAACAGGTGGCCGAGCGCCGGCGAGGTGTAAGCCAAGATTCTTGCCATTGTTTCCACATCTTCTGGGTGCGGGATGAGCATCGGGTGTCTCATATTTTTCCGACGAAACAGTTCCGCGTCAGTACCGCTGGCCACCATATGCATTGGGTGCCAACTGCTATTCGCACGGTTCAATTGCCCGTGTGGCAGTCGCCTTGGTGGCGAATAGTGCTGGCACCCAATGCATATGGCAGCTAGTTGTACCGACAGCCAACGCGTCATAAGCAACACTGTGGATATGTCAGTAACAACCCTACTCAGGCGTCGCTGCAACGGTTTTCCGGTTAGCAGCGCAAATTTCGCCCGGGGGTAGGCGTCCATGTGTAGCGCGGTTATCGTGCTATCACTGCTGGCGGCGATCGACCCCGTCCGGATCGGGATCACGGCGCTCTTGATTTCACGGCCGAGGCCCATGCGCAACCTGCTCGCCTTCTGGCTCGGTGGCATGGCGGCGGGCATCGGGGCGGCGCTCGCCGTACTGCTTTTTCTGCGCGATATCACGCTCCCCGTGATGCGACTGGTGCTTTCGGCCACCAGCAACCCGATCACTGCCTACCTACAGGTCGCGATCGGCGTGGTCGCAGTCTCCTTCGCCACGCTGCTGGTAGCGCGCTTCTGGGCGCGTCAGCGTTCACCCGTGCGCGTCGCCGCTGGTGAGTCCTCGGTCCTGCTACTGGAGCCGAATACACAGCCCGCATCCGGCCGGCCGCCGATCCGCCACTGGCTCGAAGGCGGATCGTGGGTGGTGGCGTTCGTCGCCGGCGTCGCATTGGCGACCCCGCCCGTTGAGTACATTGCGGCGATCCTCGCGATTGTGGCCTCCGAACCCGGTGCGCCCGCACAGGTCGGCGCTGCCCTGATGTTCACCGTTGTGGCATTCACTTTCGTGGAGGTGCCGCTCGTCACCTATCTCACTGCGCCGACGCAGACCCTGGCCGTTGTGCGGCGGATGAACGATTGGATCAGTGAGCGACGCCAGGCCATCCCCGGCATGGTCGTTGGCGCTATCGGTTTCTTGCTCTTGGTTAGCGGCATGGGCAAGGTCTGATGGTCACCCGGTGGCGCCCGCTAACCGCGATGTCATCGAGGTCGGGCAGCGCTCGCGTGCAGACTTCTTGTGCGTCCTGGGTGGACAGCCCGCACACGATGAGCAGGTCTTGAGCCAGCCGGTCGGCGGCCGACGACTCGTCGCGCTCAGACCGCTCGTTCAGCAGTTGTATCAGCCCGAACAGTGCTCCGGCGGCCAGTGTTACCGCCAGTTCGACATCGTGGATCTGGAACCGGTCAATCCGATTGGCAGATGCCGAACATGTCGAAGGCTTCATCGAGCGCAGCCTGGAACAGCTGTTCTTTTGCTGTGAAGTGGTTGTAAAAGGAGCCCATCCCGACCCCGGCGGCTTGCGTTATTTCCAGTACCGGCATGTTGAGTCCGCCGACGGCGATGAAGCCTTGTGCGGCTTTGATCAACGCCGAACGCGTGCAGTGCTTGCGCCGTTTCAGCCGATTGGTCAGCCGATGCGGCTCGTATGTCATTGCACACCCATCGACTTCGCGCTACTTGGATTCCAATGCGTAGGCCGTTTGGCTGCCGACCTCGTAATGCTTCGGCTGATGGGCGGCGTTGCGGACGTGGGACGGTTGACGGAGTCGAGAAGCCCATTTTGGGGCCCACCAGTTCAGCCGTCCCATCAGGTGCATGAACGCCGGCACCAGCAGCATGCGTACCAAAGTCGCGTCGGAGAGCACCGCCAGCGTTAGTCCGACCCCGAACATGCGCATAAACGACACCTGCGCAGCGATCAACGCGGCGAATGAAATGGACATGATCAACGCAGCGGCGGTAATCACGCGCCCGGTTCTGGCCAGGCCGAGCGCCACGCTGTGGTCGTTGTCGACCGCCGTCCGGTTGGACGCCAGCCAGTACTCGTTGATCCGCGACACGAGGAAGACCTCGTAGTCCATCGACAAGCCAAATGCGATGCAGAACAACACGACCGGCATGGTGAGCACCAGTGTGCCGGTGGCGGTGGTCCCCAGGCCGTCGAGGTGGCCGTCCTGAAATATCCACACGAGTGCGCCGAACGAGGCGGTCAGAGACAAGCCACTGAGCAGCAACGTTTTCAGCGGCATGATCACGCTGCCGGTGAGTCGGAACATCACCACGAAAGTAATCAGGGCGATGGCTGTCAGGACGAGGGACAGCCGGGAGGTGATGGCGCTGATAGTATCGCGGTTCACCTGGGCATTCCCGGTGATCAGGACCTGCGCACCGCTCGGACCTGGAATCGCGTGCAGCCGGTCCAGCTGCGTGTTGGAAGCCGCGGAGAAGAGCGGCGCGCTGCTCGCCACGGTGAGAAATGCGCTGCCGTCCGCGACGCCTGCTTGGGCCGTCGGTGGTCCGACGCGGGCGCCGGCGACGAACGTGCCACCCGGCGTCGAGACCGACGGCACATCGGGCACCATCGACAGCTGAGAGGCGTAGGCGTCCAATGCCTTCGGCGTGACGCTGCGGAAGTCCGGAATGACCACGGTCAGGCTCGTCGCTACGTCGGCACTGAATTCGGTGCGCAGTTGATCGCCGACCTGACGCGCCGTGCTCGAGGTCGGTAGCACGCGATCATCCGGAATACCCCACTTCATTCCGAACAACGGCATGCCCAGCGCGACCAGCAGGGCGGCGAGGGCAAGCCCGAGCGGGACTGCCCGGCGCATCACGAAATGGGCCAACCGGTAGAACAACGTCTGCTCGACCGGGCGAGGGGCGCGCTTGGACCGACGTGAATCCAATCGCGGGCCCGCGAGTGCGATGGCGGCGGGTGTCACGACGATCGCCGCGGCGGCCGCGAGGGCGACCACCGCGATTGCGGCGTAGGCGAATGACTTCAGAAACGGCATCGGGAAAAACATCAGTGCCGACATCGACAGCGACACGGTCGTCGCCGAGAAGAGCACGCTGCGGCCGGCGCTGACCATCGTGCGAACGAGCGCCGTGTCCCGCTCGGTACCGCTGTCGATCTCGTCCCGAAACCGGCTCAGGATCAGCAATGTGTAGTCGATCGCCAACGCGAGCCCCATTGCCAGCAACAGGTTGAGCGCGAAGATCGTCACGTCGGTCACGCAGGTGAGCGCGCGCAGCACGGCCATCGAACCGAAGATTGCGATACCGCCGACTGCCAACGGGATTGCCGCAGCAGCGAAGCCACCGAACACCCACACGAGTACCAGAAAGCTCACTGGAACCGCGATGGTTTCCATCACCTTCAGGTCTTTTCGGGTTTGGCTTGTGATTTGCGCGTCCGTCATGGCCTGCCCGCCGGCACGAACGGTCACACCGTCACGGCTGTGCACAACCTCGTCGCTGAGCGTCTCGGCATGCTTGCCCGCGGCGCCACCGCCGGTGATGCTGGCGACGATCAGACCAACCTTGCCGTCCTTGCTGATCAGCGCCGTCGACGCGGCCGGCGGCGCCGTCCAGGGCGAGCTCACGTACGTCACATAAGGGGAGCTCCCAAGCACGCGCACGATGTCGGTGCCGACTCGCTGGGCAACGCCGGTTTTGATGCCGTCGTCGGAGCTGACGGTGATCAGCAGCTGCGTGTCACCCTGATTGAATCTGGTCGCCAACATGTTCGTTGCGCGCGTTGATTCCGCGTTCGGATCCTGGAAGCCGCCCGCGGACAAGCTGTGCGTCACCGGTATGCCGAACACCGCTGCCGCCACCATGGCAAACAGCGCAAGCATTATGATCCGCCGCGGCGCGCGGATGGCGAGTCGCGCGAGGCGCTCCAAGGCGTTCAAAAGCGAAGCACCGCCCCTTCAATAGTGAGCCCCGGGCCGAACGTCAAGAGCACGCCGTGCTCTCCGCGCCGCGGCTTGTCGACTCGCAGAATGTTTTCCAGCACGAGCAGCACCGTGGCCGAGGCGCAGTTTCCGGCGTTGGCCAGAACGTCCCAGCTCGCACGCAGCTGCTCCGGCTGCAATCCCAATTGCTTGCCCAACTTGCGGATAATCTTCGGGCCACCGGGATGAATTCCCCAGTGTGCGATGTCGCCCGCGGAAAGTCCCAGCGGTTCCAGGAGTTTGGCGAGAAAACCTTCGATGTTCTCCTCGAGAACCGCCGGCACTCCGGCGGCCAGGGTCATCCAGAACGACCGGTTGCCGATGTTCAGACTCATCATCGTGTGGTGGTCGTACAGTTGCTCGGTATGGGTGCGCAAGAACTGGATTCCGGCGCCGTCGGGGGCCGAGCCCATCACCATCGACACGCTGGCATCGCCGAACAGCGCCTGGGTGATGAGTGCCTCCACCGGGTCCTCGCCGGGCATCAAGCTCTCCCTGATGTGCGCGGAGCTGAGTTCGGTGTTGTTGCAGATCACCAGCTCGT
>Ga0307479_10004065_pt1 | contig 13363 bp, 7 predicted proteins | sample atmos_gasesECM4C_FD_203743 | JGI IMG/M metagenome (GOLD analysis project Ga0307479, IMG submission 203743) | Hardwood forest soil microbial communities from Morgan-Monroe State Forest, Indiana, United States - atmos_gasesECM4C_515 | ecosystem: Environmental > Terrestrial > Soil > Temperate...
CCGGGGTGAGCCACGGGCGACGCTCGAGGCCGGACGATGCGGCGGCGCGCTCGAATCGCGCGTAGCAGCGGACGATGGCGCGCCGTGGATCGCCCTCGGCGCGGAGGTCGTCCAGGCTCTCCTCCAGCGCGGTCTGGAGCGGCTCCGCCGCGGTCGCCGTCGCACCTCCGTCGTCTCGGAGCGACCGGTCGCCGAGCGCGGCCCACAGGGCGAGCGCCAGCGCGCCGAGGCCGGCGGCCAGGGCGAGGACCCCGAACACCCAGTTGAAGATGGCGGGCGCGGTCAGGATCTCCATCCCGGGCAGCGGCAGCCCGCCCGCCAGTCCGACCGGACCGGTCAGGAGCCCGCCCTCGAGCACGGCCCGGCGCCAGACGTAGGCGAGCACCGCGATGTTGAGGATGGACAGGAAGAGGGTCAGCCGCCGGAGCCACGTGGGGACGGACGTCGGCTCCTCGGCCGGCGCGAGCCTCCCTTCCCGTGGATCTCTCGAGAGCGCCCGCCGCACGAGATCACCCAGGAACACCGCCAGGGCCAGGCCGAACAAGGTCAGGATCGTGGCGGTGACCGGACCCGGCAGCCGGATGACGCCCGCCGGGTGATCGGCCAGGGAGACCGGCCCCGCCATCCGGAGCGCGGCGGCCAGGGCGATCACGAACCCCGTCGCGAGGCCGGCCCAGGCGAGAAGTGGCGTCACGGGCGCCACCATGCCGTGTCCGGCGGCCGTCCGCAAGGGAGTGTCGATCCGGGCCGGGTCGTTCGACTATCCGGAAAGGAGAATGACGCCCATGCTGGTCAAGATCCTGATCGTGCTCGCGGTGATCGTGGTGGGGCTCGCGGCGGTGATCGCGCTCCAGCCCGCCCGCTACCGAGTCTCGCGGTCGATCACCATCGCCGCGCCCGCCCCGGTCGTGTTCGCACAGGTGAACGACTTCCACAACTGGAGCGCGTGGTCGCCGTGGGAGAAGGTCGACCCGGCGATGAAGCGCACGTACTCGGGTCCCCCCGCGGGCGCGGGCGCGACCTATGCGTGGGTGGGCAACCGCGAGGTCGGCGAGGGACGGATGGCGATCGCGGAGAGCCATCCGAGCGACCGCATCCGGGTCGACCTCGAGTTCGTGAAGCCGTTCGCGGGCACGAGCGTGGCGGAGTTCATGTTCCGGCCGGAGAGCGATCGCACGGTGGTGACCTGGAGCATGACCGGCGACAAGAACTTCATCGCCAAGGCGATCCACCTCGTCATGAACATGGACCGGATGATCGGGGACCAGTTCGACAAGGGGCTCGCGGCGATGAAGACGGTGGCGGAAGCGGCGCCTCGCTCTTAGAGCAGCGAGGATGTGGCGAGCCGGGCGTGAGCCTCACCCGCCCGGGTTGATCCTCGGATCGCTCACCAGCGTCCAGTCGTCCACCCCGTCGATGCTGGGCACCGCCGCGGTGGTGGTGGTCTGCGTCCGGCCCTTGCTGGGCGAGAACCAGACGAACTCCTTCGAGGCCGGTCCGCCGGCTCCGGCCGCCTCGATCTCGGGACCGCTGGTGCCGCTCTCGCGACGCTCCGCCTTGCGGGCCCGCTTGGCGTCCTGCTTGGCCTTGCGCTGGTCTTCCTTGCGGCGGCGGTCGCCGCGGTACATTCCCGGTCGTTTCTGAGCCATTCCGCTCCTTTCTTGCTCACCCTACTTTACATGACGGACCACTCCTCCAGAAAGGCGGCGTTCACGCCGCACGGGCTCCGGCCGCCCCCGAGTATTGCACAGGCGGCAGGCGCTCCGGGCTAGTGGACCTTGGTCGCATGGCCCCGCTCCCGGCGCGCTGTTACTCTAGAGGCCTCCGTGCCACGATTCGAAACGCGGGCCTCGTCATCCGTCTCCCCGTTCAGCTCGGGGATCCAGGAGCCCATCCGCGCCGATCTCTTCGGCCCGGAGCGCCTCGAGGAGCACGCGGAGGCCATCGCCGGGCATCTGGTCCTGCCCCGGGGAAAGACCGGGCGCCGTCTCTCGCCCCGCGTCCGCGACAGCGGACGCGTGCTGCTGCAGTGCTACCGGGAGATCGCCGCGGTGATCCGCGACGAGGGAGCGACGACGCCGGCCGCGGAATGGTTCGTCGACAACTTCCACGTGGTGGACGCGGTGGGGCGGCAGGTCCGGGAGGATCTGCCGCAGGGCTTCTACCGCCAGCTCCCCAAGCTCGCGGAAGGTCCGCTCGTCGGCTATCCCCGCGTGCTCGGCCTGGCGTGGGCCTTCGTGGCGCACACCGACAGCCGCGTCGAGCCCGAGACCCTCCAGCGGTTCGTTCGTGCATTCCAGCGGGTCCAGCCGCTGACCATCGGCGAGCTGTGGGCGGTCCCGATCGCGCTGCGCATCGTGCTCGTGGAGAACCTGCGGCGGCTGGCCGAGCGCATCGTGGCCGGCCGCGCCGCCCGCCAGTCCGCCGACACGCTCGCGAACGACCTTCTCGGGCTGGCCGGCCGACCGGGCCGACCGCTCGCGTTCCAGGGACTCGAGGCCGCGTCGCTGTCCACCGCCTTCACGGTCGAGCTGGTGCAGCGCCTCCGCGACCAGGATCCGCAGTCGACCCCCGCGCTCCGGTGGCTCGACGAGCAGGTCTCCGCGCGCGGCCAATCGCCCGACGAGCTGGTCCAGGCGGAGCACCAGAGCCAGGCCGCCATGAACGTGACCGTCCGCAACGTGATCACGAGCATGCGGATGATGTCGACGCTCGACTGGGCGGACTTCGTCGAGAGCGTGAGTCCGGTCGACGACGTGCTGGGCGGCGACGCCACCTTCCGGGCCATGGACTTCGCGACCCGCGACCAGTACCGGCACGCGATCGAGGACCTCGCGCGGGCCTCGGCGCGCTCCGAGCTCGAGGTCACCCGCCTGGCGATGGGCGCCGCCAAGCGCGCGGCCGCGGCCGCGCAGCGGGACGGCGCCCCTCGGGAAGGCCGCACCGAGGATCCGGGCTACTACCTCATCTCGGACGGCCGGCCGGTCCTCGAGAAGGAGATCGGCTACCAGGTCCCGATCCGACGCCGGCTGCTGCGCGCGTTCCTGACCAGCGCCACCCCTCGCTATCTCGTCACCATCTCGGTGGTGACCGGTGCGCTCCTCCTGCTACCCCTCCTGATCGCGCACGCCGCCGGCATGACCCGCGCGGGGCTGGCGCTCCTCGCCCTCTGCGCGGTCATCCCGGCCTCCGACCTCGCGGTGGCCCTCGTCAATCGGGCGATCATGGCGCTGCTCGGGCCGATGTCGCTGCCCCGCCTCGAGCTGCGAGACGGCGTTCCCCCGGACCTGCGCACTCTCGTGGTGGTCCCGACCCTGCTGACCAGCGCGGCCGAGATCGAGGAGCAGGTCAACCGCCTGGAGATCCACTACCTCGCCAACCCGGACGGCGACCTCCACTTCGCGCTGCTCTCCGACTGGGTCGACGCGGCCGCCGAGACGATGCCGGAGGACGACCGCTTCCTCGCGGCCGCCCGCGACGGGATCGCCCGCCTCAACGCCCGCAACGGGCCCACCCCCGCCGCGGGGCCGCGCTTCCTCCTGCTCCATCGCCGGCGCCTCTGGAACGCGGGGGAAGGCACGTGGATGGGTTGGGAGCGCAAGCGGGGCAAGCTCGAGGAGCTGAACCGCCTGCTCGCGGGCGCGAGCGACACCTCGTTCATCACGTCCCCCGGGCACCCGCCCGAGGTCCCGGCCGGGGTCCGCTACGTGATCACCCTCGACGCCGACACCCGTCTGCCGCGTGGCGCCGCGACCCGCCTGGTGGGCACCATGGCGCACCCGCTGAACCGGCCGTCCTTCGACGCGGCGTCGCGCCGGGTCGTCGATGGCTACGCCGTCCTCCAGCCCCGCGTCAGCCCCACGATTCCCACCGAGCGCGGCCGGTCCATCTTCCAGCGGGTCTTCGCCGGGCCCGGCGGCATCGACCCCTACGCCTCCGCCACGTCCGACGTCTACCAGGATCTTTTCGGCGAAGGCTCCTACACCGGAAAGGGCATCTACGACGTGGCCGCCTTCTCCGCGGCCCTGGAAGGCCGGGTCCCCGAGAACTCGCTCCTGAGCCACGATCTCTTCGAAGGCATCTTCGCCCGGGCCGGCCTCGTCACCGACATCGAGCTATTCGAGGAGTTCCCGACCGACTACGAGGTCGCGGCCGGCCGCCAGCACCGCTGGGCTCGGGGCGACTGGCAGCTCCTGCCCTGGATCACCGCGGGAGACGTCGTCGGGGGCGAGGGCGGAGCCGGCCTCCCGCTGATCGGCGCGTGGAAGATCATTGACAACCTGCGCCGGACCCTCTCGCCCCCCACCGCGTGGCTGACCCTGGTCGTGGCGTGGGCGCTTCCGGGCGGGCCGGCCCTGGTGTGGACCGCGTTCGTGCTGGCCACGCTCGCGCTTCCCCCGCTCCTGCCCGCGCTCTCCGAGGTGATCCCCGGACGCGCGGGGATCTCGAAGCGCACCCACATCCGGGGGGTGGCCCGGAGCTTCGCCCTCGCCGCGTCGCAGATCGCCCTCGGCATCACCTTCCTCGCCCACCAGGCATCGCTGATGGCCGACGCGATCGCGCGGACGCTCGTGCGCCTCTACCTCACCCGCCGACGTCTCCTCGAGTGGACGACCGCGGCTCAGGCCAAGACCGCGCTGTCCCGCTCGTCCACCGGGGTCTATCGGCGCATGCGCGCTCCCCTGATCGTCGCGATCGCGAGCGGCGCCCTCGTCGGCGTGCTGCGCCCGGAGCACGCCGCGATCGCGGCCCCGTTCGTCCTCGCGTGGGCGCTCTCTCCCCTGGTCGCCCGGTGGGTGAGCCGCCCGCCGCGCCCGTCGACGACGGAGACGCTCTCCTCCTCGGATCGGCAGACCCTCCGCTCGACCGCCCGTCGCACCTGGCACTTCTTCGAAACCTTCGTGGGGCCGGACGATGCCTTCCTCCCGCCCGACAACTTCCAGGAGGATCCCAAGCCGACCGTCGCCCATCGCACGTCGCCGACCAACATCGGCCTCTACCTGCTCTCGGTCCTCGCCGCGCGCGACTTCGGCTGGCTCGGCCTCCTCGAGACCCTCGATCGCCTCGAGGCCACGCTGGCCACTCTGCGTCGCCTCGAGCGCTTCCGGGGCCACTTCTACAACTGGTACGACACCGGCGGGCTCCGGCCGCTCGAGCCCCGCTACGTCTCCACCGTCGACAGCGGCAACCTCGCCGCCCACCTGCTGACCCTCGGTAACGCCTGCCGGGCCGTGGCGTACGCCCCGGTGCTCGATCCCGCCCGCTTCGGCGGCCTCCGGGACGCGGTGCTCCTGGTCGAGGACGCCACGAGCGCGCTCGCCGACGACCGGCGCACCCAGACCGTCCCCCGGCGCGACCTCGCGGAGACCTGCGCGGCGCTGATCACGGCGCTCCACGAACCGCCGGTCGACCCGGCCGAATGGGCCGCTCGCACCCATCAGCTGGCGCTCCAGGCCGACACCTTGGTGGACATGTCGCGCGCGCTGACCGCCGAGCGCGGGGATCCGATCGACTCCGACGTCCAGGTCTGGGCCCTGGCCGCCCGCGCCACCATCGCCGGCCATGAGCGAGATCTGAAGACTCTCTTGCCGTGGGCCGCCCTCGAGGCCTCCGCCGACGACCCGACGACGCTACGCGCCCTCCGGGCCTCGTCGCCCACCCCAATCACCCTCGCCGACCGCTGCCGCGCCGCCGTCGCCGAGCTCGGGCCCCTTCGCGAGGCGATCGTCCGCGACGGCCCGCCGGATGACGACGCGATCCGGCGCCTCGACGAGACCATCGAGAGCCTCGAGCGCTCCGCCGGGGCGGCCGATGCCCTCGTCGGCCGGCTCCTGGCGATCGCCCGGGCCACCCGGGAGCTGGCCGACGCGATGCAGTTCGGCTTCCTCTTCGATCCCGCTCGCAAGATCTTCTCGATCGGGTACCGCGTCGCCGACGGCACCCTCGACGGGAGCGCGTACGACCTGCTCGCCTCCGAAGCTCGACTCGGCAGCTTCATGGCGATCGCCAAGGATGACGTGCCGGTGGCGCACTGGTTCCACCTCAGCCGGCCGATGACCCCGGTCGGAGTCGGCTCGGCTCTCGTGTCGTGGTCCGGCTCGATGTTCGAGTACCTGATGCCCGCGCTCGTGATGCACTCCCCGTCCGGCAGCCTCCTGGAGGAGACGTACCGTCTCGTCGTCCGCCGGCAGATGACCTACGGAGCGGAGAACAAAGTCCCGTGGGGCATCTCCGAGTCGGCCTACAACGTGCGAGACCTGGACCTCACCTACCAGTACTCGAACTTCGGGGTCCCGGGCCTCGGCCTCGAGCGCGGTCTCGGGGAAGACATCGTCGTCGCTCCCTACGCGACCGCCCTCGCCGCGATGATCGACCCGGTGGCCGCCACCCGGAACTTCGCCGCTCTCACCGCGGCCGGAGCCCGGGGACGATTCGGCTTCTACGAGGCGCTCGACTACACGAGGTCCCGACTCCCCGACGGAGCCGCGGTGGCCATCGTGCAGGCCTACATGGCGCATCACCAGGGGATGACCCTGGTCGCCCTCGCGAACGTTCTCCACGAAGGGGTGATGCGCGCGCGGTTCCACGCGGAGCCGATCGTCCAGGCGACCGATCTGCTCCTGCAGGAGCGGGCGCCCCGGGACGTGGCGGTCGCGCGACCTCGCGTCGAGGAGGTGCACGCGGCGGCGCACGCCCGCGAGTTCGTCGAGCCGGCCTTCCGGCAGTTCACGACTCCGCACGGCCCCACTCCGCGGACCCACCTCCTGTCGAACGGACGGTACGCGGTGATGCTGACCACCGCGGGCTCGGGCTACAGCCGCTGCGCGGGCCTCGGGATCACCCGCTGGCGCGAGGACGTCACGCAAGACAACTGGGGGAGCTACGTCTTCCTGCGCGACGTCCACAGCGGCGCGGTGTGGTCGGCCGGCTACCAGCCCACCGGCGCCGAGCCCGACACCTACCGGGTGACCTTCTCCGAGGACCGGGCGGAGTTCCATCGGCGCGACGGCACGATCGCCACCGCGCTCGAGGTGCTCGTCTCGCCGGAGGACGACGCCGAGATCCGCCGGGTCTCGATCACGAACCTCGGCGCCCAGCCGCGCGAGCTCGAGGTGACGTCGTACGCGGAGCTGGTGCTGGCGCCCCCCGCGGCGGACGCGGCCCATCCGGCCTTCTCGAAGCTGTCCCTGCAGACCGAATCCCTCGCCGATCTCGGGGCCCTGCTCGCCACCCGCCGGCCCCGCGCGGCGGGGGAGCCCACCGTGTGGGCGGCCCACACCGTGGCCGTCGAGGGACAGGCCGGCGGCAGCGCCCAGTACGAGACCGACCGGGGGCGCTTCCTCGGGCGGGGCCGGACGATACGCACGCCGATGTCAGTCATCGACGGGCGACCCCTCTCCAACACCGCGGGCTCGGTGCTCGATCCGATCTTCAGCCTGCGGCGCCGGATCCGGCTCGCCGCCGGCGAAAGCGTGCGCCTCATCTTCTCCACCCTCGTGGCTCCGTCGCGCGACGCGGCGGTCGCGCTCGCCGACAAGTATCGGGATCCGGCGACGTTCGATCGCACCGTCACCCTGGCCTGGACCCAGGCCCAGGTCCAGTGCCACCACCTGGGCATCGACGCGGAGGAGGCCCATCTCTTCCAGAACCTGGCCAGCCGGATCCTCTTCTCCGATCCGGCCCTGCGGCCGTCGGCCGACGTGCTGAGCCGGGCCAGCGCGGGGCCGTCGGCCCTGTGGGCCCAGCAGATCTCCGGCGATCTCCCGATCGTGCTGGTCCGGATCGACGAGCCCGAGGACCGGGCGATCGTCCGCCAGCTCCTGCGCGCGCACGAGTACTGGCGCGTGAAGGGCCTCGCGGTCGATCTGGTCATCGTGAACGAGAAGGCCCATTCGTACACGCAGGAGCTCCAGGCCTCTCTGGAGGCGCTGCTGCGCACGAGTCAGTCGGCGCGACGCGACGAGCGCGCGGACGCGCGGGGCAACGTGTTCATCCTCCGGAAGGACCTGCTCTCGCCGACCGACCACGCCGCGCTCCAGATGGCGGCGCGCGCCGTCCTGCTGAGCCGGCACGGCACGCTCGCCGAGCAGCTCGCGCGAGCCGAGCCGCCGCCGGAGCCGGCCGCGCCTCGCCGGCGCGCGCGCCGCCCGGAGTCGCCCGGGAGCGCTCCCTCTCCACGCCAGGAATCCGAGTTCTTCAACGGCCTCGGAGGCTTCCGCGACGACGGGCGGGAGTACGTCACCGTCCTCGGCGAGGGGCAATGGACGCCCGCCCCCTGGGTCAACGTCGTCGCCAATCCCGCGTTCGGGTTCCAGGTCTCCGAGTCGGGTGCCGGATACACCTGGTCGCTCAACAGCCGAGAGAACCAGCTGACCCCGTGGTCCAACGACCCGGTCGTCGATCCCCCCGGGGAGACCATCTACCTCCGGGACGAGGAGACCGGCGAGCTGTGGGGTCCGACTCTGCTGCCCATCCGCGAGGACACCTCCACCTACGTGACCCGCCACGGTCAGGGCTACACCGGCTTCGAGCACACCTCGCACGGCATCGGCGCGCATCTGCTCCAGTTCGTGCCGCCCGAAGACCCGATCAAGATCTCCCGGCTGACCCTCGAGAACCTCTCCGGGCGCGCGCGCCGGCTATCGGTGACCGCGTACGTGGAGTGGGTCCTGGGCGCCCTCCGCAGCGCGGCCGCGCCGTTCGTGGTCACCGAGATCGACGCCCGGACCGGTGCGCTGTTCGCCCGCAACGCGTGGAGCGCGGAGTTCGGCGATCGAGTCGCCTTCGCCGATCTCGGCGGTCGCCAGACCGGGTGGACCGGCGATCGCGCCGAGGTGCTCGGCCGCAACGGGACCCTGGACCATCCCGCGCTGCTGGAGCGGGGCGGCCGGCTCTCGGGACGGGTCGGCGCGGGCCTCGATCCGTGCGCGGCGCTGCAGACCGTGATCGACCTCGCGCCGGGCGCCCGGCAGGAGGTCGTGTTCTTCCTCGGCGAGGCCGCCTCCCCGGACGAGGCCCGCTCGCTCCTCGAGCGGTATCGGGCCGAGGATCTCGACGTCACGCTGGAGGCGGTGCGAACCCGGTGGGACGACACGCTCGGCACGGTCCAGGTCAAGACCCCGGATCGCTCGATGGATCTCATGCTGAACCGCTGGCTCCTCTACCAGACCCTCGGCTGCCGGGTGTGGGCCCGGTCCGCCTTCTACCAGGCGGGCGGCGCCTACGGATTCCGCGACCAGCTGCAGGACGTGATGGCGCTGGCGGTCGCGAAGCGCGACGTCGCGCGCGCGCATCTGCTCCGGGCCGCGGGCCGTCAGTTCGTCGAGGGGGACGTCCAGCACTGGTGGCATCCGCCCTCGGGCCGCGGGGTGCGGACCCACATCTCGGACGACTCGGTCTGGCTGCCCTACGCGGTCACCCACTATCTCGAGGTCACCGGGGATCCCACGCTCCTGGACGAGGTCGTCCCGTACCTCGCCGGGCCGCCGATCCCACCCGATCAGGACGACGCGTACTTCCAGCCCGCGGTCTCCGCCGAGTGCACGACCCTGTTCGAGCACTGCGCCCGCGCGCTCGACCGCTGCCTGGCGGTCGGGACTCACGGCCTCCCCCTGATCGGGACCGGAGACTGGAACGACGGCATGAACCGGGTCGGCCACCAGGGACGCGGGGAGAGCGTCTGGCTCGGGTGGTTCCTGCACACGACCCTGTGGGAGTTCGCGCGGTTCGCCGACGCCCGCGGCGAAGGCGCGCGGGCCGAGACCTGGCGACGCCACGTCCACGCCCTCAAGGCCTCTCTCGAAGCCCACGCCTGGGACGGTGACTGGTATCGCCGCGCCTACTTCGACGACGGGACCCCGCTGGGATCGGCGATCGACGCGGAGTGCCGCATCGACTCCATCGCGCAGTCGTGGGGCGTGATCTCCGGCGCGGCCGATCCCGCGCGGGCCGCGCGGGCGATGGCCGCGGTGGAGGAGTACCTGGTCCGGCGGGATCAGGAGCTGATCCTGCTCTTCACCCCCCCGTTCGATCACGCTCCGCTCGACCCCGGATACATCAAGGGCTATCCGCCCGGCATCCGGGAGAACGGAGGCCAGTACACGCACGCCGCGATCTGGGCGGTCATGGCCTTCGCCGCGCTCGGGAACGGGGACAAGGCCAACGAGCTCTTCTCGATCCTGAACCCGATCAACCGCTCGAGCACCCGCGCCGGCGTCCATCGCTACAAGGTCGAGCCGTACGTGGCCGCCGCCGACGTCTACGCGGAGTATCCACACGTGGGCCGCGGCGGGTGGACCTGGTACACCGGCTCCGCGGGCTGGATGTACCGGGCCGGGCTCGAGTGGCTTCTCGGCTTCCGGCTGCGGGGCGCGGTTCTCCACCTCGATCCCTGCATCCCGCGCGCGTGGCGCCGCTTCGACATCACGTTCCGGTACCACGCGTCACGCTACGAGATCGAGGTCCTGAACCCCAACGGGGCCACCCGCGGCATCTCGACCATCGACGTCGACGGGGTGCGCCAGTCGACCCCAGGGGGCAGCGTCCCGCTCACGAGCGACGGCGCCACTCACCGGGTGCGCGTCGTCCTCGGGTGAGCCGGCGGCCGGAGCGAGACTAGGCGGGCCGGCGGCGGGTCAGCAGATGATCGAGGTGATCGGCGAAGCGGCGCCGCTCGCGCGGGCCGAACGGGGCCGGGCCGTCGACGAGCGTCCCGGTTGCGCGGAGGTCCTGCATCAGGTTGCGGATGGCGAGGCGCTCGCGCACGTTGTCGTCCGAGTAGAGCTCGCCGCGCGGGTCGAGCGCGTGGGCGCCGCGCGCGATCACCTCGGCGGCGAGCGGGATGTCGGCGGTGACCACCAGGTCCCCCGGCTCGACCTCCTGCGCGATCCGGTGGTCGGCCACGTCGGAGCCCTGCGCGACCCGGACGGTGCGGATGAAGTCCGACGGCGGCGTGCGCAGGGGGCTGTTGGCGACGAGCGTGGTCAGGACCTGGGCGCGCTCGGCGGCCCGGAAGAGGATCTCCTTGATGACCTGCGGGCACGCGTCGGCGTCTACCCAGATGCGCACGCGAACCCACTCCCCACCGCGGGGGAACGAACAGAACGGCCGGGCCCCGACTCGGGACCCGGCCGTCCGGGTGTTGCGGTGGCGGTGCTCAGGCCTTCCGGACGTTGGCGGCCTGGAGCCCCTTCGGGCCCTTGGTCACCTCGAATTCGACCTTGTCGCCCTCGGACAGGCTCTTGAAGCCCGTCCCCTGGATGGCGTTGAAGTGCACGAACACGTCCTCGCCAGCCTCCTGGGTGATGAAGCCGTAGCCCTTCGCATCGTTGAACCACTTGACAGTACCTTGCGCCATTGACACTACCTCTCTTGCGAGGCTTGCGCCTCGGTGAAACCCCGCCACCATGACGGGGGGATCCTCCTGAAGTGGAGGACAAACAAAAACGCCGCCGGACCCGGGGTCCGCGCGGCGTATGGAATCGACGTTCGCGACTGCTTGCTCGCAACCATTCGACAACCGAGGGAACCGACCACTGAGGACGAGGCTACAGGCCCGCGCCACCCTTGTCAAGGGAATGATGCCCGCGGGGGCGCCGCCGGTGGGAGAGGCCGCCGCGCGTCGACACTCGCAGTGGGACCAAGGTCCACTGGGCCCGGCGTCGACGGGCTGATACGGTGGGGCCAGCTCGGGCGGGCCACTCTCACATTCCGTGAGGCTCGGCCTCTCGCCCGGAAAGGCGTCGATGCTTCTTGTCCAGCGAGCTGCCGTCACCAGCGGAGCCCCCCGCGATATCGGTCGTATCGGTCGTGCCATGGTCGGGCGGAGCGCGCCCATGCAGGAGGTCCACCGGCTCATCGAGCAGGCCGCGGCCACACCCGCTCCGGTCCTCGTCCACGGCGAGACCGGCACCGGAAAGGAGCTCGTGGCCCGCACCCTCCACGAGCTCTCCGCCCGCGCCGACGGCCCCTTCGTGGCCGTCAACTGCGCGGCGATGCCCGAGACCCTGCTCGAGAGCGAGATCTTCGGCCACGAGCGCGGCGCCTTCACCGACGCCCGGGACCGCCGCGAGGGCTGCTTCGAGCTGGCCCATGGCGGCACCCTGCTCCTCGACGAGGTCGCCGAGATGCAGCCCGGCACCCAGGCCAAGTTCCTCCGGGTCCTGGAGGAGGGCGCCTTCCGCCGCCTCGGCGGCAAGACCGAGATCAAGGTGGACGTCCGGGTCGTGGCCGCCACCAACAAGGATCCCGTCGCGGCGGTAAGGGACGGGGCCTTCCGCGAAGACCTCTACTACCGGCTCAACGTCTTCAGCCTCGCGGTGCCCCCACTCCGCCACCGCGTCGAGGACATCCCGCTCCTCGTCACCGGCTTCTTCGAGGAGTTCAACCGCAAGTACGACAAGCGGGTCGCCTCGGTCGACGACGCCGCGCTCGAGATCCTCATGTCGCACGCGTGGCCGGGCAACGTGCGGGAACTCCGCAACGTGGTGGAGCGCGCATTCATCGCCTGCGAGGGCGACGTGATCGTCCCCCGGCTCCCGCTCGGGATCTCGCCGCCGCCGGTGGTCGCCGCGCCCATCGACCCCGATACGCTGACCATCGCGATCGGCTTGCCCCTGCGCGAGGTCGAGAAGCAGTTCGTGCTACGCACTCTGGCCGCGGAGCACAACAACAAGACGCGGGCCGCCGACCGGCTCGAGATCAGCACCAAGACCCTGCACAACATGCTCCAGCGCTGGGGGCTCCTGCACCCGCACGTGCTTGCCGGCTAGCTAGCCGTCGAGCGGACGCTCGCCTTCGCCGCCGGTCATCATCCGGTCGCGCCCGGCCCCGCGACCCGGTCGATGGCGTCGAGCAGGGCCTGGCCATCGAACGGCTTCCCGAGGTACCCGGCCGCGCCGGACCGCCGGATGCGCTCGCGCGTCGCCGCGTCGTCGTGCGCGGTCATGAAGATGATCGGGATGGCGACCCGATTCGCGGCCAGCTGCTCCTGGAGCTCGAACCCGGTCATGCCCTCGAGATAGATGTCGAGGACCAGGCACGCGGTGCGGGTCGACGGCATCGACCGGAGGAACTCGGCGCCCGACGCGAACGTCTCGACGATGTAGCCCGCCGAGCCGATCAACCGACGCAGGGCGCGGCGTACCGACCGGTCGTCGTCCACGATGGAGATCATCGGGCCAGATTTGGGCATGGCAAGGGAACACTCCATCCGATCCTACAGGGCGGGGCCGGGACCGATAGTGGACCTTGGTCCACCCTCATCGGCGACGAAGCGACGTCCGGAGCGCTCACGATCCCGCCGCGATGACACTCACCTCGCCGGCGAGCCGGACCAGCTCGGCGAGGGACCCCGCCCGCATCT
>Ga0307479_10004066_pt1 | contig 13362 bp, 7 predicted proteins | sample atmos_gasesECM4C_FD_203743 | JGI IMG/M metagenome (GOLD analysis project Ga0307479, IMG submission 203743) | Hardwood forest soil microbial communities from Morgan-Monroe State Forest, Indiana, United States - atmos_gasesECM4C_515 | ecosystem: Environmental > Terrestrial > Soil > Temperate...
TGCTTGCCGATGAGATCGCGGAAGTCGCGGATTTTTTCTCTTTCGGCACGAACGACCTTACGCAAACCACCATGGGCCTTTCGCGCGATGATGCTGGCCGGTTCCTTCCCGATTACGTCGACGAAAAGAAGGCGGGCGTGTTTGCCGCCGACCCGTTTCAGTCCCTCGATACCAAAGGCGTGGGCATGCTCATGCGTTGGGGCATCGAGAAGGGCAGAAAGAGACGCGCGAAGCTCAAGGTGGGCATTTGCGGAGAGCACGGCGGCGATGCGGACAGTGTGAAGTTCTGCCACGCGATTGGCATGGATTACGTCAGCGCGTCACCGTTCCGCGTGCCAATCTCGCGGCTCGCTGCAGCCCAAGCCGTGATCGAGGACAAGAAAGCGTCCAAGGCAAAGCGAAAGTAATACTTTAACTTCCTCTCACGTTGGCATTTTGAAGAAGAAGTACAGGCCGAGGAAAGAGAAGACTATGTCTGGCGACCAGCCGGCTAGCAGCGTCGGGAGTTGGCCAACGCCGCCCATCGCGGCGAGCAATTCCGCGCCAAGCCAGTAGACAATCCCGATGGCGATTCCTACCGCAACCCCGCCGACGGCCCCGCGCGTCCCCACCAGGAACGCGAACGGAAACGCCAGAAGCATGCTGATCGGAGCGATCAGCGGGAAGGCCAGCTTGCGGTGCCACTGCACGGTCAGCGCGGAAACGTCGAAGCCCGCGCGATGCAGGTCGTCGATATACCGCCGCAACTGCGGCCAGCTCATTTGGATGGCCGGAAGCACTTCGCGATTGAAATAACTGGGTGGCTCGGTTAGCTCCGGCAAATCTTTCACGTTAAAGCGCTCATAGCGTGCGATCGCGCCCTCCGAAAATTCCCGCACCCAGCCGGATTCGAGCACCCAAAGCTTTTGCGACCCGGACCATCGCGCACGCGACGCAAACACGCGGCGGCGCACCTCGAATGTCGTTGGGTCAATCTCCAGCACGGTCAAGCCGCCAAAGAGGTTTTGTCTCGGGTCGAACAGGTCGTAATTGTAGATTTTCGAATTTTCGCCAAAAATCCAGCGTTCCGGCTGACGGTAAGTCTGCGGCGGTTTGCCTTTGATTTGGTTGCGCAGCGCGTCCTGGCGCTGGTTGGCGTAGGGCAGGAAGGTATCGTCGAGAACGATCATGCTGGCCGCGAGGGCCAACCCCGCAAACAGTAGCGGCACCGCGAGACGGTAGAGGCTGATTCCGCTGGCCTTGCAGGCCACGATTTCATTGTTCTTGCTCATGACCCCTAGGGTCACGAGAATCGCGACCAGCGCTGCGAGCGGGGCAAGCTGATATAGCAGATATGGAGTAAGGAACCAGAAGTAATCCACCACGACCATGAAGGCTATGCGATGGCGGGCAATGTCGTCGAGCAGCTCGAAGAACGTGAAAGCCTCGAACAAAAAAACGAACACCAGCATGAGCATTGCAAAATAGGAGAAAAACCTTCGCAGCAGGTACAAATCCATCAGCAGGGGCCAGCTCCCGCTGGAAAGGGCCACCGGCGCTCTATCCGCGCGGCTTCCGTTTGCGATGCGCGCCGCTGCCGCCCTGGCTCGCGCGGTTCGCACGCGGATCAGCCGCTTCCAGGTCTTAAAGCGCCCAAAAGGTCTGAGCCAGCGGGTTTCGCCGCGGAATTGCTCCATTCGGGGGAGCAGCACGAGGCCGGCGAGAGCGAGCACGGCGTCTGCGATCCACATGCCGATGGCAGGCGGAACCGTGCCCTGGCGCGCCATCCCTGCGCCCATGATGAACAGCAAGTAGTACGCGGCACTGAGCAGCACCGCGATTAGCGAGCCCGCGGCGCGCCCGCCGCGCCGCGGCTGCGCACCCAGCGGCACGGCGATCAAAGCAAATGCAAAACAGGCCACCGGAAAGGCGAAGCGTCGATACATCTCGACGCGTGCTTCGCGCCACCCGGGAGTCTTGTCCTGCATCAGTTCGCGCAACGGCCGCTCTGCATTGCTGACCTGCCGCGGCTGTGTCGGCACCACTCCGGTAACTTCGATGGGGATGTCGCTTCGCCCAAACGCCGTCACCGAGTAATGGTCGGGGTCGGTGCGGTCGAATTCGTGCGTGCTTCCGCCTTTCAGGTGCAGGTCCAGCTTGCCCTGTTTCGGCTCGGCAATTACAATCGCATTCTCCGCCAGGGTCACTCGCGAGCCGTTTTCTCTGCCGGCTTCCGCGAGAAACACGCCGTGCCATTGCGTGCCGCTGGCTGAAACGTCATTGATGTACAGCACGAATGGTGGGAAGCGTTCGTCGAACACCCGCGGTTGCACCTGGAAGCTTACTTGTGATGCGATGAGGTCAGCCTCCAGGGAGCGAAGGGTGCGCAGCGCGGCGGGACCAAGCCACAGGCTCATCATCAGGGTCGCGAGCGCACCGGCCAGCGCTAACACGCCGACGGGCAGCAGGATGCGCTGGCGCCCGATGCCCAGCGCCGTCAGCGCGATGATTTCGCTGTCCGCGGACATTCGCCCCAGGCCCAGCAACACTCCGATGAGCACCGCCATCGGGATGGTAAACGTGAGTACGTTGGGGAAAATGCACAGAAACAGTTTCAGAATTTGGCTGCCGGAGCCGCTGTGCCGGACAAACAACGACATCAGTCGCACGAGTTGCGGGACGAAGAAAACAAAGGTGAAAACCACGAGTCCAAGGAACGCATGACGGAAAACTTCGCGGACGATATAGCGGTCCAGGATGCGCATGTCGAGAACGCTGAGTGTAACACGAGCGCCGATTCGCCACGGAAAGGGCGCGGCCGATGAATCGCGTGAATTTGGTGCTTTTGTGGCACATGCACCAGCCGCAGTATCGCGATCCGGAAACGGAGCAATACGTTTTGCCGTGGACACGATTGCATGCCCTGAAAGACTACTGGGGGATGGTGCAGGTGCTTGGGGAAGTGTCTGGATTTCACGCGACGTTCAACGTCGTCCCGGCGCTGGGCACACAGCTCGAGGAATATGCCAGCGGCAAATTCAACGAGCCGTGGTTCTCCCTGGCGTTCAAGCCTAGCGAAGAGCTGACCCGCGAAGATAAGGGCGAGATTCTCGCGCGCGCCTTTCAACTCAACCATGAGCGCCTGATGTCGCGCTGGCCGCGCTTTGTCGAGCTGTTTGAGTGGTCGCGGCCGGCGGGCGGCGCGCAAGCCCAGATGACGTTCACACCACGCGATTGGCGCGACTTGCAGATTCTTTCGCAGCTCGCCTGGATGGATGAAATTTGGCTGGCCAAAGACGAAGTGGTCAGCCGGCTGGCCAGCAAGGGCAAGGATTTCACGGAGCGCGACAAGTCCGCGCTAAAGGCAAAACAGCTCGAACTCTTAGCCTTGGTGCTCCCGGCCTACCGCGAAGCGGCGCAACGAGGGCAGATCGAAATCAGCACCACGCCCTTTTATCATCCCATTCTGCCGCTACTCTGTGATTCGGACATTGCTCGTGTGGCGAACCCCGGGACGCCGCTGCCTCGCCGCGCGTTTCGTCAGCCGGATGATGCACGAGAGCAATTGCGCCGCGCGCGCGAGTATCACCAACGCGTTTTTGGCGCCAAGCCCGCCGGGCTGTGGCCCTCGGAAGGTTCCGTCTCCGATCAAGCGCTGACCATTGCGATGGAGGAGGGCTTCGAGTGGTTCGGCACGGATGAAGGCGTGCTCGGCCGGACCCTCAACGTGGGCTTCTTCCGCGACGCCACCGGTCTGCCTGCGAACTCCGAGCGTCTCTACAAACCCTATCGCGTGCAGTTGGCGGGAAGCTCGATCAGCGGATTATTTCGCGATCACCATCTTTCGGACCTGATCGGCTTCGTTTACAGCCGCATGGATGGCAAAGCCGCCGCGGCTGACCTGCACGGACGCTTGCGGACTCTCGGCGAACGCGTCCCGACTCAGCAGCCGCTGACCGTATGCCTGTTTCTCGACGGCGAAAATGCCTGGGAGTATTACTCGGGCAACGGCCGCGAATTTCTGCGCGAATTTTACAAACGCATTCAGAACGATCAGGATTTTCGCGCGCTGACTGCCAGCGAAGCTATCGCCGCAGCCAAGGAAATCCCCGCCACCAGCGGAATTTTCCCTGCTTCCTGGATCAACGCCAATTTCGACGTCTGGATCGGTCACGCCGAAGATGTTGCCGCATGGGAATTGCTCTGGGACGCTCGTCAGACCTATGCGCGAGGCGCTGAAGCACGCAAGCAGCAGCACAGCGATGCCCCGACCGAAACCGGCTTGAAAGAGGCATACGAATCGTTGCTAGCTGCGGAAGGCAGCGACTGGTGCTGGTGGTTCGGCCCCGAGCACAGCACCGCCAACGACGCGGAATTCGACGCGCTATATCGCAAGCATCTCACCGGAGTCTACCTGGCGCTCGGTCAAGTCGCACCCGAAGAACTCGCCAAGCCCATCAAACGCAAGCCAGAGCACGCCTTGCATGTCCCGCCGACCGGATTCCTCACTATCAAAGTCGATGGCCGCGACACATCCTATTTCGAATGGCTCGGCTCCGGCCTCTACGCCCCCGAACGTCGCGGGGGGTCCATGCACGGCCGCGTTTTTCATTTACGCGAGTTGCGCTACGGTTTTGAAGAGGATCGCTTCAGCCTGCGCGTTGACCTTTTCGCCGAAGCTCTCGCCGAACTGGAAGATCCGGAATTTCGCGTCACCATCGGCGCGGCTGAAGAACTAACCGTCATGGTCAAACTCGTCCGCGGCCGAATGCAAGAATTTGCCGTCGAAAAGGGGCTAGTCTGTTTGCTGAATCCGGACAACCTCGCCCAGGCCGCTTTCGAGCGCACTCTTGAAGTTTCCGTCAATCGCGGCGAAATCAGCTTGAAAGGGCAGAAGAGCCTGCGCCTGGGCGTCGCGCTGTGGCACGGCGGCTTGCCTGTCGATGTTCTTCCCGCCGAAGGTTTCCTCGAGATTCCTCTCGGCGACGAGCAACACTCCTGGCCAATCGAAAATTAGAACCGTGTTCCGCCATAATTTATCGGCAGAAGGCCATCTCAAAAAAGTTTGACCGCCAAGCCTTGCGGCTGCGGCCCAACCGGAATCATGGTCAGCAAACTCTCACTCCCCGCGCGCAAACCAATCACCGCAAGGTCACCCGACCCTTCATTCACCACCAGCAGCAAGCTCGGCTTCACATCCGGATCGTTCGAATCGAACCGCATAGCCCCCGGAGCCTGTCCCGCCGACATGGGCCGTCCCACGCGGCGATTGTTGATGTCTACAGGCGCCACGCGCCCCGCCGCCGTATCCGAAACAAACATCTCGCTGGCATCGGGAAACAACACTCCGTGCGCAGGAGCCGACCCCAGCATCACGTAGTCACCAACCTCGTGCGTCCAGGTATTGATCGCCTGCAGCCCATGAGACTCCGGCGAAATCACGTAGAGCTCGCCGCCATCCGGCTTCAGCAACATCTCCGACGGTTTTCCCGCCAGTTGCAAGTTCGTCAGCAGCACGCCGCGCCGCAAATCCACCACCGACAACCGCGGCTCCGTCCGACTCAGCACAAACGCCACCGAACTGTCGCGCATCACCGCGACATCTTCCGGCTGCGCCACCACCGGCACGCTGCCGCGCAGCGCCAGCGTCGCCGCGTCATGAATCCCCAGCGTTGCAGCACGGCGGTTCACCACCAGCAAGCTCTTCCCATCGGGAGTCGCGCGCGCCAGCACGGGCTCGTGACCAGTCCGCCCGCGCGCCACAATCGCGCGCGTCTGGCAATCGATCGCCACCACCGCATCGCTTCCCGAAGCCGCCGTATACACCCTCGCGCCATCGGGAGAAAAATCCAGGGCATACGGCATCGCGCCGACCGGAACGCGCGCCGCCACTTGATTCACCCGCGCGTTCAGCACCCACACGTATCCGTCTTGCGAACTGACGCCCCACACCTCCGCGCGCGTCGGATGCTCGCGCATTCCGGAAAGTCGCGGTCCCACGTTAACCCGCGCGACCGCGCGCAGCCGCACCAAATCCACCACCGCCACGCTACCGTCCGCTGTGCTGACGTACGCGTTCAGCTGCAGTCCCGGCCGCAGGAACGATACCCGCGGTTCGCGCAGCAGCAAAATCGCCGCGCCCACCACCAACACCGTCGTCAGCGCAACCACTCGCGCATTTCGAAATGGATTTTTCACAAGGAGTGACAACAGAACAGCCGTTTCTGACTGTCCTTACTTCCAAACACTCAATTCACCTGCCTATGCAGCACCGCCGCAATCTGCCGGACTTCTTCGGTAAGCTCCGCAAATTCTTCCGGCAAAATCGATTGCATCCCATCCGACAGCGCCTTGTCCGGCTCGTGGTGCACCTCGACGAGCAACCCATCAGCGCCCACGGCAATGGCCGCCCTCGAAAGGGGCAAAACCTTGTGCCGCTTGCCGGTTCCGTGCGAGGGATCGACCAGGATCGGCAAATGGCTGCGCTTCTTCACCGCCGGTACAATCGTCAAATCCAGCGTATTCCGCGAATGATCTGCAAACGTCCGCACGCCCCGTTCGCACAGCATCACGTTGTAATTTCCCTCGGACAGCACATATTCCGCCGCCATCAGGAATTCATCCAGCGTCGCAGACATCCCGCGCTTCAGCAGCACCGGCTTCTTAGCCCGCCCCGCGCGCTTCAGCAGCGAGAAATTTTGCATATTCCGCGCGCCGATCTGAATCACATCGGCATATTCTTCGACCAAATCCAAACTCTCGTTGTCGATGGCCTCGGTGACAATCCCAAATCCAAATTTCTCGCGTACCTTCGCCAAAATCTTCAGCCCCGGCTCGCCCAGCCCCTGAAAGCTGTACGGAGAAGTGCGCGGCTTGTACGCTCCGCCGCGAAACAGCCGCACTCCACTTTTCGCCACGCGCTCCGCAATCGCAAATGCCTGCTCTTCGCTCTCCACCGCGCACGGCCCCGCCACCAGCGCCACTTTGTCTCCCCCGACAATGACGTCACCCAACGGCGTCGGAATCCGCAAAATGCTGTCTTCTTCCTTAGCATCGCGGCTTACCAGCTTGTACGGCTTGCTGACCGGAATGCACTCCACCACGCCCGGCAGCGACTCCAACACGCCCAGGTCGACCGCACCCTTGTTTCCAGTAATTCCGATCGCCGTGCGAATCGTCCCCGGTATCGGATGCGCCTTCAGCCCGAGGCTCTCGATGCGCTGGCACACCGTGCGCACCTGTTCTTCTGAAGCATGCGACTGCATCACCACCAGCATCAGTAGCTCCCAATCTGATTCGGCAAGCGTTTAGTCTATGCCATGCTCGGCAGGCCAGCAAATCTTGGAGTGCGGCGGTCTTGTTTACCCTGAGTTTAGCGAAGTCAGCGCAAGGGCCCGTAGCTCAGGGCCGCCTTTTGGCCCTGAGGCTTTTCCGCTGAAATTGTGCAAAACGCCTCTGCTTCCCGCCTGTGCTAGAATGGTTAGTTTAATACGGAGCGGAAATCCTCATTGGGAATGCCTGAACAACCCCTCACTCGCGTCATCGAATTCGATCCGGAAGACGAATACCGCCCCGAACCTGAGCCTGAGCCCGCGCCACCAACCTGGATGGACGGCAGCCTGCGCATCGGCATCCACACTTCTATTGCCGGCGGCTACACCAACGCCCTCGAATCCGCGCACAAGCTCGGCTGCAACGCCCTGCAAATTTTCTCCGCCAGCCCGCGCATGTGGACCGGTGGCCCGTCGCGCATTCCGGAGGTCGATGCTGCAGCCTTTCGCGGCCGCCGCCAGGAGCTCGGTCTCGGTCCGCTGGTCATCCACGCCAATTACTTGAGCAATCTCGCCGCGCAGCAGCCCATGCTGCGCACCCGCTCCATCCAGGCGTTTCACGACGAGCTCGTTCGCGGTATCGCACTCGGCGCCGAGTTCGTGGTTGTGCATCCTGGCGCCTGCGGCGAGTGCAAACCCAATCAGGCCGTGCGCCTCGCCATCGAATCGGTCAAGCAAGCGTCAAAAAATCTGCCCGCAACTTCGCTGCGCATTTTGCTGGAAAACACCGCCGGCATGGGCACCGCGCTCGGCGCGCGCCTGGAAGAACTCGGCGAAATGTTGTACGCGCTGCAGAGCCTGCAAGTCGGCGCGTGCCTGGACACCGCGCATCTGTTCGCCGCGGGCTACGACATCAAGACTGAAGCCGGCCTCGCCTCCACCCTCGAACTCGCCGACCGCGTCATTGGCCTCGAGCGAGTCCCGGTCTTCCACGTCAACGACTCCAAAATTCCCCTCGGTGGCCGTGTGGACCGGCACGAACACATCGGCAAAGGCAAAATCGGGGCCGACGCGTTTCGCCGCCTTCTGACGCATCCGCGTCTCAGCGCCTCTGCGCCCGAAGGCCTGCCCGGCCGCGCGTTCCTCGCCGAAACGCCGATCGACGACCCCGGCGACGACCGCCGCAACGTCGCCGCCCTCTGGGAGTTCGCCGGCCTGAAGGATCAAGCCCCGACGCCCGAAAAAGGCTTTTCGATGCTGACCGCCGTCGCAAAAAAGAAAGTAGCGCAGCAAGTAAAAGCGAATCAGACGGCAAGCCGTAAGATGCGAGCAAACGTAGCGGACGACGACCGCTTGCCCCGACCTTCGAGGGGTCGCGGGCACCTTTCGAGGCCCGCAAAGAAATCGCCCGCGAAGCCAAAAAAGCGCAGAAGGGATTAGCTCGGCGTGGCTGAATATAACCCACAGGAAATCGAAGCCAAATGGCAAAAGCGCTGGGCCGAAGCGCGCGTCTTCGAGACCGAGGCGGATACCGCCAAGCCCAAATATTACGCGCTGGAGATGCTGCCCTATCCCTCCGGCACCATGCACATGGGTCACATGCGCAATTACACGATCGGCGACGTGGTGGCCCGCGTAAAGCGCATGCGCGGCTTCAATGTGCTGCATCCCATGGGCTGGGACGCCTTCGGCTTGCCAGCCGAAAACGCCGCCATCCAGAACAAGACGCAGCCGCGCGTCTGGACCAACAACAACATCGCCGAATTCCAGCGCGTTCTGCGCCGGTTCGGCTTCAGTTACGACTGGCGTCGCGAAATCTCCACCTGCGACCCAAAATACTATCGCTGGAACCAGTGGTTTTTCCTGCGCATGCTCGAGCGCGGCCTTGCCTACCGTAAGAAGAGCCGCGTCAACTGGTGTCCCAAGTGCTGCACCGTGCTGGCCAACGAGCAAGTCATCAACGGCTACTGCTGGCGCCACGAAGACACCCTCGTCGAGTCCCGCGAAATCGAGCAGTGGTTCCTCAAGACCACGCAGTACGCCGAGCAACTCTTGGATGACCTGAAGCAGCTCGAAGGCGGCTGGCCCGAGCGCGTCCTCACCATGCAGCGTAACTGGATTGGCAAGTCCATGGGCGCGCGTGTGAAATTCGCCGTGGCGGATCTTGCTGGAGTCGATCCCATTGAAGTCTTTACCACCCGCATCGACACGATTTACGGCGCGACCGCGATAATTCTTTCACCTCGACATCCGACTGTGGACAAACTGCTTACCGCGTTCAAGAGTCGCAAGATCCGTCCGGAGATCAGAACCAAACTGAAAAAGCTCGAAAAAATGCGACGGATTTCTGTGAAAACAGAAGATCTGGCGACTATCAAGAAGGACGGTTTTTTCACGGGCCGGCGAGCTGTGAATCCCTTCACTGGCCAAACGATTCCCATCTGGGTCGGAAATTTTGTGCTCATGGAGTATGGGACCGGCGCGATCATGGCTGTTCCCGCGCACGACGAGAGGGATTTTGAGTTTGCGAAGAAATACAAGCTGAAGATGCCTGTGGTAGTTGAACCACTTCGGGACCTTGAGCCATTTATTAAGGGCATCCCGGATGATGCTGAAAAGCAGGCGGAACTCCGGAAAATACTGCTCGAGAGATTCGGCAAGCACAAATCTCATCGTCCTCCACGCCAGCCCTTTACGCAGTATGGCGTGAGTGTGAATTCGGGGCCTTACTCGGGGATAAATAGCGAGGACGCAATCGAAAAGATGGCGGCGGATGCGCAAGCTCGCGGTTTTGGCAAGAAGGAAACGGTTTACCGGTTAAGAGATTGGGGCATCTCTCGCCAACGTTATTGGGGCACGCCGATTCCTGTCGTCTACTGCGCCAAGGACGGCATCGTCCCCGTTCCCGACAGCGCTCTGCCCGTCATTCTGCCCGACAACCCCAAGCTCACCGGGGAAGGCGGATCGCCGCTCGCCGCGACTCCCGAATTTGTGAACACCACCTGCCCCAAGTGTGGCGGTCCCGCGCGCCGCGAAACGGACACCATGGACACCTTTGTCGATTCCTCCTGGTATTTCTATCGCTATTGCGACCCGCACAACGACAAAGCCCCTTTCGATTCCGCCAAAGTTGCCTACTGGTTTCCGATCGACCAGTACATCGGCGGCATCACGCACGCCATCCTGCATCTCCTCTATTCGCGCTTCTGGTGCAAGGTCATGCGCGACATTGGCCTAGTGAATCACAACGAACCGATCAGCCGGCTCTTCACCCAAGGCATGGTTCAAAAAGGCGGCGTGGCCATGTCCAAATCCAGGGGCAACGTCGTCGGCGCCATGGAAATGGCCGAAAAATACGGCGCTGACACCGGCAGACTCTATACGTTATTCGCTGCCCCGCCGGAGAAGGATTTGGAGTGGAGCGAAGAAAGCATCGAAGGCGCTTGGCGATTCATCAACCGCGTCTTCCGCCTTATAGATCGCCACGCCTCCTCTTTGCGTGATGCCAAGCACTGGGATTTTAGTCCGCAAGGCCTCTCTGAGAAGGAGCGAGAGCTTGTACGAGTGACCTATCAAACGCTGCGCCGCGTCACTCAGGATTTCGAATCGCGCTGGCACTTCAATTCCGCAATTGCTTTGATCATGGAACTGACCAACGAAATTCATGCCGCGGAGCCACTCGAACAGGGAGTTCGTCCCGAGATCCGCAAGGAACTTCTGGAATTGCTGACGCTGATGCTTGCGCCGATGACGCCGCACCTCGCCGATGAACTCTGGGAGATGCTGGGCCACTCGGACGGCCTCTGGAACGCAACTTGGCCGTACTTGGGCGTGGAACAGCAAGAACTCGCGCGCGACGAAGAAGTCGAAATCGTCGTGCAAGTCAACGGACGGGTCCGCGCCAGACTGAAAGTAGCCGCCGGCCTCGGCGAAGCCGAACTCATTCCGAGAGCTCTAGCTGAGCCCGCCGTAGCTCAGCACATCAACGGCAAGCGCGTAGTAAAGCAAATTGTGGTGCCTGACAAACTCGTGAATCTGGTCGTGGCGTGAAGATACAACCTGTAGCTCAGGCGTGCCGTTTAGGCCTGAGGGTTTAGATTAGGGCGGATCGAGTCGACAGCCTCATAGGCGGCCGACTTTCTTATCTTGCTTTTGCCATCGATGAAACGGGGGACAATGTCCAGCGGAGTCCAAATGCAACCTCACCACGAACGCCCCAACTCCGAGCGCGGCGGCGTAGTCGTTCTCGATTTCGGCGGCCAGTACACGCAGCTCATCGCCCGCCGCATCCGCGAACAGCAAGTATTCTCCTCGGTTCTCCCGTGCACCACCACGCTCGAGGAAATCCGCAAGCTCGAACCAACCGGCATCGTCCTGTCGGGTGGGCCTAGCTCCGTCTACGACCCGCAAGCCCCCAAATGCGATCCAACCGTTCTTTCCCTCGGCATCCCCGTGCTCGGAATCTGCTACGGCATGCAATGGCTCACTCATCACCTGGGCGGCAAAGTGGAGCCAGCCGCGCGCCGTGAATACGGCAGCGCCGTTCTGAACATCGATAGCGCCGATCACCAATCCGAGCTCTTCGCGGAGTTTCCCAACTCGCTGCGCATCTGGAACAGCCACGGCGATCACGTTGTCGGGCTGCCTCCCGGCTTTCGCACCGTGGGCCGCACGCAAAATGCTGTCGCCGCCGTCGAAGATCCTCAGCGCAAAATCTATGCCGTCGAGTTTCATCCTGAAGTCCGTCACACCGATCGCGGCACGGAGATTCTCCGTAATTTTCTATTCCGTGTTTGCAAGGCGGAAAAAAAGTGGAGTGGCGCCGCCTTCATCGAAGAAACCACCGAAGCCATTCGCACGAAAGCAGGGAACAGCCGCGTGCTCTGCGCCCTCAGCGGCGGTGTCGATTCCACCGTTGCCGCCGTGCTCGTGCAGCGCGCCATCGGCGACCGCCTCACCAACATCTTCGTCAACACCGGCCTGCTGCGCAAAAATGAATTCGAGTATACGCTCGAAATGCTGCGCGACCGCCTCGGTTTGCGCGTCATCGGCCTCGACGCTTCCGAGCGCTTCCTCGCGCAGCTCAAGGGCGTCGCAGATCCGGAGCGCAAACGCAAAATTATCGGCTCGGAATTCATTTCCGTTTTCGCGGACAAAGCCTTGGAGTTGCAAAAAAATGAAGCGCACGGAGAAATCGCCTACCTGGTGCAGGGAACTCTCTATCCGGACGTCATCGAATCCGTGTCCGTGAAGGGCCCCTCCGCGACCATCAAGACACATCACAATGTAGGCGGGCTGCCCGAAAAAATGCCGTTCGCGCTGATCGAGCCGTTGCGCGATCTCTTCAAGGATGAAGTCCGTCGCATCGGAAAAGATCTGGGCCTACCAAGCGAGCTTTTGTTGAAACACCCGTTTCCCGGGCCAGGTCTAGCCGTACGGGTACTTGGCGAGGTAGATGCCAAAAGCCTGGTAACTCTACGCGAGGCGGACGCTATCGTGGTCGATGAAATCCGCAGCGCCGGCCTCTACGAGAAGGTCTGGCAGGCTTTTGCGGTCCTACTTCCCGTGCGCAGCGTTGGTGTGATGGGCGATTACCGCACTTACGGTCTTACCATCGCGGTGCGCGTGGTCGAATCGGAAGACGCCATGACCGCCGACTGGGTACGCCTGCCCGGTGATGTCCTGGAACGAATCTCCACTCGAATTGTAAACGAAGTCCCCGGCGTCACGCGGGTTGTCTATGACATCAGTTCAAAACCGCCCGGCACAATCGAATGGGAATGAGGAACTAGAAGGCGGTCTGTGAGGGAATTAGAAAGAAGGGATACGTCGTGCAGGAGTGATCTGGATGGACCTGTGCTTGCTCTCAGAATCAGGCCGCGCTGCGCGGGGTTCGCGCGGCCCTTCTCTTGAGCCTTCGCGTTTCATTCTAACCGTGAACTCCAGGAAGTGAAGGTTCCTGGAACTAGCGGTTGGCCATTTTCTGGGCCATATATAGAATGAGCTTGCGGTCTTCTTCGTCGGCTTTGCCCAACAACCTGCGAAGCTTGTTGAGGAAGCGCGCCTCTTTGCCGCTCGTGCCCCAGGCGATATCGTCCGAAGACTTTCGCTT
>Ga0307479_10004067_pt1 | contig 13361 bp, 11 predicted proteins | sample atmos_gasesECM4C_FD_203743 | JGI IMG/M metagenome (GOLD analysis project Ga0307479, IMG submission 203743) | Hardwood forest soil microbial communities from Morgan-Monroe State Forest, Indiana, United States - atmos_gasesECM4C_515 | ecosystem: Environmental > Terrestrial > Soil > Temperate...
ATGTTCGCGGCATTGATTGCCGCAACCTATGCGCGATACGGCCAGGAAAGTACGCTCCTACTGTTCTACGAGAGCGGTTGGGTGCGCATCGCGATCGTGTGCGCGGTCTGCTTGCTCTGCCTCTATTACTACGAGCTTTACGATTCCGTCGTTCTCGCCAGCGGGCGGGAAGTGTTCATACGGCAGGTTCAAGTCGTAGGGACAGCGTGCATGATTCTGGCCGTACTCTATTATCTTCGCCCCTCGATTCAGATCCGAAGCAGCCTTTTTGTGCCTGCGGTTCTATTCATGGGCGCGTGCCTAGTAGGTTGGCGGCGACTCTTCTCCTTGGTCAACTCGTCCCCGTCACTGGGAGTGAAGACGGCACTGTTAGGTGCCGGACCGCTCGCCTTGTCCTTAGCGAAGGAACTCAACGATCGCCCTGAACTCGGGTTTCGGCTGGTCGGTCTTTTGGCCGACGCTGACGAGGCCTCATCTGGCTGGACCAAGTTCCTTCGTATGGGTGACCCGGACGAAGTTCTCGAGATCCTTGCTGGCGAGCGGATTGATCGACTCATCGTTGCGATGGGCAATCGGCGCGGGAAGCTTCCCATTGAGCAGTTACTTGAACTTAAAGCTCAGGGCGTGATAGTGGAGGACGGATCAGATTTCTATGAAACCCTGGCTGGCAAGATCCCGCTCGAGTCACTCAGGCCGAGCCAGCTTGTTTTCGGCCCGGGATTTTTTGTCAACGGCTCTCTGCTGTTTTATAAACGTGTCTCCTCGATCCTGATCTCCCTCATCTGTCTAATTCCCGCTCTGCCTCTAATGGGCCTAACCGCCCTGGCAATTTGGTTCGATTCTGGAGCCCCAATCCTGTTCCGGCAGAAACGTGTCGGCAAGGCCGGAAAGATCTTCACACTTTATAAGTTCCGTTCTATGAGGACTGAGGGCAACGGGAATGCCAATGGAAACGGTAAGGTACAACCCGCCCTGAAGGACGATAAGCGTATCACTCGCGTCGGTCGCTGGATCCGGCGCTTGCGGATAGACGAGCTCCCACAACTCTACAACGTTCTGCGCGGCGACATGCATTTCGTCGGGCCTCGACCGTTCATGGTCGAGGAAGAGGAAGAACTCGCTCGGCAGATCCCCTTCTATAAATACCGTTGGGTAACAAAACCCGGGGTTACGGGATGGGCGCAAATTCATCGGCCGTACTGCGCAACGTTAGAAGACAACCAGGACAAGCTGTCCTACGACCTTTTCTACATCAAGCACATGTCGGTCGGTCTTGATGTGCTGATTCTATTTAAGACCGTAAAAATTCTGCTCTGGCGCCGCGGAGCCCGATGACACTGGCCTACACTCTCTTGGTAATCGCGGCCGCTTGGTTGATCTACGTCTACGTCGGGTATCCTCTGTGTCTGTGGATTCTGGCACGCTTTCGTTCTGTCCAACATGCTGCCGATGACTCCTACCTCCCTTTCGTATCAGTGCTCATCGCCGCAAGGAACGAAGAGAAGGATATTGGCTGGAAAGTCCGCCAGACGCTTGGTTGGGCCTATCCCAAGGAGCGTCTGGAGGTATTGGTAGCGTCCGACGCGTCAGATGATCGCACCGATGAGATTCTCAGGCAGATCTCTGATCCGCGCTTGCGTTTCATTCGCATCGAGAACCGCGGCGGAAAGGTTCGCGCTCTCAATCGTTTGGCTCGTATCGCAACTGGCGAACTGTTGTTCTTCACGGACGCGAATTCCGACATAGCGCCCGGCGCATTGCGTCTCATCGTACGGCATTTTGCGGATCCTCGTGTCGGTTGTGTCACTGGTTGTGATCGAACGGCTTCGGAATCTCTCGAGGGTGTCATCGGAGCAGGTGAAAAGACGTACTGGGATTACGAAGCCATGGTCAATGAACTTGAGAGCCGAAATGGCACTGTTCTCGTATGCTTCGGTGCAATCCATTGCGTTCGAAGGTCTCTCTACGTCGACTGCGATCCCGATCTCGCCAATGACTTAGAAGTGCCGATGAGAATTGGCACCCGCGGATATTCGGTGCTTTGGGAACCGAGATCTGTTTGCGTCGAAAAAGCCACGGAATCAGCGAGCGAGGAATTCAAGCGGCGCCGACGCATTTGTGGCCAGGGAGCACTCGCTTACGCACGTCTAATGCGAACAGTTCGCGGGTTGAGGGCATGGCAGTTCTTCTCACGCAAACTTTTGCGTTGGCTGGCAGTGTGTCCCGCGACTATTGCGTTTGCTGGCTCTGCAATCCTATCTCGGCATTCGGAGTTGGGACGAAATCTTCTAGCTGCGCAACTCGCGTTCTATCTGGCGGCAGCTATCGGTTGGATGTGCGCCGAGCGGGGGTGGCGTGGTACGTATATTTTTGCGCTGCCTTTTTATTTCGTACTTGTACATCTCGCGGCTTTCCTCGGAGTCATAGATGCGGTCGTGGGACGGCGATATTCGACGTGGAACGTAGCATCGCTTACGCGAGGTCAGCCCGTTGTCGTAGCTGAACCTCATGCGCTAGAGGACCTTTTGGCCCAATCCAGTTCTGTTGTGGGCGTGACGAAGATCGGCGACTAACTTCGATTCTGAGCAATGTAATGAACAATGTGAACGGCTTGTTTCAGCCTGTCCGTGTGATCCACCCGATGAACATTTTAGTGCGTGGAGCGATCCGGTGACCTCCAATGGCTAGCTTTCCTGAAGTCAAACCGGCGGCATTCATTTACCCGATCGCAGGCCCCGATTCCGTAGACGAAGCGCAAAGCGCAGCAAGAAGAATCGCGTTTTGGTTCGGTGTGGGGTTGGTATTCGTTCGTTTTAGCATGCTCAACGAAATACTTTCGTACGTCAGCGGCCGCAATTTTTACCTACTCTATTTCTTTGGCATCCCGGCATTGTTTGGGCTCTTTGTGAGTGGCGGAATCGTACGTGTCTTGCGCGAGCGGCCAGCGATTCTTTGGGTGTGTTTTGGCGTGTGGGCTGTCATGGCAATTCCGTTCAGCATTTGGAGAGGCGGTTCCGCTCACACGGTGTGGGCTTATTGGAAGACCGAGCTGATCATGATGTTTGTGATTGGTGGGATTATGAGGACTTGGCGTGAATGCAGGGTGGTTATGTTTGCCATCGCTGCGGCCGCTGCGGTAAACATTTTTTCGTCACGATTATTCGGTCAAGTGGAGGTGAGCGGCCGCCGAGATTTGGAGTTCGGTACAGTTGCGAACGCAAATGATTTTGCGGGGCATCTGCTACTGGTTCTGCCATTTCTTATCTGGGTTGCTCTGAGCTGTAAGTCCCGCATGCTGCGCGCAGCCGCGCTGGGCGGGTTGAGCTACGGAGTTTATCTTGTGCTTGCGAGCGGCTCGCGGGGAGCGCTTGTTGCTGTGGCCGTCGATATCCTCTTCTTCATATTTGCGGGTACGCGTCGTTACCGTGTAGGTCTCTTACTTCTCGCGCCAGTAATCGTAATCATAGCCATTACAGTATTACCTGGAACGGTACTTACCCGACTCTCATCGTTTTCCTCTTCGCAGTCGGGAGCATCCGAGGAAGCTCTCGGATCTTCGGAAGCTCGTCAAACACTGCTTCGGGACAGCATCATTGGTGCCCTTTGGAACCCGTTCTTCGGCGTTGGCCCAGGTCAGTTCGCAACGTATGAAGGAAGCAAAGAAGAACTCAGGGGAACCGGTGCGTACTGGCACGGAGCTCACAATTCTTTTGCCCAGGCGGCCAGTGAATGTGGCCTTCCTGCGCTATTTTTGTACTTGGCTGCGATCTGGTCATCGTGGCATCTACTGAGAGTTATAGGACAACACACCAGTCGCAACCCGCAACTGCTGGATGTGGCGAATGCCGTATTCTGTATCAAGCTTGCCGTTATTGGTTTTTGTGCGGCAGTGTTCTTCCTGAACTTTACATATACCTTCTACCTACCGGCAATGACGGGCCTTGCGATTGCTCTTGCTTCTGCAGTTCGCCTGGACCTCACCCGGCGAGCAGCGGTGTCAGCAAGATGACAACGAATGTTGGATTTTGGCTTCATTCACCCAGAGTTTTGTGGTGCGGGACGTTACCGACATTCCGGAAGACCGTAGATTGGCGAATAACTGACACTGGGGTAAGCCGTTAATGGGTGATTTTCAAGCGTTAACGCGCGTACAAGGTGTCCCGCGGGACGAGCGGAGCAAGTGTGCGCCGGGTGGTGCATCAGGTACGCTTGTTCACGCCGATTTGGAAACGAGCGTCCACCATACGAGTCAACCGCAATTGACGTATCTGATCAGTTGTTATCCAGCCATAACACATACGTTCATTCTCCGAGAGATTCTGGCGTTGCGCGAATTAGGCTGCACTGTGCGGACAGTATCTATTAAACCTCCTGAGAGAAGCGCTGATGGCCTCACCAGTATAGAAGAGGCGGAGCACCAGCAAACGTTTTACGTGAAAGCGCGCGGTTTGCGACACATTGTCTGGGATCACCTGAAGTGCTTCGCGTCTCGCCCATTACGCTACTTAGCCGGCTTCTGGTTTACGGTCCGCCTCTGCGGGCTGGCGTTTCAATACCTTCCCAATTACCTACTCTATTTCGCGGAAGCGATCGTAGTTGGTGAATGGATGCGTCGGAGAAGCCTCGATCACCTGCATGTACACTTCGCCAACGCAGGCTCAACCGTGGCACTGATAATTTCGAAAGTGTATCCCGTTCAGTACTCCATGACGGTGCATGGGCCCGATGAGTTCTACGCAGAGATTTTCTACCGGCTGAAGGAGAAGATCAGCGGCGCAGCGTTCATCTGCTGTATCAGCCAATTTTGCCGTGGCCAGCTAATGAAAGCGTCTTCAATCGACGACTGGCACAAATTTGAGGTCTGCCCTCTAGGTGTTGATCCAAATTGGTTCCATCCTGAACAGGCTCCAGTCGAGCAGGAATTTGGCGTGTGCTGCGTCGGGCGATTGGTCGCCGCAAAGGGTCAAGCGGTCTTGTTGGAAGCTGCAGCCGCGCTTCTAAACCGAGGGAAGCGCGTACACGTGCATCTGATCGGAGACGGTCCAGACCGAAAAGCACTCCAAGAACTAATTATCCGTCACAACATCACGGAGAACGTTACATTCCACGGGTCCGTCAATCAGGATCGCCTTCGCGGTCTCCTGGCTGAGGCGTCGGTTTTCGTACTGCCCAGCTTCGCCGAGGGAGTGCCGGTATCTCTGATGGAAGCAATGGCGATGGAGATTCCATGCATCAGCACAATCACCGCTGGAATTCCAGAATTGATCTCCTCTGGCGTCAACGGAATTCTTGTGCCACCGTCGGATGCGGCTTCGTTGGCAGAAGCTCTAGAAATGCTGATCGGTAACCCTGAGTATCGCTTAAAACTAGGCCGAGCAGGGCGGCGGAAGATAATGGAACAGTACAACCTTCAAGACAACACACGGCGGCTTGCCTGTATATTCGCCCGACGATTGGCCGTCCGGTCAGACCGAACTTAGTAACTAGACCAAAAAGTATGGCGCCGACTTCTGCACCCCAGGACCCCGTACCCATCCTGCTGATGGGCCGTCACCTGCACCAAGGTGGGGTTGAGCGCGATTTGACCAAGCTTGCGCTTCATCTAGACCGCTCTCGCTTTACGCCACACGTGGCCACCTACTTCGATAGCGGAATTCGTTTCGAGGAACTCCGCGCCGCAAAGGTACCTTTGTTGCATCTGCCGGTCACTTCGATTGTTTCTTGGTCGGCTGTAGAGGCTGTCTGGCGCTTAAGCCGCTATGTGCGGCAACATCGAATCGCGGTAATCCATGCTTTCGACTCTACTTCTTTTCTGGCCGCTGTTGTTGGACGTCTTGCGCGTCGCCCCGTCGTGCTCACGAGCCAGCTGAGCTATAGATCAATTTTGGACAGCCGGACTGCATTGATTCTCCGGCTCTCTGATCGCTTGACCGACGCCGTGCAGGTCAACTGCGAGGCTGTGCGGCGCTACATGATCGATGAAGAGCATGTTTCCGCCGATCGATTAGTGCTCTGTCATAACGGCGTTGACACTTCTATTTTCTACCGGTCACAAACGCGCAAGCCCCCCGAGTTGGAGGGGACAGAAGTAGTGGTCGGCACGGTCTGCGCCTTAAGGCCCGAGAAGAACTTGGAACTTTTGCAGGAGGGATTCGCCAGTGTTCGGTCCTCTTCTCCCTCAATGAAGTTGCTGATCGTCGGTAGCGGGGCTGAGCTCTCCCGATTACGCGAGAACGCTACCCGGCTTGGCATCGCAGATGTCAGTGCGTTCGTTCCTGCAACTCCGGAAGTCGCGACCTGGATGCGGGCTATCGACATTTTCGTACTACCCTCCTATTCGGAGGCATTCTCCAACTCCTTGCTCGAAGCAATGGCATGTGGGTGCGCGGCCATCGGATCGCGGGTGGGCGGGACGCCGGAGTTGATCGGCGATAACGAACGGGGGCTCCTTTTCGAAAGCGGGGATGCCAAGGGACTTTCTACTCAGCTTCAGCGGCTGATCTATGACGAACACCAGCGTCGAACTCTCGGCTCCCGTGCCGCGGCGTTTGCAAAGGAAAAGCTAAATTTAGAGATTGCCATTAAACGTCAATCGGAAATTTACCAAAGCCTCTTGAGCCGGAAAATGGCGGCAATGGCCCAGTCTGTCCTCGGCTGCCCACGCCGGGTGCCTTCCAGTGCGGACCTTAATGAAAGGGGAGGAGCATAGCGGCTCCAAAGCCGGCTAGAAAGATACCGTGCGGACACTCTTTTTGTGTAGAAATCTTCCGGTACCAGTAAATAGTGGATACGCTATCAGGACTCTGTCCCTCGTCCGAGCACTAGCCGAAATCGGCTACGAGATCGATTTCCTATCCTTTGGCTGTCATTCAGCAAACGATCTCCGTCCACTGTCTTCGCTCTGTACGACCGTCGCAACGGTCGCGAACAAACGCACGAATATCTCAACAAAACGGGAATATCTGCGTCGTCTGGCCGGGCTTTTCGCTAGTGAATCATATGCGCTCCACAGGTTCTCTTCGGTCGAAATGAGAACACTCATTGAGAGCCGGCTGAAAACCCGCGATTATGATTTTGTTTTGGCGGATGGCCTCCACGGGGTGATCAATATTCCGCACACCGACGTGCCAATTGTGCTCAACTGCCATAACGTGGAGTGGCTCATCCTGGAGCGTTATGCCGCAGTGCAGCGGAATCTGGCCAAAAAAGTCTATGCGAGAATAGAAGCACGCAGAATGCGTGAGGCCGAGCGCACCACGTGTGACCGCATCGCTGTTGCGCTGGCTTGTTCCAAGATCGATAGGGCGCTGCTACTGGAGCTTAGGCCAGAATTGCCCATCTTTGTCGTCCCGAATTGCGTAGATACTGACTACATCACCCCCAACCCGACTGTGTCGCGCCTTGAGTCAGAACCGACGTTAATCTTTCAAGGGGTGATGGACTGGTATCCAAACTGCGATGCAGTGAAGTTCTTTGCTAACGAGATCTTTCCGGCGATCCGCATGGAATTCCCCCGGGCGAGATTTGTTGTAGCCGGCAGGAACCCGTCCAGTGAATTGCGGCAGAGTTTGGCCGCAATACCCGGAGTCGAAGTTACTGGGACTGTAGCCGATATTAGGCCGTACCTCAATGAAGCAAGTCTCGTTGTCGTCCCGCTGCGGATCGGAAGCGGAACCCGGCTCAAAATTCTCGAATCGGCGGCCGCCGGGAAACCGATCGTGTCAACCAGCCTGGGCGTCGAAGGACTTGATTTTCAGAGCCACAAGGAAATCGTTATCGCCGATGAACCCGACAGTTTCGCGCAAGAGGTTATAAGCCTGCTGCGGAATCCGCAGCGACGTAGGGCATTAGGTGATGCGGCGAGAGAGAGAGTCGTCCGGAGCTACAGCCAGGAAGCGTTGAGACAAGCACTGAACGCGACGTTAGTCAGCGTAGTAGGTGAACCTGCCATCGCCGGAGGGACGGCTGAATGACTAGGGATTCGACGCTATTCGCCAAAAACGACGTCTTTTGCCGAACGAGCTACCAACCGGCCAGTTCGGAACGTCACAACATGATCCCGCACTCCGAGACATTGCACGCCTGGGTGAGCCCCGGCATGCCATGGCAGCTGATCAGAACGACTCGCGACGTCGAGTGTGCCCGATGAAGCGATGGAAATCCCTGCCATGCTGAAACATCTCGTGAAAACCATCGCGAACGGTATTGCTCTCGTGATTATGCTTCCGGCCGCCGCCATGAGCGCATTCGGCCGTATTCCCGGTTTGTTCAACTTTTGGGCGCAGGCCGTTGCGCTAGTTCCCGGCCTCGCGGGGGACTATTTGCGCGTGGCGTACTACTTTATGACGCTGCGTGCCTCCTCGCTTTCGATGCGAATCTCTTTCGGATCATTTTTCGCGCACAGTTCGGCGAGAGTTGAACGAAGCGTCTATATCGGACCATATTGTGTCTTAGGGGGTTGCATCATCGGCGAGCGCACCCAGATCGCTAGCCATGTACAAATAATGGGTGGTGGCCAGCAACATGAGCGCGACAAGCAGGGTCGCATTTTGGGAGCAAAACAAGAGTTGTTCCCAATGGTGAGCGTGGGTGCTGACTGTTGGCTGGGTGCTGCATCAATCATCATGGCCAATGTTGGTTCAGGTACTACGGTGGGCGCTGGCGCGGTGGTGCCACGTCCACTTCCACCCAATGTAACAGCAGTCGGTAACCCCGCTCGAGTGATCAAGTCGCACGATTCACAGCTCAGAGTCGCTGTGGAAAACCGGGGCTAGATCTTTTACGCCGAAGGACGGAAAACTGGAGGTGACAACAAACAGCATGAAGCGTCTTCTGTTCATATTGCCTGGAGTAGAGCCGCCCCGTGAAGACTCAACGCGCGACCGACTCAGATATTTGTCCGAACTCGCCGAAGGAGAGGTTTTGCTTCCGGTATGGTGGAGCACCTTGGAAGATCTGCCCCCGTACCTTAAACGCACCTTTCCTGTGTACAGGGTTGGCAACTTTTGCTACCACCTTTTGCTCGCATATCGTTTTCCTGTCGTGCTTAGAAGATTCGTAAAGTTCATTTTTTATATACGCACTGGTCTGCAGTTGCACCGAAAAAAGAAGTTCGATGTGATTGTTATCTATGGAACAAACGTTCCCGGTTTAGCCGGTGTTGTTCTGAAATGGCTTACCGGAGCCAAGCTCATCGCAGAGTTGCCCAACGTGCCAGAAAATTCCTACCGTTTCGACAAGCCTAACCCTGGATGGTGGGATACAGTGAAGGGTTGGTTAGCGGATCTGCTTTTGAATTTCGTCGGCACTGCCGCTGATTGTCTTGAGCTGAACTACCCGTGGCAAGTTGAACGATTTCCCCGACTGAAACTCAAGAAAGCTGCCGTTCTACATAGCTTTGTGCCGGTCCGCTCTATGCCCGCTGAGCATTGTGACAATAAGTTCATACTCCTGGTCGGATTCCCATGGCACACGAAGGGCGTTGACATTCTTATCCGCGCGTTTGTCTCGATTGCACCCAACTTTCCAGATTATACGTTGAAACTTATGGGTTACTATCCTGATCGAAAACACTTAGAAAAACTTGCCGAAGGATGCCAACAAGTCGAATTCTTGGTCCCACGTCCAAATAATCTAGGGTTACAGGTGATCTCCAGTTGCTCGATTTATGTGTTAGCGTCTCGCACCGATGCCTCTCCTCGCGTCGTTTTGGAAGCCATGGCAGCGCGAAAGCCAATCATCGCCTCCAGAGTGGGCGGCGTCCCGTACCTTATAGCGGATAACGACAATGGACTCTTGTTCGAACCGGGCAATGTGAATGACCTGGCCGATAAATTGTCCCTTCTACTGAGAAACCCGGAGCTCTGCGAAAGACTTGGAACGAGAGCCTATGAGAGGGTGATGACGGAATTCGATGAAGATGAATATGTACGCTTGTTCGAGGTCATGCTGCAAAAGCTCGATAGCGAGGAGCAGGCGGTCTGTGCTGGTCGGGCCCGTCCTCAGTCTCGGGAGGTATAGAGAATGCCTGGAAACAATTGCCCTGCGGTGAGTGTCATCATCCCTTGCTACAAGGTGACCGCATATATCGCTGAAGCACTGAACTCCGTACGACGGCAGACATTCAGGGATTTCGAGGTCATCGTTGTTAATGATGGTTGTCCTGACACCGTTAATCTTGAAAGCGTTTTGGCGCCGTACTCGGGAGAAATTGTATACATCAAACAGGAAAATATGGGCTGTGGCAACGCTCGCAATACAGGCATTCGCGCCGCTCGGGCACCGATACTAGCTTTTCTCGACGGCGATGACGTGTGGGAGCCTGGATATTTGGACTTCCACTCCACCATCCTTAAGGAAAGACCCGACATTGACTTGGTCTACTCGAATGCTGTTCAGTTTGGAGCGTCGGGTGAAGGCTCCCTGATAATGGATCGTTTTCCCAGTCGTGGTGAGGTCACGCTCCGCAGCCTGTTAAACCAGGAGTGCCAAGTATTCGGACTGTTGGTAGCACGGCGAGAAATCATAGCACGCGCCGGGTACTACGACCCGGTGGTAAAGATCGCAGAAGATCTCGATATGTGGTTGCGAGTGGTTAAGGTGGGCGGCCGCTTTGCATACCACGACAAACCTCTGTACAGATATCGCTTGCGTCCGGGGAGTATAACTACTGAGAAGATTCACTTGATCCGCGCCGTTATCTCTGTTTTGGAAATGCGACGAGAGAGTTTGGCCGTCTCGCCGCGTGAACGGGAGTGGTTCGACGAGGCCATCTCCCGCGAGCGAGCGAAATTGGATTTCCTGCTCGGACGACGCGCGGTGTATACGGGAAACCGTGTGGAGGCACTCCAATACCTTTCGCGTGCTCGAAGAGTAATTAAACGACGCAAACTGGGAGTGACCGTAGCTGCTCTAAAGCTAGCACCGCGACTGCTCTTTCGATATGTCCGATACCGCTATCCGACCGAGCAAGCGTTCGTTTCAGGAGTCGAATAGGATGACTGCAAATGTAACCAGGAGTCTGGACCAGTAAATGACTCGAGCGCTCCTGTGGGACTGCTGGCGAACGGCTGCGTGTCTGGCCAGAAGACGAGGATGCCGGGCATGAGGTGGTTCAGCACGCGCGACTAAACGGCTCGACTGTTCACCCAGCAATCCTTTCTGCCTCTGCTCACCTTGGTAACGCGCGAGTCGTTTGGCCTGCATATCGCATTCAAAAGGCATGACGCGATTCTTTGCGCCGCTGCGAATATGCCTTCGTCCTGCCTGAAATGTCAGTCGGAGTGTCTCGATTTGAAGCTTGCGAATGGCTCGATAATGGACGAGACTTTGCCGGACTTGCCAAAGTTATTGTCAGAGTTTGCGTTAATGTTTGGATCCTTTTCGAGCGATTCGGCATTAGGCGTTGGTGAACGGACCAGTATGTTCTCAGCCGGCGCGAGGAAAGTGCGGGCGGTCAGTTCGTCATTATTCCTCGGAGGCGTCCGATTATGTGGTTCTTGTTCACGGAGTTAAGAGCGGCAATCGCGTCAGACCTCTACAGGTATCGTGGTCGAGCCAACCGTTCAGACCTGATATCCGCGTTTATTTACGAGCCAGGATTTCGGTACATGTTCTATCTTCGCAAGGCGGCATACTACCGCCGGCGCCGGATATGGTTTCTCATTCCTCTGATTTACAACCGAGTCATGTTGAAACATTACAGGCACCGCTATGGATTTCAGCTCTATCCAAGCACGCGTGTGGGCCGCGGTCTCTATCTCGGCCACTTCGGCACAATAATCGTGAATTCCAATGCGGTGCTGGGAGACAATGTAAACCTTGCTCCGGGTGTCGTTATCGGCCAAGCGAATCGAGGTAAACGAAAAGGGATTCCGACCATTGGAAACCGAGTGTGGATTGGCGCCAATGCGGTGCTCGTAGGCGACATCCGGGTGGGAGATGATGCCCTGATCGGACCTGGAGCGTATGTCAACTTCGATGTTCCCGAACGTGCTGTCGTTATCGGCAACCCTGGCTCGATCGTCTCGTATTCGGGAACCGACGAGTATGTGTGCAATCTTGCGCCCTCTGACTTTCACAAGCTCAAGTCTTAAAGACAAGCTGAGATCCTAGGGAAGGATTTCGGCACGTAAGAACGTTACAATGGCTATCGTCGATTCACCCGCGCTACGCACTGACATCATTTCGTTCATCGCCGAAACTGTACGTGGCAAAGACGTACTCGATGCTGGTTGCGCCGACCATCAAGCCGAGCGGCAGTCGGATCCCCGCTGGCTCCACAAATACATTAAGGGGTCCGCGCGATCCGTCGTTGGCCTCGAGCTACTCGAATCTGAAGCCGTCAAACTGCGGCAGCGCGGTTATAACGTCATCGTGGGCGATGCAGTGACTGCTGACCTTGGCTGCACGTTTGATGTCATTGTTGCCGGGGAGTTGATCGAGCACATCGATAATCCAGGCGGATTCATACGGAACATGCGGCGTCACCTGAAACATGGTGGTCAGCTTGTCATCACCACCCCGAATCCGTTTTTCGCGCTGCATTGGGTGGAGTGGTTGCTCCTGAGTTCCAAGCTGCGTGAGCGATGGAACCTTGAACACGTTGGTTGGTATGATCCATTCACGCTTGGAAATTTGCTGGAGCGCTGCGGCCTAAAGGTGGAAGCAATATATTACTTCGCTAGATCTCGCAAGACATTGGCCGTGTTGCGCGCGCTGCACTTGCCGTGCCCACGCCCGCTTGCATCATCCTTTGTCACTGTGGCGCGGCTTCCCGGTTGATCTGTTATGGCGTTGGATTCTTCATCAGTGTCGCGCCTTCGCCGGCCTGCAACTGAAAAGACGTGACGCCTGCACCCGCCGGGGCGGCTACGACTAGCTCGAGCGCTTTCGCGGGACCTTTGCTCCCTTCTTCCGGGCTTCGGAAAGGCCTATGGCAATGGCCTGCTTCCGGCTCTTGACCCGGCCGCCTTTCCCGCCTCGGCCCGAGCGAAGCGTGCCATGCTTTCGACGGCGCATTGCGCTCCTGACGCTCTTGCCAGCTGGCTTTCCGTATCTTGCCATTTGCTCCTCCGAGTATTCGATTTCTCTAACGCATTCGCACAAACTTCTGACTCTAAACAGTTGATGACCCGATACGGGCATTGGACGCCACCGACCCCGCCAGATCAGAGGGTCCGGCGGCCATTTTTGTACGCGGTTGAAACAAGTGGTTTAGCCCGGCACAAGAGCCCGCCAATATTCCCCTAGGTCACGTCTTAACATCCCGGCAAGTCATGGTGCCCAAAGCGCTTAACTCGATAACAGTAACGGTATGGCTACGGCGATTGGAGTTCGTCGTGCGGCGGGTTTCAGTATTG
>Ga0307479_10004068_pt1 | contig 13361 bp, 10 predicted proteins | sample atmos_gasesECM4C_FD_203743 | JGI IMG/M metagenome (GOLD analysis project Ga0307479, IMG submission 203743) | Hardwood forest soil microbial communities from Morgan-Monroe State Forest, Indiana, United States - atmos_gasesECM4C_515 | ecosystem: Environmental > Terrestrial > Soil > Temperate...
ACCGCGCGCGCGTGCCTCTATGCGAGCCTGGCAAGCCTCGCGCGCCCCGAAGGACTGATCCTCCTCGCCGTCCTCGCGGCCGTCTGCTGGTTGCAGCCATCACCCAGGCGCGTCATCGCCGGCGCCGCCGTGGTCCTGGTGGTGCTCGGCGCATGGACGGCGTTCGCGACCGGTTACTTCGGCTCTGCCGTGCCGCAATCGCTCATCGCCAAGCAACACCAGGTCGCCGCGGACCCCGGCCTGGCCCGCTTCAGCTGGATGAACCTCCGGTTGTTCCTCACCGCCGGCCAGTTTGGCGGCGGCATCTTCGAGCGCACCTATCTGCAGCTCAACTTCATGCTCTCCGCCCTCGCCGGCTGGGCGGCGATCGTCCTGCTACGGGCGTCCCGGCAAGAGGCTCCGGTTCATCGCCTGCGCCCCTTGCTGCTGATGGGCTTTCCGGCGGCGCTGGTCGTGGCGCAGGCGGCAAGTCATGCCTTCACCTGGTTTCCCTGGTACTACGGGCCCATCTATCCCTTCCTGGGGGCGCTCGCGGCCATCGGTTTGGGCGAGCTCGCGAGCCCGGCCCATGGGCAACGGCGCCCTTGGATCCTCGGTATCGGAGTGGCAACCCTGGTCCTGGGCCAGCTGCTGGCGGCGCTGCTGGTCAAGCTGCCCAGTCGTCCGGACTCGGTCGCGAGAGGCTACCTGGACGTTGCCAGGGACATTCCGCGCGCGGCCCCCGGGGCCGTCGCCGCGCTCGAGATCGGCGCGGTGGGCTGGGTGACCTGGCCACGGCCGGTGATCGATCTCCTCGGCCTGGTCACGCCAGCCGCGCTCGGCAGGCCTCCCCTGGCGACGATCAAGGACCGGCGTCCCGAGTTCCTCGTCGTCAGGACGGACGATGCGGCCAGCCTGCTCGCCGAGGCCCGCCAGGATGCCTGGTTCACCGGCACCTACTCCCTGCTGGCGTCGGTCCGCGACCCTGGCGGAAGCCGCGAGTTCCAGGTCTTCCGCAGCCACGACGCCATCGCCGCGGGCGATGGGTGGCGCCCATCGACGACCGTGAGCCGACGATTGCCTCCCGGGACCGCCGCCAGGTGAAGATCCGCTTCCTGGTCGAGCGCCCGACCCAGTTCGAGGCGCCTTTCTACCGCTTCGCGGCCCGCGATCCACGCCATGATCTCAAGGTGTTGTTCACCGCGCCGAGCCCGGCCGCACCTGTCTTCGACCCCGAGCTGGGACGAACGGTCTCCTGGGGCATCGACCTCCTGGATGGATTCCAGCACGCGACCGCGCCGGCTCGCGGCCGAGTCGAGTGGCTGGCGCGGGAGCTGCGCCGCGAGCGCTGCGACCTGCTGATCGCCAATGGCTACACCAGGCGCGACTACCTGGCCGCCTCGGTACTGGCGCGGCGGGCGGGAATCGGGACGGCCTTGAGGCTCGACTCGGCCCTCTGGCCCGGCTCTCCGCCCCGGCGGCGGGCCAGGCGCCTGCTCTTCTCCGCCTTCCTGCTGCGGCTCTACGACCTGTTCCTGGGGGTCGGCAGCTTGACTCTCGACTACCTGGCCGCCTGCGGCGTGCCGGCGGCGCGGCAGGGGCTGTTCCCCTACGCCGTCGACGTCGAGCACTTCCGCACCCGCTCCCGGCTCTCCGGCGAGGAGCGGACGGCGGCGCGGGCGCGGCTGGGAGTGCCGCCCGCGGCCAAGGCCGTGCTCGCCGCCACCAAGCTGAACCCGCGCGAGGCGCCCTGGGACCTGCTGCGCGCCCTTCCGCACCTGCCGGCGGAAACACACCTGCTGCTCGCCGGGGACGGCCCCGCCCGGCCCGAGCTCGAACGGCTGGCAGCCGAGCTCGGCCACGGGCGGGTGCGATTCCTGGGCTATGTCCCCTACCTCGAGCTGCCGGAGCTGTACGGCGCCTCCGACCTGTTCGTGCATCCGGCCGGCGAGGAGCGATGGGGCGTCTCGGTTGCCGAGGCCCTTGCCTGCGGTCTGCCGGTCGTCGCCTCGTCGCGGGTGGGCGCCGGCTACGACCTGCTGGTGGCGGGAAAAAACGGCTGGCTCTATCCCGTGGGCGAACCCGCCGAGCTGGCGCGCCGCGCCGTGCTGGCGCTGGCGCTCGACCGCCGGGCGGTGGCGGAAACCAGCCGCGCGGTGCTGGAGCGCTGGGACCATGCCGCGGCCTGGCGGAGCATCGTCGAGGCCGGCGGGAGGGTGATGAAAGGCTGCGGGCCGTGACCGGCCCACCTGCCGCGGCGCCGCTCACCGTGATGGTGGTGACGCGCAACGAGGAGCTCAACCTCGAACGCTGCCTGGCCAGCGTCCACGGCTTCGCCGACCAGGTCTGCGTCATCGACTCGGAGAGCACCGACGGCACCAGGGACATCGCCCGCCGCTACGCCGACGAGGTCCGCGAGCTGCCGTACGACGCCACGCGCATCATCCCCTGGATCTTCCAGTGGGGGCTCGACCACCTGCCGATCCGCAACGAGTGGGTGCTGATCCTGGAGGCCGACCAGGCACTCTCGCCGGAGCTGCGGGCGGAGATCGCGTTGCTGCTGGCGCGGCCGCGCATCGACGAGGACGGGTTCTACATTCGGCGCAAGCAGATCTTTCGCGGCAAGTGGATCCGCTTCGGCGGCTACGGCGGCAAGCACCTGCTCAAGCTCTTCCGCCGCGGCCGCGCCGAGCTCGATCCGCTCGAGCAGGACACGCGCGTCTACGTCCGCGGCGCGGTGGGCCGGCTCCGCTCGCCGCTCGAAGAGTGGAACCGCAAGGAGGACGCGATCCTCTTCTACCTCGAGAAGCACCTGCGCTACGCCGAGGCCTTCGCTCGCGAGGAGCTCGAGCGGCGGCAGGGGCAGGTCGCGTGGAAGCTGACCCCGCGCCTGCTCGGCACCCCTGACCAGCGCGTGCTCTGGCTCAAGGAGCGCTACTACCGGCTGCCGCTCTACGTGCGGCCTTTCCTCTATTTCGGCTACCGCTACGTCCTGCGGCTCGGCTTCCTCGACGGCAAGCGGGGCCTGATCTTTCATTTCCTGCAGGCGTGCTGGTTCCGGCTGGTCGTGGATATCCGCCTGGACGAGCTGCTCGAGGCCGCCCGGCAGGAGCGGCGATGAGCCCGGGCGGCCCCATCCGGGTCCTGGGCATCAACGGCTTCCATGCCGATGCCGCGGCCGCCGCCCTGGTGGACGGCCGCCTGGCCGCGGCGGTCGAAGAGGAGCGCTTCCGGCGGGTGAAACATTGGGCAGGCTTCCCGGAGATGGCGATGCGCTACTGCCTGGCGGAGATGGACGGCGGCAGCGGCGACCTGAAGGACGTCGCCGCCCTGGCGGTGTCGCGCCAGCCGCGCGCCTATCTCTGGCACAAGGCCTGGCTGGCCGCGACGCATCCGCGGAGCCTGCGGCGGGCCGCGGGACGCGCGCGCAACCTCGCGGCCGTGGCGACGCTCGCGGGGCGGATCGCCGAGCGGTTCGGGCCGCACGTGCCGAGAGTGTGGCCGGTCGAGCACCATCTGGCCCATCTCGCCTCGGCCTTCTTCTGCTCGCCGTTCGACGAGGCGATGTGCCTCAGCGTGGACGGCTTCGGGGACTTCGTCTCGACCATGATGGCGGTGGGACGCGGCAACCGTATCGAGGTCTTGCGTCGGGTGCATTTCCCGCACTCGCTAGGCCTGTTCTACACCGCGTTGACGCAGTATCTCGGCTTCCTCGGCTTCGGCGACGAATACAAGGTGATGGGGCTTGCGGCGTACGGCGAGCCAGGCCATGCCGGCCGCCTGCGGCAGGTCGTGCCGGCTCGCCGCGACGGCACCTTCGAGCTCGACCTCCGTTACTTCCGTCACCTGGGCGAGGGCGTGGACATGACCTGGGATGACGGCGCCCCCAGCCTGGGGCCGGTCTTCACTCCGGCGCTCGAACGGCTGTTGGGCCCGGCGCGGCTGCCCGGCGACGAGCTGACGCAGCGCCACAGGGACCTCGCCGCCTCGTTGCAGCTGGTCTACGAGGAGCGCTTTCTCGCGCTGGTGCGCACGCTGCGACGCGAGACCGGGCTCCGCGCCCTGGCGCTCGCCGGCGGCTGTGCGATGAACTCGCTCGCCAACGGCAAGCTGCTGGCCGACACCGACGTCGACGAGGTGTACATCCAGGCCGCCGCCGGCGACGCGGGCACCGCCCTGGGCGCCGCCCTCTGGGTCCAGCACATGGAACTGGGCGCGCCGCGCGGCTTCGTCATGGAGCACTGCTACTGGGGACCCGCCCAGGACACGGAGGAGGTGCGGCGGGCGATCGCGGCCGCGATCCCCGAGTCCGGTGGGCGCGACGGGAGCTGGGGAGAGATCAGCATCGAGACCGCTCCCGACGAGGACCACCTGGTTGGCGAGACCGCCGGCGCACTGGCGCGCGGCGAGGTCGTCGGCTGGTACCAGGGGCGCGCCGAGTGGGGACCGCGGGCCCTCGGCAACCGCTCGATCCTCGCCGATCCGCGCCGCGGCGACATGAAAGCGCTGCTCAACGCCAAGATCAAGCGCCGGGAGTCCTTCCGGCCGTTCGCCCCCTCGGTGCTCGAGGAGCGGACCGGGGACTGGTTCACCACCGCCTACCCGGACCCGTTCATGATCAAGGTCTATCCGGTGCGGCCGGAGAAGCGCCCGCTGATCCCGGCGGTGACCCACGTCGACGGCACCGGCCGGCTGCAGACCGTGTCGCGCCGTGCCAACCCGCTCTTCTGGAAGCTCATCCACGCCTTCGAGCAAAGAACCGGAGTGCCCATGGTGCTCAACACCTCGTTCAACGAGAACGAGCCCATCGTCAACACCCCCGGGGAGGCGCTCGACTGCTTCCTGCGCACGCGCATGGACCGGTTGGCGCTCGGCGGCGTCGTGCTGCGCCGAGCTCAGGATGCAGAGCGCGCCGGGGGTGGCGGCGCATGAAGGAAGCACCGCCGGTCCGGCGCCTGAAGAACCGCCTGAAGGCCTCCTTCCCGGAGGCGGCGGTGCGGTATCTGCAATGGAAGGAGCGCGGCAGTCGTCTGGCGGCCCGCGGCAGGCACCTGCAAGACATCTTCTCCCGCATCCACGAAGGGAACCTCTGGGGCGATCCGGAGTCGCTCTCCGGTCCTGGATCGAGTCTCGAGGAAACCGCGGCCATCCGCCGGGAGCTGCCCGGTCTCCTGCGCCGGCTCGGCGTCCGCTCGCTGCTCGATGCCGCGTGCGGCGACGGTCACTGGCTGCGGCCAACCGAGCTCGGCCTGGACCGTTACATGGGCATCGACATCGTCCCGGATCTCATCGCGCGCAATCGCCGGCGGCTGACCGGACCCGGCGTCGAGTTTGCGGTCGGGGACGTCACCAGGGACCCGCTGCCGCGAGTCGATCTCATCCTGTGCCGGGACTGCCTCATCCACTTCTCGTACCACTACATTCGCCGCACCCTGCGCAACTTCGCCAGCAGCGGGGCCGCGTATCTGTTGACCACCACCTACTCCGGGCTCGACGCCAACCAGGAGATCCTGAGCGGCCAGTGGCGGCCGATCGATCTCGAGCTGCCGCCTTTCTCCCTGCCACCGCCCGAGGGCCTGGTCTGCGAGAAGCATTGCGCCTGGGGCGGTCTTCGCCTGCGCCGGAGCCTCGGCCTCTGGCGGCTGGCGTCCCTCGGCTCACCGCACGCAGGCGCAGGCGCCCGGCGGGGACCGCGGCACGCCGCCGGTCACCCGGGCGAGCGGTGACGGTCCGCGAGTGAGAGTCCTGCTCGTCAGCCACCCGCCGCTGGCGGCGGAGCTCGGCGCCGCGCAGGTGGCCATGAGCCTCGCGGCGGCCTTGCGCGCGCGCGGCCACGACGCCGTGGCCTGGTCGCCCGAGCCGCTGCCTGCGGACACGCGGGGGTGGAACCTCTGGCTCCGCCAGCGGCATGCGATCGAGCGCTTCGCCGCCGCACAGGGTCCCTTCGACGTGATCGACACTCCTGCCATCTCCGCCAGCCGGAGATTGGCGCACTGCGGCCCGCTGATCGCGCGCAGCGTCCAGCCAGAGCTGCGTTATCTCCTCCACGGTGCCCGGCACGATCTTCTCCGCGGCTGCTCGCCCCGCGCGCTGGTCAACGCGGCGTTGGCCGGTCCGCGCGCCGGCGCCATCGTCGCCGGCTGGCGCCGCGCGCGCGTCATCCTCTGCCTGGGCAGCCAGGAGCTCGCCTGGATGCGCCGGCGCTTCCCTCGCTGGTCGCGCAAGCTGAGGCTGTATGCCAACACCCTGCCCGCGGCGGAGCGGCCGGCCCTGGCCGAGGTGCGCCGCCAACGCCAGCGGATCGCCGCCGGCGACACCGTGCGTTTCCTGTGGATCGGGCGCTGGACGGCGCACAAGGGGACCCGCCGCCTGCTCCGCTTCCTCGCCGACAGGCTCGCAGCCTCCCCCGGCGACCGCGTCACCCTGGCGGGATGCGGCCCCCTGGCGGAGCGCGACCTGCGACCCGAGTGGCTGCGGCGCGAGCAGGTCGAGCTGGTCCCGGCCTTCAAGCGAGCGGAGCTGCCGGCGCTGCTCGCCTCGCACCAGGTGGGGCTGTTCACCAGCGACGTCGAAGGGTGGGGGCTGAACCTCAACGAGATGCTGGAATCCGGCATGCCCGTCTATGCCACCGAGGCCGGGGCGGTCGCCGACCTGCGGCCCTTCTTCCCCTGGTCGCTGCTGCCGTTTCCGCCGCCGGCGGCGATTGCGACCGGCCCGCTCGAGGACCTCGACGCCAACGGCTACCTCCGCTGGTCGTCGTGGGCCGCGATCGCCGGCGCCTACGAACGTGACGTCCTCGGCGGCGGGCGGTGAGGCGATGAGCCCCCAGCCGACGGCTCCCGGCCCGTCGCGGCAGGCCGCGCGCGACCTGGGGCGGGCCCTGCGGCGGGCGGGGCGCCGCGTCGCCAGGGGCGCTCTCGAGCTGACCGTGCGCGGCGCCGCCGCGGTGTCGCCCTCCCTCGCCGCGGCGCCGGCAGAGCCGCGATCGCTGTTCGTGCTGCGCAACAACGACGTCGGCGACCTGCTGGTCGTGACGCCGCTGTTCGAAGCCTTGCGCCGCCGCTTCCCCGAGGCCTGGATCGCCGCCGGCATCGGCGCCTGGAACCACCCGGTGCTCCAGCGCAACCCTCATCTGTCGGAAGTGCTCCAGGTCAATGCGCCCTGGTTCAACAAGTACCGGCGGCGCCAGGGCACGCTCGACCGCTGGCTCTATCTCGGCGGGTCGCCCGAGGTGCGCGAGCTGGCGCGGCGGCGCTTCGAGGTCGGCATCGACGTGCTCGGCAGCGGTTGGGGGTCCCTGCTGATGCTGCGCGCCGGCATCCCCTACCGGCTCGGGGTGAACGGTTACGCCGGCGGCCAGACTGCCGTGCAGGCCGCGGTGCCGTTCGATCCCACTGCACACGTAGGGCGCTCGGCGCTGCGCTTCGCCGAGATCCTGGGCGCGACCTCCCTGCCGGCCAACCGGCCGCAGCTCTTCCTGAGCGACGCCGAGCGCGAGGAGGGCGAGCGCTGGTGGGCGGCAGGCGAAGGCGGCCGCCGCCGCGCTCGCCTGGTGATCGGGCCCGGCGGCGGGCTGGCGGCGAAATGCTGGCCGCCGGAGAGCTTCGCCGCCCTGGCGGCGGGGATTTCGGGACTGGGCGACCTCACGCTGCTGGTGACCGGCGGCCCGCGGGAGCGCGAGCTGGTCGCGGCGGTGGCGGCGGCCGCGGCGGCGGCAGGCGTCGAGACGCGCAGCCACGCCGAGCCTCCCGACCTGCGCACGGTCTTCACCCTGGTCGCAGCCAGCGACCTGGTGGTTTGCAACAGCAGCATGCTGCTGCACGTGGCGGCGGCGTTCGGCGTGCCGGCGCTGGTGGTGCTGGGCCGGGCTTTCGAATCGGCGGCCAGCCATCAGGCGCAGTGGGGTTACCCCGGGCTCTGCCGCAGCCTCGGCAGGGAGACGGCCGCCGACCGCGACATCTGGTCTCCCGCCGAGGTCATCCAGGCAGCCCGCGAGGCCCTGGCCGCGCTGCGTGCGGCCAATCCGGACAGGTTCGCGGCGGCGCCGGCCCGGCGATGATAGATTTGGCGCGCTTGACCGAACCACAACGCTTGCCGCTGGCGGCGAGGACCGAGGGGGCCCCCGGCAGCGCCCGCGAACCGGTGCCGCCCGCCGTGCCGGTTCCGCGCCGCGGTGCATGGCAGGCGCGCGCCGTGCTGCTCGGCTTCGTGGCAGCGGCCTTCCTCGCCGCGTCCGTCGCACCCTATCGCGTCGATACCGACACCGGTTTCCAGCTGAAGGCCGTGCAGCAGTGGCTGCACGGACAGTCACGCACTCCCGGCACCCTCTGGCTGCCGGACCCGCGCGACCTCAGCCGGGACGTCCAGCTGTGGAGCCCATGGTGGCCCCCCGGCTTCCCGTTCGCCTACACGCCCCTTGCCGCCACCGGTCTGAGCCTGGCGGCCGCCTTGCGCCTCACCAGCCTGCTCCTGTTCCTGGCCGGCGGCATCGGCTGGCTGCGCCTCGCCGACGATCTCGAGCTGCGGCTGCCGGCGCGCCTGCTGTACGCGGCAGCGGTCGCCGGCTATGTGTTCACCATCGGCGGCGCCGCCAGCCTGCGGACGGCGGACATCTTGTCCTTCGCCGCCGGCCCATGGCTCATGCACCTGACCTTGCGCGTGGCCAGAGGCGCCGCGGGGCCGCTGCCGCTGTTGCTGGCGGGGATCGTCCTCGGCGCCACCTACTGGCTGAAGTACTCGCTCTTCCTGGCGGTACTTCCGGCCTGCGGCTTCCTGGCGCTCCAGGTGTGGCGTCGCAACCCGGCCCGCGCCTCGCGCATCGCCCGGCTGGCGGCGCTGGGATGCGGGGTCGCGCTGCCGGTCGCGGCCCTCTTCCTGCTCAACCTGCGGCTTTCCGCCAACCTCACCGAGACGGTGACCGGCAGCCGCTCGGTGGTGGAGATCGACCAGCCCCGGACGGTGCGCCCCGGGCTGCTGGCGCTCTCTCTAGCGGGCGCTCCGGGGCTTGGCCTGTTCCAGAACGACCTTTGGATCGGCCATCTCGCGTATTTCAGCGACGCACATCTGCCCCTGCTGCGCGGCCACGACCATGCCGACCGCCTGGCCTTCAAGTCGCTCCTCGGCCTGCCGGCGACGCTGCTCCTGAGCTGGGCCCTCTGGCGCGCCTGGCGCCGGCGGCCGAGCGATCTGCTGGCGCTGGCGGTGACGGCGGCAGCGGGCTTTTATCTGGAGATAGCGGTGGTGTCGGTCCTGGTGCAATACAACTACCTGGCGAACGAGACCCCGCGCCTCGCCGCCGGCTTTCTGCCGCTGACCTTTCCTTTCGCCCTCGGCGAGTGCTTGGGTGGAGACCAGCCGGGCGCGAGGGCGGGGGCCCACCGTTGGCTCGGCGCCATCGCCACACTGCTCGTCGCCGTGCCGCTTGCCTTCGGCGCCGGGGTGTTCCTCAAGCACGACCTCTACGCGCGGGTCGCCCTGGCCTACCGGCCGGCGGCCACCGGCCTGTTCACTCCCGAGCTGTCGGCCGCCGGGCCAGCCGGCGTGCTGGCGGCGGTGGCCGGCGCGCGGCGATCGCCGCGCGACCTGGTGGTGCTCGCCGGACCTTCCGGTTGGGGCTCCGCCTTCGTGATGTGGCTCGAGACCTCCTCGCGAACGCTGCCGGTCAGCACCTTTTACGCGCCCCTGGGCGCGGACTTCGCGGGAGCCTCGAATCTGCGTGGGAGCACGAGCTACACTTCTTCCAAGCCACTGCGGGTGATCCTCGTCGTGGCGCGGAGCGTCGCGGCCGAGGGCTGGTTGCCGCGCTTGCGGGCGCGGTTTCAGCAGGTGAAGCGTTGGCAGGACGTGGCGGTGCCGCCAGGCGCGGCGGTGGTGATCTCCCATGGCGACGTCGAGCCACGCCAAACGCCTGGGCCGCGATGACCGCGCTATCCGAGGTGTCTCGAGCACGATGCCGACCAAGAATGCGATGAAAGGAGAGCCGCGGATCGCGGTCATCGGCGCCGGCCACTGGGGTCCCAACCTCATCCGCAACTTCCACAACCACCAGACGAGCGAGGTAGCGTGGGTGGTGGACCGCGACGAGTCGCGCCTGGCCTTGACCCGCAGCCGGCATCCGGACATCCAGGTGGCGACCGATCCGGCGGTGGCGCTCGCCGATCCGTCGGTCGACGCGCTGATCGTCGCGACCCCGACCATGACGCATTACCATCTGGCCGCCGCCGCACTGCGCGCCGGCAAGCACGTGCTGGTCGAAAAACCGATGGCCACCACGCCGGCGGAAGCGGAGGAGCTGTGCGACCTGGCGGCGCGCCACGGCCGGGTGCTGATGGTCGGCCACGTCTTCCTGTTCAACGCCGGCATCCGCCGGGTCAAGGAGTACCTGGGCGACGGGCGGCTGGGCCGGATCTTCTACCTGTCGATGGTGCGCACCAACCTGGGGCCCATACGCATGGACGTCAATGCCGCCTGGGACCTCGCCGCACACGACGTCTCGATCGCCAACTACTGGCTCGACGCGGCCCCGTCGCACGCCGCCGCCCACGGAGGCTGCTGGATCAACCGGGGAGTCGAGGACGCGGTCTTCGCCACCCTCTGGTATCCGGATGATGTGATCGCGCACCTCCAGGTCTCCTGGCTGAGCCCGCGGAAGGTGCGCGACATCACGGTGGTGGGAGAGGAGGGGATGCTGACCTTCGACGACATGAACCTCTCCGAGCCGATCCGCATCTATGACAAGCGCGTCAGCGACCAGCGCACGCCTGGCTTCATCGATACCTTTGCCTCGTTCCGTACCAGCATCCGAGAGGGAGACATCCTGATCCCGCGCGTCGCGCTCGGCGAGCCGCTCAAGGCCGAGTGTGACCACTTCATCGAATGCATCGCCAACGGCGCCAGGCCCCTGACCGACGGGCGAAGCGGCGTCGCCGCGGTGCGGGCGCTCGCGGCAATGGCCGGGTCGATGGCCAACGGGGGAAGGAAGGAGGAGGTCTGAGACCCAACCGCTGCGCCGCCGTCACGACTCTCGCGCGCATGAGCTCGACCGCCGCGCGAGGCGAGAGACAGCCGTGAGCGAGGCGCCGATCCCGCTGGTCGATCTCCAGGCGCAGCACGCGGAGATCGAGGAAGAGGTCGCGCGCGGCTTCGCGCAAGTTTTCGCCGCGAGTGCCTTCATCCTCGGCGGCGAGGTCGCGGCATTCGAGCAGGCGTTCGCGGCCCACTGTGGGGTTACGCACTGCGTCGGCGTCGCCAACGGCACCGACGCCATCGAGCTGACCCTCCGGGCGCTCGGACTCGGCCAGGGAGACGAGGTGCTCGTGCCGGCCAATACCTTCATCGCCACCGCGCTCGGCGTGGTGCGCGCCGGAGCGCGGCCGGTGCCCGTGGACTGTGACGGGTACTTCCTGATGGACCCGCGCAGGATCGAGGAGCGCCTCACCGCGCGCACTCGGGCCATCCTGCCCGTCCATCTCTTCGGGCAGATGGCCGACATGGAGGCGATCGGCGAGATCGCCGCCGCGCACCGCCTGCTCGTCATCGAGGACGCGGCGCAGTCGCAGGGCGCACGGCGCAACGGCCGAGGGAGCGGCGGGTTCGGCGAGGCGGCGGCCACCAGTTTCTACCCGGGCAAGAACCTGGGCGCCTACGGCGACGCCGGCGCGGTGCTCACCGGCAGCGACGAGACGGCGGCGCGCGTGCGCCGGTTGCGCAACTGGGGGAGCGAGCGCAAGTACCACCACCCCGAGATCGGCTTCAACTCGCGGCTCGACACCATCCAGGCTGTCGTGCTGGCGGCGAAGCTGCGGCGCCTCGACGGTTGGAACACGGCGCGCAGGCAGGCCGCGGCCCGCTATGACCAGTTGCTCGGCGGCCTCGGCGAGGTGGAGCTCCCGCGCATCCTGGGCGGCAACGAGCATGTCTACCACCTCTACGTGGTGCGCGTGCCGCGGCGTGACGAGATCCTGGCGCGGCTGCACGCAGAGGGGATCGGCGCCGGCATCCACTACCCGACTCCTCTCCACCTCCACGGCGCATTCCGCGATCTCGGCTACCGGCAGGGGGACTTCCCGGAAGCCGAGAGGGCAGCGGCCGAGATCCTGTCGCTGCCACTCCACCCGCACCTGACCGCGGCCCAGCAGGAGCGGGTGGCCGACTCTCTGCGCCGCGCGCTGCGCTGAGGAGCCTGGGGATCACCTCTCGGTGGACGCCAGGGCGGTGAGCACGGCCGCTGTCCGCCGCAGGCCCTCGGCGAGGGCGATCCGGGGCTCCCATTCCAGGACCGTGCGGGCGCGCGTGATGTCGAGGACGATGGTGGAAGGCGGGCGCGAGGCCGGTCTCCACTCCGGCTCGGCTTCGGCCCCGGTGACCGCCTGCACGATCGAGAGCAGCTCGCGGATCGAGGTTCCCGCGCCGGAGGCGACATTGAAAATGCCGGCCGCGCGGCGCTCCACGGCTCGCGCCACGGCATCTGCCACGTCGTCGACGTAGACGTAGTCGCGAACGTCGCTGCCGTCGCCGAGCACCACCGGCCGCTGGCCGCGCATGCAGGCCCGCAGGAAGCTCGGGATGGCCTTGGCGCTGGTGTCGCCGGGCCCGTAGACGTGTGACAGCCGGAGCACTGCCAGCGGCACACCGGCGCGGGCGCTCCAGACGCCGAGCAGCGACTCGGCGGCGAGCTTGCTGGCGGCGTAATAGGTACCCGGCCGCGGCAAGTGGTCTTCGCGGACGGGACAAGACGTTGGGGAACCATAAACGTCCAGGGTACTGGCGTAGCAGAAGCCGGCGAGCGACCGGGGAAGCGCGGCGAGGAGGTGGGCCGTACCTTCGACGTTGACCTGGACCGACCGCAGCAGATGGTCGGCCGCGGGGTCCGCCGCGCGCAGGACCTCGCCGCCGAGGTGAGCGACGACCTCGACCTGCTCCAGCGCCTCGCGGTGACGGAGCACGGTGGCAGGCTCGGCGAGGTCGGCGATCAGGTGCTTGCCGGGGTCGATGCCACGCGGCATCGTGCGCCCCACCGTGGTGACATCATGCCGCAGCGAGCGGAGGCGAGCGAGCACGGCGCCTCCCACGAAACCGGTCGCGCCGGTGAGCAGGACCCTGGCCATCGAGGTCACCGGACCAGGCGTCGGCGCCTCGCGGCCAGCTCGTCGGCGGCGCGCTCGATGCTCTCGACCGTGGTCAGCACCGGGAGGAAATCCATGCCGCGCACCCAGGCGAGGCCGGAAGGCAGCGGATTGAGCCGCGGCTCGGGCAGCTGGCATCCCTCCCCGAAGGCCAGCTTGACGAAGAGATACGGCAGGTTGAGGCCGGCGCGGGTGAAGAAAAGATGAGTGGTGAAGAAGCGCCCGATGTTGATCTCGGTCGGGTTCGGCACGCCATGG
>Ga0307479_10004070_pt1 | contig 13358 bp, 9 predicted proteins | sample atmos_gasesECM4C_FD_203743 | JGI IMG/M metagenome (GOLD analysis project Ga0307479, IMG submission 203743) | Hardwood forest soil microbial communities from Morgan-Monroe State Forest, Indiana, United States - atmos_gasesECM4C_515 | ecosystem: Environmental > Terrestrial > Soil > Temperate...
CAACTCGACGCGGAGGCGAAGCGTTACCTCAGCCGTGTGACCGCCGGAATCACGCTGATGTCGCGCTTGATCGATGACTTGTTGGCGCTGTCAAAAGTTGGCCATCAACGGCTCGAGACCCACACCATATCTACCTCAGGCGCGGTGCAACGAGCCCTCGAGCAGCTGGCCCCGCAGCTGCAGGGTCGTGCGGTAGAGCTGTCGGTCGGAACGCTTCCCGAATGCGTTGCTGAACCGGTCTTGCTCGAGCAGGTATTCGTCAACCTCATCGGCAACGCCCTGAAGTACTCGCGGGGGCGAGAGCCGGCACGGATTGTGATCGGGTGCCAATCAGATCCCGGTACGCAGGAATCGGTCTTTTTCGTCAAGGACAACGGAGTGGGGTTCGATATGCAGTACGCCGACAAACTTTTCGGAGTCTTTCAGCGATTGCACCGGGCCGACGAATACGAAGGCACCGGCGTCGGTCTCGCCATCGTCCATCGGATCATCGCGCGGTTTGGCGGCCGGGTCTGGGCAGAGGCTGAACCTGAAAAAGGCGCCACGTTCTATTTCACCCTTGGAGGCGCGAGGACATGGTTGCCGACGGCAGCGTAGAGCCGGCACCGCTCCGTGTGCTGATCATCGAGGATCGGCCCGACGACGCCGAGCTCATCGCGGAGCACCTGCGCGATGCCGGCCTCATGACCGTCTGGGAGCGGGTCGACAACGAGGCGGACTTCGTGGCCAAGCTGAACCCCGGATTGGACCTGATCATCGCGGATTACCACCTACCTCAGTTCAGCGCCCCGCACGCCCTGGCCCTGCTCAACAAGCTCGACCTGGATATCCCCTTCATCGTGGTCTCGGGGACCGTCGGTGAGGCAGCCGCCGTCGCCGTCATGCGCAGTGGCGCGCGCGACTATGTCCTGAAGGACAGCCTTTCCCGCCTACGACCGGCCGTGGAGCGCGAGGTCCGAGCTGCCGCCGAACGAAAGGCCGCGCGCGCGGCGCAAGTCGAGCATATGCGCCGGCTTGGGAGCATCTTCGACTCCGCCCTCGACGCGGTTGTCACGATGGACGAGAGTGGCGTGATCACCGACTGGAATCCGATGGCGCAAACCATCTTTGGGTGGTCAAAGGCCGAAGCAGTGGGCCAGTTGGTGGCAGACACCATCATTCCCGGGCGCAATCGGGAGGCGCACCGGCTGGGTCTTCGTCGCTTCATGGATACCGGCAAAGGGCCGGTTCTCAACAAGCGCCTCGAGCTTGAAGGCCTACATCGCGACGGCCATGAATTCCCGATCGAGCTGTCGATCTCGGCGACGGCATCCGTCAACGGCCACGTTTTCAGTGCCTTTGTGCGGGATATCACTCAGCGCCACCGCGCCGAGGAAGCGCTGCGCGCCAGCGAGGAACGCTACCGGCGGATCGTCGAAACCGCCTTCGAAGGCGTCTGGATCATCGATCGCAACAATCTCACGACCTTTGTGAATCACCCTATGGCTGACATGCTGGGGTACGCCCCCCAGGAGATGTTGGGGAAACCGGTCCTAACCTTCATGGACGCTGACGCACAGGTCGCCTTCGCGGCGAACCGCGACGCGCGGCAGCAGGGCCACCAGCCTACGCACGAGTTCCGATTCAAGCGAAAGGATGGGTCGGAGCTCTGGGCAATGGTGGAGTCGAGCCCTGACCTCGACGCGGCGGGCATCTACCTGGGATCACTCGCGATGGTCACCGACGTCACCGAGCGCCGCCGCGGTCAGGAAGCGCTTCGTCGTCTGGCAGGAATGGTGGCGACGTCGACCGACGCGATCATGGCCGTTGACCTGAAAGGTGCCATCCTGAACTGGAACGCAGGCGCCGAGCGGATGTACGGCTACACCGCGGAGGAAATTGTCGGTCGCAGCATCTTGACGATCACGCCGGAGGACAAAGCCAACGAACTGAGCGCCATCCTGGAGCAAGCTCGGCGTGGTGAGCCGCTTCAAGCGGTTGAGACCCTGCGCCGACGAAAGGACGGCAGTCTCGTGGAAGTCTCGATCAGCTTCTCAACCCTGGCCGACATCGACGGAACGCTGATTGCGACCACCGGCATCCACCGAGACATCAGCATCGCCAAACGGGCCGCAGAGGCGCTCCGCGCAAGTGAGGACCGCTACCGGCGGATCGTCGAGACCGCCTACGAGGGCATCTGGCTGATCGATGCGAAGAACCTGACCACCTTTGTCAATCCCCGGATGGCCGAAATGCTGGGCTTTACCGTCGACGAGATGGTGGGTCGACCCGTCTTCGATTTTCTCGAGGCCGATGCACGGGCGACGTTCGACATCAGCGACCCGGACCGCCTCAAAGGCGCCTCGCAACAACACGAAGTGCGCTACCGGCGCAGGGATGGAACCGATTTATGGACGTTGCTCAGCGTCAGGCCGAACTTTGACCAGGACGGCCACTATGAGGGCTCGCTGGCAATGGTGACAGACATCACCGAGCGCCGCCGCGTTCAGAAGGCCCTCGAATATCAGGCCGTCCACGACGCCCTCACCGGATTGCCGAACCGGCTCTTGCTTGCCGAACGCCTGGCCGAAGCGCTGACCACGGCCCACGTTGCGCGCAAACAGGTTGGTGTGCTCCTGCTAGACCTGGATCACTTCAAGGAGGTCAATGAAGCGTTCGGTCTCCAGGCCGGTGACAGTCTGCTCGAACAAGTGGGGCCACGGCTTCAGTCCGAGCTAGGCGCCGAGGACCTGGTCGCCAGGCTCAGCGGTGACGAGTTCGCCGTGCTGTTGGCCAATACGGATTCGACGGAGGCGACTGCCAAGGCCGCGTGTCTACTCGAGGCGCTCGAGCGGCCCTTTGAAGTGGAGGGGCAGCACCTCGACGTCGCCGCCAGCATCGGCATAGCGATCTTCCCGGACGATGGCGATGACGCCGGCACCTTGTTGCGCCACGCCGACATCGCGCTGTTCGTCGCCAAGCAAGCGCGGGGCGCCTTCGTCCGCTATGCCCCCGAGCATGAAAAACAGGGGGCGAACCGCCTCACGCTGATGGCCGAACTGCGACAGGCGCTGCACGACGACGCCGACCAGCTCTTTTTGCAGTTCCAGCCACTGGTCAGTCTTCGCGATCGCGGCCTCGCCGGGGTTGAGGCTCTCGTCCGGTGGAAGCACCCGCAGCGCGGGCTGATCCCGCCGATGGATTTTGTGCCGTTCGCGGAGAAGACGGGGCTGGTCCAGCCGCTGACGAAGTGGGTGCTGGCGTCGGCACTCAAGCAGTCGGCTGTCTGGCATCGAGATGGTCACGCCATCCCGATGTCCGTGAATATTTCGATGCGCGACCTGGTCGATCCCGGGTTTCCGCAAATGGTCTCGACGCTGCTTCGCGACGCCGGAGCGGAGCCGTCCTGGCTGCGGCTCGAAATCACCGAGAGCGTCATCATGAGCAAGCCGGAACAAGCGATCAACACACTGTCGCAACTGCGAAAACTCGGGGTTCGCCTGGCGGTGGATGACTTTGGCACGGGTTACTCATCCCTCGCCTACCTGGACCGGCTTCCGGTCGACGAGATCAAAATCGATAAGTCATTCGTCTCCGCCATGGCGGGGGCGGTCAGCCGGACCAATATCGTGCGAGCGTCGATTGATCTCGGTCACAGTCTGCGGCTGGAGAGTGTCGCGGAGGGCGTTGAGGATGCCCGGACCTGGGATGTCCTCGCCGCGCTCGGCTGCGACATGGCGCAGGGCTACTTCGTGAGCCGTCCCCTCCTCGCCGAGGAAGTGCTGCCGTGGCTGGCCAGGTGGGAGAGTGGCTCAGGCGGAGCCGTCGACCAAGCGGCCTGACCCCAACTTCGAGCGTCTTAGGGCGCAAAAAGCGCACAAATGGCGAATTGCCGAAGGCTGACTATTGGAAAATGTTACAACGCCAACGTTCGAATAAAGGAACTACTGGACGAACGTGTCTGAATACGTCAAACTCTGGGTAGAAAATCCGGGTGACTAAAGTTAAGGCGCGGGTCCAAGTCGACCCGCTGGTGCAGAGCGCGGAAGCGCTGATCCTGAAGGGGAAGGATCAAGGCTATCTCTCCCCTGATGACGTCATGAAGGCCTTTCCCTCGATCGAGGGCAATGCCGACGGATTCGTGCGCGTGGCCGCCGTCTTCCAGGAGATGGGCATCCAGGTCACGGCCGACGGCGAGGCCGAGCCCGAAACCGACGAGGAGGAAACCCTCACCGAGGTCGAAGTTGTCAGTTCGGTGGCGCTGGACGACCCTGTCCGGATGTACCTCAAGGAGATCGGCCGGGTCAATTTGCTGACCGCCAAAGAGGAAGTCGAACTCGCCAAGGAGATGGAGGCTGGCTCGGAAGAGGCGCGCCATCACCTCACCGAGGCGAACCTCCGTTTGGTGGTGTCGGTCGCCAAGAAGTACCTCAACCGCGGCCTGTCCTTCCTCGACCTGATCCAGGAAGGCAACCTGGGGCTGATGCGGGCCGTCGAGAAGTTCGACTACAAACGCGGTTTCAAATTCTCGACCTACGCGACCTGGTGGATTCGCCAGGCGATCACCCGTGCCATCGCCGACCAGGCGCGGACAATCCGCATCCCGGTCCACATGGTGGACACCCTGAACCAGCTCGCCCGCGTCTCTCGGGCCCTGCTCGAGCAGCTCGGCCGCGAGCCGACCGAGGAGGAGCTCGCTTATGGGATGGGCATCACGGTCGACAAGGTCCAGGAGCTAAAGAAGATTTCGCAGCAGCCGGTGTCCCTCGAGTCGCCGATCGGCGAGGAAGAGGATTCGCACCTCGGCGACTTCGTCGAGGATAAAAACGCGACCGCGCCGCTGGAAGCTGCCTCCGAGGCGATGTTCCGCAACGAGGTCGAGGACATCCTCGCCACGCTCCGCCCGCGCGAGCGCCGGGTGGTCCAGCTGCGCTTCGGACTGGTCGACGACGAGCCGCGCACCCTCGAGGAAGTCGGCCGTCGCATGGGCCTTACCCGCGAGCGGATCCGGCAGATCGAGGCGACGGCCCTGCGCAAGTTACGGCACCCGAGCCGGTCGAAGGTCCTGCGGGATTACACCGAGGATCGCGGCGACGGCGCGCGCGTGGGCGCCCGAGACACCGAAGCCGTCTCGTAGCCGACATACCGTCGATCGGCCGCTTCCTGGGCCCTGCCCTATTAAGCTGCGCCGTCTGATGGGACGCGGCCAGACAGTTGTAGGACCTGCTAAAGGGGCCAGCCGTTTCAAATCCTTGAGCCGTGAATTCTTACGCTGCTTCCTCTTTGCCCCAGCATCGAGGGAAGTCCGAGCAACCCCAGAATGGCCTGGCTAGAGGTCGGCCTCTCCTGTCCGTTGTGCGCAACACCATTGCCTTTTGGCACTTCTTGCAAGATCGCACGGTGCCGGCTGCCAATGGATCCGGAGCGGATTGTTGCACCTGACCGCCCGATAACCGTTGGACCAATGCCTCGCCGTCTACTAGCTCGATAGCCATGCCGATCGCGAACTCCCGGGCGGGTTTCGTGAAGACGCCGGTTGTAACGAAAACGCCGCCGGTCGCGCCGACCTTGTGTATGGCTCCGGCGAGCTCGCGAACACGCGCGACACTGATCTGGTAGACCAGCCAGTGCTTGCATTGCACGAGGACTGATGTCTTCTCGCGAAGCAGGACTAGATCGTATCCACCATCCGGGCGGGCCCCTCCCGTTTGCTCGACGAGATACCCCTCTGCCCGATAGATCTCTGCAACAAAGCTCTCGAAATCCCGCCAGCTGAGTCTCCGGATACGCTCCAGAATCGGTAGTTCAGAGGTCGGTAGGAAGACGAGATCGCGCGGACTCTTAGAAGCATTCATCTCTAAGCGTTAGGCGGCCTTGGCGGTGGTCGCCGGCCGCCTGATTCCAAAGTAGACCCTCACCGATCGCTTCAGCAGCAGAATGACCAGCACCAGCGTCAGCAGGCCGTTGCAAAGATAGGCATCGAGGACCAACCCGATGCCGACGTGGTCTGCGGGGATGACGGCGAACGCGACCGCGATATTGGCAATCGTCAGCAGCGGCAAGGCGAGCGTGAGCCACCAGTGACGTTTCGCCGGCGCACCCAATAGGAAAAAGGCCCCGACGCACGCCAGGAGGAAGGTGCAGCCGACGATCGCGAGAAGTGCGACTCCGACCAGCGTGGAGGTGCCGTCGGAGGCGCCATACGTCCACACCACGCCGAGCCGCCCGTACGTATTAAGGCCGAGCAGGACGGCCATGATTAACAGGAGTGCTCGCAGGTACCTGAGCGGCGTGGGAATCGCGGGCGGCATGCTAAGACAACGCGGGACCGCTTGGCTTCTGGCAGCGCCCGTCGTCCGCCGGGACCCTTCCCACGGTCGTAACCCCAGGCCGTATCCAGCTAGCGAAACAGGCGGTTTGCGTCCTACGATGGGACGAGGGTTTCGGGCAATTCGTTTATTGGAGGGTAAACGTAATGAGGGCCATTCGAATCCTGTTCGCCGCGCTTGTCGCCGTCTCTAGCCTCGCCGGGACCGGGGCAGTCGGATCGGCGAGCACCACGTCGAGCACCGTCGGCGTGGCGCCGGGGGCCATCGGCTTGCTCGACTGTAACGGCTACTCGCCGATCCAGAAATCGGTCAAGCGCAATATGGTTTGCGCCGATCCACGCGCGCTGTACGACGGCCAACCGTCGCGCTTCTACGACAACGGCCACTACATCGGCCACGACGAGCCCAGCATCCGCTTCCTCTCGACCGTGCCGGGCTCGGCAAACAACGTCACCTGGTCGGAGCAGCTGCCGACGGATCCGGCTGCCGCGCCGACCGTCGCGACGCCAGGCAGCGACGTGACGCATTGGTTCGAGCTGTCGATCGCACCATGGTTCGGTATGGCCCTCTGCGATCCATACTCCTATCCGCAAGCCGCCTGCAAGCCGAACAGCGACTCGAATGCGCCTAAGAACCCGCCCACGTTCAATGTCGACGGCGGCGGCAGCTCATTCCTTGAAGTCCAGTTCTATCCACCCGGATTCGGACCGTTCCCCGACAACATCAGCTGTGACAACAGCCATTGGTGCGCCTCGTTGCATATCAACGACCTCGAATGCACCGGTCAGTTCCACTTCTGCAACTTCAACTGCATCGAGCCCACCAATTTTGCGTTCATCCAAACCGACGGTGTGCCGACCGGGCCCCCGAGCCCGCAACGTGCCAATCTCGCCACGGTCACACCGAACGCGAAGACCCTCTTGATGAATCCTGGTGACCAGCTTCGGGTGCATATCTTCGACGCCCCAGTACCCGGAGGCGGCGGCTCGGCCTTGAAGGTCCAGGTCGACGACCTGTCGACTGGGCAGAGCGGTTTCATGCAGGCGTCGGCAGCCAATGGCTACATGGCGACCATCCTCGGAAACTGCAAGGGTGTGCCCTTCAATTACGAGCCCGAGTACAACACGGCCCAGCCGCAAAACCTGGTGCCATGGGCCGCGTTGCAGGGCGGCATCCTCACTCAGTACGAGATCGGCCACTTCACGCCGTGCACCACGGTCACGAACCCGGTCACCTTCAGCCAGGGCGGTTTCACCGACACCTTCTGGCAGACCTGCAACGGGCCGTACGAAGCACCGGCCGACAGCGCGTCGAATCCTGAAATCAGTGATGCGCCGTGTTACCCAGCCGGCGACACGCATGGCGGCAGCTCTGACCCCAATCAGGTCACCGGTTGTATTGATGCCTTCGGCAATGGCGACGTGGACTTCGATGGGACACCGTACTGGCCTGATTGGCCCAACAGCACCAGCCCGAACACGTTCCCATCGACCTTCCTACAACAACAGCCGACGACCAACGGCCAGATGTACAGCCGGGTCCAGTTCGAAACGGACCTGGCGGCCAGTGAGTCGACCTGCCATCCCACGGCCTTGAGCGGCTGCGCCGCCCCACCACCGGGAGCCCCGGGAGGTTTCTACCCCTACTGGACGCAAGCGAACGTTGGCGGCAGCTGCGTCTGGGAGTTCGGGCAGATGCAGAACGGCAATTTCTTTGGCGGAGACGCGCAATATGACGGACCGTCCGCGTACTTCTTCGGCACCTTGTCCGGTCCGGTCCGGCCAAACCCGAACTGCTCGAGCTAAGCGCTACCAGTCGTGCGGGGCATCATCCAGTCGGATGATGCCCCGATTTTTTGCTACTTTGCCGAGTCCCAGGCGGCATCGAGCCGGTCAGGATCGAACCTCGACTTAGCGATGTACGCTCGGGCCCCGCACTCCGCCGCCTTGGAGGCATACTCCTCCTCCTCGTAGGTCGAGAGCAGCAGGACCACGACCACGCCGTTCGAGTCCTTCAGGATCCGGCGGGTCGCCTCGAGCCCGTTGATGCCGGGCAGGTTGACGTCCATCAGCACGAGGTCCGGCTTCAGCTCGCGAGCCGCCTCCACTGAGGCCTCGCCGGTCTCCGCCTCGCCGACCACTACGAAGCCGTCGGTCGCCTCGGTCACCGCCCGGGCCGCATCCCGGAAGGGGGCCTGGTCATCGACGATCAAGACTTTCACGCTCATGCGGCTGGCTCTCCTATAGAAAGGATGGCAGGCGCCGCCGGCTTGCGAAAGGATGCTGGCCCCCCCTTCCGCGGGGAAGCCTGCCCGCCGCCCACTATTCTGTTCACCGTGCCAATTCGAGTTGTCTTCGCCGATGACAACTACCTGTTGCGCGAAGGGGTCCGCCAGCTCATCGAGACCCAGCCGGAGCTCGAGCTGGCCGCGGTCGCGGTCGATCTGGACAGCCTGATGGCGGAAGTCGAAGCGCAACGACCGGACGTCGTGATCACCGACATCCGGATGCCCCCCACCGGGACCGACGAGGGGATCCGGGCGGCCGAGCAGATCCGGATCAAGCACCCGCGCATCGGCGTCGTCGTCCTGAGCCAGTACGCCGAACCGGAATATGCGCTGGCCTTGCTGGAAAAAGGTGCCGCGGGCCGCGCCTACCTGCTCAAGGAGCGCGTGTCCGACATCGCGCAGCTCGTCAACGCCATCCGCGAGGTGGCGACGGGCGGCTCGGTGATCGACTCCAAGGTCGTCGAGGCGCTGGTCGCGGCTCGAACGCGCAAGCCGGAGTCGCCGCTGCGCGACCTGACGCCTCGGGAAAACGAAGTGCTGGCGGCGATGGCGGAGGGCAAGAACAACGCCGCCATCGCGGGGCGGCTCTTTCTGACCGAGCGTGCGGTCGAGAAACACATCAACTCGATCTTCTCGAAGCTTGGCCTCGCGGAGGAGAAAGACGTCCACCGCCGCGTCAAGGCGGCCCTCCTGTACCTCTCAGCCCAATAGCACGTCCCGGAACGTCGCCCGCTACGCCTGTATCGGCACCAGCCGCTAGGCCGGCGTCAGCGAGGCGATTCGATACGCCTGCACCGGCGCGTGTCGACCCTTGACCTGCACCAGGGGCAACGCCTCCGCGTCGACGGAACCGTTGAGCGCGCGGTAGGTCGGCTCGCTGAGGATCGTCTCCCCTGGCTGGGCGAATTGCTGAAGCCGCTGGCAGAGGTTCACACTGTCCCCGACCAGCGAGTACTCGAGGCGCTCATCCGAACCGAGCATGGCCGCCGCAACCTGGCCGGTCGACAGGCCGATCCCGAGATGGAAGGCGGGCAATCGTCGCGCCGTCCAACGCTGGTTCACGGTGGTCTGGGCGTCGTGCATCGCCCGGGCGGTGCCCAGCGCACGAAGCGCATGATCGGGCTCCGGTAGCGGCGCGCCGAACACCGCCATCACCGAATCGCCGACGAACTGCATCACGGTGCCGTTCTGAGCGAGGATGGCGCGGTTCATTTCCGCGCGGTGTTCGTTCAGCTGGCGGGCCAGGACAGCGGGATCGGCATCCTCGGCGATCGTCGAGTAGCCACGAATGTCCGACATCAGCACCGTGACCATCAGCGTTTCCGATTCCCCGATGCGGCGGCCTTCGCGCCGGAGTTTGTCGGCGACGCCGGTGGGTAGCAGCCGGCTCAGCGACTCGCCCTGCTCCTCGCGATCGACGATCGCCTGATGCAGCATCTTCAGGCGGCGCAGCGCTCCGGTGGCTCCGGTGCTCGCCGCCTGCGCCAACTTTAGAAACAACCTCTGAATGCCGTCGTCGACATCCGCCGGGGTCGTCTTGCGCGCGACGGCGATGGCTTTGATCGGCTTGCCTTCGGCCAGCATCTGGAGCAGCGCTTCCTCGTCCGCCGACAAATCGGTGCCGACGGTGGCGGGTCGCACCAGCGCCTCGACGATGCGCGCGTCGATCATCGACCCACCGGTCGTCACTTCGCGGATGGCGCGGAAGAGCTGATCCCCATCGGCCACGCGGTCTTTGAGGAGGTAGGCGTAGCCGGCCGCACCCTCGCTCAGCAACGCGATGGCGTAATCCGGTTCGTCGTATTGGGAGAGCACCACGATGCCGGTGCCCGGATGGCGTTTGCGCACCTGCTTGGCGGCCTCGATGCCCTCGCGCTGGAAGGTGGGCGGCATCCGGATGTCGGTCACGACCACCTGGGGCGCCGCCTGTTCCGCCCCCGTCACCAGTCCGTCGTAATCGCCGGCGACGCCGACCACCTCCATATCCGGGGCGCTGCCGATCAGCGCGCGGACGCCCTCTCGGACGATCAGGTTGTCATCGGCCAGGAATACGGAAATCTTCGGACCGGACATGCTCCCCTATTTGAATCGGGAACCGGCCAGCGGTCAAGGGAGGTAGCCACCAGGCAAACGTGGGTGCTGGCCCGCCCCCTGACCGGACGGTGGGCAGGGTCGACTGCGACGTCGCAGTCGGTTACGCTCCCAGTACCAGAAGGGGTTCACGGATAGGAGGGAGTTGGCCGTGCGATATGAATTCTCGACAATCTCGGTCTCCTGGATACCGTCGGAAGCGATTCCCGGCATGATGCGACTGCCGTTCGATCTCGGTCCCGTCCACTATGACGACCCGCCCAGCGACCAGCTGACCGACATTGAGGCATTGTCCCGTTCGGGGGCCGTTCGCTTCATCAATCAGCTCCGCGCCTGGGTCGAGGTCGAGAATGGCTGGATCGTTCGGCACGGCCACTCGGGCCGTGGTTGGATTGGCAAGACCAAGCTTGGATTCGGTTCGCGCAAAATCCTTTATCCCGCCATCGGCATGCGCGATCTCCGCCCCGAGCCGGAGGCCAGCAAGCTGTCCGTTCGCTTCGTCCAGACCAGCGGCGGACGCGTGGCAATGCCGCTGCCCCGCAAGCTGAACCGTCCCCCGTTCGTACAGATCGTGCCCCCGCTGGTATGGACGACGCTGGGCCTGACCATCAACGCCGACGGCTCGTTCAAGGCCGAGGTCATCGGGGCCAGTCCCTTCCCCAGGCACTGGATCTACGATGACTCGCTTCGACTGGCCAACAAGGTTGCGGTCACGGACTTCAAGAGCTGGACCGGCGACATCTTCGGGGAGCGCACGCCCTGGGGATCGGAAGATTCGCCGGCGTTTGTCACCGAGGTCGAGACGGCGCTCGAACGGGAGCTGTCCCAGACCATCATGCGTGGTGGCGCGAAACCCGAGATCCGGAAACTCAAGGCCGGCGAGGCCCTCGTCGAGCAGGGGCAATCGGGCAACGAGCTGTTCCTGCTGCTCGATGGCGTGCTCTCGGTCGATGTCGACGGCAAGGCGCTGGCCGAGGTAGGCCCGGGCGCCGTCCTGGGGGAGCGGGCGTTGCTCGAAGGCGGAAAACGGACCGCCACCCTTCGCGCGCTCACGCCGGCACGCGTCGCCGTCGCCGGCGCGGATCAGATTTCGCCCGACGCCCTCGCCGAGCTGGCCGCGGGGCACCGGCGTGAGGAGAGCTCGACTCTGTAACCACGATCGGCGGGGCTGCAACACGTAGACTCGCATCGGTGCGCCTATTCATCTGCGGAGTCCGGGGATCGACACCATCGCCCGGTCCTGCGTTCGTGCGCTACGGCGGAAACACCTCGTGCATCGCCCTCGCCCACCCAGGGCAGGGTCCGAGCCTGGTGCTCGACGCCGGGACCGGACTGCAGCGGCTGAGCGCGCTGCAGAACGGCGAGCCGTTCAAAGGTTCGATCCTGCTGAGTCACTTGCACTGGGACCACACGCACGGCATCCCATTCTTTTCCGCCGGCGACCGGCAGGGCGCGGAGATCACGCTGATGATGCCGGCGCAGGGCGATCCGGCCAACGTGCTGGCGCGCGTGATGTCGCCCCCGCACTTCCCCATCAAGCCGTCCGAGCTGCGCGGCAAATGGCGCTTCCTCGGAATCCAGGAAGGGCCTCGGCCGGTCGAGGGATTCGACGTCATCGCGCGTGAGATCCCGCACAAGGGCGGCCTGACCTACGGGTATCGGGTCAGCGGCGACGGCGCGACCATCGCCTACCTCTCCGACCACAGTCCGATCGCGTTCGGCCCGGGACCGGCCGGCTTCGGCGCCTATCACCCCGCCGCGATTGCGCTGGCGCGATCCGCGGACCTGCTGATTCACGACGGGCAGCTGATCGGCCCCGAGTTCGCGGCCTTTGCCCCATTCGGCCACTCGGCCGTCGAGTATGCCGTCGGTCTTGCCGAAGCCGCCGGCGTCAAGCGGCTGCTGCTGCATCACCACGATCCGTCGCGCACCGACGACCAGATCGATGCGATCGTGGCGGCCTATCGCGGCAATGCCATCCCCGTCGAGGCCGCCGCCGAGGGCACTGTCATCGACCTTGGCTGACAGGCCCGTCGACGCGGTCGTCGTCGGCTCGGGCCCAAACGGATTCGCCGCGGCCCTGGTCATCGCCCGTACCGGCAAGTCGGTCCGCCTGCTCGAGGCCGAATCAACCGTCGGCGGCGGTGTCCGCTCGGACGCGCTGACGCTTCCCGGATTCATCCATGACGTCTGCTCCTCCGTCCTGCCGCTGGCACAAGCATCGCCCTTTTTCCGCACCCTTCACCTCGCCGATTACGGCTTGACCTACGACCAGCCCCCGATCCCCCTCGCCCATCCGCTCGATGATGGATCGGCGGGGGTGCTGCACCGGTCGCTCGACGAAACGGCGAGCGGACTGGGCCGCGACGGCGCCGCCTATCGGCGGCTGATGGGTCCGATCGTGAGCCATATGGACCTGTTGGCGGCTCAATTCCTCGGTCCGCTGCGTCCATCGGTGCACCTGCTCACGCTGGCGCGCTTCGGCATCCCCGCACTTCGTTCAGCGGGGGCCCTGGCCGCCGGCCGCTTCCGGACGCCGCAGGCGCGCGCCATGTTCACCGGGCTCGGGGCGCACTCGATGCTCTCACTCCGCCGTCCGGCGACCGCCGCCTTCGCCCTGGTCCTCGGGGCTGCCGGCCACGCGTACGGGTGGCCGTTCGCCCATGGCGGCT
>Ga0307479_10004071_pt1 | contig 13355 bp, 11 predicted proteins | sample atmos_gasesECM4C_FD_203743 | JGI IMG/M metagenome (GOLD analysis project Ga0307479, IMG submission 203743) | Hardwood forest soil microbial communities from Morgan-Monroe State Forest, Indiana, United States - atmos_gasesECM4C_515 | ecosystem: Environmental > Terrestrial > Soil > Temperate...
CGGTCCGATTGCCGCGCTGAGCCACGGCTAAGGTTGCTGAATTTCACCGAGCTGGCGGGAACTTTTCGGCAAATCAGCGGGAAATACAGTGTGTCGCAATTGGATGAACTTGGCGACCAGAGATTCAGTGGCAATATCAAGAGACGGTTTTAGAAGCTACGGAAAAGCTCTTTTTCATTAGCCAGCACGGTTTTGCGGGCCATCAAAAGGTTCGGCAACGGTTGGCAGGGCTCAGGAGAGAAGAGGAGCAAAGATGACGAATGGCAGAAGTTGGGCGTGCACGGCTTTGAGTTCCGCGTTGTTTTTGTGCGTCAGCATCGCGCCTGCTCAGGAACCTCCTCCTCCGCCACCCGACGAGATGATGGCGGCCGGTCCGGGCGGCCCCTCAGGTCCTTTCGTTGATCGCGTCGAGGTCATGGGTTTTGAAGGGCTCCACGGCAACAAAGTTGTGAAGGGAGCGCCATTCTCCGCAACCGCAGAGACCGACACCTCGCAGACTTTGAATGACGGGACTTCGATCCATCAATCTACAACCAGCAACTTGTACCGTGACAGCCAGGGACGTTTTCGCAGCGAAGTGACGCTGTCTAACTTCGGGCCGCTGCAAGCGTCCGGGAAGCCGCGCACGATGATCGCGATTATCGATCCGGTGGCGGGTTCGCGGTACATGCTGGATGTCGATCACAAAGTGGCGCACCAGAAGACCATGGGAACGCACGGCGCGCCGACCGCAGCGCAGGCGCAATCTTTCCAGGACAAGATCAAAGCCAGGCTGCAGCAGGAAGAAACGTCCGGAGCGGTGAAGAAGGAATCGCTCGGTACGCAGACCATCAACGGCATCAGTGCGGAAGGCACGCGAATCACGCGCACCATCGCGCCCGGTCAGATCGGGAACGACAGACCCATCACGATCGTGTTCGAGCGCTGGTATTCGGCGGATTTGCAAGTGCTGGTGAAGAGCACGCGCACTGATCCGCGCTTTGGCACCACAACGTATACATTGACGAAGGTTCAGCGGACCGAGCCTGCCGCTGCGTTGTTCACGGTGCCGTCGGATTACACGGTGCAACAAGGCGGGCCGATGCGCGGCGGACGGGGCCGCATGCACATGCCTCCGCCGGATGCCGCGGGTCCCCAGTAAGGCCAGTTTAAGAATACAAACGATCTTCTCTCCTGAAGACGGCACGCCCTTTCCGCGACGTCCCCCAATGTCGCGGGAGGGGCGCAGTCGTTGTTGGAGGAGAAAGCAGCGAGCAGTAGCGATAACTGTAATAAGTTGTGGTCAAGGCGGCGTATTACGCTTTGTTGAGATGAGGGCATGGACGCGAACGCTTTAGCGAGAAGGCTGAGAGACGAAGGCTTTCGCCATACGTACGTGTGGGAAGACGGGCCGAACGCGGACTACGCGGATCACACTCACCCGCAAGAGACGGCGCACATCATTCTGAGCGGCGAGCTGATGCTGACGATCGGTGGTTCGACTGAAACGTACAGGACAGGTGAACGTTGCGATGTGCCCGCCGGTACGGTGCATTCGGCGCGCATGGGTCCGCACGGTTGCCGGTACCTGATTGGTGAGCGCTGAGCATGAACCCCGTGAATCGGTGGAACTATCGGATTGCACGTGGAAACGGGTCCGCCGCGAACGTTGCGGGCACGGTCACGCCGTCCAGTTGGCGGCGATTCCGCAGGGCCAGGAATCATGACGCCCGCATGGAGCGGTCGAGGAGTTCCACTACATGAAGGACTTCCTGGTTGGTGTGGTGAAGTTGGGCGCCGGCGCGGAGTTGCAGGAGGCAGCCGGGGTTTGCGGTGACGATGGCCTCGGCACCGGTAGCGGCGGCGTGATGCATTTTGTTGGCGAGCAGATCGAGGGACGCTTCGGGTTGCGTGACGTTATAGATGCCTGCCGAGCCGCAGCAGATTTCCGAGTGGGGTAGCTCCACAAGTTCGAGGCCGGGGATAGCGCTAAGAAGTTGACGTGGAGCGTTGCGGATTTTTTGCCCATGGAGGAGGTGGCAGGAGTCCTGGTAGGTGACACGCAAGGTGAGTGGTTTGAGGGGTTGCAGCGTCGCGGAGACGCCGAGGCTCGCGAGAAATTCCGTGACGTCGCGGACTTTAGCGCGGAAGGGTATGGCCTGTGCGTGTTCCGGTTCGCCGGTGGAGAAAAGATGATCGTATTCCTTGAGCGTGGAGCCGCAGCCGGCGGCGTTCGTGACGATCGCGTCGAAATTCTCAAGAGGGAACGCCGCAAGGTTTTTGCGGGCGAGGTCGCGGGCGGCATCGCGCACTCCTGCATGCGCGGCCAGAGCGCCGCAGCAGAGCTGTGCCGCAGGGACGACGACTTCGCAGCCGTTGCCAGTGAGAACGCGGATGGTGGCGTCATTGAGTTGCGTGAAGGTGACTTGGGCGACGCAGCCGGCGAAAAAGGCGACACGCGCGCGGCGCGGCCCGACGGCGGGAAAGGTGCAGCCGAGTTGCTTGAAGAAAAAAGAGTCGTCAATGCGCGGGAGCAGGCGTTCGCGGTCGGCGAGGCCGAGAAGCTTCAGGATACCGGTGGCGCGGGCAAGAGATTGCAGGCCAAAGCGTTGATAGAAGCGGAGAACGCGGGCGACGATGGCGATGCGGTCGGGCCGCGGAAGCAGTTCGCGGAATACAAACTTGCGCGCCAGGCGGGTGAAGAGCGGGCGCTGGTAGTCGCGCTCGATGATGGCGCGGGCGTGCTCCACGAGCTTGCCGTACTCGACGGCGGAAGGGCACACGGTTTCGCAGGCACGGCAGTCGAGGCATTTGTCGATGTGATCGACGAAAGAAGCGGTGATCGTGCCGCGGAGGTGTGTGCTGTCTGCCGGAGCGCTTTGTTTGGTGTTCGCTGGCGCGGGCTGCGCGGGCTTAGCGTTTTCGGTCTGCGAAATATGAATCATTTGGTGAATGCGGCCGCGCGGAGAATCAGCTTCGAGGTTCCAGAGGCGGTACGTGGGGCAGGCGCTGAGGCATAGGCCGCAGTGCACGCAGCGGGCGTAGTCCTCATAGGTGGGATTCTGGCCGGGAATGGGCGCCGTGCTCACGTTTGGCTTTCGGAAGACGTTCGCACGCTTGAAAGAGTTTGCGACAAAGAGTGTTCCACGCGCGGATAAATTCGTGTCGACTCTGGGCCTGGGAAAGAAACGGGGAAACAGGTCGTATGCGGCAAGGCAGGACGTTGAGGGCTCACGCCTTACGATAACAGAATGGTTATCTTGGATCAAGCGCGCTGTTTACTCCAAAGATACTGGCGGGGCGCGAAGGCTCGTAGCCGGCTACCGAGAACGGGGCCGGTACCCAGCCTTGTTATCGTTACATGAGCTGTAACTATATTGATATATAGGACTAGTTCAGAAAGTTAGCGCCGCGAACCGAACAGCCCAACTCGCGAGTGGCAAGAAGTGGAGTTCCATGTCTACAGTTACTACCAACGATCTGGAAATCGCAAGGTTACGTAACCGTCTTCGCCAGCTTTCAGACAACGAACTGTTGAGGTTCGGGCTGATTGCGAAATATTCGTGTCAAGCGGATGGACTTCAGGGTGAGCGAGAAGCGTCTTTGCGGGAACTGCAGGAAGCCCGCGAGGAATGGAATAGACGAAAACCCAGGTTGCCGCTTCGTGGTTCGTTCTAGTTCGGACAGGTCGGATTTCTGCACTGGTGGACTGCTTCGGTCGAGACAGGTTGCTGGCGTTTTGTCTGAACACGGGCGCGGCCGTGGCTTCCCCCGAAGCGCAACCCGAGGTTGCCTCTTCGCGACTCGTTTTAATACCGACTGAGTTTCCCATCGCGACGCTTGGGATTGGTGCACCATGAGCTGGCGTGCCCTGTTCGTGGTGACGGATAGGCGGCATGCGGGCAGATTGCGTGGAGACACGCGTGTAACGGCGTTAGCATCACAGTAGTCGTCCCCCGAGGAGTGAAACTGTGATGCGAACTGAACGACGCCGTGAACCACGGCATCCTTTTATTGCGAGGGCCGAGATCATCGATGAAAAGGAAAACGCGCGTACCTCCTCCCGCGTGAGCGATTTAAGCCGGCATGGATGTTACGTGGAAATGTCGAACCCGTTTCCGGAAGGGACGACCGTAGTCATCGAGATTTATACGGAGACGGAGTTCCTGGAAGCCCACGGGACGGTGGCTCACATCGAGCCAAAGCGAGGGATGGGATTGACCTTCGACGAAATGCCATCGTATTTCGCGGGAGTGTTGAGTAAGTGGGTAGAGCAGGCCAACGGGCGGAACGCGGCTTGATTCGGTGGGGCTCGCGGTTTTTTGTTCGCGCGTGCGATTTAGGCTACTCGCCGCGGAGGGCTTCAACTGGGTCTACGGTGGCGACGCGTCGCGATGGGAGATAGCTGGCTAGCCATGCTGGCACGAGTAAGCCGATGCACACGGTAACGTAGGTGACGGGATCCACCGGGCTGACCTTGAACAGCAGCGTGGACATGAGGCGCATCACCGCGATCGCTGCGACCACGCCGAAAACCACTCCGATAGCCGTCAAGCGCAATCCATGCTGCACGAACATGCGGGTCAATGCCCGAGTTTGCGCGCCGAGAGCCATGCGAATGCCCATTTCGCGGGTGCGCTGGGAAACGGAATAAGCAATCACCCCGTAGATGCCGACGACACCCAGTAAGAGCGCCATGCTCCCGGCAACGCCGAGCATGATCAGCGTAAACGACGTGCGGGCAATGGATTTCTTGTAGTAAAAATCCGCAGTGTTTACGTCGGAAAGCGGTAGGTTGGGATTCACCGACCACACCGCTTCGCGGATGTCTTTCATCAAGCTTTCCGAGCCGGCACGCGAGGTGCGGATGGCAAAGGCGATGTCGCGCGCCACGAACTCTTTGTCGCCCTCGAAGCGATCCATCATCACAGGCCAAAAAATGGTAGTGGGCGGGGGCTGACTGACGCCGTTGTCGAAGACGTTGCCAACCACGCCGACAATCTCGCGCCAGTCGTCGGTGGTTGCGACGCGGATGCGTTTGCCGAGAGCGTCGGCAGGGTTGGGCCAGTTCTCTCTCGCAAAATTCTCAGTGACTATGGTGACGGGAAGGCGCTGATACATGTCGGCCCAGGTGTAGAGACGGCCAGCGATCAGAGGAGTGCCTAAGGTTTCGAGAAAGCCAGGGGCTGCGCGCTTAAAGCGGCGAAGCGGTGGAAGCTCGCCGTCGGCGTAGGTGCGACCGGCGATGAAGACGGGATCGTTGCTGGTGTTACCGTCCATGGGGATGCCGGAGCCCCAAGCGACCGAGGACACACCGGGAATCGCCTGGATTTTGTTCAGGATCGCTTCCTGCATGCGCACCACTTGCTCGCGCTCAGGCACTTGCGTGGAGAGGATGGAGATGCGGAAGGCTTGCAGCTCGGCGGCCCTGGAGAAACCAGGATCGACCTTGGTGAGTGCGCGGAAGGTGCGGATCATCAGGCCGGAACAAATGAGCAGGACCAAGGCGAGGGCCACTTGAACAACCACGAGAACGGCCCGGGCGCGATGCTGTTCCTTGCTTTGGCTGAGCGCGCGACCGCCTTCGCGGATGCCAGTGTTGAGCCGTACACCGGCGAATTTCAGGACAGGGATGCAGCCGAAGAGCACGCTGGACAAGAGCGAGACGAAGAGAGTGAAGAGCAGGACGGGCCCGTTGATGGTGATTTCGTTGATGCGGGGAAGGCCCTCGGGTGCCATAGCCACGAGCACGCGAAGCGCAGCATAGGCGAGCCCCAGGCCAATCGCGCTACCCAGCAAGCCTAGAACGACGCTTTCTAGAAGCAGCTCGGCGGCGATACGGCCACGGGTCGCGCCGAGAGCGCCGCGCACGGCGAGTTCCTGGCGGCGCCCTTCGAAGCGCACGAGCAGGAGGTTGGCGATGTTAGCGCAGGCGATCAGCAGCACCATACCGATCGAGCCCATCAACACCCACAGTGTATTACCGACGTCCCCGACGACGTCTTGCTTGAGGGGGCGGACATTTGGACCAATCTTGGCCTCTTGAAAAATTTTCAGGCTGAAACCTTCAGGCGCGGGGAAGCTATTGAGGGCTATGGGTTGCATACGGGCCAAATCGGCATTGGCCTGCTGCAGGGTGACTCCTGGTTTGAGCCGCGCGAGGGCTTCATAGCTGTAGTTTCCCAGATGGACGGTGTTGCGATCCCACTGCATGGGAATGATCACGGAGCGATCTTCGCTATCCAGGAAATGGAAATTTTTGGGAAGAATGCCAATGATCTGATGAGATTTTCCGTCGACGATGATGGTCCGGCCGATGATCGTGGGGTCGGCGCTGAATTTGCGACGCCAGTATGCATAGGAGAGAAGCGCGGTGGGCGGGGCAGCCGCTGAGTCGTCCTGGCGGCTGAAGGTGCGGCCGAGCGCGGGAATGACGCCCAGGAGAGGCAGGGTGCCATCGGTCATGCGTAGCGCGGGGATCTGTTCGGGCTCGGCGACGCCGGTGATACTGACGGAATCGTATTGATAGGCACCGAGGTCGAGAAAACTTTGATTCTGTTCGCGAAAGATGAAGTAGGTGGAGGGCGCGATATTGAGGTCGCGGATGTTGAGGCCGGGCGCGGTCTGCCAGACTCCGACGAGGTTCTCCTCGTGAGCATAGGGCAGGGGGCGGAGCAGGACGCCTTCCAGAACGCTGAAAACAACGGTGTTGGCGCCGACTCCGGCCGCGAGAGTGATCAAGGTGACGGCGGTGAACATCGGGGCGCGAGCCAACCTGCGGAAGACCTGTTTCAGCTGGTTTTGAAACTCCCTCACGAGGGACCTCCCGGTTGTCCGGTGATGTTCTGCGCGCGAACGAGATGCGCTTGTGTATGGTACGAGATTGCTGGCGAGAAGTTCACGGTTGGTGGGAATTTTTGGCTAGCGGCGTGTCCCACGGCCCTCAATGATCGTGAGGGCTTGCGCTTGCAGAGGCGGCAAGACCTTGAGTTTAGAGATGGCGGCGAACGGTGACGATTCACGGAAGAGCTCCAGAGCCAGCCGTAGGTTGCTTGACGCTACACTACGGTTTAGGGTTGAGTTTACGATCTTATGCGCATCGGGGAGTTGGCAAGACAGGCAGGGTAAATATCCAAAACCCGGGATTGCGGGAACGGCGGCAGATTCGCCACTGACACTACGGGGTGATGATTGGAGTGGTCGTGGTAGTCGCGGGGCATGTTTGGCTGAATAAATGAACGAGGCTATTTTGTCGGCGGTGATCCTGTTGAGTCGGCACCCTGTCGATGCTTACGCCGGGCGGAGCCCTTCGAGGCTCAGGATAGACAAGCCCGCCCCCACCCGGCGAAACGAAAGAGTCTTGGAGGCACGGGCTGGGTCGGTTGGGCGCTACAACTGGGTAGGGAAGAGGCGATCGGGCGCGAAGATGTTGTGAGGGTCAAAGGCGAATTTTACGCGGCGCATGAGGGTTAGATCAGAATTGGGGCGTGAGTTTAGGGTGGTATCGAGGACGTGCTTGATCGTAGGTGGAGCAAACAGCAGGGAAGCGCGGCCGTCGAAGCGGCGGGTGAGAGAGAAGATTTCCTGCGTTAGGAGGACCAGAGGTTCCGCGAAGGCATCTACCGCATCGTCGGGCAACAGCAGAGCCACATAGATGGTGCCGGAAGCGCGGGCGATGAGTGCCGGAGGGAGTTTTGCGGCGCGGCCCACGGCTTCAAGAATCGTGAGGGCTTGGGCTTGCAGAGAGGGCAACACGTTGAGCTTCACGATGGCGGCGAACGGTGAAGATTGTCGAAAAAGTGGGAGAGCTTCGCGGAGGCGTCCCCATATCGACGGGCGCGTGGCATCGTCGAGGATGGAAATGGAGGTTGCGCCAAATTCCTTCGCTGTGCGGGTGAGATCGCGCGGGTAGCGGCTCAAAACTTCGGGGACGCCTGCAAAACCGGCGCAGAGTTGCCAATCGCTCGGGTGAAACCATTTGCCAGGCGCGGCTAGCGGACCTTCGGCATTTTGTTGATTCTCATTGGCGAAGATCGACGGTTCTAGAGAGCTTGGAGTGCGGTCGGCAAAAATTTTGGCTGCTACGGGATTGATTACGTCGAGGGTCAGTGGAGACAGCGGAGATTCGGCGATTTTGCGACGCGCGCTTAGCGCCGCTTCTGCGGTCGAGAAGGATGCCAGGAATCCGCGAGGGTTGGCGGGGGCGGGAAAGGTGCGGAAGTTGAGCGCGGTGATTACAGCGAGGCTGCCGAGAGAGCCGATCAGGAGTTTGTGCAGGTCGTAACCGGTGACGTTCTTCACGACGCGGCCGCCGCTTTTCACGAGCGCGCCGGTGCCGTCGATGAATTCGGCGCCGAGAAGGAAGTCGCGCGAGGTGCCGTAGGCTTGACGGAGCGGGGAATCGACACCGGAAGCGATCGTGCCGCCTATAGTTGTTTGTGGATAGTAGGGGACCAGCAGCGGAAGAAACTGGTTGTGCTCGCGCAGTGTGGCGTTCAATTTTGCGAGCGGCATCCCGGCGCCTACACTGACGGTTAGGTCTGCGGGATCATAGTGGGACATTTGGTTGATTGCGGACATGTCTAACGCGAGGTCGTAGCGAATGGGAGTCGCGCCAATGGAAAGTTTTGTGCGCGAGCCAACTGGGACCACTGCTAGCTTTTCTTTGGCTGCGAACCGGACGATTTCGGAGGCTTCTTCGACGGAGGCAGGCTTGGCGACGCCAGCGGGTGCGAAACCGTCGATGACGTAGGATTCGCGGACAGCGGGATCGACTGCGACGCGCGGAGGATCGAGGAGAGATTCGAAAGCGTTGAGGCTCGGGGTGGACGAGGCGGTCACGAGTGAGCTACCGCCTGCGGAACTTGCGGGCGGACGCGAGTTTCGCCGCAACCTTTGTTTACGGGAAAGACCTTGCCCGGGTTCAGCAAGCAGGTGGGATTCAGGGCGTCGTGCACACGGCGCATGAGGGCGAAGTCCGCGTCGGAGAAGAGCAGGGGCATGAGTTCGCTCTTTTCCATGCCAATGCCGTGCTCTCCGGAGAGACTGCCGCCAACCTCAACGCAGTAGCGAATGATGGCGGCGGAAGCTTGGAGGGCGCGCTGGTATTGCTCCGTGTCGCGCGGATCGTAGAGCACGATGGGGTGGAGATTGCCATCACCGGCGTGAAAGATGTTGCCGATTCGAAAGCCGAATTGCTGACCGATCTCTTGAATGCGGCACAGAGTTTGCGGAAGTTTGGAGCGAGGGATGACGCCGTCCAGGACATAGATACCGGCGGCGACGCGCCCGAGGGCCCCGAAGGAATTCTTGCGGCCTTTCCAGAGAAGGTCGCGCTCTTTGTCGTCGCGGGCGATGCGGACTTCGCGAGCTTGGTGAAAGCGGCAGATTTCGTCGATGGTCGCGGCTTGCGTGGTCACGGCTTCGGCGATGCCTTCGACTTCAATGAGTAGGACGGCGGCGCTATCGAGCGGAAAACCGGCGTGGATGTAGTCTTCGACGGTGCGAAGAGTCCAGCCATCGAGCATCTCGCAGGCAGCGGGAGTTATGCCGCGGGCGGTGATGTCGGCGACGGTTTCCGAGGCGTCGTCGATGGTGTCGAAGATGGCGAGAAGCGTTTTCACCGCTTCGGGCTTCCGGGAAAGTTTGACGGCGATTTCGGTGATCAGCGCGAGGGTGCCTTCCGAGCCCACAAGCAGGCCGGTGAGATCGTAGAGGAAGGGGTCGCCCTGCTTGTTGCCCACGCGAACAATTTCACCGTCGGGGAGAACGAGTTCGAGGGCGGTGACGTGATTGGTGGTCACACCGCATGCCAGGGTGTGCGGGCCGCCGGCATTTTCCGCGACGTTGCCACCGATGGTGCAGGATTTCTGGCTGGAGGGATCGGGAGCGAAGTAGAGGCCGGCGTGCTCGACGGCACGGGTGAGATCAAGATTGACCACGCCGGGTTGCACGACCGCGCGTTGATTTTCAAAGTCGAGATCGAGGATGCGATTCATGCGCGTGAAGGCGATGAGAAGGCCACCGGTTGGGGCAAGCGCTCCGCCGGAGAGCCCGGTACCTGCGCCACGGCCGATGACGGGTATGTCGCGCTGCGCGGCCAATTTAACGATTTGGGAAACTTCATGCGTGGTTTGCGGAAAGACAACGATGTCTGGGCGGCCCTTTTCTACCGAGGCATCGTATTCGTAGAGGAGCACGTCTTCCGGGAGGTGCAGAATAGCGTCTGGGCCGAGAATATTTTCGAGTTGGCGAATCAGAGTCTGCGTCATAAGCATCGAAGGTTGGGCAGGGGCACCTTCACTATAGAGAGTGTCGCCGTGCCAGCGCAACGGTACTCGGATGAAAGTGCGAAACTTGTGCTAGTGTAGCCTCCTGAAGGGAGGGTGAATCCGATGACGAAGCCACGAGTCATGGCGACGCGATCCCTGTTTCCCGCGGCGCAACAGATTTTAAGTGCCAGCTGTGAAGTGGAATATTGGACGCAGCCTGAACGCATCTCGAAGGAAGAATTGTTTCGACGGGTGAGCGACAAAGAGGGATTGGTATGCCTGCTGACCGAAAAGGTGAACGAAGATTTGTTGCGTGCGGCGCCGAAGTTGCGGATCGCGGCGAACGTGGCGGTGGGCTTCGATAATATTGATGTGCCGCTCTGCACCAAGCGGGGAGTGGTAGCGACAAATACGCCGGGGGTGCTGGATGAGACGACGGCGGATTTTGCGTGGACATTGTTGATGGCGGTGGCGCGGCGCCTTGGAGAAGGCGAGCAGTTGGCGCGCTCCGGCAACTGGAAGGGCTGGGATCTGGATCAACTTGTCGGGACCGATGTGTGGGGCAAGACGCTGGGATTGGTGGGATTTGGACGCATCGGGCGCGGAGTGGCGCGTCGCGCCGCGGGATTCCGGATGAAGGTAATTTATACGGATGCGATCCGCGCGCCCCTGGATATCGAGAAGGAGTTGAAGGCGGAATATCGCGATCTTAACGCCGTGCTGGCGGAAGCAGATTTTGTCAGCGTGCATGTGCCACTGCTTACGGATACTCAGGGACTATTTGACAGCGCGAAGTTTGCGCGGATGAAGCCAACCGCGTTTCTGATCAATACCTCGCGCGGTTCGGTGGTGGACGAAGCAGCTCTGGTGCATGCGCTGGAGAGCAGGAAAATCGCGGGCGCCGCGCTGGATGTGTACGAGAACGAGCCATTCATTCATCCAGGACTGAAGCGAGCGAATGTGGTGCTCGCGCCTCACATTGCCTCGGCTTCGCTGGAGACCCGGACGAAGATGGCCTCCATTGCGGCTGAAAATGTCGTGGCGTTCTTCAAGGGGCAGCGGCCGCCAAACATGTTGAATCCCGAAGTGCTGAAAAAGAATTGAGCGACGACCACCTTCCATGGCGGATCTGAAGCAACTCGCCCGCCGAATTTTCCTTGAAACACTCGAGGCGATTGATATTCCCGCGGCTATGCAGCGGAAGGTCTGGCGGGATGGCTCGTTGCTGTATTGCGGCGAAGACATCGTTGTGGACTTGCGTGCTTTCGATCGCGTTTGCGTCATCGCCATTGGTAAGGCAGCGCATGGTATGGTCGACGGTCTCGCGCCGATGATTCCGTCGAACGTGATTTGTGATGGCGTGGTTTCCGCGCCGACTCGGTCCGCCAAAGTCTTGAAGGGTCTGCGATATTTTGTTGGGGGACACCCCATCCCTAATCGCGAGAGCTGGCTGGCCGCGGAGGCGATACTCGCGACCCTGAAGACTTGCGATGAAAGAACGTTGGTATTTTTCCTGCTGTCGGGTGGGGGCTCGGCCCTAGTGGAGTTGCCGCTCGATGAGAGGCAGACGCTCGAGGATGTGCAGCAGCTCTATGCGGCGCTGGTGACCTGCGGTGCGCCGATTACCGACATTGGGAAGGTTCGGCGGCACGTCTCCGCGGTCAAAGGAGGACGCCTATCCGTGGCGGCGGGGGCGGCGACGAAAATTACGCTGGCCGTGAGCGATGTTCCAGTGAAAAACGAGTGGGCCTTGGCTTCAGGACCGACGCTGCCGGACGCGACGACCATCGCGGATGTGCGCCAGGTATTGCTGCACTATGGATTGCCGGGCCATCTATCCACAGCGGTGCGCCAGTGTATCGAAGAAGGACGGATGGTCGAGACGCCCAAGGCCGGCGACCCGGCGTTTGCGAATGCGCGCTTTTCGCTGCTGCTTGGCATGGACGATCTGTTTCATCCAGCGCACCATGCGGCGGAGGCGAAGGGATGTATCACCTGCTGCGACAACACGACCGACGATTGGCCGGTGCAGAAAGCCGCTGCGTTCTTGCTGAGTCAAGTTGAGGAGTTGCGAGCGACTCATCGAGGACAGCGAGTGGCATTGATCGCGGATGGTGAAGTTAGTTCGCCGGTGACGGGTGGTGGAATGGGGGGAAGGAACTCGGCGTTCGTGCTGGCGTGTGTCGAGACGATTGCGGGGCGGCGAATGGCGGTGCTGAGCGCGGGTACAGACGGGATTGATGGAAACAGTCCGGCGGCTGGCGCAGTAGCGGACGGAGAGACATTGGAGCGCGCTCGAGCGATGGGGATGGACGCCGGGGATGCTTTCCGGCGGAGCGACGCTTACAACTTCTTCGCTGCGCTTGATGATGCGATTCTGACCGGGCCGACGGGAAACAATTTGCGAGACCTTCGAGTGTTGATCGCGGAGCCTTGAGCGGCAAGAGCGAGGACGAACTAGTTATTGGGCGGGGGCTGCAGGCGAGCCTCGATGGTCTTTAGGCGGTCACTCATCTCCTGGACCAATCGCTCGAGTTGCTCGAGGCGATGAGAAACTGAGGTTTGCTCCGCCGCGCCAGCCGCTTTATCTCCTTCTTCCTCTTGCGTCTCGTCTTCTGAGCCGCTGTGTCCCGTGGATTTTGTCCCGTGGGGCTTCTGCAGTTTTTCAATCTGTTGCTTGATCTCGGGGACCATTTCGATGCTGAGATCGTCGCTCTTCAGTAAAGCTTCGAGCGCGGGGATCGCGCTGGCGTCTCCTCGATTGCCTAAGGCGGAAATCGCCGACCAGCGGACCATAAAATGTGGCTCGGATAGATAGGAGGCGAGTTGCCGGGTAATTTCCTTATTGCTTTTATCCACGCGACCCAGGCTCGCGATGGCGGCGCTTCGCGAATCCACGTCCTTGCCGGGAGCCGCCCAGTCTCGGAGCAGTGGAACGCCTTTGGCGTCTCCCAGGAAACCCAGAGAACGAAGGGCGGCGTTGCGCAGAAATCCGTCAGGTGAGTCGCCATCGACGGCGGCGGCCAGAATGCTCAACGCGTTCGGTGACTTAAGGTGGCCGAGGGCTTGCAGAGCGCTGGCGCGGGCTCTATAGGAGTGGTCGTT
>Ga0307479_10004073_pt1 | contig 13351 bp, 11 predicted proteins | sample atmos_gasesECM4C_FD_203743 | JGI IMG/M metagenome (GOLD analysis project Ga0307479, IMG submission 203743) | Hardwood forest soil microbial communities from Morgan-Monroe State Forest, Indiana, United States - atmos_gasesECM4C_515 | ecosystem: Environmental > Terrestrial > Soil > Temperate...
AAAGATGCGCGTAACGGTGGCGTCGTCGGCTGGAATGAGGTGCTTCTCGAGCCAGAACAGCACGTTGGACTTGCCGCTCATCGGGCCGATCTCGATCAACTGCTCGAGGCCGAAGAGATGCGCGGGGACGCCGCTGTAAACGGCGTTGGCGAGCTCGAGATCATTTTTTCGAAAGGCTTTGATGAGCGCGGCGGCGTGAACACCCGTGGCGGTGCGAAACGCGTCATGGCCGACTACCGGATAGTTCGGGGGAATCATGGTGTGCGTGGCATGGGCGACCTTTTCGCAATACACCTTGAGGCGGGAGAGGTCCTGCCGGATGAGGCCCATGAGGCGAAGATTGACGAGCATCAATTCCATGGGGGTGTTGCCTACGCGCTCGCCGAGAGCGTTGGCGGCGGCGTGGACCTGGTGCGCGCCGGCAGCGACAGCCGCCAACGAATTGGCGATGGAGAGGCCGCGGTCGTTGTGGCCATGCCAATCGACGCGAATTTTTTCGCCGGACGGCTTCACAACTTCGTCCACGGCAAACTTCACAAGGTTATAGGCGCCGTTGGGAGTGGCGTGGCCGACGGTGTCGCAGAGAACGATGGCGCGTGCGCCGTTTCGAATGGCGGTGGAGTACAGCCGTTTCACGGTGTCGGGATCGGTGCGAATGGTGTCTTCGGTGACGTACATGGACGGAAGACCGTTTTCGACAGCGAACCTGACGGCTTTCTCTGTGGTGCGCTCGAGGTGATCAACGGTCCAGTCTTCCACCAGGCGGCGGATCGGGCTGGAGCCGAGAAAGGTTGCGGCTTCAATGGCGATGCCCACGCTCTGCGAAATTTCCACGATGGGGCGAATGTCATTTTCATGCGTGCGCGCCGCGCAGTTGGGCTTGATCTTCATGCGGCCGGTGGCGATTTCGCGGGCCAATGCTTCGGTGTGCGAGTAGGCGCGCCGGCCAGCGCCGGGAAGACCGATATTGACGGCGTCGATTCCCAGCGATTCCATCAGATGAAGAATTTCAATCTTTTCTTCGATACTTGGGTCGTAGACCGAAGGATTTTGCAAACCATCGCGCAGGGTTTCGTCATTCAGTAAGACGCCCGTGCCCGCAGGAATCGCCGGTGGCGTGGCGACGTTCCAGTCATGGATCCATTCGTTCTGCTGCATGGCGGGCCTCGCTTGCTGCGAAATCGAAAACTCTAATTACGCAAAGTGTAGCTCTGCGGCTGCTGCGCGGGATCCGGGCGATAGAGCGTCTTGCAGAATTCGCAGCGGTAGATTTCCGCTTTCGGACCAATAACCGCGGCGACTTCCTTTGGGTAATCGTAGTAGCGCTTCAAGTGGCCGTTGCAGAGCTTGCCCTTCTCGTCTTTTTCGTCGCAGGCCCGCTGTTTGGGTTTGCGGGTTTTGATTTTGGGTGAAGCCGCGGTCTCTTCGGGCATGGAGTTCCTCTCTAGAATCCGTGGTCGCGGAAAAACGTTTTCATGGCCCCGCGGGCGTTTCGCAATTTCGCGCCGATACCGCCGGAAAATTCAAATTGGAGAAAGGCATCGGCGGCGCGCTCCAAGTCTGAACCGTAGCGGTACCACCAGGGCTTTTGGCTGCGCGGCAGGCCGTCGACATCGATGTATTTCATTTGCACCATTTCGAGGAGGCCTGCTTTGCCGTGGGTGCGGCCCCAGCCGCTCGTGCCACACCCGCCATGCGGGGCTTCCGCGATGCCGAAATAACTGATGGCGTCATTTACCATGACCGCGCCAGCGCGGAGTTCCGCCGCGAGAGCCATCCCTCGCGTTTTGTTTTTCGTCCAGACGCTGGCCGCAAGCCCAAAGGGTGAATCGTTGGCTTGCATCATCGCTTCCTTGGCATCTCGCACCACTTGAATGGCCAGTATCGGCCCGAAGGTCTCTTCTTGAAACAGCTTCATCGCGGAATCGACGCCCGCGATGACCGTAGGCTCAAAAAAGTTGGGGCCAATCTCGGGGCGCGCGTTGCCGCCGCACAGAACGTTTGCACCACGCGAAACCGCATCATCGACTAGATCGATCATGCGGCGCACGTGTTGCGGCCGGATGAGCGGGCCGATGTCGGTCGCGGGATCGCTTCCCGGGCCGATGCGGAGCTTTTTTGTTTTTTCCACGCAAAGCGCGGTGAATTTTTCCGCTGCGGATTGCTCAACGAAGAGCCGCTCGACGGAAAGGCAGACCTGGCCGCAGTTCGTGTAGCTGCCCCAGACGGCCGCGCTGGAGGCTATCTCAAGATCCGCGTCCCCAAGAACGATCATGGCATCTTTTCCTCCGAGCTCCAGCACGGAAGGGATTAACTTTTTCGCGCAAGCTTCGGCAACCCGCCGCCCCGTGGCCACACTGCCAGTGAACATCACTTTGTCCGGTGAGGCGTCGATCAAGGCCTGGCCGACTTCCCCGCCTCCTTGGACAATTATGACGAGGTCTTTCGGAAAGCCCGCGTCGATAAAGAGTTTCTCAATCAGCGCGCCGCATTGCGGCGTGAAGTCGCTGGTCTTGCAAACGACGGCGTTTCCTGCGGCGACCGCCGGAATGATCTGGCTCAGCGGGATCGCCAGCGGATAGTTCCACGAAGAAATAATGGCGATAACACCGAGGGGTTCGTAAGCCAGATAGCCGCGTTTCGCCTTCGCTGCGATGCTGTGATGCGGAACCCGCTGTGTGCGAAGAACGTTCGCGGCGTTCCTGGACCAGTATTCCGCCGAATCGAGAGCGACGAAAATGTCCGCGAAGAGGGCTTCCACGCGCGGCTTACCGGATTCGCACACGACGGCGTCCGCCAATTCATCGCGCGAGGCCATGATGCCCTCGCGAAGCCCGCGCAACTTCGAGCATCGATCGCGGATCGGAAGCTTCGCCCATACTTCATGGGCAACTCGCGCACGGGAAACAATCTCTGGCAGCAGCGAAACCGGCGTTCTCGCAAAATGCGCGAGTACTTTCCCCGTGGCCGGGTTGATCGAAGGGAGCGTGTCGACAGGACTGGCCGTGGCCGCCATATCCGCGATTCTAACCGATTTTGAGGCTGCGAGGTTGATGTTGAACCGCCGACCGCCGCTTACTGTGGTGGTCGAAAACTATAGTACGAATCTGCCTTGCAGTCCTGTTCCCAAAGTGCCTGAATGCGTGGATGCTTGAAGAAAACCTTCATGCCTCGATACCAGGATTCCCAAACACGTCGGTCAATATAACCGGCCTCATAGAAGAAATACTCCTCCGCACAGAGGTTGAAGTAGCTGAAAAGGTGCTCCCTTTCGTCGGCAGACAACAAGCCCTCGGGTGGCCCAAATAGAATCATGTTTAGGTCGTCGTTCAGAGCATCGTAGCGAGCGTTGAACTCCGCAAATAGCTCCTTGAACAACCTGGTTTCGTCGAGATGCTGACGATACAAAAAATATGCAAAACCGGCGAAGACTCCAATGGCGGACAGCAATATCTCCGGTCCGCGGCCAGCCCCAAAACGTAAGGATGCGGCGATGACCGTGGCAGCGCCGATCAGGAAAATGAGGGGATACCATCTCCTGTTGTGAAGTTTTAGCGCCATGGTTGAGTTTGGCTACCTGCTAGAAGACCGTACCAAAGCATGGGTGTCCAATAGAACTTGATCTATTCGATGCCCCATTCGGCGAGTTCTTCTTTGGTCATTGGCGCGAAGGCGTCGGGAGTGTAAGAGATCTTCCCTTTTAATCTTCCCGGGACGCGCTTCTTTTTCTGAGCAGGCACTGCCACGAGCTTTACGACCGGCGTCTTACCACGGGCAATAATGACTTCCTCGCCCTGCTCAGCCTTTCTAAGGAGTTTCGAGAAGTTGCTCTGCGCCTGACGGATGGTGTACATACTTAGCAAAGTGTATTAGCTAAAGTTCCTGCCTGCAAGGCTCTTGCTTGCGCCAAATTGGAATTCACACCGGCACAATCGAGTCATTCAGGTGATCGAATGCGCGGAGCGTTCAGAGGTGCCACGCTTCTTCGTGCTGGACTTCGACCATAACGAGGCCATGCGGAGGCACGGTGGGGCCGGACTTGGAGCGGTCTCGAAGCTCGTACAAGCGATCGATGTCCGCAGGTGTGATTTTGCCGCGGCCAACGTCGAGCAGCGTGCCCACCATTTTGCGCACCATGTAGCGAAGAAACGAGCGCCCGCGAACGGTGAAGACTAGTTCTTCGTTGTCCGCGGTGCGCAGCAGCTCGGTCGAATAGATTTCGCGCTCGGTGGCTCGCTCTTTATCGTCCTCCTCGGAGCCCGTCGAAGCCGCAAACGAGGCGAAGTCGTGCGTGCCGACAAAGCGGGCCGCACCGTCGCGCATGGCGTCTTCGTCCAGCGGAAAGGGATAGTGGAGGACGTAACGCCAGATCATCGGGGGCACGATTCTCCCGCGGTACAAGCGATAGCGATAAGTCTTGGAGCGCGCCGACCAGCGCGCGTTGAAGTCCGGGCCGACTTCCTCCGAGCCCACGATTCGAATGGCGGGCGGAAGCAGGGCGTTCAGCGCGCGCTGAAAATCCTGCGCCGAGAGATGCGATTGCGTTCGAAAACTGCCGACCTGGCCAAGCGCGTGAACTCCGGCGTCGGTGCGGCCGGTGCCGTGCAGAACGACGTTTTCTTGCGTCAAGCGCCGCAGCACGCCGACAATTTCTCCCTGAATCGTGGGCTTGCCCGTTTGAATCTGCCAGCCGTGGAAATCGGTGCCGTCGTACGCGATGGTGAGCTTAAAATAGCGCATGAATAGGAAGTTATAAGTTATCAGTTTCAGTTATCAGTTTTCGGGAGAGGGGCGCGTTTTGGCAAGTTCTAAATCAGCGCTCGGGAGCGGTGCGGACAAAGCGGCTTCCCGGCTTCACTGCCACGCTGCCGCAGCGGCACAGCGGGCAATCTTCTTCCTCATAGCTGGCGATGGGCAATTGGATCAGCGACTGCGCTTCCACTTCGAAGTCGATCTTGCCGCCACTGCGATCGATCAGCGCGCCGGCGGCAACCACGCGCGCGCCAGCCTCCTCCACAACGCGAATGGTTTCCTGCGTCGAGCCCCCGGTGGTCCACACGTCCTCAACGACAAGAACATGCTGGTCGGGAGCGAGCGAGAACCCGCGCCGCAGCGTCATCATGCCGCTGGCGTCGCGTTCGACGAAGAGTGCAGGCGTTCCTCCAGTGGGCGAATTCTTCGGCTCAGGCAAAGCCCGGGCAACTTCCTGCCCGATGATGAGCCCGCCGATCGCGGGGGAGACGACCGCGTCAATCCTGGCGTCCGAAAAGAGCGCCGCCAGGGCCTGCCCCAGCTTCTCGGCGTAGCGCGGATACTGCAGGACCAGCGCGCACTGAACGTAGGTGCCGCTGTGCAGCCCGCTGGACAGCTCAAAGTGCCCATGGCGGATGGCGCCCGCCGCCTCGAACAGCTTCAGCAATTCTTCGCGTTTCAGCATGTGGCTCAGCCAACCGCTGCCAGCTCCTAAGCGTCGAAATGTCAGGAGATTAGCCGCCGCCCTCTGCGTTGTCAAGGAGGTGAGCGCCTGCTAGACTGCTTTCTTCGCCCGGTCGGCGCAGCGCAGCCCTTGGGATAGCTTGTGGACTATCCCCGGCGGAGTGACCGCGAAGTTGTCGGATTTCCGTCGTGACGTCAAAACCGCCAACTTCTTGAATTCTTGAAACAAATTCCATCCTGCGAGCGTTTTACAGAGTTGAGTCAACATAAATTAAGCCCCTTGGGGGATGAATCTTGAGGGTAAGGAGCACTATGAAGACGCTGTATGCTCGACCGCTGTTGGCCGCCGTACTGGCCGTAACGCTCGTGGCGGGACCCATTTCCCCGGCGTTCGGACAGGATGCGCCGCAAACTCCGCAAGCAGCGCCCGCCAAGACGGCCGCGCCGATCGTGCCGGTTTCTCTTGGCTCCGCGAAGTACAACTACACCCGTTCGCCGAGCATCGTTCCCAACGTGCTTGCTCCTTACAGTCCCATCAAGATCGCAGCGCCGGGCCTCACCAATTCGCCCCGCATCGACCAGCTCATCCATGACGGAAAGCTGGAAGTGGGGCTGCAAGACGCCGTCGAGCTGGCCTTGGAAAACAGCATGGATATCGTCGTGCAGCGCTATAACCCGTGGCTCGCGGACACGAGTATCCTCAGAACGCAGGCCGGCGGCTTTGGCTTCGGCACTCCTGGCGCGGCGTTTGCCAGTTCGACGGCGAGCAACCCATTGATCAATTACGACCCGCTGGTGACATCGACCATTAGTTACGACGACCGCAACGTTCCCGTCAACAACCCGCTGACGTCGGGAACAGGCACTGGACTTCTTGCGCTCACTGCGCTGGTTTTGCACACCTCGGTGTACAACTTCCAGTATTCCCAGGGATTCCAGACCGGAACAACTTTTTTCACGGCGTGGGATAACACGCGGAACTCCTCTAGCTCGGCGGCGAACTTGTTTAACCCTTCCGTAACATCAACGATTTTCGTTGGATTCCAGCAACAATTGCTGAATGGGTTCGGGCGCTCCGTCAACACTCGAAATATCCGTATCGCCAAGAACAACCGCAAAATCGCGGACTGGGCTTTCAGCCAGCAGGCTATCACCACGGTCACGAACACCATCATCGCTTACTGGGAATTGGTTTTCTCGCGGGAAAACGTCCAAGTTCAGCAGCAAGCGGTGACCGTGGCTGAAAAGCTCTACAACGACAACAAAAAGCAGTTGGAAATCGGCACGATGGCGCCGCTCGACGTGACGCGCGCCGAATCCGAACTCGCCACGGACCGCCAGAACCTGATCTTTGCACAGACCGTGAGCCTTCAGAATCAGCAGATTTTGAAAAACGCGATCACCAAGAATCCGCTCGCGCCCAACGTCGTCAACGTCGAGATTATTCCGACCGACCCGCCGACGCGGCCTGAAGCCATTGAAGCCCCCTCCTTTGAAGAGGCCGCGAAGGAAGCCTTTGCGAAGAGGCCGGAATTACAGGAAGAAGCACTCAACTTGTTGAACGGTGAGATCGATCTCAAAGCCACTCGCAACGCCCTGCTCCCGACGGCCGCGCTTTCCGCGCAATATAGCTCGGTGGGACTCGCGGGCAACCAGCGATCGTTCACTTCGACCACTGTCGCAGGGGCCCCGGTCGTTGACGCTACCGGAAAACCGATTCCTGGTTTCTTCTTGCCGGCGACGCAAGTGACGCCGGGCCCTATGTCGCAGGCCGGCTTCGGTGACGCCATGAGCACTGTGTTTCACAACCAGTTCCCGGACTACCAGGTGTCGTTGAATGTGCAGATACCCATCCGCAACCGCTCCGCTCAGGCGGACAATCAGCGCGCTATTCTCACTCAACGTCAGCTCGAAGCGACGTTGCAGCAGTTGAAGAACGCCGCGCTGCTCGACGTCCGCAATTCCTACATCGCGCTTACGCAGGATCGCGCACAGGTCGATGCCGCGAGCAAGGCGCGCGAACTGCAACAGCAGACCTTCGATGCGGAACAGAAGAAGTATCAGCTGGGCGCATCCACGGTCTACCAGGTGATTCTGACGCAACGCGACCTGATCAACGCCCAAGGCACGGAACTGCGCGCTTTGGCCAATCTCGTCGAAGCCAAAGCCAATTACGAGCGTGCCGTCGGGCGCACCCTGGAAGTCAACCGCGTCACCATCGCCGATGCCAAGACCGGCGAAGTCGAGCGCGATACCCTCATTCCTGGCACTTTGCACGGACAAGTCGTGGGTACTGAGAAACTCTCCTTCAACGCGGGGCAAAAATAGTTCCCGCGAGTCACTGTTTAGATCGGCCCGGGCACAAGTGCCCGGGCCGTTTCTTCTAGGATGCCCACATGCTGTCTAGTTCCCTCTTCTCTGCACGGAATCCACGGCACGCTTGCCCCTTCCGGACCTTTCGCATAGCATTAATCTTGGTTATGTTGCGATTCGATTTTTCAAATCCCTGCTGGGGGCGATGAGCATGAGCGAACGATCCAAAGGCACCACGCAAGCCGCTCCTCCCTCGGAAAGCTCGTCGACGGATCGAATACCTTCCGCCAAAGAAAAAGCCTGGGAGAAAAACACGCTTCAGCCGGCGCTTGAAAAAAGTCCCGAGAGACAGCCCGAATTCACCACCATCTCCGGCCATCCGATTCGCAGGCTATACACGAAAGCGGATCTGCCCCATTGGGACCCTGACCGCGATCTCGGTTTTCCTGGCGAGCCCCCGTATACCCGCGGCATTCACTCGACGATGCACCGCAGCCGGCTTTGGACCATGCGCCAGTTCGCGGGCTTCGGGACCGCCGAAGACACCAACCAACGCTTCCGCTATCTCCTTGCGCAGGGCCAGACCGGCCTGTCCACCGCTTTCGACTTGCCCACTTTGATGGGCTACGACTCCGATCACGCTCTTTCGGAAGGAGAAGTTGGCAAGTGCGGCGTGGCCATCAGTTCGCTCGCAGACATGGAAGTGCTCTTCGACAAGATTCCCCTAGCCAATGTCACCACGTCGATGACCATCAATTCGCCGGCCGCAGTCATCTGGGCGATGTACCTGGCTGTCGCGGAAAAGCAGGGCGCGGACTGGAAAACAATTTCCGGCACGCTGCAGAACGACATTTTGAAGGAATACATCGCGCAAAAGGAATACATCTATCCGCCGGAACCTTCGATGCGTCTCGTGATCGACACCTTCGAATTCGGCGTCAAGAACACGCCGAAATTCAACCCCATTTCGATCAGCGGCTATCACATCCGCGAGGCCGGCTCGACCGCCATTCAAGAATTGGCCTTCACACTGCGCGATGGCATGGAATACGTCGAATGGGGAATGCGCCGCGGCCTCGACGTGGACCAGTTTGTGCCGCAGCTTTCGTTTTTCTTCAACGCGCACAATGATTTCTTCGAGGAAATCGCCAAGTACCGCGCCGCGCGCCGCATCTGGCACCAAGCCATGGTGGAGCGCTACAAATCAAAGAATCCGCGCTCCTGGGCGCTGCGTTTTCATACGCAGACCGCCGGCTGCTCTCTGACCGCGCAGCAACCTTACAACAACGTCGTGCGCACTGCGATTCAAGCTCTCGCCGCGGTCCTCGGCGGAACCCAGTCGTTGCACACAAACTCTCTCGATGAAGCCTGGGCGCTGCCGACGGAGTTCGCCGCGACCATCGCCCTGCGCACGCAGCAGATCATCGCGCACGAAACCGGCGTCACCAATACGGTCGACGCACTCGGCGGCTCCTACTTCGTCGAAACCCTCACCAACGAAGTCGAACGCGGCGCATGGGAATACATCGATCGAATCGACGCCATGGGCGGCATGGTCGCCGCCATCGAGCGCAGTTATCCGCAGCGCGAAATCGCCGAAGCCTCCTACCGTTATCAAGTGGCTGTCGACAAAAAAGAAAAAATCATCGTCGGCGTGAACGATTTCGTGGCCGAGGAAAAACCGCTGGACATTTTGCAGATCGACGAGACTGTCGCCCACCGCCAAGCGGTCCGCTTGAAGAAGCTCCGCGCCGACCGCTCCCAGGCCGAAGTTGATCGCCGCCTCAACTCCCTCCGCGCCGCCGCCAAGCGCACCGATAACCTCATGCCGTTCCTCTACGATGCCGTGAAATCCTACGCCACCCTCGGCGAAATCTGCGACGCCCTCCGCGACGTCTTCGGCACCTACGAAGAAGTCGCCATCACCTAGCTCTTGATTTTCTTCTCTGTGAACTCTGTGTCTCTGCGTTTAGTTTCTCTATGACCGACAAACAACTCACGCACGAAATAATCGGAGCAGCTATCTCGGTTCACAGAGAACTTGGGCCAGGATTGCTGGAGGCCGTTTACGAGGAATGTCTCTGCCACGAACTGACCACTAGAAGCATTGCATTCAAGAGACAACAACCTATCCCTGTAGTTTATAAAGGCACGAAGCTTGATTGCGGCTATCGCGCAGATATTGTGGTGTTAGGCCGAGTCATCGTCGAAATTAAAGCGATAGCCTCTGTTGCGCCGGTTCATGATGCAGTTATGTTGACTTACCTTCGACTTTCAGGATGTAAGATAGGTTTGCTAATCAATTTTTATGTCCGGTGCTCAAGGACGGAATTAAACGGTACGTTTGGAAATATGTGTCGGCTGATGCGGGAAGAGAAAACTGAACGCAGAGACACAGAGGACGCAGAGAAATGCCGGAAAAGAAAATTCGCGTGCTGATCGCCAAGCCCGGTCTGGACGGCCACGACCGCGGCGCAAAAATAATCGCCCGCGCCTTGCGCGACGCCGGCATGGAAGTTGTCTACACCGGCTTGCGCCAGACCCCGGAGATGATCGCCTCCGCCGCCGTCCAGGAAGACGTCGACGTCATCGGCCTCTCTATCCTCTCCGGCGCCCACAACACCATCTGCCCCCAACTGATGAAACTCCTCCACGACAAAGGCATGACCGACGTCACTGTCCTCGTCGGAGGCATCATTCCCGAAGCCGACATCCCCGCCCTCAAACAATCCGGCATCGCCGAAATCTTCCTCCCAGGCACCTCTACGCAAGACATCGTGGAGTTCATCCACAAGCGCGTCGCGCTCTCCTAGTCATCGCCCAATGCAATCTCAGCGCCGAGTACAACGTCATCACCGCTTCCCCCCGTCTCTTTGTCTCTGCTGATATTTTTGCCGCGCGGCTCGATGAATCTGCTTCCATTGCTCTTTTTGCTCTAGCCGCGCGTGAGGATCGACTTTTCGCCGCAGAAATTCCTGCTCCCGCATCAGCTTCCGCCGATTTTCAAGCCGCGCCGCATCCAACGTTCCTCCATCCAACGCCGCCTGCACCGCGCATCCCGGCTCCCCTTCATGACGGCAATCCACGAATCGGCACTGCGCCGCCAGCGCATCAATCTCCGCAAACACTTGCGCAACACCGTCTCCCGCATCCCACAATTGCATCTCACGCAAACCCGGCGTGTCCATCAGCAGCGTGCCCCCCGGCAAAACGAACAGTTCACGCGAAGTCGTGGTGTGCCGCCCCTTGCTATCACTCTCTCGAACCGGCTGCACCTCCTGCACCATTTGCCCGAGAAGCCGGTTCGCAATCGTTGACTTGCCCACTCCAGATGAGCCCAGCAGTACTAATGTCTGCCTGGGTCTAAGAAACTCCTCCAATTCACCAAAACCCTGCCCCGTCCTCGCGCTGACCACGCATACTGCTGTGCCGATCGCGACGCGCTCCATCTCGGCGGCCTTTTCGCGCGCTTCCTCGCAAGCGTCCGCTTTGTTCAGCACGACCACCGGCCTCGCTCCGGACTCCCAACACTGCGCCAGATACCGTTCCACGCGCCGCGGATTGAAATCGCCGTCCAACGCGGACACCAGCAGCGCCGTATCCACATTTGCCGCGATCACCTGCTCTTCCGCCGTCTTGCCCGGCGATTTGCGCACAAATTTGCTCCGCCTCGGCAAAACTTCCCGAATCACCGCGGTCGTGTCGGCGCCGTGCAATTCCGCCGCAACCCAATCGCCCACCGCAGGCCAGTCCGCGCCCTCCTCCGCCGCAAGACGCAGCTTCCCGCTCGCTTCCGCCCAGCCTTCGCCAAACTCTCCCGCGACGCGCCAAAATTTCCGTTGCTGCGCAATAACCCGCGCCGGCACAGCGTTCTTCCAGTCCTCAGCGCGCCAAAACGCTTCAAAATACGAATTCCATCCCCATCTCACAAGAGATCCAGTAATAGACACGGAAAAATCCTCCCACAGCCGTGGCGAAACAAACGGCTGCCGTTAGCGCCAAATCAAAACACCATTCGCTCAGGTGGATTGGAATTGCGGGAGGGATGCTGCGGTCAGTTCAAGCCAGCCGCGGAGACACACCCGCCCGCGAGAACTTTGCTAGTGGTTCGCACAGGCGCCTCCGTGGCTGAATTGAGCGATGCGGCAGTCGAGCAGCATTACTCTGGATCGAATCTTAGCGACGCGCTCAGTCCGAGTCAATACTCACTTCTGTAGCGGCCCAGTTCCGCGATTCATCGAACTAACCTTGAATTATCGAGGTTGGATTGCACCTGTTAGAGTGCCGCTTTCTCGATAAGCGGTCTTGCCACATGCTCCCAAGCGCTCCATGCGCGAAACCACTTTCCCTCTACTCCGTGGAAAATCGTACGGACATTGAGTCCGGCCCATTCATCTGATTCGCCGGGCAGATATACATAACCCTGCTCAGCGCCAGAACTGAACGCGTAATAGACCACATAAACGATTTGTTCATGCGGATCTGTGTGGAACGAGACTTCATACCTGCGAAGGGACTCGGACGGTTTGCTGAGCGGACCTTGAAACCAATCGATGATGAGCGACTGTCTGTCGGCGGTACTGGTTCCTGGACCTGTCCAAACCTGAAAATTCGCTAGAATTTTGGGGTCGGTGAGTTCAATTGGTGTTTTGAGGTCGGCACCTTTGATTGTGATCTTGACGGTTTTTCCTTTCGCCAGAAGCAGCGAAGGGACGCTCAGAATCAGCAAACAAATGAACAAAACTGCCAGTGCCTTCCTCATGTTAGGACCTCCGGCTAGATGCCCTCAGGAGTTCTCACTACCGCATTGTACTCCGAACTAACGACGCGCGAAGGGCTGCAAACGTTAACATCGGGTTAGACCGGACGTGCATTACGTTAATCGGAAACCGAACCCCTAACACACTGCAGATCAGTGAACGACCTTCCCATCCGTATCCCGAATCTCCACCTTGCCCAGATTCAGTTTCTTCATGTCCTCTTCGATCTTCACGCGGTCGCCCACCGCAAGAACGATCATCTTCTCCGGCAGAATGTATTTCTTCGCCACCGCCTGTGCCTGTTCGATGGTCACGGCATTGATGCGATCCGGCAGGGTCGAGTAGTAGTCCAGCGGCAAATCGTACGTGAAAAGCTCGGCAAAGGTCGCCGCCGCTGCCGTACCGCGTTCGAACCGCCCCGGCAGCGACCGCGCGATGGAATCCTTCGAAAGGAGCAGTTCCGCAGGAGTCATTTGCGTGTCTCGCATGCGCCGCAGTTCATTAAACAGCTCGGTTGTCGCCGGAGCAGTCGCATCCGTTCGCACATCCGCCCCGGCGATGAACGGCCCGGGCGCACGATGGAACCTAAAAAACGAAAACGCCCCATACGTATAGCCGTGCTGCTCCCGCAGATTCATGTTGATGCGGCTCGAGAAAAGCCCGCCGAGGTCCGTGTTCATCACTTCCACGGGCACGTAGTCCGGCGTCGATCGCGGCAACCCCATCGAAAAGCACATCAGCGTCGTCTGTGGAGCTCCCGGACGGTCCACAAGAATCAGCTTCGCGTCCGTTGTCTCCGGCGTACCCAGCGCCGGCGCAGCCGGCCTCCCCGGCTTCCACGC
>Ga0307479_10004074_pt1 | contig 13349 bp, 11 predicted proteins | sample atmos_gasesECM4C_FD_203743 | JGI IMG/M metagenome (GOLD analysis project Ga0307479, IMG submission 203743) | Hardwood forest soil microbial communities from Morgan-Monroe State Forest, Indiana, United States - atmos_gasesECM4C_515 | ecosystem: Environmental > Terrestrial > Soil > Temperate...
GTGCCCGCCGCCAACTCCGCCTTCCACGCCGCAGAAGAAGTCTTCGAATATCTCGATTCAAAAAATTCCAAGTAATATTTTCACCGGTTGATCCGAAATGCACGCGAGCTTGCCCGGACGTTCGACGCACGCTTTTTTGCAGTTCTTTTTTCCGAGTTTTTATTTTCTGGCAAGATTCCGGCGCACGCCGCCCGTTTCCCTTTATCGAGTCCCCTGGGTTAAGCTATATAGCGCGTAAACCTTGCTAACCGGGACCGCTCCGTAGCATGTTGATTTCCAGAAATCCGCTAGCGAATCGTGTTTGTCGAACACGGCTGCACCGTTTTTTATCTCATCCCGCTGCGTGCTGGCAATCTCGGTCTCGCGTACTTCAAATTCCGGTTCTCGCGCTTCTGAGGTGAGCGGCATGCCCGTCAAGCAACACTCCGCCATTCCGGCGTACCAGCGCATTCAATCTTCCATTCGCAAACGGATTGACGCCGGACAACTCCGACCCGGCGATCCGGTTACTTCCGAGCGCGATCTCGCCAAACTTCACGAAGTCAGCCTCATGACCGCGCGCCACGCGCTCGCCTATCTCGAACGTGAAGGCATCGTCGAGCGCCGCCGCGGCATTGGCACTTTTGTCGCGGAGCCGAAAATTCACTTCAACAAGTTGATGAGCTACACCGAACAGATGGCCGGGCGCAGTCTCGTTGCCGCATCCAAGATTCTTTTCGGCGAACTGATCGACGATGAACCCGACGTCGCCGCGCGTTTGTCGCTTGCCCCCACCGAACCGATCATCAAACTTGAGCGCCTTCGTCACGCTTCCGAAGAACCTTTCGCGCTTGAGACCTGCTACGTTTCCGCAGCTCAATTTCCCGAACTTCTCTCGGCTCCACTTCACCGCGATTCCCTCTTTGCTATACTCGAACGCGATTATGGCGTTAAGTTGGGCTATGCGGACGAGGAAATTGACGCAACTGCAGCCGACCCGAAGACTTCCGAACTTCTCGACGTGCCCCGGCGCGAACCGCTCTTGCGCATTCGCCAGCTTATTTATTCCACCAGTGGAAAACCTTTGATGTACGTTCTGGGCATCTATCGTTCCGACCGTCACAATTTCGTTATTCGACGGTATCGCTGATCCCGCCGCTCCTCGACATTTTCCTCGCCGAAAGGCCCCGAGATGCTGGTCGTCATAAAAAAGGACTACGAAGAGGTCAGCCGCGAATCGGCGCGAATGGTTGGCGGAGCCGTTCGATCAAACCCCAAAATAATTCTGGGCCTGGCCACCGGCGGCACTCCGCTTGGACTCTACCGGGAATTAATCGCGCTTCACCGCGCGGGCGATCTCGATTTCTCGCAGGCCACCAGCTTCAATCTCGACGAATATCTGGGATTGCCCGCTTCTCATCCGCAAAGCTTTCATTTTTTTATGAAGCAGAATTTCTTTTCTCATGTGAATTTCCCTCCCGACAATGTTCACATTCCCGATGGCACTATCTCTCGCGATTACGAAGCCTATTGCCAGCAGTACGAACAATCCATCCAGGCTGCCGGCGGCATCGATCTCCAGATTCTTGGCATCGGCCGCAACGGCCACGTCGGCTTCAACGAACCCACTTCCAGCCTCGCTTCGCGCACTCGTTTGAAAGCGCTCAGCCGCGAAACGGTCGAAGACAATCGCCACTCTTTCGCCAACGAATACGAAATGCCGAAGTGCGCCATCACCATGGGCATCGGCACCATTCTCGATTCCCGCCGCGTCCTCCTTCTTGCTTCCGGCCGTTCGAAAGCGGCCGCCGTTGCAAAAGCCATTGAAGGCCCGATCACCTCTTCTGTCAGCGCGTCGGCTCTGCAAATGCACCCCGACGTAACTTTTATCATCGACGAAGAAGCCGCATACTCTTTGACCCAGCGCGATTATTACCGCCATGTTCTAGAAATGACGCAAATTTTTACGCCGGAACGTCTTTCGTAAAAAACAGGAAAGCGGATCGTAACAAATGCTAATTGCTGGGGACATCGGCGGAACAAAGTCTCACCTCGTCGCCTACGACGCTGCTGCCAACAAACTTACAGTTATTGCTCGCAAACGCTACGCCACTCGCGATTTTTCCAGTTTTGAAAAACTTGTCGAAGAATTTTCCCGCCACGCTTCCGGCTCATCCGCTAAAGCCACGATCGAGGCTGCTGGCTTCGGTGTTCCAGGAACCGTCGTTGATGGCAGGTTGCACGCCGCGCATGTGCCGTGGGTGCTGGATTCCACTGCGCTTTCCGCCAGTTTGCGTTTGCCGCGCGAGCGCGTCGTCCTGATGAACGATCTCGTCGCTACCGCGCGTGGTTTGAAAAAACTCGAACCGCAGGATTTTCTTTTTTTGAATCGTGGCGTCGATCATCCCGAAGAAAACATCGCAGTAATCGCCGCCGGAACCGGGCTGGGAGAAGCTGTCCTTTACTGGGACGGACACGGACATCGCGCCGCTCCCTCTGAAGGCGGCTCAGCCGACTTTGCGCCGCGCACCGATCGCGAAATTGCGTTTCTTACTTTTCTGAAAAAACGCTTGTCGCGAGTTTCTTGCGAAGAGCTTTTCTCCGGGCGCGGATTTCGCCCCATTCACGAATTTCTTGCGCCCGACGTTCGCCACGATTCTTTCAGCAAACCGGCCGCGGAATCAGCGCAGGAAATCACACAGAATGCGCTAGCCGCCAGTTGCCCGGTCTGCGTCGAGACTTTGGAATTTTGGACCGACGCTTTCGGTGCTGAGTCCGGCAACCTTTCGCTGCGAGTTCTGGCGTATGGCGGCGTCTATCTTGCTGGGGGCATCGCCGTAAAGATATTGCCGCTCCTGCAAAAAAGTACGTTCTGCCAGGCTTTCGCCGACAAAGGCCCACTTGCGCCGCTGCTCGCCAATATTCCCATCGCGGTAGTCTTGAATGAAGACGCGCCGCTACTGGGCGCCGCGCACTCCGCGCTAACCGTTCTGCATGGCGGCAAACTCACCTGACGCAAGTTCCGTAGGGGCCGTAGGGGCGCAGCATGCTGCGCCCAGCTTGCCCAAGCGTAAGATTCGATCCGCATTTTCCCCGGCTCTGGCACGTTGTTAAAATAACTCGCCACGCCGCTCCGTCTCTACGAACTACTCTCCCTTCAGCGTGAGCTCATTCACTTTTCGCAATTGCGGGAACATCGAGGCCCACAATCCGGTTACCAGGATCGCGCCAATTCCACCGAGAATTACGGCCGGCACTGCGCCAAACCATTGCGCGGTGATTCCTGATTCAAACTGTCCCAGCTCGTTGGAGGCTCCGATAAAAATCATGTCCACCGCATTCACGCGCCCGCGCATTTCATCCGGCGTCTTTACCTGAATCAATGTCGCGCGCACGATCACGCTCACCATGTCCGTCGCACCGACCAGAAACAATGCCAGCAGCGATATGGCAAAGCTGCGCGACACGCCAAAAATCACGGTGCACAAACCAAAACCCGCCACGCACCACAACATCGTTGCGCCCGCGCGATTTTTCAAGGGGCGATGCGCGATCGCAATGGCCATGATTCCGGCGCCCACTCCCGGCGCGCTGCGTAAAATTCCCAAGGCCCATGGTCCTGCGTTCAGCACCTCTCGCGCATATACCGGCAACAGCGCGACAGCTCCCCCGAGCAGCACCGCGAAAAGATCCAGCGAGATCGCGCCTAGAATTAATTTTTCCCTCCAGATGTAGCGGAATCCGTCAAAGACCGTCGAAAGGTTTGTCGCAGGCCGTGCGCGCTCCTTTTCCTGCGCGGGAAGTTGCAACGTCAAGGCGATGGCTACGCCCGCAGCCGCGACTGCGCACGCGTACACTGCTACCGGACCGCTACCCGGACGAAACAGACGTTCGAAAAATGCATAAATGAGTCCACCCAGAATCGGTCCCAGAATTGTCGCTGCTTGGAAAATACTGGAGGCCCACGCGACCGAACCTGCGAAATGTTCTGGAGAAACCAGATGAGGCAACATGGCGCGGCTCACCGGGCCGTTGAAAGAGCGCACCACGCCTAGTAGCACCAACACTGCAAATACAGCGGCAATCGAAACCGTGCCTCGCAAAGTGATCGCCAGCAAAAGCGCAAAGCAAGTCGCAAAGCCAACATCGCAAAGGATCAAAAGATTTCTGCGATTAAAACGATCGGCGACGTGGCCCGAAACCAAAAAAAGCAAAATGCCTGGAAGAAATTGCGCGAGACCGACTAGTCCCAGGTCCAGTGGCCGCTTGGTGATTTCGTATACTTGCCAGCCGACCGCGACTGCCTGCATTTCCGTGGCAACCACGATAAAAAAACGCGCCGCCTGAAATTTCAAAAACGCGGGATAGCGGAAAGCCGCGCGCGCGTCCGTTTTCGTTTCCGTTTGTGTGGCTGGCCCTTTACTCACCGGCCGTCGCTCGTCGGAGGCTCACTCGCCGTAAGGGACCCAAATATTTTTCACCTGGTAGGCGTGTTGTAGATAAAAGCGGCCTTCACCTTGCTCGGTTTTAAACAAATCCGTCGCGCGGCCTTCATTCGTCCAGACTTGCTTCAGATTTCCCGCGGAAAGCGCTTTTGCCGCGGCGCACATCTGATCGTCGCCGTAGCACCACAGGGCATCGACATCATCGTGCTCCGCAAGTACCTTCAGCAATTCGGACGATCTGCCGGTGACGATATTTACAACGCCGCCGGGCAGGTCGCTGGTTTCTAGGACTTGATAAATATCGCCGGCAACCAGCGGATATTTTTCCGACGGAACTGCTACCACCGTGTTGCCAGCTGAAATCAAAGGGAACGCCAGCGAAAAGAATGCGAGAAGCGGCGTATCGGCAGGACAAATGACTCCCACAGTTCCCAGCGGTTCATTCATCGCCATCGAAACATTGCGGAACGGCGGATTATGCACTGCTCCATCGAATTTGTCCGCCCAAGCTGCATAGGAAAACAAACGTTCAATGCTCGATTGCACTTCACGGGACGCTTGCTTTTTTCCCACGACGACCGCGAGCCGCTTCTGAATCTCTTCTCCGCGTTGCGAAAGATTTTCTGCAATATAAAAGAGAATCTGCGCGCGGTTGTGTGCCGTGGTTTTTCCCCAGCCCTCAGCCTTGCGTGCTGCTTCCACTGCGTTGCGAATATCCTTGCGATTTCCGAGCGGGGCCTCGCCCAACAATTCTTTTTTCCTTCCGTACACCGCCATGCTGTATCCCGAATCCGGCCTGGCCTGCTTTCCACCTATATAAAGTTTTACCGTGCGATCAATCCCACTTGAAGGATTGGCAACTTCCGGCGTGCCGTTCGCAGCTGACGAATCAGCCGCTAGTGCCGGTGCTTTTTTGAACCACACAGGCTCCAGGTATTCGAGCAACCCTTCGCGGCCGCCTTCGCGCCCAAATCCGCTTTCGCGGTACCCGCCAAATCCACACGCGGCGTCAAACAAATTCGTGCTGTTTACCCAGACCACGCCGGCTTTTATTTGTGCGGCGGCTTGCAGCGCCAGGTTCACGCTTTCACTCCATACACTCGCCGCCAATCCATAAACCGTGTTGTTCGCCAGTTCGATTGCTTCGCGCGGAGTGCGAAAGGTCATCGCGGCCAGCACGGGACCGAAGATTTCCTGCTGCGCTACAATCGATGTCGGATGCACATTGCTTAATAAGGTCGGTTTGTAAAACAATCCGCGCGAAGGCAAAACGGTTTCCGGCTGCCAGCAAGTTGCGCCTTCGGCGATTCCCTGCTTCACCAGACCGTCTATACGTTCCAGTTGCACGCGGGCAATAATCGCGCCGATATCAATCGCTTTGTCGAGCGGCGATCCAATCCGCAACGTACTCATGCGGGTCTGCAACTTTTTGGTCAGTTTGGCGGCAACGCTTTCCTGCACCAGCAGGCGCGATCCGGCGCAACACACTTGTCCCTGGTTGAACCAGATGCCATCCACAAGCCCTTCAACCGCGGAATCAAGGTCGGCATCTTCAAAAACGATGAAGGGAGACTTTCCCCCTAATTCCAAGGAAAGTTTTTTATGCGATTGAGCCGTGGCACGCCGAATCGCGCGGCCAACTTCGGTCGAACCGGTGAAAGCAATCTTGTCCACGTCGCCATGTTTGACCAACGCCTCGCCTGTCGCGCCATCGCCAGTGACGATATTCACCGCGCCAGCCGGCAGTCCAACCTCGTTGCACAACTCCGCGAATGCCAGCGCGGTCAGCGGTGTGTACTCCGCCGGTTTCAATACCACGGTATTTCCCGTAGCAAGCGCAGGAGCAATTTTCCAAGCCAGCATCAGCAGTGGAAAATTCCAGGGAATTATTTGTCCGACCACGCCGCATGCGGTATAACCCGGAAATTCCTGGTCGAGTAATTGCGCCCAGCCTGCATGATGATAAAAATGCCGAGCAACCAGCGGTATATCGATGTCGCGGCTTTCCCGGATGGGCTTGCCGTTGTCCAGAGTCTCCAACACCGCGAGGCGCCGCGAGTGTTTTTGCACCTGCCGCGCCAACGCATACAAATACTTCGCGCGCTCGTGACCAGAAAGCTTTTGCCAGCTATGCAGCGCAGCACGCGCCGCCTTCACTGCGGCATCTATGTCCGCCACGCTCCCCTGCGCGACGTCCGCAAGTTTTTCTCCGGTCGAAGGGTCATCGGTCTCGAAATATTTTCCTTCCAGCGGAGCGCGCCACTCGCCGCCAATAAAATGTCCGAATCGGCGCTTGCTGGCATCGAGCCAGAGCAAGGATTCCTTGGCGTCTTCTGGCGCCGGCCCGTATTCCATCGTCCCGAATTTTTCGATAACGCTCATTTGTCTGTTCTCATTCCCCTTCGCTGTCGCCTCGAGGGTGCGCATGCTGCCGACTTTACGCCATTGGATGGCGATGTTCTGCCGAATAGCGACCGGTTACATGAAATTCCAATTGGCGTTCAATGTCGGCCAGCATGCCACTACTGGCGCCAAGGCGGAAAAGATGCGGCCACAGCCACGCGTCGCCAAGCTCTTCCTTGATCAATGCCAACCATTCCAAAGATTGCTTGGCGGTACGAATCCCGCCAGCTGGTTTGAAGCCGACGGCCATGCCGGTCTCTTCCGCGTATTCGCGAATTGCGCGCGTCATCACCAATCCGACTGGGAGGGTTGCATTCACGGTTTCTTTTCCCGTAGAGGTCTTGATGAAATCCGCGCCTGCCATCATCGCCACCACGCTGGCCCTGGCCACGTTGCGCAGCGTCAACAAATCGCCCGTTCCCAGAATCACTTTCAAGTGCGCTGGCCCGCACGCATCCTTGAACGCCAAAATCTCGTCATACAATTTCTGCCATTCGCCCCCGAAAACGTGTGCGCGCGTGATCACGACGTCAATTTCCTGCGCACCGGCTGCGACCGATCGATGAATTTCCGCGATGCGTTCGGGCAGCGGCGAAAGGCCCGCAGGAAATCCGGTCGATACTGCCGCCACGGGAATTCCGCTGCCTTCCAGAGCGCGCACCGCCGTTTCTACAAACAAATGATAGACGCACACCGCGCCCACGCGAATCTTCAGCTCTCCGATTCCCAACTTCTCGGTCAATTCATCTTGCAGCGGCTGGCGAGCCTTGGCGCACAATCGTCTGACCCGCTGGTCCGTGTCGTCGCCCGATAGCGTGGTCAAATCCATACAGGTAATCGCGCGCAAGAGCCACGCCAACTGCCAATCTTTCTTCACCGTTCGGCGGGTGACCAAAGTAGCGGCGCGGCGTTCGACGGCGCTGGTGTTTACGCGGACCGATTCAACCCATTCGAGATTGAGGGAGGTTCCGCGATTGACTTGCAGTGGACGGCCGGCGAGAACGGCTATGGCTCGCGAGTCTGTCGACGATTCACCGGACGACCGCGCGACAGTATTGGCGTTGGCGGTGGTACTGCGGGGCGTTGGGTCAGAGGCCATGACGAAACTCCAAAAGGTAGATCGAGACAAGAAAAGAGGATAGCACCGCAGGAACGGTCAGGCGAATGGTGACAAACTTCAAGTAAGGCATGAGGCCCAGGACAGTGAAGGGTGTACCCAGAGGGGCACTCTTGGCATGAGTGGCAAACAATGGACTTACGGATTTAAGAGTGAAAAAGAGTGAGAAAGAGTGAAGAGGGCGGACAGAAAAGAAAGGACTTAGCGTGCTTTCTCGTGCGAGAAATGGAGCAAGAGACGGAAGAGTGGAAGAAAGGTCGATGGATGCCGTATACATAATCCGTATTATCAGAATAGTTACTGAAAATCAAGCGAAATCAGCAGGACAGAAAAATTGTTCACGAACCGGCGTAGAGGAGGAACGGGGCCCAATAAAAAGGTTTGCGGTAATTGCCATTCGAATGAACCAAGGTGAGCTTCGCGTTGCGCAACGCCGCGGCGGGATCCTGGCCAGCATGAATCCCTTGATAAAGCTGATCCATCAACTGCGGAGTGGAAGCATTGCTGACTTCCCACAAACCCGCGATTACGTTGTGGGCGCCTGCGCGCAGAAACGCCCAGGAAAGGCCGACCAGGCCTTCTCCGGCATACGATTTGGTGCCTGCGCCGTTGCATGCGGAGATGGTGACCAGATAGGCGGTCAGTGGATGCTTCACTACATCGCGCGCGTAGAGTTTGTACGAGTCGCCTTCCGGCGAAAGGATGACTGCCGATTCGAGCGGTTGCAAGCGGCTTGCCGTGCCGTGAGTGGCGAAATGCAGATACGCAAATTTCTCCGGCCGACTGGCGAGAAACTGTGTTGCCGTGGCGTTTGCGCCGGTCAGTTCCAGCCTTTCTGATGGACTGAAATAATTTTCCAGCAAGCCGACTTCCTTGCCAGCTTGCGGCAGCGGCGGAAAATCGGTGCTTGCCGCCAGTGCATCGCCAACTACAAGCAAACGCGCATCCTTGGGAGGCGCGGCGACAGAACTGCGTGAAAGCAGAGCCAGCGAGTTGGCTGTAACAATCGTCGCGTCTTCAATCCAATAGTGCGGCTTAACTTGCTGCGGCTGAGAACCGGGCACGATCAGAGTCTCGAAATTCAGTGAATTCAAGCTGCCGTCAGGAAGAATTACGACGCGCGAATTTTTTGGGATGAGCTTTTCGACTGGACCAATCAAAACCGAATAAAGCTTCTTACCATCGGCGTTTCCCGCTTCGACGGGATCACGCGGTTCGAGAAATGATTGCCGGTAAGACTTCACTGCGGCGTCGATTTCCGCGCTGGCGGGCAGCGTAATCATGGAACTCTTCGCGGGAGTGATGGCCCATAGATAGGAGCGCTGCTCACCTAGCCAATAAAAAAGTAGGGTTGCGTTTAAGCGGCGCGCGATGGCCTGGGGTTTAAGGCCGGCCTTCTGCGCGTGTTTTGAATCCGTGGACGGCAACCGTTCTTCAAGAGCTTGTGCGCGGCTGAGGTCTGCCATCTTGAGAGCATCGAGGGGGCGTTCCTGTTCGATCAAGAAGTTGACATAGGCATCGTAGAATTCGATGGCGGTCGAAAGAAACGAGACCCGGAACTCGTCGCGTTGAACGGAGTCCCGTGCGTCTTCTACGGTGCCGATGGCCACGTCAAATTCGTGCTCGGCTTTCGCGGGCTGATGTTGGAGTGCATAGGCTCCTGCCAGGCGCGTGTGTGCCTCCCAATTGAGCGGCGTTTCGGCATTAGGGTCGCCAAGAACCTTCCGAAAGGACTCTTCCGCCGCTTGATAGTGCCGCTTGCCCGTCTCGATTCTTCCAGTGATGAGTCGCGAATAATTGACACCGAACTGATCGAGCCCAGCGTTTTCAATCTCGGCCGCTCGGCGATTGTATTTCTCGGCATCATCCAAACGCCCGGTAGCGAGCGCGATGTCCGAGAGGGTATTGAGGCACTGGGTGAGGGTTTTCTTGTCGTCGTGCTTGTCAGCGAGCGTAAGAGCGGTTTGCGCCGTTGAATCAGCCTCTGAATAGCGATGCTGCTGGTAATAGACGCTTGCGAGCGCAATGAGCCAATAGGTTTGGTCCTCCACCAGGCCGGCCTGAGCGGCTTTGGTCGTTGCTTCCGTCAGCACAGCCTCGGCATTGTCGAAGTCTCCGACTACGGAATAGTTCCAGCCGAGATTACCCAAAGTCTTGGCCTCGATGTCAGCTGCGCCTATGGTGCGCGATTTTTCCAGAGACACCTTGAAGCGATCCACAGCTTCGTCATAGTGTTCCTGCCGCATAGCGAGGTATGCCAGATTAGCGAGGGCATCGAGCTCGACCCTCGGCAAGTTGCGCTGCCGGCCAATCTCCGCAGCTGTTCGGAAGGCGATCGCGGCCTTGGGATAGTCGCTTCGATCCGTCTCGAAAATTCCTCGCGTCTGCGCTACTGCGCCAAGGAGCGAAGATTGGATCGCGGTGCCGAGACTCTCGGCTTCCGAGATAGCCTGGTCAGCGGCATCAAATTGCTGCAGATCGTCGAATGCCAAGCCCTGCACCATTTTTCTCTCGACTTCTGTATCGGTGCGAAGTAGTACGGGAGGCAGGGGCTCGTCTAACAGGCGAAGGGCTTCCGAGTAAGAACCACGTATCAGCAGGATGTGTGCTTGCTGCACACGGAAGCGCGCGGCCCATTGCGGATCGCGGGCCCCGTACTTTGCCGAGGCTGTGTTCGCGTGCTGCAGGGCAGCGTCGAGTTTTCCCTGCCGCATTTCATCGCGGATTCGGGCGAATGTGTCGTCAGGTGATGCCGAGTGCTGGCATCCTGAGCCTGCAAAGGAGATCCCCGAGAGCAGCAGGAGGCAACGGCAAAGGAAGCCAGTAAGGTAAGAGCTGTGCTGCCTACTTATGGCGGATACTGTTTGCCGTTGACGGTGGCGGCGGAAATAGTACCGTTGCCGCTGACGGCAGAGCCAAGCTCGAGGCGGATCATGGTCAGCGTTCTCTGCCCGTGCACAATCATCAATTCGCCGAGAAAAATTTTGCCGAAACCGTGAACGTAAAAACAGTGGCCAGTGCGCTTGACGCACGGACAGCTGGTGTCCATTTCTTTGATGAGAGAACAAACGAACGCTCCGTTCGGGCCTTGCGGTTGCAATTCGTGACCGGTATGAAAAGGATCCAGAGCTATTTTGCGGAATGCGGCGTCATTTTCAAAGCCTTTCTGCGCTTCTTTGAAGGTTCGGATGTTCTCGAAAAGCCCGCAGTCGAGCTCTACGTTTACTTCATACCCGGCAATCCTGAGATTTTCGAATTTACTTCCCGTCATGGTGACGAAGCCTTCAGGTTCGCCGGCAGGATGTTTTGAGTACAGACGAGCGACGACGCGGTCGGCGGTAAGGATGTCCAGAATGTTCAGACCTTCGACCGTGGCGGTGGCCAGGGTGTTGTTACTGTTGTCGTCCGCTTGATGCGCACCGGAGACATGGGTGTAGGCTTTCTTGAAGGACACAAACTCGCGAAACTGAAAGTTCTCAACGCGCGAATTCCCGTGCCCTCCGATGACCGGTAACGAAGACGCTGCCTGGACATCAATCAGATGATCGAAGGGACGGGTGAAACGGCCGCTAAGGGCGTGAGCGCAAGCATGGTAATTAAAGGCGGAAAGAGCGGGCTCGGATTTCATCGGGGAAACTCCTGAGAGAGATTGGCTAATGCTGCAGAACCTGACCTGTAAAAGCAATATTAAATTGCATGCGCGTCAACTCCGTCGGCGTGCTAGATGGATTTGTCTGGCCGGTGATCACCAGGACATATTGACCTGCCATTTTTCCGGGATTCACAATCACCACCTGCGTTTTTTGCGCTTCGGCAGAATTCAGGGAACGCAGGGGAATGGTTTTGCCAGACGGTTCCTCGAGGCCAAGGCCGTAGGTTGAGTAGGCCGGATCGGCAGGCACGTCGACGTACAGGCCTACGGGCTCGTCCGGATGCGCGACAAACTCAGGCACGTTTTCGCCCCGGGTGTTCGCGGCGATGAGCGAAAACATTGGGAGGACGCGCGGAGCTTGCGATTCCTTCAAGCGCGGAATCATGACTAGGTTTTGATAGCCGACGATGAGAACTAAAGCCGCCATAACCGGAATGGCGAACGCGGGGCGCAGCCATCGTGACCAGATGCCGCGCTCTTGCACTGCGCGCATCGATGCCGCAGGCGCCTCCGCAAAAATCTGTTGCCCAGCCCCGATGACTTCCGCAGCGATTCGCAATTGCGTGGCACACTCTGCACATGAGAAATAATGTTCCTCGTAGGCGTCGCGGAGGTCGGGCGAAAGCTCTCCCAGCAGGTACTTTTCGCAGGCTTGTGATTTGACTGCCAAGTCGTGATCCATCAAGTGTCGATCCATCTCGCTAAAGTAGTGTCAAACCGCGTCGATTCGTTTCTCGTTCCTATGAAAAGTATATAACGCGTTTGTTCTACGTAAGTTACAGGCCCATGGCGATTCGGAACTTTTCCTTCGCGCGATATAGGAGCACGCGAAGATAGTCCCGGCGGACGCCAAACCGCTTGCAAACGCCATCCTTGTCCAAGTCCTCGAGGAAGATGGCCCTAAGGATCGCCTGATCCCGGCCCGGCAACTGGGACAATATCTTGCGAACTGTTCGCTGGGTTTCTTCAGAAATCGCCAAGTTCTCCAGATTCAGTGCCTTATCCGGCAATTCCAGGTGGTCAGATTCCAAGGGAACACTCTTTGAACCTGACCGGTAATGTTCCAACAGCACATGATTGCAGACCGAGTTTACAAATGGACCGAGTCGATCACCTTGCCGAATGCCACCCTCGGAACGCAACGACCGAATTACCCGGGTGAAGGTTTCCTGCTTTAGATCGTCCACGACTTCGGGCGGAAGATAGCGCGCGCGCAGTTTTATTTGAATAAGCTTAGAAAAATAGCCAACGAAATGACTTTCCGTGGAAGGATCACCCTCCCGGAGCCGACCTACATAGGCTTCGTCAAAAGCGAAAAATTCCAACACTCCTCCCGAAGTTGCTGGGAAGTATAGCTGTGGCAGGTGAAGCGAGCAATCTGTCAACAGTCCTAGCCAAGATTGGCCAGTTGGCGTGCATTGCGAGCAATTTTCTTCCCGGAGTGAAACGATTGCTCTGTTCCAATCACTACTGGCCAATAGGAATCCTGCAGGTCAAGGAAACCTACACGCTGGGACAATCGAACGTCCCTTGGCGTGCCCCTGAAGCGGCGTCCGGCGCTGATCGCTAGAGTTCAGCGCCCGGCGCTGAATTTTTCTAATTGCACGTACGAATTACAAGTAAAGGATGGATAAGTCTTGTATCTGAACCGGGAATTGCGGCGGCAGACAAGTTCCAGACCGAAGCGTCTTCCTGAAGGGTCGCTGGAGCAGACCACAGCTGGAGTCATCATTTTGCGAGTCGACTTTGTGAG
>Ga0307479_10004075_pt1 | contig 13349 bp, 9 predicted proteins | sample atmos_gasesECM4C_FD_203743 | JGI IMG/M metagenome (GOLD analysis project Ga0307479, IMG submission 203743) | Hardwood forest soil microbial communities from Morgan-Monroe State Forest, Indiana, United States - atmos_gasesECM4C_515 | ecosystem: Environmental > Terrestrial > Soil > Temperate...
ACGGATATCAAGGTCACGCAAGAGCTCCTTCGTCACGCCTCCAGCCGGGTCACGTTGGATACGTATACACAAGCAGTGACGCTTCAAAAGCGAAAAGCCCAGAGCAGCGTCATTCGTCTTCTCCAGGTGTCCACAACGGCTGCTGGTTGAGATCGGTCTGCTGGTATGTGTTCCTAATCTGTGCCTGCTCGAAATGGCGCGACCGGTGCGAAAATACTGGCGCTTCAATGAAATGCATTCGCGTTGATGCCGAGAATTGTGCCTTTTTTGTGCCTATATAAAGGAGGAGAGGAAGCCGTAAGTTGCTGAAAAGATTTGGCGTCCCCGACGGGATTTGAACCCGTGTTACCGCCGTGAAAGGGCGATGTCCTAGGCCAGGCTAGACGACGGGGACGTGGATTTTGGCGGGAACTTGAGACCAGCTTCTGATACTAACAGCCGTAATTCTCACTGTCAAAACCAAGAGATCAGCAAGTTCTTGGCACTCTGCACGTCGCGCCGCGCCTCCGCACAATCCATTAGACACTGGCGGGCATTACAATCAAGACTGGATTTCTCACTGATGGCCGATCCTCTTTATCTCAGCCTGTGGTTCCCGGATTTCTCTGGTCCGGCGATGTTGCCGCACGCTCTGGCGGTGTTGCAGCAGTTCCCCTTTTCGGCACAGCGTCCCGGGATTACTTACGCCTCCGTGCAGCCGGTCTCGTGGAATGAAGCCAGCGTGCTGGAACGCCGCTTCTCCCCTGGAATTGGACCCGAAGAGGCGGTGATCGTCGCCGCTGACCTGATTCACGACGACTATGCTTATGTCTTTGACGCCTACTGGGATCTCTGGACACCCGACGAGACCGGCCGCCAGTGGCACCTCATACCGAGTCTCGTGAAGTTCATTCTGCAGGGCGAAGAATTCGACGATGGAGCACACCACGAGACCGGCCACATTGAAATCGATTTCGGCCTGGACTCGCTTTTCGTTCAGGAGAGTGTCGAACTTACAGAAGAAACCCAGGCCAAGATTCGCGACAACCTTGCCAAGTTGGTCGAGTTCACCAAAAGGGCGGAAATGAATACCCGCGCCAGTTCGCGCCGCCTGTGGTCAGAATCGGAAGAGAGTCTTCCGCAAAAGCTGATCGCCCGCCTACAGAAAGTGCAGTGAACCAGAGGGCGCAGCGAATCCAGAGTTCGCCTCTGTGATCCCCCGTGCCCTCCGTGGCTGAGCTTCTTACTTGGTTCTCCCTCCCTCGACTTTCAGCGTCTCGGTTGCCGCAGCTTGCGCCGCCGCCAAGCGCGCGGTCAGTACCCGGAACGGTGAGCACGAGACATAGTTCAAGCCGGTGCGATAGCAGAATTCCACCGACGACGGCTCACCGCCGTGTTCGCCGCAGATTCCCACCTTCAGGGTCGGACGCGTGTTCCGCCCGCGCTCCGTCGCCATCCTGACTAGTTGTCCCACACCCTCCTGATCCAGCGCCGCGAACGGATCCTGTTTCAAAATGCCCTCGGCCAGGTAGGTCGGCAACACCTTGTTCACATCGTCGCGCGAGAAGCCGAACGTAGTCTGTGTCAGATCGTTCGTGCCGAAAGAGAAGAACTCCGCCTCTTTGGCGATCTCGTCCGCTACCAGCGCTGCGCGCGGCAACTCGATCATGGTGCCGACCATGTAGTCGACCTTCATACCCTTTTCTTTGAACACTTCGTCCGCCACTCGTCTTACGATCGCTCCCTGGTTCGCCATTTCTTTGAGCGTGGCGACGAGCGGAATCATGACCTCGGGAAGCACTTTGATGCCTTCCTTTGTACAATCGACAGCGGCTTCGAAAATCGCCCGCGCTTGCATCTCCGTTATTTCCGGATAGGTGATGCCGAGCCGGCAGCCGCGATGTCCGAGCATGGGATTAAACTCGTGCAACTGCTCCACACGAGCCAGCAGTACCGGCAACGCCTTCTTCAGGTCGCCCGCTCCCTTCACGCCGTAGTCTTTGTACTTCGAGACCAGTTCTTTCTTCTGCTTCGCGTTATATGAAGAAAGCAGCGCGATATCCACCATCAATTCTTCGCGACGCGGCAAGAACTCGTGCAGTGGCGGATCCAGTGTGCGGATCGTCACTGGCAGACCATCCATGGCTTTGAAGACTCCGTCAAAGTCTTTCCTCTGCATGGGAAGCAGCTTCTTCAGCGCAGTCCGCCGGTCCTTCTCGTTATCCGCCAGAATCATCGCGCGCATGTGCGGAATCTTTTCTTCGCCGAAGAACATGTGCTCGGTGCGGCAAAGACCGATTCCTTCTGCCCCGAATGCGCGCGCCTGAATCGCATCACGCGGGATGTCTGCATTCGCACGAACCTTCATCTTGCGATGCGGGTCGGCCCAGTTCATGAATTTCTGCAGTTCCGGATCATCCGGAGAAGGATCCAAGGTGCCCAGCTTCCCCTTGATCACCCGGCCCGTGGTGCCGTCCAGTGAAATCCAGTCGCCTTCTTTGAAAGTTTGCCCCTTCACCCGCATCTCACGCGCTTTTTCGTTGACATCGATATCGCCTGCGCCGGCCACGCAGCATTTGCCCATCCCGCGGGTTACAACCGCTGCGTGACTAGTCATACCGCCGCGAGAAGTGAGAATGCCTTTCGCGACTTCCATACCGTGAATGTCTTCCGGAGTCGTTTCCGCGCGCACTAAGATCACGGAAACGTTTTTCCCGTGGCCAGCCATTTCCACCGCAGCGTCGGCGGTAAAGACAATCTGGCCGACCGCTGCGCCCGGAGAAGCCGGCAGGCCTGTCGCCAGCACTTCGACTTTTGTGCTCTTTTCATCCAGTCGCGGAACGAGGAAGTCGTACAACTGGTTCGGCTCGACACGGAAGATCGCCTCTTCCTTCGTGATCAGCCCTTCGTCGACCATCTGGATGGCCACGCGCACCGCGGCCAACCCAGTACGCTTGCCATTGCGGGTCTGCAGCATGTAGAGCTTGCCATCCTGGATGGTGAACTCGAAATCCTGCATGTCCTTGTAGTGCTTCTCCAGACGCGAGGTGATGTCGCGTAACTGGTCGTACACATCGGGCATGATCTTGTGCAGTTCGAGGATCGGAACCGGTGTGCGCACGCCCGAAACCACGTCCTCGCCTTGCGCGTTCATCAGAAATTCACCATAAAACTCGCTCGTTCCTGTCGCAGGATTCCGCGTGAACCCAACGCCCGTGCCGCTGGTGTCGCCCAGGTTGCCATACACCATCGCTTGCACGTTGACCGCAGTGCCGAGCATGTCGTCGATGTTGTTGATCCGGCGATAGTGCTTGGCACGATCGTTCTGCCATGACCGGAACACGGCGTCGCGCGCCATTACTAACTGCTCACGCGGATCCTGCGGGAAGTCGCGCTTGGCATTTTTTTTGACGACCTTCTTGTACTCGACGATCACATCCTGCAAGTCTTTCGCGTTGAGGTCGGTATCGAGCTTCGTCTTCTTCTGTTTCTTCTTGGCGTCAAATACTGCGTCAAACGCTGACTTCTCGATGTCGAGAACGACGTTGCCAAACATCTGGATCAGTCGCCGGTACGAATCTGCCGCGAACCGCGGATTGTTGCTGCGCTTCGCCAGTGCCTCGACACTCTTATCGTTCAAGCCGAGATTGAGAATCGTATCCATCATCCCCGGCATGGAAAACTTGGCGCCCGAGCGGACGCTCACGAGCAACGGATTCTCGCCCGTACCCAGCTTCTGGCCTTGCAGTGCTTCCAGTTTCGACAACGCCTCGTCCATCTGCTTGTCAACGTCGGGTGAAAGGCCGCCGCGCATGTACTCGCGACAAGCTTCCGTTTGAATCGTGAATCCCGGAGGCACTGGCAGACCGGCATTGGTCATCTCGGCCAGGCCTGCGCCTTTGCCGCCCAGCACGTCTTTCATCTTGCCGTTGCCGTCGGCTTTGCCGCCGCCAAAAAAGTACACGTACTTTGTGGTGGATTTCTTGGTTTCCTGCACTTCAGCTTCGGGGAGAGTAATTGTCGCCATATGAGTCCTTTGTGTTTCTGGATTTTCTAGTACTGATCCCAGCGAATCTCTTTGTGTTTCTCCTGCCGTTCCCGCGGAGGGTCCCTATGCCTTTCCTTCCGTCACGATCTCCGAAAAATCAGCGATGGTCGAAAACTCCTTCAGCAAATTTTGCAGCAGTGCGAGCCGATTTGCGCGCAGCCGCTGATCCTCGACCATCACCATGACCTTGTCGAAGAAATTGTCCACGGGTTCGCGAGCCTTCGACAGAAGGAGCAGAGCATCACCGTATTGTTTCTCTTTTCGATGCGCTTCGATTTTTGGTCCGTACGTCTCAACAAACGCTGCCAGATCCTTTTCCTCGACCGCCGACTGTGGTAGGTCTTGGAATTTCGCAGCCGGTTCAATTCCCTTCTCTGCTGCCTGTTTCAGGATGTTCCTCGTGCGCTTGCAAGCGGCGCCGATGGCCTGAAACTCGGGCATATAGAGAACCTGCTTCACCGCCTCGGCCCGTGCCGAGGCGTCCACCACGTCCTCCGCGTCGGCCCCCAGCACTGCCTTCACCACGTCGTAGGGATGCCCGCGCACATCCCTCAGATAGAACTCCAGCCGCTCGCGGAAGAACATGCTCACGGACTCGCTGAACTTTACGTCGTCAACAAACCTCTTCTCCGCTTCAGACTTCTGATATCCCGCGTGCGCATCCCGCATCAGGTCGCGGAGCCGAAGCGGTAGTTTCTTCTCCGCGATCACCTTCACGATCGCGTTGGCTTGACGCCGCAGGGCAAACGGATCCTTCGACCCGCTAGGCACCAGCCCCAGCGCAAACATACCCGCGATCGTGTCGGCCTTGTCGCCGATCGAAAGCACCGCGCCTTCCACCGACCGCGGCACGTCATCATCGGTCGACTCTGGCTTGTAGTAGTCGTAAATCGTGTCGGCGATCGCCATCCGCGTCGCCTCGGGTAGGCTGGGATCAAGTTGCTGCACCCGCGCATACAGACCGCCCACAATTCCCTGCAGTTCGGTAAACTCCTTCACCAGTTCCGTGGTCAGATCGGTCTTCGCCAGGCAAGCAGCCTTATGAACCACGCCGGGGCGTACCGCGACTCCGTTGCCCTTGAGAATCTCGCTCAGCCAACTGCACAAACGCTGCACGCGCTGCGTCTTCTCGTAGTAGCTGCCCAGATCCTTCTGGAACGTGACGTGGCGCAGCAGTTCGAGCCGGTCCAACAAGGACCGCTTCTGATCCGTCTGCCAGAAGAACCGGGCATCGTTGAAACGCGCCCGCAACACCCGCTCATTTCCCTGGCGAATCAATCCCTGTGGATCGCTGTCGGTGTTGAGCACGGCCAGAAAATGCGGCAGGAGCTTTCCATTCGCATCTTCGATGGCGAAATATTTTTGGTGATCGCGCATCACCGTCACCAGAACTTCTTCCGGCAGGGCCAGAAACTGGTGATCGAACCCGCCCAGAATGGCCGAAGGAAACTCCGTCAGATTGACCACGGTGTCGAGCAACGCCTTGTCTTCGCGCCAGCGTGCGCCAGGGATGGTGCGGGTCGCAGCGTCGAGAGCCTTGCGAATCTGATGCTCCCGCTCGGCGCGGCCTAATACCCTGGCCGTCCGCAGCGCATCCACGTAGCTTGCGCCAGCCCGAGGGATCGTCACCGCGCCGGCAAACAAGATCCGGTGCCCCCGAGAGTTCTTCCCTGCCCGAATCCCATCAAACTCGAGCGGGATTGTCTCGCCGTCGAGCAGAGCGACCAGCCAGCGCACCGGGCGCACGAAGCGCTCATTCGGCTTGCGCCAGTACATGTTCTTCGGCCAATAGATCGAAGACAGTTCCTTCGGAAGCGATTCAGCAAGGATCTCGGACGCGCCGCGACCCTTCTTTGTCACCTTTGCGGAGAGATACTCCCCTTTGGGAGTCGTCACCTTCTCGAGCTGCCCAACATCGACGCCGGCTTTCTTAGCGAAAGCGTGGGCTGCGGGAGTAGGCTGCCCATCCCTATATGCGACGTTGACGGAAGGCCCGCTGATCTGCTCGGTCACATCCGACTGGGACGCAGGAATGCTGGGCACGAGCAACGCCAGCCGGCGGGGAGTGTCGAAGCGCGCTATTGTTCCGGTGGTCGCGAGCCGTTCGCGTTGCAGCAGTGCAGCCACGCGCTCATGCAACTCCTGCGATGCGGCGTCGATCATCCGCGCCGGAATCTCTTCGCAACCGATCTCTAGCAGGAAATCTGGCATGCCTTCAAACCATCTAGTGTCTCAAAACTGAGTCCAGCCCGCATGTGATGCTCGTCACATGACCCTGTGGAAACCTTGTCAGTAGCGCTGGTATTTCGCCGGCTGTCGGCACGGCAATACTAAGACCCCACTGGCGACAACGTTTCCCTTTTATTCTTCACCTTTCGCTCAAGCACAGGCTCAGGTTCATCGGACTTCTCCGACTCTGGCTCAGCTTTCTGCTGGTCCACCCAGGCCTTCGCGATTCCCACTGCCAGAGCCCGTACGCGCGCAATCACACCCACTCGCTCGGTCACCGAGATGGCGCCGCGCGCGTCGAGAATGTTGAACAGGTGCGAGCACTTCAAGCACAGGTCATACGCCGCCAGCAGCGGGAATCGCGGCGAGGCGATCGCGTTCCCGGAACTGTCCACCAATCCGCCGAGGCCCAGCCGCACCAACTCGTCGGCATTCCTCTTTTTCGCGGCCCAATATCCATCGATCAGGACGGAGCACTCCCGTTCAAATTGATTGAAGTGACTCCACTGAAGTTCGACACTCGACGCCTCGAAGTTGTACACCGAAAACTGCAGCTCATCGGCCAGCCGCACGTCGCCATACTTCACCACGCTCCCAGTGTCCCGATCCCGCGCCCAAACGATATCGTAGATCGAATCCAGATCCTGTAAGAACTGCGCGATACGTTCAAGCCCATAGGTCAGCTCAGCAGAAATCGGAAACAGATCCACACCGCCGCACTGCTGGAAGTAGGTGAACTGCGTTATCTCCTGCCCGTCGAGCATGATCTGCCAGCCCACGCCCCAGGCGCTCAGCGTCGGCGCTTCCCAGTTATCTTCCTCGAACTTGATGTCGTGTTGTCGCAGGTCAATGCCAATCGCGCTCAACGACTCCAGGTACAACTCCTGCACGTTTTCCGGCGGAGGCTTTAGGATCACCTGCAACTGCATGTGTTTGAAGAGGCGGTTGGGATTCTCCCCATAGCGTCCGTCCGCCGGGCGTCGCGACGGCTGAACATACGCGACCTTATAAGGCTGCGGGCCGAGGACGCGCAGAAACGTCTCCGGCGCCATGGTCCCCGCGCCCACTTCCACGTCGTACGGCTGCTGCAGCACGCATCCACGCTCGGCCCAGAATGTTTGCAGCCGCAGAATGAGTTCCTGGAAGGTGAGCGGGTTGGGAGTGGATGGAGTCATGGGTGAAGCCCTTGGCTCTTAGCCATTAGCTTTGGTTCAACTACTAGTCGGCAAGCCAAAAGCCATGAGCGAATACCTACAATGCCATGGGAGCGCAGCAGGTTAAACCACGATTGTAATGGAAGCGGGCGGCGGACGTCAGCTTTCGGAGCGGTCGTAGTGTTGTCTTCTTTATAATCTCCAATCCCGTGCACGACTATTTCCTGATGCGAATCCCCCCGAGGATTTCGGCGCCCAAAATTGGCCTGACAGTTTGAACGAGTGGATCTTAAATCATTCGTGGAGGGCAAATCCTTGTACGTCTGCCGGAAAAATCTACGCGAGGGTGGTCCCTGCGCCCCTTCACCGCCAGGTTGGACTATACCTCTAAGCCGTTCATCGACAACGGAATGCACGCCCCAGTGCAGGAAAGGCATGAGAAATGCACTCAGCGACTAAGGGCCATCCTTCAGATCTCTTGCCCCCGCTCGTCTCCCAGTTACCGGAGGTTCTGCCATGTCCAAATGTGCAATTCTTTGCGCGGTTGCCGTCGTGTGTGGTGCCGGTTTATTTCTGGTTAGTTGTAGTGGCGGAAGTTCCCACTCCATGAATTCCAGCGCCCCGGCCATGGTCAACGTGGCCGTCAGCGATCCTGCTACGTGTTCGGGTCCGCAGGGACCGTTCAGCCACATCTACGTCACCATCACCGACGTCCAGATCAACGCCAGCTCCAGCGCTGGAGACAACGATCCAGGCTGGATCGATCTCACCCCGAATCTCCAACAGAATCCACAACAAGTGGATTTGCTCGGGCAGACCAACAACCATTGCTTCCTGACTATGCTGGGCTCGGCGGTCGAACTTCAACCCGGCAGCTACCAGCAGATTCGGATCATTCTGGCGAGCGACTCAACGACGGTTAAAACCAACCTGTGCGGAAGCACAGCAAACTGCGTCATGCTGAGCAGTAATCCCGCCAACACGCCGCAACCGCTGTTGCTTTCAAGCCAATCAAAAACTGGGCTGAAGATTCCATCCGGCCAGATCGCAGGCGGACAGTTTGTGATCGCAGCGGGAGAAACCAAAGATTTGGATATTGACTTCGACGCCTGCGCCTCAATCGTGGCGCAAGGCAACGGCCAGTTTCGCCTCAAGCCGGTCCTGCATGCCGGCGAAGTCGGCCTGACTTCGTCTTCGATTAACGGAAGGATTGTAGATAGCGTGACCGGGCAATCCATCGCCAGCGGCAATACGGTTGTGGCTCTGGAGCGAAAAGACGGTTCGGGCGTGGACCGAGTGATCATGGAGACGGTTACCGACGCAGCTGGGGCATTTGTTTTCTGCCCAGTTGCATCCGGCACCTACGATGTTGTGGCCGTCGCTGTCACCGGAGCACAAGTGGCCTACGGAAGCACAGTGATCACCGGCGTGCAGCCGGGCGATGCGTTGGGAACTGTACCCCTGTTGGTACAGGCGGGAGGCAACACGTCGCCCGCGTCGATTACGGGGCAGGTCACCACCAGCACTGGTAGTATGGGCACGGCGACCGACATTGCCCTCTCTGTCCTGCAGCCGATTTCGGTAAACAGCATGACCGTGCTGGTTACGATTCCTCTGGCGTCACAATCTTCAGCCACAGCCAGTGTGACCACAGCGGCCGCGGCGGCTTGTCCTGCGAAGACGGATTGTGCCAGTTACACGCTTTCGGTGGCCGCCGCCAATCCCAGCGTCGGCACGTTTAGCAAGAGCGGAACCCAGCAACCCGCCGCTCCGGCCGCCGGACCTGTGGGCTACACGGTGGACGCTCTGGCTTTCGTGCCGGGCGGGGGAGGAGCTGACTGTAGTCCGTCAGAGATGCGGACAAGTTCCACCATGAGCAACACGAGCTTGACTGTTGCCCCTGGAACCAGCGTGACCGCAGCGACATTAGCGTTCACGGGTTGTCAGTGAGATTGAGATGATAGGAAAGAAAGGGGTCGATGGATGAGCCCCTGGGAGGTAAATGCCAACAGGTCAATCAATGATGCAATGGAAGCGGCTTCCAGACGTCAGCTAAAGAAACTTGATTTCAATCGAGTTGTCTCGGAAGGTTGATTCGCGCAAGCATGCTGGACTAGCGCGATATGATCCCACCGAGCGTGAACGTCTCAGTGTAGTCCGCAGGGATCTCAAAAAGGCTGCCTGGCTGTCCCCCTTCGCGGATATTGCGCATCTCGGTGGTGCCAGTCTTATTCTCGTATTTGACGGGCAAACGCAGGTCACGGTCGATCCAGATATAACAGACTTCGTCAAAGCACCTGCCTTCGTACTTAACCGTTCTCCGTTGATTCACCAATTCCGCTCCTACTTTGAGACAGGTCTCAGTCCGCAAGAACTTGATCTTTAGCCAATCCTCGCAGGCGTTATCGACATCGTCCGGCCTAAGCAGGGCGTATATCTGCCTCGTTCCCGCCCCCACCTGGTCAGTCGACTCGCGGAAGTATTTGTGCTGTTCAGGCATGAGAATCGTGGACCTGTGGTTGATGAGATCCATGACAAACGAGTATCCCCCGGCCTTTTCGGGATCGATACGCGCCTTGTAGAGACCAAGATACACTTTGTGGGTCACAGGGTCTCCTGACTTTTTGACATCCACGATGTCCGCAGAGAGTTCCACCTGTGCAACAACGCCTCTAGCCAATAGCAACAACCCAAGGAAAAAATACGGAAGTGATCGATGCATCTCAGTTCCTTCCACCCATTTTCGTGAGCGAATCTCAATGAGTACGAGGTTTGATCTCATCTAGAATCCGCCCTTTTCAAGCATCCTCGCCGTCACCAGCTTTTTCTCAATATGCCTCTGCAGGATTTGGATCAGAAACTTCCGCAGGTCGGCGGCCTGCGCTTTGGGCCACCGCATCCCGGTGAAGCTTTCCACCGGAGCACGGAACATTTGTGCGGCCAGCGCCCGCGACTCGCTGGAAATCTCCGACGATGCCAGGCGCTTGTCATCGGCGCACATCAGGCCATCCGCAAGCGCGTGAAAATAGGCACGGCTCCCATTCAAGTTGCGGCCGCACACGGTACACTCCGTCAACTCCGGCAGGAAGCCGACAAGGCGCGTTAGCCACAGTTCGAAGTAGGTGACCGGCATCCAGACTTCTGGCCCGGTTAGAACATGAAGCACCGAAAGCGTGAGGCGGAAAATGGTGTCGTTCGATTCCCGATCGGGCAGCAGTTCGTCGAGCAACTCCGCGATGTGTCCCAGCGCGACCGCCCGCGCATAACTGACTTCTGAGGCCAGCGGCGACTCCAGCACCTCACAGGCGTCGAGCCGCGCCAACTCCTGCCGCTCGCGAACGTCATAGAAAGCCCGCACATAGGTGAGAGGCTCGAGCGCTCCCCCGAAGCGGCGCTTCGATTTCTTGGCCGATCGCGCCACCCCCCGCACCTTGCCTTCCGCTCGTGTGAACAGGGTGACCAGAAGATCGGCCTCCCGGAACGGATAGGTGCGCAGCACAATCGCTTCTGATTCTCTGAGGGCCATGGTGGATTCCGGCGGCAGGCTTGATTTTAGTGGAAGGTCCCCGAGCCGTCAGCTAGCGCTCTCGGCAGGCTGTCGGCATCGCGCTCTCAGAGTGACTCCGGTACCCACTGACGACGCACTTTAGGACCCTTTCTTCGGCCTGGGACTGATGCGAAAGTACAAGTTCTAAGGGACGATGCTGACCTAATACCAAAGTCATATGCCTATATACCTCTCTCGCCTAGCCTTTCGATCTCCGCCGCTGCCGCTACTTGCACTCCTGGCATGCTCCGGATCACTATTCGCACAAGAGGCTTCTTTCGCGCCCTTGCCTCCACCGTCCTCCCGGGAACCAGAGAAGGCGGTCAACCTGGCTTCCCTCGAACCCATGCCGAGCGTGCCAGAGGATGCCACCTTCCTAGGCGGCCTTCCTCTGCCGGCGGGCCCCGGTTCCATGGCGGTCGTCGCGTCTGCCCCAGTGGTCGCACGGCCCAAGGAGTTCGCAGCGCATCCTTTCTGGGACCGCGAGAATCGTGTCCTCTTTACCGCTGTGGGCGGGTTGGCAGCAGCGGACTTTTGCACGACCCGCGCGAATCTGGCCAGTGGAGGGAGAGAACTGAATCCCGTGACTCGCGTGTTCAGCGGCAGCACTCCGGGGCTCGCGACCAACTTCGCTCTGGAAACCGCGAGTACGATTGGCATCAGCTACATGTTTCACAAAACAGGTCACCACAAGCTCGAGCGGATGACGTCCTTGGTCAACATTGGCACCTCTGCCGGCGCTGTGGCGTATGGCCTGACCCATCGATAAGTCCATTCTCCGTGGCTCGAGCTTCTGGCTCGTGGCTCTTCCCTGTTGGCTCTACGCTCGTCCCGACTGGTGTACCTGTGGCGGGGTCCTGCTGCTTGATTTCGATATACTTTCAACACTGTGAAAAAGAGCGCATTGATTCTTCTGGCGTTGCTGGCGGCCGCCACCTTTGGGCTCGGCGAGGAAACGTCTTTTCGTACCGTAAGAATGCCCGACGCCAAAGGCAAGCCCAAGAAAGCTGTTCTGACTTTCAGCGACAAGGATAAGGCGGTGGAGGTACGTCCAGCCAAAAGCGGCGATTCCGTCAGCATCCCGTACAGCCAGATCGACAAGTGCGCCTACGAATACACCACGGAACGAACGATGGTTCTTACGGATGCGAAGAATCACTGGCTCGAGATTGACTACCACGACCAGGATGCGCGGAAAGTTCTGGTCCTGCGCATGGAAAAGAAAGACTATTTACGCATCCTCGATGCGGTGAAAGCGCACACTGGTACGGACGTGGAAATTCTGGGCAACGCCGACAAGCGTCACGAAAAGATCTGGCGTAGGTGAGTACAGCCTTCTATGGCCTTCGCGCTCCGATTTAGTTCGCGGCCGCAACGCTGACGGACGACGGATCCAAATGCAGGTCGAGCCAGTAGTCCGGGTGGGGCGGCGCCGGAAAGGGCGTTTCTTTCTTGACGTGCGATTCGTAAATCTCTCGCATCATGCACTGGGCCATGGCCGTAGGCTGACGAAACCACGCATCTTCTGGGCTGCCATCCTTTCCCACTTTGACTATGAGCTCAAACTTCGTCTGATCATTACTGGAACTCTGCACACACTGGCGCATGAAGGGAAGCATCGCCTGTTCGATCGTTTTCTGGTATTGCGCCCCTCCCTCACTCTGCAAGTTCGTCGCAACTTCCTGCAGAATGGCTCGCGAGCGCGTCTCGGCAGGAGCAACTTGGGTGGCCCAGGTCTTATTCTGGTCGAAATAAGTCTGGGTGATCCATGCTTCCTTGTCCCAGTCGTCACCAATGCGCTGGAAGGCGCTGTCGGCAACCACCGAGTCGCCTGATTTCGACGCCATCAATGCAAGGCGGTTTAGATTCGCGAGAGACACGCCGTACTCTTTCTCGAGCGTTGTGTATCCTTTCTGCAGCCGCGGCCACGAAAGATGGGCGAACTCGGGGTCGTTGCAGGCACAAACAATCTTTTCGCCGATCTGGAAGTAGAGGATGTCTCCAGCATCGCCTCCAACGTGGTCCGCGCTCTCCGCAGCAAATCGAGCCGCATCCCCGTCCTCACCATTCCACTGCGGCATCAGGTAGTACGCGGATGAACGATAATAGTAGTAGTACGCCGGCTCGAAAGCGATTGCCCGCTTTAACAGATCCATGGCTTCTGGACGGCCCCATCCCAGACCTAACGCCACGTCCTGCATGGCTAAGTACGACTCCGGACACTTACTGCTCAACGTTGAAGCCTCATCGAGAGTCGCTTTCGCCTTTTCCAGACGCTCGCCAAACAGCTTCCATCCGCTTTCGGTCACGGCGTCACTTGTGTCCTTCCCTCGGGCATCCCAGGTATAGTTGACATAGGTCTTAGCCAGCACCACGCGCGCGGTGATGGAGA
>Ga0307479_10004076_pt1 | contig 13347 bp, 11 predicted proteins | sample atmos_gasesECM4C_FD_203743 | JGI IMG/M metagenome (GOLD analysis project Ga0307479, IMG submission 203743) | Hardwood forest soil microbial communities from Morgan-Monroe State Forest, Indiana, United States - atmos_gasesECM4C_515 | ecosystem: Environmental > Terrestrial > Soil > Temperate...
CAGGCGCTGGAGAAGCTGTGCGTCGGACGATTGCTCGCAGACGTGGTTGCTGCGATTGGCAGTATCGATATCGTGCTCGGGGAGATCGATCGGTAATGCGCTACTCGGCCGAATTGGAACAGCGGTTTCAAAAGCTGGTCAGTCAATATCCATGGAAGCGTTCCGCGCTCATACCTCTTCTTCTGTATGCGCAAGACGAGGTCGGGTATTTGTCCGATGAGGTGATCTCCGACATCGCGCGCCGCGTCGATCTCACCGAACTTGAAGTTCGCAATGTCATCAGCTACTACTCGCTTCTGCGCACGAAACCGGCGGGCAAATATGTCGTCCAAGTATGCACCAACATCAGTTGCATGATGTGGGGCGCAGAAGAGCTATTTGAACATTGCAAACATCGTTTGGGAGTCGATCACAAGCAGGTCACGAAAGACGGGACTTTCTCGCTCGAAGAGGTCGAGTGCATCGGCGCATGTAGCTGGGCCCCGGCAGTACAGGTCAATTACGACTTTCACCTGGACGTCACGCCGGAAAAGATGGATAAGATTCTCGACGATTACGGGAAGAAAGCCAGACAGTGAAGACAATCTACACTCCTACGCCGCTGGCTTCGCATCCTGACGAGGTGCGCATTATTTCCAAGCGCTTTGGGCAAGGCGCGCAAGACATCGATCGTTACATCGCGCTCGATGGCTATAAAGCCGCGCGCAAAGCACTCGAGATGCAACCTGACGAAATCACTAATGAAGTGAAAGCGTCGGGACTGCGCGGCCGTGGCGGCGCTGGATTCGCTACCGGAATGAAGTGGTCGTTCATTCCCAAGCAGTCGGAAGTTCCGAAGTACATCCTTGTTAATGGCGACGAGAGCGAGCCCGCCACCTGCAAGGATCGCTTGCTGGTGGAGTACGATCCGCATTCGATCATTGAAGGTGTGATCATTGCAGGGCTGGCCGTGGGAGCCAAAACGGGATTCATCTATCTGCGCGGCGAGTATCGCTATCTGCTGGAGATCATGGAGAAGGCCGTCGCCGACGCATACGCGAAAGGCTTTCTAGGCAAGAACATCTTCGGTAGTGGGCGCGAATTCAACATTCTGACTCACACCGGCGCAGGCGCCTATGAAGTCGGCGAAGAGTCTGCCCTCATGGAATCACTCGAGGGCAAGCGCGGGTTGCCGCGTCTGAAGCCGCCCTTCCCTGCCATCAAAGGTCTGTATGGCGGACCAACGGTAATCAATAATGTCGAGACCATCGCAACCGTACCTCCCATCATTCTGAATGGAGGCAAATGGTACGCGGCCTTCGGCCCCAACGAGAAAAACGGCGGCACGCGCCTCACTTGCCTGACTGGACATTTCAACAAACCCGGCGTTTACGAACTGCCGCTGGGTTATCCCGCTAAGAAGATGATCTATGACGTGGGTGGCGGCATCCCCGGTGGTCGGCAACTAAAATCCCTGGTCCCCGGAGGATCTTCGACGTTCCTACTCAACCGGGAAGAAGCTGAATCCGCCACAATGGACTATGACTGGTTTGCCAAGCGCGGCGAGTTCCTTGGCTCCGGAGGCGTCGTCGCGATCGACGATCAGACCTGCATGGTTAGAGTCGCTCTGCGCATTATGAAGTTTTATCGCCATGAGAGCTGCGGGTGGTGTATCCCATGCAGGGAGGGCACCGACTGGTTGGAGAAAACTCTCGTCCGCTTCCACGCCGGCGCCGGCATGGAGAAGGACATCGACCATATGCTATACCTCGCCAACAACATGGCAGGCAGAACATTCTGCGCACTAGGAGACGCGGCGGCCTTCCCCACGATTTCGATCATTAAAAAGTGGCGCAACGAATTTGAAGAGCACTTGAATGGAAAATCCTGTCCTTTTGAGAAGGCGGGATTAAGGGAGCTTGCGGCCGTTTAGGAATTTTTTAATTTCGCAATTTCGAAATCGGGTAATTTGAAAGCACCAAATTTCGAAATTACGAAATTCCACGATTACCAAATTCATCATGTCCGATGTGAACATCGTCGTCGATGGCAAGAAGGTCGCCGCCCCTACCGGCACCTTACTGATTGAGGCCTGCAAGAGCGCAGGCATCGAAGTGCCTGCTTTCTGCTACTATCCTGGCCTTTCGGTGCAGGGCGCCTGCCGCATGTGCCTGGTGCGTATCGAGAAGATGCCGAAGCTCCAAACTGCGTGCACAGTTCCAATTACTGAAGGAATGGTGGTTGACACGGTCGCCGAGGAAGTCGTGCAGGCGCGCAAAGCGACGGTCGAAATCCTTCTCGGCAACCATCCTCTCGATTGTCCCGTATGCGATGCCGGCGGCGAGTGCGAACTGCAGGACATGACTTTCACCTACGGCGCTGCCGAATCGCAGTACATGGAAGCGAAGCAGCATGAGCCGGAACATCAGTGGTCGCCGGTGGTTTTCTTCGACCGTCCACGCTGCATTCTTTGCTATCGCTGTGTGCGTGTCTGTGGAGAAGGCATGGACGTATGGGCGCTGGGTGTGCAGAACCGCGGCGTCAGTTCGATCATTGCTCCCAATAAGCAGGACCATCTCGAATGCGAAGAATGCGGCATGTGCATCGATATTTGTCCGGTCGGCGCGCTTACCTCGGGAGCTTACCGGTATAAGACTCGTCCCTGGGAGATGAGCCACATCGGCACCGTCTGCACGCATTGCGGCGATGGCTGCAAAACGACCCTCGGCATACGTCGATCCAAAGGCGGAATGGAAATCGTTCGCGGAGACAACCGCGATAAGAGCGGGATCAATGGCGATTTCTTATGCATCAAGGGCCGATATGCTTTTGATTTTGCGAACGCCGAAGATCGTATTACGCAGCCGATGGTTCGGCGGGACGGCAAGCTTTTCCCGGTTTCGTGGGAGGAAGCCATTGACTATGCCGCGAATCGGTTCAAGGAAGTTCGGGATTCACAAGGCGGTGGCTCGATTGGAGTAATCGGCTCCAATCGCACCACCAACGAAGAAAACTATCTGCTCCAGAAATTTGCCCGTTCAATGCTCGGCACCAACAACATCGATCATCACCGCACCGCCGACTATCCGGCATTTGCTAAGGCAATTGCCGGCAAGCAGAACATCAGCGCAACGCTGCGCGAGACCATGACCGCCCCGGCAGTTCTGCTGATTGGCAACGATCCCACCGAGCAGCATCCGTTACTGGCCTGGAATCTGCGCACCAATTTGCGCCTTCACAACGGGCGCATTTACATCGTGAATGCCAACGACATCAAGTTGCGTCGTCAGGCACGGGCATACGCGCGCGTCCCCGAAGATCACGGTGAAGGCCTGATGGTTCGTTATCTGGCCGGTCAAAACGATATCGCGGGCAAACTCGAGTCCGGAGCTCTAAGTCGCGAGGCGCTCAGCAATTTCCGCGATCAAGTAAAGGCTGAAAAGGAGCTGATCGTCATCTTCGGCTCCGAGCTGCGTGGGGACGACATTGCGACGCTCGTCAAGTGGGGATCCTCTCAGTGCGCGAAGTTCATCTGCCTCGGGGATTACGCAAATTCTCGCGGAGCCGCCGATATGGGCCTGTATCCTGACCTGCTTCCCGGATACACCTCGCTCGATCGAGGCTCGTCATTTGCCGAAGAGTACGGTGAGTCGATGCCGAAACGACCGGGTCTCGATATCGCCGGCATGTTCAAGGCAGCAAGCTCAGGCGCCCTGGGAGCGCTGTACGTTGTTGGATCGAATCCGGTTGCGCGCCACAAGCTCGATCCCTTCGCCTTCAAGAACACTTTTGTCGTAGTGCAGGATATGTTTCTCACCGAGACGGCCACCACTGCCGACGTCGTACTGCCGGTGGCCAACGCTTACGAGAAAGCAGGCAGCTTCACGAATACTTACGGTGACCTCCAACTTCTGAGGAAGGCCGGCGATCTGGCCGGCGTTCGATCGGACTTCGAGCTCATCGTTCGCATCGCCGATCGTATGGGCGCGAACATTCGCAAGCTCGTCCCCTTCGGCAAGGGACTGCGTTCCGATATGGGACAAAGCCGCGGAGCACAATCGGGCGAGGCAGACCGTCATATGGTCTGGCTGGCGGCGCGAAACCTCGAACCCAAACTGAGCCCATTCGATCCCGAGGCGCTGCTCGACGAAATCCAGCGGCTCGTGCCCGGATATAACTTTTCGCGTCTGCAGCTATTCGCTGGCGGAGACGTACACACGCTTGCTCCGGAGCAGAGTTCGATTGCACAACCTTCATCGCCGGAGAGCATCGTTCCGGCCAATGACACGCTGTTTAGCTCGGGCACACTGGGGCGATACTCGAATGTCCTCAACTCGATAATCGAGAACCGCCGTGCCGCACCGGCTGAAACCGAGATTCCAGCCGATTAACGGTCATTCGTAAGCCTCGTGTTCGCTCTTCCCGGTTTTCTTTGTAGGAATGGACTGAAAAGAACTTGAGCCTGATTGAATACATTATCTTTGCGGTCATCAAGATCGCGCTGCTTCTCTTTATTCTGCTGACAGCGGTCGCCTACATCGTACTGATGGAGCGCAAGGTGATCGCGCGCATGCAGAACCGCTGGGGGCCAACGAGGGTGGGACCGTTTGGCCTGCTACAGCCCCTGGCCGACGGCATCAAGTTCATCCTAAAAGAAGACATCATTCCCGATAACGCTTATAAGCCGCTCTATGTGGCAGCACCCATGATCGCGCTCATCCTGTCGCTGATCTCGATTTCGCTGATTCCCTTTGGGGGCCAATGGCATATCGGTCACTATCACATTCCGCTGGAGACGACTGCTTTTTGGACTGGAACCGGGATTCAGGACATCAACATCGGACTGCTGATTATCCTCGGCATCACCTCAGTCGGCGTTTACGGGGTCGCGCTTTCGGGATGGTCGTCCAATTCGAAGTATTCGTTGTTGGGATCGCTTCGAGCCAGCGCGCAGCTTATTAGTTACGAGGTTGCGCTGGGATTGTCGCTGGTCGGAGTCCTGCTCTTTGCCGGATCGCTGAGCCTGCGGCAAATTGTAGATTCTCAATCGGGGTCTATCCTCCACTGGAACTTCTTCGGCGGCTTCCAATTTATTGCCTTCTTCATTTACATCATGGCGGCCTACGCGGAAACCAACCGTATTCCATTTGATCTGCCGGAAGCGGAGACGGAACTCGTAGCCGGCTACCACACCGAGTACAGCGCTATGAAATTTGCCATGTTCTTTATGGCCGAGTACTGCAACATGGTGACGGTCGCCTGTCTGGCTACGCTGCTCTTCTTTGGTGGATGGCATAGCCCGTTGGAAGGTTTAGGTATCCCTGTGCCGGATATCTGGCTGGCGGTTTCGCCGCTGTTCTGGTTTTTCATCAAGATATTCTTCTTTATCTTTGTTTACATATGGGTGCGCGGCACCTTGCCGCGTTTTCGCTATGACCAGCTTATGGCGTTTGGCTGGAAGTTCCTTCTACCGTTGTCGATTGCAAATATTGTGGTCACGAGTTTCGTGCTGGCCCTGCGGTCCTGAGGTTTTAGTTCTAAAACGGAAATGCTTCACACTATCTTGTTTCTCATTTTCGCGGGTGTGTGCGTCGCGGGAGCTCTGAATTTTCTTCTGCAGCACCATCCTGTAAACAGCGCTCTCTCGTTGATCGTCGTCATGGGATCGTTAGCGCTTCTCTTTCTTATGCTTGGGGCCGAGTTCGTTGCAGCGGTGCAGGTTATCGTGTACGCGGGCGCAGTGATGGTCCTATTTGTATTCGTGATCATGTTGCTCAACGCCGGAGTAGAGGCGCGCTCTGGCGGGAGTAAGGTCGCCGTAGTGCTCGGAGTGCCTGGCTTGATCATATTTTTTGGATTGATGTACTGGATCCTCTCCGCACCTCGCTCTCAGCTAGAAAACGTGCAAATTGGAGACTTCTACGTGCCCACGCAGGATCTTGGCATCGCCCTGTTCCGCGAATTCCTGTTGCCGTTTGAAGTTACTTCGGTCCTTGTGCTAATCGCGATCATGGGCGCGGTGGTTCTGGCCAGAAGGGAGCGGCCGTGATTCCCCTTTCCTGGTATCTGATACTCGGCGCCATTCTGTTTGCCATTGGAGTGGCTTCGTTTCTCATCAAGCGCAACATCATCACTATCTTCATGTCGATTGAGTTGATGCTAAATGCGGTGAACCTTACGTTCGTGGCGTTCGCTGCTCACTGGCATCAGGTGAGCGGACAAGTTTTCGTCTTCTTTGTCATGGTGGTTGCGGCAGCAGAGGCCGCTGTGGGACTGGCGATCATCATCGCCATTTTCCGCACGCGCGAAACGCTGAACGTTGACCAGGTAAATCTGCTGAAACTATGAATCCGAGTCCCAATTTCAACCTCTGGTTGATTCCGATCCTGCCGCTGATTGGTTCCGCGATTAACGGCATCTTCGGCAGACGCTTCTCGCGAACCCTGGTCTCGACCATCGCGCTGGTGTTCCCGGGAGCGGCGTTCGCATATGCCATTTGGGTCGTCATGCAGTTCGCAGGACTCGCTCAGTCGCAGATCCCCCATATCGAGCGGCTCTTTCCGTGGATCGAGGCAAACGGCTTCCGCGCGGACTACGGTTTCTATCTGGACCAACTCTCGCTGACGATGCTGCTCATCGTCACTGGCGTCGGCTTTCTCATCCATATTTATTCAGTCGGCTACATGGCGGAGGAGGGCGGCTATTACCGTTTCTTCTCCTACCTGAATCTATTCATGTTCTTCATGCTGACGCTGGTTCTCGCGCACAACTACCTGCTGATGTTTGTGGGTTGGGAGGGCGTGGGATTAGCGTCATATCTGCTGATTGGCTTCTTCTTCCTTAAACAATCGGCGGCCCAAGCGGGAAAAAAGGCATTCATCACCAATCGCGTCGGCGACTTCGCATTCCTCTTGGGAATGTTTACCCTCATCCAGCACTTTCACACGTTGGATTACGACAAAGTTTTCGCTGCGATCTCGCGAATGCCGATTGAGACAGGCGTCGGATTTCTCACCGGGAGTGCTCTGCTAATGATGGTAGGAGCAACGGGAAAGTCGGCGCAGATTCCGCTCTATGTCTGGTTGCCCGACGCCATGGAGGGCCCGACCCCAGTTTCGGCATTAATCCATGCCGCAACCATGGTGACTGCGGGCATCTACATGATTGCCCGCTCTAACGTTCTCTTTTTACATGCGCCTTTCGCGCTGCGCGTAGTCGCTATTATCGGAGCGCTCACCGCATTATTCGCCGCCACCATCGGCCTGGTGCAGAACGACATCAAGCGCGTGCTCGCCTACTCCACGGTCTCGCAGCTCGGATACATGTTCATGGCGTGCGGCGTAGCAGCGTTTTCTGCCGGCATCTTCCACCTGATGACTCACGCTTTCTTCAAAGCTCTGCTCTTTTTAGCGGCTGGCTCGGTGATTCACGGGCTTGGCGGAGAACAGGACATGCGTCACATGGGCGGCTTGCGCAAACTGATCCCGTGGACCTTCTGGACGATGACCATCGCCACCTTCGCCATCGCTGGATTCCCACCTCTGAGCGCTTTCTTCTCTAAAGACGAAATTCTGTGGAAAGCGTTTTCCGATCAGACCCATGGCAGTTGGGTCTTCTGGCTCATCGGATGGATTACCGCCGGTCTCACCTCCTTCTACATGTTTCGCCTATGGTTCATGACATTCTTTGGCGAACGTCGGCAGCCGGTCCACAATGAGCGCGAGGAGCCGACCGGCGGAGTACATCCGCCGGGTTCAGGACGCGCAGATGCAGGCCGCCAGTCTGGCGTTCAGCATGCGCATTCTGCTGCGGCGGCCCATGGCGACGACGGACATGGTGGGCACGTCCACGAGAGTCCATGGATCATGCTCGGTCCGCTGGTAGTTCTCGCCATCGGCGCAGCTACGGCGGGTTGGCTCGGAATTCCAGAAGCTCTCGGTGGTCACAACAAGTTTGACCAATTCCTGACGCCCGTCTTTCATACCAGTTCGGAACCGGCACGTTCGGCGGAGAACTTTGCGAGTGAGCCGCAGAAATCTGAAAGTCCCGAAGAAAACAAGTTGCTGGAACTCGAACTCGCGGGCGCATCGGTGGCGATGGCATTTGTCGGCTTTGGTCTCGCTTATCTTTTTTATTTCCGGCGTCCGGAGCTGCCCGACCGAATAGCCGCGCGTTTCAATGGTGTCTATCGCATGCTGCTCAATAAGTATTGGGTTGACGAAGCCTATTACGCGACCATCATCAATCCCATCGTGAACGGCTCGCGCAATGTTCTCTGGCGAACGGTAGATGTGGGCATCATCGATGCCTTGGTGAATGGCGCCGGCGCGGCTTCTAAGGGCCTATCCAGCGTCACTCGTCGCATGCAGAGCGGTAGTATCCGTTCCTATGCGGGATGGGTTGCGCTCGGCGCAGCGTCCGTTGTTGCCTTCATGATCTGGATGGAGTTGCACCCGTGAGCAGCGTGATTCTCACCCTCATCACCTTCGTGCCGCTTGCGGGAGCGATCCTGCTGATGGTGATGCCGCGCAACGACCGCGCCATTAAGTGGACGGCGCTCCTCATTTCGCTGCTCGCGTTTATCTTCTCACTACTCTTGCCGGCACAGTGGTCCAGCGGAGCACCTGGATTTCAATTCGTCATAGACGTGCAGTGGATCTCGAGTCCCAACATTCATTACCACCTCGGAGTGGACGGCATTTCTGTGTGGCTGGTGCTGCTCACGACTTTCCTGACCCCATTCTGCGTGCTGATCTCGTGGAAGTCGGTTCATGGAGCGCTGAAAGAGTTCTTCGTACTCATGCTGATCCTGGAGACGGCCATGATCGGCGTCTTCGTCTCGCTCGATCTCTTCCTCTTCTATGTGTTTTGGGAAGCGACGCTGATTCCGATGGCGATGATGATCGGCATGTATGGGCACGAGCGGCGCGTCTATGCCGCCGTAAAGTTCTTTCTGTACACCATGATTGCATCGATGTTTATGCTGGCGGCGATCATCTGGTTTTACGTCCACACTGGCAGCTTCGATTACGTTGTGATTCAGAACGCGATCCAGCGCCACTCCATCCCCAGCTTTGATCGCGCCGCCGAATATCTTTTCTTCGGATTCTTTATCGGCTTCGCGGTCAAGGTGCCGTTGTTTCCGTTCCATACCTGGCTTCCGGACGCTCACGTGGAAGCGCCCACCGCCGGTTCAGTGCTCCTCGCAGCCGTATTGCTGAAGATGGGCGTGTATGGACTACTGCGCTTCAACGCCACCCTCTTCCCGGTCCAGGCTCACGAACACGCATCGTGGATTAACGTTCTGGCGCTGATTGGAATCGTCTATGGCGCGCTGGTGGCTTTGGTGCAGCCCAACATGAAGAAGCTGGTGGCGTACTCCTCGGTGAGCCATCTTGGCTTCTGTGTCTTGGGAATTTTTACGTTCACGCAAATTGGCACAGACGGCGCCGTGTACCAGATGCTGAATCATGGCATATCCACCGGCGCATTGTTCATGTTGCTGGGCATGCTGTACGAACGCCGTCACACTTATGAGATCAAGGAATATGGCGGGCTGGCTACGCCAATGCCCGTGTACTCGACGCTCTTCCTGATGATCACGCTGTCATCCGTGGGACTGCCGCTGCTGAATGGCTTTGTCGGAGAATTTCTTATTCTGAGCGGAGCCTTCGCCGCGTGGCACTGGTATGGAATCATCGGCACCACGGGCGTCATCTGGAGCGCTGGATATCTATTGTGGCTCTATCAGCGGACGTTCTACGGAGAAGTCAATAATCCTGTGAATGCGTCCCTTCCTGATGCCGATGCCCGCGAGCGCATTAGCCTGATTCCCATGGTGGCCATGGCCTTAGTCATGGGCGTCGCTTCGCCGCTGTGGATGCGGATGATCGATCCTTCGGTGACGCAATCTGTCAGAGAGAGCGCCGCCAGTGCCGCGTCGTTGACGCGACCCGCAGTTACGCGCGTCGCAATAAACAGAACACAAAAGCAGGTAAATGAACCCTGATCTGAGTTACGTCCGCATTCTTCCCGAACTGGTGCTGACCGTCTGGGGCATCGTGGTCATGGTCATCGACCCCCTGCTTCCCGACCGCAACAACAGAAAGTCTCTCGGCATTTTCGCGTTTGTGGGAACGCTGCTGGCGATGGCCGCCTCGCTCTACCAGGCAAACTATCCAGGTTCGGGATGGTTCGATATGGTTCGCGTCGATGAGTTCAGCATCTTCTTCCATGTGCTCATCTGCGCCATATCTGGGGTCGTGATTCTGGCCTCGTTCGAATACCTCGAAGCCCAGCAGATTCGCAGCGGCGAGTATTACGCGCTCATTCTCTTCGGCACGGTAGGCATGGTGCTGATGTCTTCCGCCGTGGAACTGGTTCTTATCTTCATCGCCCTTGAGATCTCGTCGATCTCAACCTATATCCTGGCTGGATTTCGGAGACGCTCGGTGGGTAGCGCAGAGTCATCGATCAAATATTTCCTTCTAGGATCGTTTGCCACTGCGTTCTTTCTATATGGCGTCGCTCTGATGTTCGGCGCCACGGGTTGGACGACGATCTACCACATTGCGGACGCGTTGCGCACTGGCCAAACCTTTGTCAATGGTGTGCCGATGCTGGTGAATTACGTCCTGGCGTACGTAGCCGTGGCTCTGATGTTTGTCGGACTCGGATTCAAAGTCGCCTCTGCGCCCTTCCATGTGTGGACGCCCGACGTCTATGAAGGGGCGCCCTCTCCCGTAGTCGCCCTGATGTCCACTGGACCGAAAGCCGCCGCCTTCGCCGTTCTGCTCCGCATTCTGTTTGGCGCAGCCATTTACACAGCCGGCGCCTGGTTTTGGTTGGTGTGGATTTCCGCGGCACTCTCCATGACGCTCGGCAACGTGGGCGCTTTGCTGCAGACTAACGTCAAACGGATGCTGGCGTATTCCTCGATTGCCCATGCCGGATATCTACTGGTAGCTTTCGCGGCGGTTATCGCTCCGGCAGCTCGGGAGACAGGAATTACCGCTGCCATCTTCTATGCCGCTTCCTATGCCGCAATGAATATCGGGGCCTTCGCCGTGGTTTCCCATTTTGGGCGCATCGGCGAAAGATACGTAAACCTGGAAGATTATGCTGGACTGGGCAAACGCGCGCCTATACTAGCCGCAACTCTCACGATATTCTTGTTGTCCCTCCTCGGATTGCCTGCAACCGGCGGGTTCTTCGCCAAGTTCTACGTATTCAACGCGGCGCTCAAGAGCAATCTCGTCTGGCTCACAGTCATTGGCCTCATCAATAGCGGCGTTGCTTCGTACTACTACCTGCGTCTCATCGTGGTCATGTACATGTACGAGCCCGAGGAGGGCGAAGGAAAACTGCAACTGAAAACTGCTCCCGGACTGGCAAGCGCTCTGGCGATCGCTGCTCTTGTCACGGTGTGGCTGGGAGTGACTCCAGGCCAGGTCCTCAATTACGCGAGCCGTGGCGCGGGAAGACTAATTCCGGCGGTACAGCAGAGCACGAATCTTTCGCGCTAATTCAAATTAGTAGATTCAGCAGCATGCTGCGTCTCCACGATCGTTGACCAACAAACGATGCATCGTTACCGGCCAACCTGCGCTGCTGCCTTGCGGCTCTAAGTTGTTGAAGGCTCGGAGACATCATGCGTAGATTTTGGTTGTCGGCTGCTTTTGCGCTCATCCTGTGCTCGCTCTCTCTTTCGCAAACGTCTCCGAATGATGCTGGTGGAGCTGCCACGTCCGGAACCGCGCCGTTAGTACCGGACACGGCACAGCCGCAGAATCAAATGCCGCCAGACCAGAAAGCGCCTCCCCCGACCTCAAACTCGAAAACACCGGCCGATTCCAATTCCGCGCAAGCTGCTCCGACCTCAAACGGGGAGCCTCGCTATCTCAAGGCAGGCACCGACATCCGCGCCACCCTAGACACGCCGCTCTCGACCAAAACGTCCAAAGTTGGAGATCGTTTCGCCGCGACGATAAGCGCTCCGGTACACGATTCCACCGGCAACATTGTCGTGCCCGCGGGCTCTAAGCTCAATGGACAAATCAGTGAGCCGGGGAACGAGAGGCTAGCGGGCGCCATCAAGGACATGGGCCATCTGAACCTGCGCTTCACCGATATTCAGCTTCCTGACGGAACCAACGTCCCGTTGAACGCGACTCTGATCTCCATCCACAGTAGCAGGCCGGCAAGCGGTTCCAGTATGGGAACTTCCCACCTTACCGGAAGTTCGGCGATTGCAGCCAATGGTGGATTCACCGGGGGACTCGGACGTCCACTCAAAGGACTTGCGGTGGGAAACCTCGCCGGAGGAGGTTATGTGCTGTCAACAACCAGCAAGCTAGTGGAACTTCCGGCCGAATGTGTGCTGCGTCTGCGTGTGGATCGCAACACGCCGCTGCCCTAGGTTATCGAGACAGATACAGGGAACCGGGAAAACGCCTGCGACCGACGGATATCGTCACCGAGGACTCACTGTTCCTATTCTTCCCTGGAATCTATTCCCTTCCCTCAACGTGTCCCAGCGCACATACACCATGTACATCACTACCAGGATGTTCACTACCAGCACCGCCCAGCGAAGGAGGTTGTCAGGATGCTTAATTACCTCGATGATTTCCAGAGGCAGGTAGGCAGATCCTGAGAGGATGGCGAACCACTCTGCCCACGCTCGCGCATGCCACAATCCGTAAGCCTCAATGAAGCGAATAACAGCATAGCCCGCAGCTACGCAGACCACCGTGATTAGTCTTTTGTCGCTCATCCGGCCGGCGGCATCTATAAATGCTTGAACAATCTTGTGCGCCGGATTGAGATGCAGAGCTTCGATTATGTTCTCTGCCACATCGGCAAGGTCTTTGTGCAGGAGGGTGAGCAACGCTATGCCGCCAATCAGCGCCAGCACCCCTTTGAAAATCTCGAGGGCGGCGACGGCACGCAATCCCGCGAGATGGCTGGGGTGAGCTGTTGGCGACAGATTTTCAACCGGCGGATGCGAAATGGACGATGATCGGACGTCTGTCATTCAGAAAGAGAATTCTGTAGAAGGTTTAGCACTTAAGATGCATAACCATCATGACAGAAAGACTCGTCGCAAGGCACCGTACTTCTGAGCAGTTCTTTTTGATGGATTCTTCGTGGAAGAACGCTGCTGCTCGCGTCTGATACAATCCAAACAGTTGAAGCCGCCAGGCTTTGCCAAGGTTCCGCTCACCTTTTGAGAAGCCCTGCAGGAGATTCGCTGCGGGCGTTCAAGCAGCGGGGACGTAGTTCAGTTGGTTAGAACGCTGCCCTGTCACGGCAGAGGCCGCGGGTTCGAGTCCCGTCGTCCCCGCCATTCTTTTCAAGCAGATACAA
>Ga0307479_10004078_pt1 | contig 13344 bp, 9 predicted proteins | sample atmos_gasesECM4C_FD_203743 | JGI IMG/M metagenome (GOLD analysis project Ga0307479, IMG submission 203743) | Hardwood forest soil microbial communities from Morgan-Monroe State Forest, Indiana, United States - atmos_gasesECM4C_515 | ecosystem: Environmental > Terrestrial > Soil > Temperate...
GGCCCCACCCACGGGGCACTAGTCTTCCGGCGCGCCGTCTTCGGCGGCGGAGGAGTGTAGACCGCCTTCTGGCGCACACGCGACTTTGGCACGCACACAGAATAGCGCCTCCACGCGAAGAATGCTCCCGGTAACATCACGCTATACGGCAGACACCCCGGGCTACTGGCGAGCTGTTGCTGACCGCCGGGGGTCATTATCTTGCTCTTCGCCGCCTACCTGCTGTGGGGGCCGGCCTGCGCGCCGCGTCCGCGCAGCGCTGATCACCTGCGACCCGGCCTGGCTTTGGCGCCGGAAGCGCGTTTACCGGGCTACGGACTGCTCGTGGGCGGCGGCGAGGTTATCGTCCCGCTAGCCGACCCGCTCGGTGACGCGGTCGGCGACGCGCCGTTCTGCACGGAGATGGTCACCTGGAAGCCCTTCGGCTCCAGCGTGTTCGGCGAGGGGCTCTGCGCGTAGACGGTGCCGTTCGGCGGGTTGCCGTTGGGCGCCGTACCCTGCTGCACATTCACCGTGAACCCGTCGGCCACGAGGATGTTCTGCGCGTCCTGCTGGCTCTTGCCGAAGACGTTCGGTACCGGCACCCCGCCGGCCACGGTGAGCGTAATCTGCGAGTTCGGCGGCACCATGCTGAGCGCAGGCGGATTCTCGCTGGTGACCGTGCCGGGGGTGGCCGTCGAATTGTTGTTGTCAGGCACGGTTTTCACCCGGAAGCCGAGGTTCTCCAAGGTGGTGGTGGCGTTCTGCGCGGTCTGGCCGACCACACCAGGCACCTGGACGTTGCCCGGACCACTGGACACGTACAGGAGCACCACGCTGTTCGCGGCCACGTTGCTGCCCTGAGTCGGGTTCGTCCGGATCACATCACCCTTGGGCACGGTGTTGTCGTTCTGGTTGACCACCCTGGACTGCAGGTGGGCCTGGGTGATCTGCTGCTGCGCCGTGGCCACCGGCAGGCCGTCAACCAGCGGGACCGAGTACTGCGTATTGTTCCCCAGCAGGTAGTAGGCGACGCCGCCGACCACGCCGGCTACCAGCAGGAAGCCGAGTAGCCAAGGGATCCAGCGACGGCCGCCGCCACCGCCGTGGCGCGCTCCGGCGTACCTGTCGTCGTAGTCGCCGTAGTCGACCGGCGGTATCTGGCTGGTGGCGCCGCCCGCCAGCATGGTGTCGGCGCCCATCCGCTGGGTGCGCGGCGCGTACACGTCCATCCGGGTCGGCGCGGCCACCGGCATGCCGGAAGCGGCGCGCTGCAGGTCGGCGCGCATCTCGGCCGCGCTCTGGTAGCGGTCCGCCGGGTTCTTGGCCATCGCCTTCAGCACGATCGCGTCTGCCCACAGCGGGATGTCCGGGTCGATCCGGGATGGCGGGATCGGGTTCTCCCGGACGTGCTGGTACGCGATCGCGACCGGAGAGTCGCCGGTGAACGGCGGGCGGCCAGTAAGCAGCTCATACAACAAGCAGCCGGCCGAGTACAGGTCACTGCGAGCATCCACCCGGTCACCCCGGGCCTGCTCCGGCGACAGGTACTGCGCGGTGCCGATGACCTGGGCGGTCTGCGTCATCGTGGCCTGCGCGTCGCTCATCGCGCGGGCGATACCGAAGTCCATCACCTTGATGTCGCCGTTCCTGGTCACCATCACGTTGCCGGGCTTGATGTCCCGGTGCACGATGCCGGCCTGGTGGCTGTACTCAAGTGCCCGCAGCACCCCGTCGATGATCTCCAGCGAGCGCTCCGGCAGCAGCCGGTGCCCTTCCTGGAGCAGATCCCGGACCGTGCGGCCGTCCACGTACTCCATCACGATGTACGGCACCGGCACGCCGGTGGCCATGTCCTCGCCAGTGTCGTACACCGCCACGATCGACGGATGGTTCAGCGAGGCCGCCGATTGCGCCTCGCGGCGGAATCTGGCCTGGAACGTCTGGTCCCGGGCGAGGTCGGTGCGCAACGTCTTGATCGCGACGATCCGGTCCAGCCGGATATCGCGGGCCCGATACACCTCGGCCATCCCGCCTCGGCCGACGACGCCGTCGAGCTCGTAGCGGCCGCCGAGAAGCCGCGGCTGTGTCATGTCTCGCACTCTGCCAAACCACCCTGGTGTGTTGCTGTTATCGTCCGGCCTGCGTAGCCATTGTTATCCACTTGTTGAACCTGTAGTCGCGGAAGGTGACGAACTGGGCGACGTCGACGGCGAAGAGGACGGCGACGTCGACGGAGACGGAGACGTCGATGCGGACGGCGACGGAGACGGTGACGCCTTCGACGGCGACGTCGACGGCGACTTCTTCACCTTGCCCGGTGCGGTACGCGATGGGATCACCTGGTTGATCAGCGTTCGCGACGGGCTGGCCGACCGTGCTGGAGAACTGCTCACGCCCGGCGCCGACGCCGGGGTGGTCGCCATCTGCACGGAGGTGTTCCCGGTGTCCCCGGTGCTCTTGCCGGTCAGGTTGCTCCTGATCAGGAACGTGACGCCTACGGCCAGCGCGCAGACCAGTACCGTGACGGCGGCGGCAAGCAGGCGGCGCTGGGGGTAGTCGTTACCGGGAGTCGTAGTCAAACGTCGTTCTGTCATAATCTCGGCCGTCGTGGGGGCGGCCTCCAGGTCCGCGCGGGTTTCATCGTTCCGCGGCAGCGGGCCGGTCATGGCCGCCGGGCCGGGCAGACCGAGGGCCAGCGCGTCGCGCAGCACGTTGGCGCGGTCGGCCACCACACGGGCGCTGGCCGGGCGGCCGTCCGGGGTCTTGGCCAGCATGGCCAGCACCAGATCGGCTACCGGCGGCGGCACGTCCGGCGGCAGCGGCGGCACCGGTTCGTGCTTGTGCGAGTAGGCGATGGCCAGCGGTTCGCGGGCGGTGAACGGGGGGCGGCCGGCCAGGCACTCGAAGGCCACGACGCCGAGCGAGTAGATGTCGGACGACGCGGTCACTGGCGCGCCGGTGGCCTGCTCAGGGGACACATACATGGCGGTGCCCATCACCATGCCGGTCTCGGTCAAGTGCGAGACCTGGGCGGCGCGGACCGCGGTCGCGATGCCGAAGTCGGTGATCTTCGCGGTGCCGCCGGCCGCGATCAAGATGTTGCCCGGCTTGATGTCCCGGTGCACGATACCGGCCTGGTGGGCGGCGTCCAGGGCGCGCGCCGCCTGGCCGACGATGTCCAGCGTCGCGTCCGGTGACAGCCGTCCGTTGCGGGCCAGGATGGCGGACAGCGGCTCGCCGTTCACCAGCTCCATCACCAGGTAAGCGCCGCCGAACTCGGCGGACTCGCCGTAGTCGTAGACCCGCGCGATGCCCGGGTGTGACAAGCTGGCCGAATACCTGGCCTCGGCTCGGAACCTGGCCAGCGACGACTCGTCCCCGGCCCGGACGGTGGGCAGCAGCTTCACCGCGACCTGGCGGTTCAGCAGCTGGTCGAGCGCGCGCCAGACCTCGCCCATGCCGCCGGCCGCGATGCGGTCGGTCAGCCGGTACCGTCCAGCGAGCAGATATTCGGTCACTTGATCCCCTGGCTTGACAGGTACGCCTTGATGACCTGCACGGCGATCGGTGCGGCCGCGACGGCTCCGTAGCCACCGCCTTGAATTATGACGCCGACAGCGATCCTGGGGTTGGCGTACGGCGCGAACGCGGTGAACACAGCGTCGTCGAGCCCGGTGTTGTGGCCTCCGTTCTGGGCGGTGCCGGTCTTGCCGGCGATCTGCAGACCGCCCTCGTTCGCCGCGTTGAACAGGTTCGCGGTACCACCGGGATTCTGCACCGCGGCGAGCATCATTTGTCCCACGTAACTGGCAACGGTTGGCGACACCGCCTGGTTCAGCATCGTCGGCTCGGTGTTCTGCACGGTACTCAGGTCACTAGCCAGAATGTTCTGGACCAGGTACGGCGTCATCAGCTTGCCGCCATTTGCGATCGCCGCCGAGAACATGGCCTCCTGCAGCGCGGTCGCGGTGTCGTCGAACTGGCCGATGGCGGAGAACGCCGTGTCCGCCAGGCTGGGCGGGATCGTGTAGTTGCTGGGAGACACCAGCATCGGGATCCGCAGCGCCGAGCCGTTCATGCCGAACAGCTGGGCCTGGTTGTTCAGCGCGTTCGCGCCGACGTCCATGCCGAGCTTGCCGAACGTGGTGTCGCAGGACTGCAGGAAGGCCTGGATCAGCGTGGTGTGGCCGCCGCCGTCCCCGCATACCTCGCCCTGGTCGTTGGTGAGCTGATGGTTGGTCTGCGGCAGGGACAGCGCGGTCGGCGACTCGACCAGACTCTGCGGATTGCTGCTCGGGTTCTGGTTGAACCAGGCCGAGCTGGTCACGACCTTGAAGGTGGAACCGGGCGGGAAGGTGGAGTTGATCGCGTGGTTCAGCAGCGGGTTGCCCGGCGACTGGAGAAGCTGCTTGTCCACGGCGTTCAGCTTGGTGCCGCTGTGGGTGGCGAGCAGGTTCGGGTCGTAGCTGGGGTAGCTGGCCATGGCCAGGATCTTGCCGGTGGACGGATCGATGGCGACCACGGCGCCGATCCGGCCGGTGTTCTGCAGTGTCTGGGCCAGCCCGTTATAGGCGGCGTTCTGCGCGACGGAGTTGACGGTCACCGTCACGCTCGCGCCCTTGTGCTGCTTGCCGGTGAACAGGTCGATGAAATTCCGCACGGTCAGCGAGGAGTCGTTGCCAGAGAGCACCGAGTCCTCGTAGTACTCCAGGCCGGTCTGCGCGGTGGGCGTATGGCCGTCGATCGTGTCGTACCCGGTGATCGGCGCGTACACCGGACCGTGCGGGTAGGTGCGCTGGTACTTGAAGCTGTAGCTGGCGTAGTCGCTGGGCGAGCTCAGCGTCGAAGTGGCGATCTTCACCCCGTCGGCGGTGACGATGTCGCCGCGCTGATACTGGGACTGGGCGTAGAAGGTGCGCGAGTTCCCTGGCTTGGCGGCCAGGCTGGCCGTCTCGAAGCCCTGCAGGTAGTTGACGTTGACGAGCAGCAGCAGGAACATCACCAAGATGGCGATGGACAGCCGCTTCAGCGCGCGGTTCACTTCAGCGCCCGATTCACTTCAGCGTCACCACCTGCGTCAGTCCCTCCTCCTGGATCGGCCGCGGCGGCGGCCGCCGAGCGGTGTCGCTGAGCCGGGCCAGCAGCCCGATCATGATCCAGCTCGACACCAGCGACGACCCGCCCTGGGACAGGAACGGCGTGGTGATTCCGGTCAGCGGGATGAGCCGGGTCACGCCGCCGACGATGACGAAAACCTGCAACGCCAGCATGAACGACAGGCCGCCGGCCAGGAGCTTGGAGAACGGGTCCTTCACCGAGATCGCGGTCCGCATGCCGCGCTGCACCAGCAGCCCGTAGAGCAGCAGGATCGCCATCAGCCCAGCGAGGCCGAGCTCCTCACCGAACGCGGTGAAAATGAAGTCGCTTTGCACCAGCGGGGTGAAGTACGGCATGCCGCTGCCGAGGCCCTTGCCGAGCAGGCCGCCGTTCGCCATCCCCTCCAGGCCCTGTACCAGCTGGTACCCGTTCCCCTGGATGTTCGTCGGCGTGAAGGGGCGTAGCCAGATATCGAAGCGCTGACCCACGTGATGGAACAGCTTGCTGGTGATGAACGCGCCGGCCAGGAACATCACGAAGCCGATCAGCAGCCATGACGTGCGCGAGGTCGCGATGTACAGCACGGCCACGAACAGGCCCATGAACACCGCGCTGGTGCCGATGTCGCTCTCGAAGACGAGCAGCAGCAGGCTGGCCGCCCAGGCGATCAGGATCGGGCCGAGGTCGCGGGCCCGAGGCAGGTCGATGCCGAGCACCCGGCGACCGGCCAGGGCCAGCACGTCACGCTTGACCACCAGGTAGCCGGCGAAGCTCACGGCCAGGGCCAGCTTGGCGAACTCCTCCGGCTGGACGGTGAACCCGCCAAGCCGGATCTGGATCTTGGCGCCGGTGCCGGCCACCTCGCTGATGTGCGCCGGCAGCAGCGCGGGCAGCGCGATCAGGATCAGGCCGAGAGCGCCGAGCGTGTAGGTGTAGCGCTGCAGCACCCGCGGCTCGCGGATCAGCGCGAGCACCGCGACCAGGCCGCCGATGCCGACGGCCGAGTACAGCAGCTGGTAGTCGGTGGCGGACGTGGCGACTACGGGTGAGGCGCCCTGCCCCAGCCGGTACATCATCACCAGGCCCAGCCCGTTCAGCAGCGCGCCGACCGGCAGCAGCAGCGGGTCCGCGTACGGCGCCCAGCGGCGGATGGCCAGGTGCGCTGCCGCGATGATCACGATGAACACCGCTAGATAGCCGAAGGCCTTGGTCGGAAGCTTGTTGGCCAGGCCGTAGCCGGCCTCGACGAACGCGAGCGCGACGATGGCCATGGCGAACGCGAGCATGGTGAGCTCGGTGCGGCGGCGCCCGCGCATCACCAGGACTCCCTGTTCCGCGGGGCCCGTGCCCTGGCTGGCGGGGGTCGGAGCTGTGATGCTGCTCACTGGCCCGCCGCGACGGCGTTGGCGATATTGGCCGGGAGGCTGCTAGCCGGGATGTTGTACTCGGTGAATGACGGGCAGCTCACGTTGGGTGAGGCCGGCTGCGGACCGGGGTTCTGGACACCGGTGATCGGCTTCTTAGCCTTCCTGAGCGAGGCCACCTTCGCGTTGTACGCGGTCTCCGCCGTCTGCCAGGTCACCAGGTGCTGGTACCACTGCAGGCACTCGTTGACCTGCTGCCGGATGTTGCCGACGATGGCCTGGGCGCTGGCCAGACTGGTCGCGGTCGGGTTGCTAGCCAGCAGCTGCCGGTACTGCGTGGACACCTGAGCCACGTTGATGTGCGTGTACGTGTGCGGGTGGGACAGGCTGATCCCGAGCACGGACTGGTTGACGCCCTGGTAGATGACGACCTCGCCGGACTTGTCCGCCGTGACGTAATACTCGTCCTGGGTGTAGCGGTAGGCCAGGTAGCCGCCGCCGATCAGGACGGCGACCAGCACCACCAGCGCGGTCGTCACGATCGGCATCCGCCGTCGCCGGGCGCCGCGCGCCTTACCCGCCTTTTCGGCCCGGTGGCCGCGTCGCGGGATCGTGGCGTTCGGCCCGGAGCCGTTCACGTGCTGAATGGTGTCGTCGTCGGTGAGGGCCTGCTGCGGGGCGGTGGTGGTGCGTATCGGTGGCCTGCGGCCGTCCGGAGGGGGTGCGTTGTTGCCGGTTAGCGCCGCGAACGGGTTGGTGCCGGGTGCCTGGGACAGCGGATCGGTGCCGTTCGCAGCGGCCCCGGCCAGCACCGGAGTCGCGGACGGCCGGGTCTTGGCGCTGTCCACCACGTCGGCGACGATGCAGGTGATGTTGTCCGGGCCGCCACCGCGGATGGCCAGGTCAATCAGCTGCCGAGCGGCCGCCTCGGGGTCTGTGACGCCCGCCAGGATGTCCCGCAGCGTCTCGTCGCTGACCACCCCGGACAGCCCGTCCGAGCAGAGCAGGTACCGGTCGCCAAGGTGCGCCTCGTGCACGGACAGGTCCGGCTCGGCGACCGTGCGGCCGTCCAGCGCGCGCAGCAGCAGCGAGCGCTGCGGATGAGTGGACACGTCGTCCTCGGTGATCCGGCCCTCGTCTACCAGCGACTGGACCAGCGTGTGGTCGTGCGTGATCTGATAGAGCTCGTTGTCCCGGAGCAGGTAACCGCGGGAGTCGCCGATGTGGCAGACGGCGGCGTGCCCGTCGGACCACAGCACCGCGGTGAGCGTGGTGCCCATGCCCTCGACCGCCGGGTTGGCCATGATCATCTGCTGCAGCCGCATGTTGGCCGCGGCCACCGCCGACGAAAGCTCGCCCATCATGTCGCCGGTCGCACCCAGGCCGCCGGGGGCGCCCGGGGCGCTCGGGCCGCCCGGGCCGCCTGGGCCCGCTGGGCTCTCGGGGTTCTGGCTGGCGTCGAGTTCGGCCATCGCGCCGATGGTCACGGCGCTGGCAACCTCGCCGGCCGCGTGCCCGCCCATCCCGTCGGCGACCGCGAGCAAGTGCGGGCCCGCGTACGCCGAGTCCTCGTTCCCTTCACGGAGGAGGCCGACGTCGGAGCGTACCGCGTAGCGGAGAGCGAGTGTCATCTGCGCAGTTCCAGAACGGTCTTGCCGATTCGGATCGGCACGCCGAGCGGCACCGGTGTCGGCCGCGTCACCTTCTGCCGGTCCAGGTACGTTCCGTTGGTTGAGCCGAGATCCTCGACGATCCATTGGCCGTCCTGCGGGAAAATCCGGGCGTGTCGGCTTGAAGCGTAGTCGTCGTTCAGCACCAGCGTGGCATCATTGGCCCGGCCGAGCGTGATCTGCTGCTGAGCCAGGTCCAGGCTAGTGCCTTTGAGTGCGCCGGCCGTCACCACCAGCAGCCGCGGCGCGCCGCGTCCGCCCCGCGGCGGCTTGACCGGGCGCGGCGCCGGGGGCTGCCGGGTGCGCACCCGCCGGGGCGTGCTGGCGCCGCCGAGCAGGTCGGTCCGTACGACGCCGATGGCCGCGATGACGAAAAGCCACAGCACAGCCAAAAACGCCACCCTTATGAGGGTGAGGGTCAGCTCGTTCATCCGGTGCGATGTCCTCGCCCTCTGGCCCCTAGAGGCCGCTGCCTGGGAAGCCGCTGACGGTGCGGTCGCCGGCCTGGCCGTCCGGACGGTCCTGCCGGAACACTAGCGTGGTGCGGCCAAGCGTGATGTGCGTGCCGTCAGTCAGCACGACCCGCCGAACCGGCTGGCCGTTCACGAACGTGCCGTTCGTCGAGCCGCGGTCGACGAGCACCACCTGATCATTTTCTACCCGCAGCTCGGCGTGATGCCGGGACACGCCCGGATCGACCAGCCGCAAGTCGCAGTCGGTGCCCCGGCCAAGCAGGGTCACCGGCGTCTCCAGATTGAATGTGCGCTGCTCGCCGCCCTGGTCCGGGCCGCTGACCAAGAGCCTCGGCCGGCCCGGGAAACCGCGGCCGGACGCCCTGGGCAGGTCGCTGGCGGGCTGCCGGATCTCGCCGCCCTCGATCGTCGAGCCGCGGATGACGCCGGACCGGATCCGGAACGTCCCGGTGGTCAGGTCTGGCACACCCTCGAACCGCATTCGCACCGGGCCGACGAACGAATACCCCTGCTCGGTCGCGTAGTCCCGGGCCAGGTTGGCCAGTTCCACGCCCAGGCTCTCCGCGTAGACCTCGAGTCGGTCGTGGTCGGTCTCGGCGATCTCGACCACGAAGTCATTGGGTACCAGGGTGCGCCCCTGGGCCACGATGGCCGCCCGGTCGTCCATTTCCCGCTGGACGGCGCTTGCCACCTCGACCGGCTGCAGTTCGGACCTGAAGGCGCGCGCGAAGGCGCCCTCGACCATTCCCTCGAGCCGTCGCTCGAATCGTTGCAGGACTCCCACCGTGCCACCTCCCTTCGGATTCCTCGCATCCGATCGTATCCGGGACGCGGGAGCGCTCGCGGTCGTGCTAATCTAACTCGTTGCCGCGGGCGAGTGGCGGAACGGCAGACGCGCACGGTTCAGGTCCGTGTGTCCGAAAGGATGTGAGGGTTCAAATCCCTCCTCGCCCACAATTTCAGTGCTTCAGGGGACAACGATCACCGGACAGCGGGCGTGCCGGGTCAGCCATGCGGGCACCGATCCCGCCAGCCGCCGCCAGAAATGCGCCGGCGCGCCGATGACCAGCGCGTCGGCGCTGAACTCGGCGGCCGCCGCGGCCAGCTCCCGGGCCGGACTGCCCCGCCGGGTCCGGACGTGCATCTCGATCTCGGCGCCGCCGGTAACCCCCATATTCAAGCAGGGCGTAACCTGGTCGAGCTCACCGAGCAGCCATCGCTCCATCGCTTCGGTGTCCCGCTGCATGCCAATGACCTGGCCGGTCAGCGGTTCGCAATACACCCCGGAAGAACACACATACAAGATGAGCAGCGGCCGGTTCACTCGCACGGCCACGCCGGCCGCGTAGGCCATCGCGTTCCGGCTGGATGCCGAACCGTTGTAACCCACGATGACCGGATGGTCGAGCCGGACTGGATCGCGCCCGCGCTGCTCGGGCACCGCGTCCGTGCGGCGCCGTCGCTGCGGCACGCTCGGCTCTGCCTGGTCCATGGTCCGCGTCCTAGCCCAGGAGCGCTTCCGTGGCAGCCATAGCTTCATGGTTGCCCGGACGGAGCGCCATTACTCACATTCCTTGGACGAACTATAAGCCAGCTGGGCCCAATAAGGTGAGTACCCATGGACGACTTGTTTGCCGAGCTTATGGCGGTCGTCGGCCCGGACCAGGTGCTGACCGAGCCGGATGTGACCGGTGGGTACACAACAGACTGGACCCGCCGGTTCCACGGCCAGGCGCGCTGTGTCGTCCGTCCCGGCAGCACCGCGGAAGTGGCTGCCATCGTGGCCGCGTGCGCGAAGCGCGACATCCCGGTGGTCCCCCAGGGCGGCAACACCGGCCTGGTGGGCGGCAGCATCCCCGATGAGGATGGCAAGGCTGTGCTCATCTCGCTGCGCCGGCTCCGCCGTCTGGACCCGGTGGACACCCTGTCCGCTCAGGTGACAGCAGGCGCTGGCGTCACCATCGCCGAGCTCAGGGCCCACGCGGCCCGAGCGGGCCTGGAGTACGGCGTTGACCTGGCGGCCCGTGATTCCGCCACGGTGGGCGGCACGATCGCGACCAACGCCGGCGGCATCCAGACGATCCGGTATGGCCACACCCGCGCTCAGCTGCTTGGCGTGGAAGCGGTGCTCGCCGACGGCAGCGTCATCAGCCGACTCGGCGGCATCCAGTCCGACAACACTGGCTACGAGCTGGCGCAGCTGCTGGCCGGCAGCGAGGGCACGCTCGGCATCGTGACCGCGGCCCGGCTCCGGCTGCACCGCCCCGAGCCGGTGCAGCTCACCATCTTGGCCGGCGTGCCGGACGTCCGGGCCGCTGCCACGCTCCAGGCCGAGATCCGCGCGCTGGTGCCCGCGATCCGCGCCGCGGAGTACTTCGAAGCCCCCGGCCTGGCGCTCGTGCGGGCTCACACCGGCCTGCCCGCGCCGCTTCCTGTCGGGCATCCCGCGTATCTGCTGGTAGACATCACCGGTTCAGCCAATGATTTCGCAGAACGACTCTCGGCACTCCCCGTCCTAGCCGATTCAGCGGTAGCCATGGACGCGTCAGCGCGGGCCGCGCTGTGGGCCTACCGGGAGCGGTATACCGAGTCGATCAGCGCGGCCGGCATCCCGCACAAGCTGGACGTTGCCTTCCCGCTCGACCGCATCGCCGGTTTCCGGGCCGAGCTGGATTCGGTGCTGGATTCGGCCGCGGCGGGTGCGCGGGCGATCGTGTTCGGTCATATCGCGGCCGGCAACCTGCATGTGAACGTGCTCGGCCCGGAACCTTCTGACGAGACGGTGGACGACGCGGTGCTGGCGCTGGCCGCGGCGCACGGCGGCACGATCTCGGCCGAGCACGGCATCGGCCGGGCGAAGGCGGCGGTACTGCGGCTGTCCCGGACGCCGGCCGAGATCGCGGCGATGCGGGCGGTGAAGTCCGGGCTCGATCCCGCCGGGCTGCTGAATCCCGGCGTGCTCTTTTCCCTCCGGGGGGCGACCCGCTTACCCGCCGGCGTGGCACGATGTTGCGTATGACCAGCCTCGCCGACGCCACGGCACGCACCGTTGTCGAGTGCGCCGCTGACGCGATCGTGGCATTCGGCACCGACCGCACCGTGATGCTGTGGAACCCGGCCGCGGAGCGGATGTTCGGCTGGACGGCCACCGAGGTGATCGGTTACGAGCCGCACATCATCCCCGAGGAGCTGAAAGCCGAGCACAACGCGGTGCTGGAACGTGTCCGCGGCGGCGGACAGATCTCGTTCGCCACCCGGCGGATCCGCAAGGACAACACGCTGATCGACGTCCGGATCGACACCAGCGCGCTGATCAGCGGCGGGACCAAGGACGGGGTCGGCGGGGTCAGCGGGGTCGGCGGGGTCGGCGAGGTGACCGGCTGGGTGAACATCTGCCACGAGGTCGGCGAAGACGACGTGGCCCGGCACTACATGGCCGAACGGGCCCGGGTGGTCCGCCGCCTCGGTGACGTGGTCGCGGACATGAACGCCCAGCTGGACCTGGAGTCAGTGCTGGACCGGATCGCGGCCAGCCTGCGCGAGCTGACCGGCGCGGACGCCGGCGGGTTCGTGCTGATCGAGGAGGACATGCTCCGGCTGGTCAGCACGGCCGGGTTGCCGGCCCGGCTTCGGGGCCGGACGGCGACGTTGTCCCGGAGCCTGGTTGGCGAGCTGATGGCGTCCGGCAAGACGGTGATGATGGCGACCGGGGAATCCGGCGGCTTCGACGACCTGATCTGGTCCGCGCTGCCGGGCCTGCACACGATCGCGCTGAGCCTGTCGCACGTCGGCGGCAAGCCATACGGTGCGCTGTACGCGCTGTTTAGCCGGCGCAAGCTGAGCCACGTCGAGCTGGAGCTGCTTGAACTGCTGGCCGGGCACGCCGGCGTCGCGCTGACCAACGCGATGGCGTTCGAGGAAGTGGTCCGGCAACGGGCGCATGAGCGCGCCGTGATCGACGGCAGCGCGGACGGCATCGCGGTGCTCGACGGCGGTGGCGTAGTCCGGGAATGGAACCCGGCCGCGCACCGGATCACCGGCCTGCCGTCCGAGGAAGCCATCGGCCGGGAGCCCCAGTTCCCGCTGCCCGAACCGGGTGCCACCCTCACGCACAAACTGCCGAACGGCCGTTGGCTCGACGTCCTGTGCACCGCCCTCGCGGATGGCGGGACCGCCCCCGGAAGCGGCCGCGAGCTCGTCATCGACTTCCGCGATATCACCGCCGCGAAGGAACTGGAAGAAGCCAAAGACCTGTTCCTGGCCACCACCAGCCACGAGCTGCGCACGCCGATCACCGTCGTGCAGGGCTTCGCGAGCACGCTGGCGAGCCGGTGGGATCAGCTGGCCGACGAGGACCGGCGGGCCGCGGTTCGGACGATCGCGGAGCGGGCCGGCTCGCTGGGCCGGCTGGTCGAGCAGCTGCTGCTCGGCTCCCGGGCCGGCGCCGATCAGCTGCCGGTCAGCAACGGCCCGTTCGACCTGGCCGCGGTGCTGCGTGGCGCGGCCAACTCGTTCCGGCCGCTGTCCGACAAGCACACCGTGGTCGTCGAGATCCCGGACGACCTGCCGCAGGCGCTCGGCGACACGATGGCCACCGACATCATCATCGGCCAGCTGCTGGAAAACGCCTTCAAGTACTCACCCGACGGCGGCACCGTCCACATCAAAGCCCGCCTCACCCCCGTCCTCCCCACCCCCGCCGGCGCCGACTCCATCGGCCCCGCTCCCATCTACGCCGCCCCCACCCCCGCCAACGCC
>Ga0307479_10004080_pt1 | contig 13343 bp, 14 predicted proteins | sample atmos_gasesECM4C_FD_203743 | JGI IMG/M metagenome (GOLD analysis project Ga0307479, IMG submission 203743) | Hardwood forest soil microbial communities from Morgan-Monroe State Forest, Indiana, United States - atmos_gasesECM4C_515 | ecosystem: Environmental > Terrestrial > Soil > Temperate...
CCCGGTTCAGCTCGATGAAGATCATGCGCTCGTGATCGACCTGTTTGCATAACGCCTTGTAGAGCTGATTGCGGATGCGGGGCGACTCGGCACTTGATCCTTACCGGCTGCTAATGGACGTGACCGCCTTGGCCTCCACCGAGAACTTCCGGCCCGTGTCCTTATGCGTTGCCGTCAATTCGCAATGCGAGCGATCAGAGTCCGCCTCGTCTTCCAGCTCGATGTGAAAGCCGGCCCTGGCCAGACTGCCGATGACGCGAGCTTCGTAGACGGCACCTTCGAATGTGTGCGGATTGCGCAGGCGCTTGAGCAACGGTTCAGGCAATTCGGCGTTGTGCGCGCTCAAGTACAGATCGTAGGCAAGGCCAAGATAAGCCCGCACGGCGCCGGTCATCTCGGCCGAGCAGACACCATCCTGGCCCTTGGGCTGCGCCTGCTGGAGCATGCACACCTTGTAATACCACTTCAAAAGCGGGTGACGCTCAGCTTCCGGTTTGGCCAGCTCGGCATTGCCCCATTCCGGGGTGAGCTTTACCTTGATGAAGTCGAAGAGAAAATCGGGGAAGGTGCGCCATGACTTCGACCAGCGTACTTCTTTGCCGACGCACACCACGCGATAGCCGTGGTTCTCGAACGAAATGATGGGCTTGCCCAAGCCCTGCATCAGCCGGCGCTGGTGCTCGCGCGCCACTTGCCGCGCGGCTTCCAGCTGCACCCGGGCGAGGGACCGGTCATTTGCGTGTCAACGTGCTAGCGTCCATCGTTCGCTCCGGCCTTATTGTCGTTGCCCGGCAATGCCCGGCCGGCCGATGATCGGAGCTGCCCTCCGGCCAGGTAGTCAGTATCTTGTCTTGACGAAAGCGTCGATCAATGACGCGGCATTGGCGGTCACACGCCTTTTGTCGCTGCAAACGTCGCAGAATCCCCCCGCATCGCGGATGTGTAGACCCCGCGCTGTGTGATCTCAAGCCCGAGATCGCCGGCTCCGGCTTCTCTGCCCTTTCACGTACTCGCGCAGCGCCCGATTAATGCGTGTTTGATAACCCTCGCTGGATGTCGTTTGGCTCTTGAACCAGGCGACGACATCGGCGTCGAGCCGAAGTGTCAGTTGCTGTTTGACGGGTCGATAGAAGACCCCGCGCTTGGCGCCGGACCAGTCGAGGAGTTCGGGCGCGTCCGACGTATCAATAGCGCTATCGGGCAGTGCAGCCAGCGACTTCAGTTCCGCCAGCTGCTCACGTGTCAACCGCTTAGAAGTTTCCTTCCTCATAGGCCTTCCTTTCGTGGGCCGTGGCCTTCCGGGCGCTGATGATGCGGCCGGCCAGTTCGCCTTCTTCCGATTCGGCCTCAGGCCAAGTATGAATCACAAGCAGCAAAACCGACCCAACAAGTCCGATGGTGTGCCAGCGATCACCGTCCGGATGCAGGTCGGGCTTCGACGCATGGAACGGGTCGTCAAACGCGAGCACGGCAGTTTCGAACGACAAGCCGTGCTTGACGCGGTTTGCCGCCGCCTTGTTGGGGTCCCACGTCCAGCGCACCGCCGCCTTGCTCTGTAGTTACAGATATGGCGTTACAACGAGGTGACGTCAAGAGCCTGTCGCGCGCGGGTGCGAAACAATATTGCCCATCCTCGTCGACCGCGGCGCGCCAAATTGGCATGCCTGGGGTATGACGACCGTTGTGATGCCCCAGCGAGTGCATCAAACACATCGGTGGGTTGGGTTACTAGCTCGCCGCCTCGAGCCGCACTTCGGTCAAGAGCCGCATCGCGGCGTCGGCGTCCATCGGCTCGCCGAAGGCAAAGCCTTGGGCGTATTCGCAGCCGAGCTGATAGAGCTCGACCGCGTCGGAATCGGTTTCCGCGCCTTCGGCGACGACGTCCATGCCGAGGTCGTGCGCCAGCGCGATGATCGATTTCAGGATCACCGGCCGGGTGCCTCGGCTGGTGGTGCGGACGAAGGACTGGTCGATCTTGATGGTGTCGAACGGAAAGCGCTGCAGGTAGGCCAGCGAAGAGTGGCCGGTGCCGAAATCGTCGAGCGACAGGCCGGTGCCGAGCTCGCGGATCCGGGTCAGCATCTGCGCCGCGTGCTCGGGGTTCTCCATCACAAGCGATTCCGTCAATTCGAGCTTCAGCGTGCCGCGCGCCACCGACGAGCGCGACAGCACGGTGCGGATGTCGTGGATCAGGTCGTGCCGCAGCAATTGCCGCGAGGAAACGTTGACGCTGGCAAAGATCGGTTCGCGCGAACGCATCGCGCGCTGCCAGATCGAAAGCTGCCGTGCGGTCTGGTCCAGCACGAAGGTGCCGAGATCGACGATCAGGCCGATCTCTTCGGCGATGGAGATGAATTCCGACGGCGCCATCCGCCCGAGTTTCGGATGGTCCCAGCGCGCCAGGGCCTCGAAGCCTGCGATCGAACGGTCTTCCAGCCGCACGATCGGCTGGTACAGGATGGCGATTTCCTGCCGCTCGATGGCGCGGCGCAATTCGCTTTCCAGCGTCAGGCGGTCGGTCTTTCGCGCCCGCATCGCCGGCTTGTACACGTCGATGCGGTCGCCGCCGATCCGCTTGGAATGATACATCGCAAGCTCGGCGTCCTTGATGATCTCGTCCGAAAGCTGGGTTTGAGGATCGGACAGCGCGAGCCCGATCGAGGCGGTCAGGAAAATCTCGCGGTCGTTGAAGGCGATGGGCGCGCGGACGGTCTTGCGGATGGTTTCGGCAAAGGCGGTGATCCGCACCGGATCCTGCTCCGACAGCAGGATCAGGCCGAACTGGTCGCCGGCGAGCCGCGCAAGCGTGTCCTGGGGTTTTAGGATACGGGTCAGCCGCCGCGCCAGCGTCAACAGGATGGAATCGCCGACCGCAATCCCGACGGAATCGTTGACCTGCTTGAAGCGGTCGAGGTCGATCACCATCAACGTCGGCCGCAGGCCCGGCATGGTCTTGGCGAAATTGGCGACGGCGCCGAGGCGGTCGATGAACAGTTTGCGGTTCGGCAGGCCGGTGAGATTGTCATGCACCGAATCGTGGAGCATGCGCTCCTCGGCATTCTTGGCTTCGGTGACGTCGGTCAGCGTGCCCACAACGCGGGAAACTTCGCCGTCGGAGCCGACCACCGGGCGCGCCTTCAGCGCGAACCACATGAAATGCCCGTCCGGCGTGCGCAGGCGGAAATCCTGCACCAGCCGCCCGCGGCGCTGGTCGAGCACGCTGTCGAGCGCGGCGCGGAAACGGTCCTGATCGAGCGGGTGCAGCACCTCGAGCCATTTCGCCGCCGGGCCTTCCAGCGTGCCGCGTTTGAGGCCGAGCAGGCTCTCGGTCTCGGGGCTGGTGAAGACCTTGTCGGCGGAAACGTCCCAGTCCCAGATCAGGTCGCCCGAGCCGGTCAGCGCCAAGGCGCGGCGCTCGACGTCGGAGACGATGCCGGTGGTGGCGCCGCCGCCGGCAAATGCGTGCTGCATCACCGTGAAGCCGATCAGCATCACGATCAGCACCAGGCCGCCAAGCAGTGCCGGGCCGACAATGTCGTTGGTGACACTGCCGGCCACCGTCATGCCCGCGGCGATTACCCAGACCACCAGCAGGAACCAGGTCGGGATCAACAGCACCGCGCGATCGAAGCCGTGGGTCGAGAGATAGACGATCAGCGAGAAGCCGGCGAAGGCGATCAGCACCAGCGACATCCGCGCGATGCCGGAGGCGACCGCGGGATCGAACAGCGCCAGCGCCACCAGCGAGCCCAGAAACACCAGCCAGCCCATGGTGATGTGGGAATAGCGCACATGCCAGCGGCTCAGGTTGAGATAGGCGAACAGGAACACCAGCAGCGTCGCGGCCAGAATCGCTTCGCCGGCGGCGCGCCAGACGCGCTCGGCGTTGTTCGACATGTCGAGCACCTTGCCCCAGAAGCCGAAGTCGACGCCGACATAGACCAGCACGGCCCAGGCCAGCGCGGCCGCGGCAGGGAACATGATGCTGCCCTTGACCACGAACAGGATGGTCAGCACCAGCGCCAGCAGGCCGGAGATGCCGATCACGATGCCCTGATACAGCGTGAACGAATTGACCTTGTCCTTGTAGGCGTCCGGTTCCCAGAGATAGAGCTGCGGCAGCTTGTCGGTGCGCATCTCCATGACGAAGGTGACGACGGAGCCGGGGTCGAGCGTAACGCGGAACACGTCCGCGGTCGGGCTCTCCTGGCGGTCGGGACGATCGCCGGTTGACGGCGTGATGGTTGCGATCCGCGACAGGCCGAGATCGGGCCACAGCAGTCCGGATCCGACGACGCGATAGTGCGGCGCGACGATCAGGCGATCGATCTGGTCGTCGGTGTTGTTGGCGAGTGCGAACACCACCCAGTACTGGCCGCCCTCGCGGGCGCGCACCTCGATGCGGCGAACGATGCCGTCGGTCCCCGGCGCGGTGGAGACCTGGATGCGGTCAGAGTCGCTGTGCTGATGATCGAGCACCGCGGTTAGGTCGATTGCGGGCGCGTCACCGCGAACGCTGACCGCGTCAAGAGCGCGAGCCGGCGAAGCGGCGACAAAAATCACGAGGCCCAACGCGGATAGCGCAAGGCACCTGATCAGACGCAATGTCAGTTCTCCGCGTTCGACCGCAAAGGCGTTCGAAGGTGAGCGATAATTGCCACGAATGTTAGGAAAATCAAAGAGTTTCCGGCGCTGCTTTGTTTGCGGGTGCTACACCGCCAACACAATTTTGCCAATATGTTCGGAGGTCTCCATCCGCCGGTGCGCATCCGCGGCCTTTTCCAGTGCGAATGTGCTGTCCATCAGGGGCTTTATGCGCCCTTCGCGCAGCAACGGCATGACTTTGGCCTCGATGGCGGCGACCATTTTGGCTTTATCCGCATTGCTACGGGGACGCAGCGTCGAGCCGGTGTGGGTAAGCCGTTTCACCATCAGCTTGGCGAAATTGACGGTCGCCTTGGGTCCGCCGAGGAACGCGATCTGGACCACCCGGCCGTCGATCGCGGCGGCGTCGTAATTGCGCTCGATGTAGTCGCCGCCGACCATGTCGAGAATGACGTTGGCGCCGGCGTCCGCGGTCGCGGCCCTGACCTCGGCGACAAAATCCTCGGTCTTGTAGTTAATGGCGCGGTCGGCGCCGAGTTTGGTGCAGGCGTCGGCCTTTTCCTTCGATCCCACGGTGACGATCACCTTGCTGCCGAAGGCTTTCGCCAGTTGGATCGCCATGGTGCCGATGCCCGAGGAGCCGCCATGGATCAGCAGCGTCTCGCCTTCCTTCAAGCCGCCTCGCTCGAACACATTATGCCAGACCGTCATCAGCGTTTCCGGAATCGCGCCGGCCTCCAGCATCGACAGTGCCGGCGGCACCGCCATCGCCTGGGCGTCCTGCGCGATACAATATTGCGCGTAGCCGCCGCCGGCGACCAGCGACATCACCTTGTCGCCGAGCCTGTGCCGCGTCGCGCCCTGGCCGAGCGCCACGACCTCGCCGGAAATCTCAAGGCCCGGCAAGTCGCTGGCGCCGGGCGGCGGCGGATAGCTGCCGGAACGCTGCGCCACATCGGGCCGGTTGACGCCGGCGGCTTGAACCTTGATCAGGATCTCGCTGGGGCCCGGGACCGGCACCGGGCGGGTCTCGGGCAACAGCACCTCGGGGCCGCCCGGCTTGCTGATGCCGACAACGGTCATTTGCGCGGGCAGCTTTTCCATGATTTGTCCTTGCAAAATGCGGGGAAGCCCAAAGTGAGCTAAGGCTTAAACCTGATTAACCAGCCACGCTGCGGCTTGCAATACGATCACCCTGGTTCGAGTTCAGCACGGGGAACGGCACATGGCTATCGAAGACGACGACCGACCGAGGAAGAAAGTCTCCCATGAGATCGGACAGGACCTGTCGCTATTGTCGGTTGAGGAACTGACCGAACGCATTGCGCTGCTCACTGGCGAGATCGAACGGCTGCAGGTGGCCCTCACCAAGAAGCGCGCCTCGAAGGATGCGGCGAACAGCATTTTCAAGTCGTGAGGGGTTCGCGTGGTGCCGCGGTGCAGCGCATCTCGCAAGCGCGTTCATGCGCGTCTTCGACGGGCTGGCGGTGCACTGCGGAGCCGGGACCCACACCTCCGGTCAGGCGGCCATTGGCCCGGATCGGCTCGCGGGGCTTGCGCAGCATCCGGGGCGAGACCCGCTCCGCTCGGCCAATGGCCGACATGGCTAACGAACCTTAAAAAAAACCGCTTCTTTACGATCGATTAAGCTTTCGGGTTTATGACTTGCAGCGTCCTCTTTTGGACACCGAGTGGCTCCTGTCCACTCTGTTTGACGCCTCCCTGTTATCAACTTCAAAAGCCGCCGGAAACGGCGGCTCTTTTTTTGGCGTCGCGCAAATGCCGCAAAACTGTTCCGAAACCGCACTTCCCGGGCCGCCGGCGGTCGCTCCACCCCATCCATCGGAAACCATAAAAAGTCTTGCTGCTGGACTCTCGCCCACAGCCGCGCAATGATTTGTTCATCATAAGCCGGCGCAAGCTGGGGCGCGTTAAGTATAGCGTGAGGGGCGTTAACTATGACCGACCGTTCGCACCAAGTCGACAACGCTCTGGTCCAGTTCAGTGAGCGGCTCACCAATTCGGCGGCGTTCGGCAATCTGTTCCGGGAGGGCATGGACCTGGTCGAGGAGACCGCCGCCTATCTTGACGGCGCCGGCCGCGCGGAAGCCAAGGCGCTCGACCGCTCCGTCAGCCTGACCTATGCGACCGAAAGCATGCGGCTGACCACCCGCCTGATGCAGCTTGCCTCGTGGCTGCTGCTGCACCGCGCGGTGAAGGAGGGCGAAATGACGCTGACCCAGGCCAATCGCGAGAAGACCAAGGTCAAGCTCTCCGCCGCCGATCCCGGCCCGCCCGAGATGGTCGAAAAGCTGCCGCAGCAATTGCAGGAGCTGATCGCCCGCTCGATGACCCTGCAGTCGCGCGTGCGCCGCCTCGACTCCACGATCCACACCCCCGCAGCCGAGCGCCCCGCGATCGGCAATCCGCTGGTGCCGCAGCTCAACCGGCTGAAGGCCGCGTTCGAGCAGTAAGTTTCTCTTTTTAGGCTGTCATTCCAGGGCGGTCCGAAGGACCGAACCCGGAATCTCGAGATTCCGGGTCTGGTGCTGTCGCACCATCCCGGAATGACGGAGGCTAACAGAAACAAAAACGCCCCTGACCAAGCAGGGGCGTTGCAGCATCAATCCCGCGTGAGCGAGCCGGCTCACTCCTTCTTGAGGAAGCCGGAAAACTTCTTCTGGAAGCGCGACACGCGGCCGCCGCGATCGAGGAGCTGCTGCGAGCCGCCGACCCAGGCCGGATGCGATTTCGGGTCGATATCGAGGTTCAGCTTGTCGCCTTCCTTGCCCCACGTCGAGCGCGTCTGATACTCGGTGCCATCGGTCATCACGACCGTAATCATATGATAATTCGGGTGAATTTCGGCTTTCATGGCATATCCTCAAGGCGGCTCGCGCCGGTCAAATCGGGCTGAAAAGGGTCGGATTTGGTCGGCTCTATAACGTAGGCCGCCCCTCAAAACAAGCCGGTCCGGACAAGTGGGGTTTAAGCGGCGCACGAGCCCTTAGGTAACTTGCCGGATTTGCCAGCCCCGGCGGCTCGGCCTATCTGGGGGCCATCGAACGAGAATGGGTCAGATCGCATGAGCGCAGTGGAACGGCTTGAAGACGGGCACGACCAGACGGCCCCGCGGCCGCAATCGGCCGCCGCGGGGGCGTTGAGTATCGATGCCGAAACCCCTCGCAAAAGCCGCTCGAAACTGCGTCCGCTGGTCGCGCTCGCGCCCTATGTCGCGCGCTACCGCGGCCGCGCCGTGCTCGCGCTGATCGCGCTGACCGTTGCCGCCATCACCACGCTTCTGGTGCCGGTCGCGGTGCGGCGGATGATCGATTTCGGCTTCACGCCGCGCGGGATCGAGCTGATCAACAGCTATTTCAGCGTCATGATCGCCGTGGTTGCGGTGTTGGCGCTGGCGAGCGCATCGCGCTACTACCTTGTGATGACGATCGGCGAGCGCATCGTCGCCGATCTGCGGCGCGACGTGTTCGCGCATCTGATGTCGCTGTCGCCTGCCTTCTTCGATTCCGCGCGTTCCGGCGAATTGATCTCGCGGCTGACCGCCGACACCACCCAGATCAAATCCGCGGTCGGCGCCTCCGTGTCGATCGCGCTGCGCAACCTGCTGATGTTCTTCGGCGCCGCCGCCATGATGGTGGTCACGAGCCCCAGGCTCTCTGGCTTCGTGCTGCTGGCGATACCCTTGATCGTGCTGCCGCTGGTGGCGTTCGGGCGCTGGGTGCGGCGGCTGTCGCGCAACGCGCAGGATACGCTCGCCGATGCCACGGCTTACGCCTCCGAGCTGGTCCAGGCGATCCGCACCGTGCAGGCCTATACCGGCGAGCGGCTCGCCAATGCGCGGTTCGGCAGCGAGGTCGAGCAGGCCTATGAGGCCGCGCGCACCTCGACCAAGGCGCGCGGGGTGCTCACCGCGATCATCGTCTTCATCGTGTTTACCAGCGTGATCGCGATCCTGTGGGTCGGATCGCACGACGTGCTGACCGGAACGATCACGCCGGGCCGGCTCGGCCAGTTCGTGCTGTACGCGGCGTTCGCCGCCGCAGGGCTCGGCCAGCTCAGCGAAGTCTGGGGCGAGGTTTCGGCCGCCTCAGGCGCCGCGGAACGGCTGTTCGAAATCCTGCGCGTCGAGCCGGAGATCACGGCGCCCCGTTCGCCGCGTGCGCTGCTTGCGCCTGTCCGCGGCGACATCGCCGTCGACAATGTCAGCTTCGCCTATCCGACGCGGCCGGAGGTGAGTGCGGTCGACGGCGTGTCGTTTTCGGTGCGCGCCGGCGAGAAGGTCGCGATCGTCGGTCCCTCCGGCGCCGGCAAGAGCACGCTGTTTCATTTGTTGCTGCGCTTCTACGATCCGGTGTCGGGCTCGATTTCATTCGACGGCGTGCCGGTCACGGCGGCCGATCCGCGCGAGGTACGCCAGCATATCGCGCTGGTGCCGCAGGATTCGGTGGTGTTCGCCGCGAGCGCGCGCGACAACATCCGCTTCGGCCGGCCGGAAGCCAGCGATGCCGAGGTCGAGCGCGCGGCGGAGCTTGCCCATGCTACCGAGTTTATCCGCCGTCTGCCGGAAGGCTTCGATACCCCGCTCGGCGAGCGCGGCGTGATGCTGTCGGGCGGACAGCGCCAGCGCATCGCGATCGCGCGCGCGATCCTGCGCGACGCGCCGCTGTTGCTGCTGGACGAGGCGACCTCGTCGCTGGACGCGGAAAGCGAAACCCTGGTGCAGACCGCGCTGGAAGAATTGATGCGCCACCGCACCACGCTGGTGATCGCGCATCGGCTCGCCACCGTATTGTCCTGCGATCGCATCCTGGTGATGGAGCAGGGCAAGATCGTCGAGCAGGGCACCCACGCTTCGCTGGTCGCGGCAGGCGGCCTCTATGCGCGGCTGGCGCGGTTGCAGTTCGAGGGGGTGTAGCCCACCAAACGCCGTCGTCACCCGCGAATGCGGGTGATCCAGTATTCCAGAGGCGTTAGCGATCAAGCCGAGAAGCCTCGGCGTACTGGATGCCCCTTCGCGGGGCATGACGAGTGGAGAGAGACGCTACCCCCGCCACTCCATCTTGAACACCGGCCGGCCCGAGGTCGGATTCACGTCCTCGCCGGCGTGCACGAAGCCGCAGCGTTGGTAGAAGCGGATGGCGCGGGCATTGTCCTTGTTCACAAGCAGCGTGATACGCTCGGGCGAGCGGCGCTTGGCTTCGTCGACCAGCATGGTCGCGAGCTCCGAGCCCCACTGCGCTGGCGCCACCACGAGCTGATCGAGATAGCCTGTCGCGTCGATGGTCACGAACCCCATCAGCTCACCGGCCTGCTCGGCGACGACGATCGCCGCATGGGCGACCAGCTCGTTGCGCCAGCGCTCGCGCCACCAGCTAACCCGCGCGGCGAAGTCGATGTGCGGATAGGCCTCCTGCCAGGTCGATTGCCATAGCGCGATCGCGGCGTCTTCGTCTTCAGGGCGATAGGGACGCAGCTCGAACGCCACTTATCGTTCCGTCAGCTTCAGCTCGATGCGGCGGTTGCGGCGGTAGGCGTCCTCGGTGGTGGCGGTATCGAGCGGCTGGAATTCGGCGAAGCCGGCCGCGACCAGCCGCTGCGGCGGCACGCCGAGCGAGACCAGATACTGCACCACGGAAATCGCGCGCGCCGACGACAATTCCCAGTTCGACTTGAAGATAGGGCTGTTGATCGGCCGAACGTCGGTGTGGCCGTCGACCCGCAGCACCCAGGCGATCTCGCCCGGGATCTGCTTGTCGAGATCGATCAGCGCGCTGCCGACATTGTCGAGCTCGGAGCGGCCTTCGGGCAGCAGCGTCGCCTGTCCGGTGTCGAAGAACACCTCCGACTGGAACACGAAGCGGTCGCCGACGATGCGGATGTCGGGCCGGTTGCCGAGGATGGCGCGCAGGCGGCCGAAGAATTCCGAACGGTAGCGCGACAATTCCTGCACCCGCTGGGCCAGCGCCACGTTGAGCCGCTGGCCGAGGTCGGCAATCCTGGTCTGCGATTCCTTGTCGCGTTTCTCCGAGGCATTGAGCGCGTCCTCGAGCGCCGCGAGCTGGCGGCGCAGCGCGCTGATCTGCTGGTTCAACACCTCGATCTGCGCCAGCGCCCGCGCCGATACCTGCCTTTCCGAATCCAGCGCCTTGTTGAGCTCGCTGGCGCGCCCGGCGGCGTCGTTGCCGGCGCCGGCGAGGCCTTCGTAGAGGCCCTTGACGCGGTCGCGCTCGGCTTCGGCGGAAGCAAGGCCCGCCCGCAATTGCGCGACCTGGTCGTCGAGATTGGTCTTGCCGAGCTTTTCCAGCGACAACAAATCGCTCAGTTGCGCGATCTTGGCGTTGAGCTCTTCCAGCGCCTTGTCCTTGCCGGTGACCTCCTGCGACAGGAAGAACTGCACCACCAAAAACACCGACAGCAGGAACACGATCGAGAGCACCAGCGTCGACAGCGCGTCGACAAAACCCGGCCAGTAGTTGAATCCGGTTTCGCTGCGGCGGGCACGGGCGAGGGCCATTTGGGTTTCTCTATCTGTTGATCGGACGCATGCTTTACGGGTTATCCCTCTTTATGGGTCATCCCTCGTTACGGGTCATCCCTCTTTACGGGTTATCCTTGGGCGAGTGGCAAACCGCCTCGATATTGTGGCCGTCGGGATCGAGGACGAAGGCCCCGTAGTAATCGGGATGGTAATTTGGGCGTATTCCCGGCGGTCCATTGTCCCTGCCGCCGGCCGCGATGGCTTCATCATGAAATCGGTCCACGGTTGCTCGGTCCGGCGCCGCAAACGCGATGTGAGCACCGGTCTGGTGGGTGTCCCGCAATCCTATCCAGAAGAAGGCCTTGGGACTGATGCCATAACCCGCGAACCCTTCACCTTCCGCGTATAACCGCGTGATCCCCAGTGGACGTAAGGCCCGGTCATAGAATTTCTTCGATTGCTCGATGTTGCTGACGCCGATGGTCACGTGATCCAGCATGTTCTTGGACCTAACTCTTCTCCGGCTGGCGCGCGAGCCGCTCGAGCAATTTCTTGATCTCGCGGTTCTGCTCGCCCTGGCCGTCGGCCCATTCCCGGATCATCTGCTGCTCGGTGCGCATATGCGAGACCAATCCCTGAATGGCTTCGGCGAGGTTCGACATCGCCGCGGTGGTGCTGCGGTTGCTGCCGCCTTCTTCCATCGCCGTACGCAGCCGCTCGATCGCCCCCGAAAGGTCGCCGCCGCCCGCCGCGGCATCGCCGCTATATTCGCGCACGGTCGAGGCCAGCCAGTCCTCGAGATCGGTATAGAAGCGGTTCTGCGCCTGGCTCGATTGCAGGTCGAGAAAGCCGAGGATCAAGGAGCCCGCGAGGCCGAACAGCGAGGACGAGAACGAAATCCCCATGCCGCCGAGCGGCGCGGCCAGCCCCTCCTTCAGCGTATCGAACAAGGCGCCGGCGTCGCCGCCGACCTTCAAGCCGTCGATCACCTTGCCGACCGAGCCCACGGTCTCGATCAGGCCCCAGAAGGTGCCGAGCAGGCCCAGGAACACCAACAGGCCGGTCATGTAGCGGGAGATGTCGCGCGCCTCGTCGAGGCGGGTGGCGATCGAATCCAGGAGGTGCCGCATGGTCTGCTGCGATATCCGCATCCGCCCGGTGCGCTCGCCGCCGAGGATCGCCGCCATCGGCGCCAGCAGGGTCGGGTGGCGGTCGAGCGCGAGCCCCGGATCGGCGATGCGGAAACTGTTGACCCAGGCGACCTCCGGATAGAGCCGGATCACCTGGCGGAACGAGAGGATGATGCCGATCAAGGCAACCAGGCCGATCAGCGCATTGAGGCCGGGATTGGCGAAGAAGGCCGTGATGATCTGCTTGTAAAGCACGACCATGACCAGCGCGCACAGCACCAAAAATACCAGCATCCGCACCAGGAAGATCCGGGGCGAGGACAATTTGGTGAATTCGCTCTCGATGGCGGAGCGGGGAGAAATGGCGGTGCTCATTCGATCATCCGTATCAGGGAACCGGTTTTAAGCGTCACTATGGCACAGCGGTGGCGGGAAAAAAGCGACATCGCCCTGATTCCGGCGAAGAGGAACCTCGGCGTGAAACCGGGCTTTGGTTTGTTCGTATTTGTCCACAGGCCCGATTTTAGAGCATGATTCGGATTTCGTATGACCGTTTTGTATCTGGAGGCGCTGATCGGCATCGCGCTGTCGCTTTCGATCCTGATGGCGCTGGCCTGGGTGGTGCAACAGCGGACCGGCAATTCCGGGTGGGTCGATACCATCTGGACCTTTGCGGTCGGGCTGGTCGGGGCGGCAGGCGCGCTTCTCCCGGTCGCGGGCGCCTCGCCCAATGCCCGGCAATGGCTGGTTGCGGCCCTGGTTGGCATCTGGTCGCTGCGGCTTGGCGTCCATATCGCGATCCGCACCGCCGGGATTTCCGATGATCCCCGCTACGCCGCGTTCTCCAGCGAATGGGGCGCGGATTCGCCGCGGCGGATGTTCATCTTTCTGCAAAACCAGGCGCTTGGGTCGATCCCGCTGGTGTTTGCCATTTTTGTGGCGGCGCATGTTCCGCGAGACACGTTACGGTTGCAGGATGGCCTCGGTGCGCTGATCCTTGTGGTCGGTATCGCCGGCGAAGCGCTGGCGGACGCCCAACTGACGGCCTTCCGCAAGCGTCCCGCCAACGGGGGGCGGGTCTGCGATGCCGGGCTTTGGCGCTGGTCGCG
>Ga0307479_10004081_pt1 | contig 13339 bp, 9 predicted proteins | sample atmos_gasesECM4C_FD_203743 | JGI IMG/M metagenome (GOLD analysis project Ga0307479, IMG submission 203743) | Hardwood forest soil microbial communities from Morgan-Monroe State Forest, Indiana, United States - atmos_gasesECM4C_515 | ecosystem: Environmental > Terrestrial > Soil > Temperate...
GAATAAAAGGGGCGACGCCTCTATCACTGGACCAGATCTCACCTGGAACGCGAAGACGACGCGAAAGCCAGAGACAAAGACAAAGACAAGAAGAAAAAGCGCCCGCGCCCCGACGAGGACCGCCCCGACATTCAACTGACGACATTCGAGAGCTGGGAGCAGATCGGCCGCTGGTACGCCAGCCTTGAGAAGGACCGGCGCGCGCCGTCACCCGAGGTAAGAGCCAAGGCACAAGAGCTGACCAAGAGCCTCGATAGCGACATCGACAAAGTTGAAGCTCTCTACGATTTCGTCGCCAGGAATTTCCGTTACGTCAGCCTCTCGCTCGGTGTCGGCCGCTACCAGCCGCATGCCTCCGCCGACGTGCTCCACAACCAGTACGGCGATTGCAAGGACAAGCACACGCTCCTGGCCTCCATGCTCGAGGCCGAGGGTTTTCACGCGTCGTCGGTGCTCATCAACTCGAGCCGCAAGCTGGACCCCGACGTCCCTTCGCCCTCGCAGTTCGATCACGTCATCACGATGTTGCCCTTGAAGATGACCAAGGGCAGCGAAACGCAAGAAGTCTGGATGGATACCACTGCGGAGGTAGCGCCTTTCCGCCTCCTAGCGTTCACCCTGCGCAAGAAGCAGGCTCTGGTGATTCCCCCCGTCGATCCACCTTCTACCGTCGCCCCCCATCTCGAGGAGACTCCGGCCGACACGCCCATGCCCGACACGGAAGTCTCCGACATCGAGGGTAAGATCAACGACATCGGCAAGCTCGAAGCCCACGTCCACTACCAGTTTCGCGGCGACGAGGAATTGCTGCTGCGTTCCGTCTTCCGCCGCGTTCCGCAAGCCAACTGGCAGCGCGTGGTAGAGAACGTAAACTCCGGCCTGGGCGGCGACGTTACCAATCTCAAAGTCAGCGACCCGGCCGCCACCCGCGAGCCTTTCACCCTCTCCTATGACGTCTCCAAGGTGAACTTTCTCGATTGGTCAAAAAAGAAGACAGACATCGTTTTGCCGCTGGTGCAGTTCAGCCTGCCCGACGTCGATGACGACGATACCGACGGCGATGCCGAGCCTCTCAAGCTGGGACCAAAGGCGGAGTATTCCTACAACATCCGGCTCGAATTGCCGTCCAAGTACACCGCCCATGCCCCGCTGGCGTTCACCCTGAAGCGCGATTACGCGGCCTACGAAGCCGCCTACAAGGTCGAGAACGGCGTCTTCACGGCCTCCCGCAAACTCATGCTCCGTCAGGACGAACTTCCCCCGGCTCGCGCCTCCGACTATCAATCGTTCCGCCGCGCCGTCGGCTCCGATCTCGCGCAGCAGCTGTCGGTCGAAAGCAGTGTCGCGGGCGCTCCCGTTCCTCCCGCCGACATGAAAGCTGACGATCTGGTCGAAAGCGGTCGCGCCGCCATTCAGAACGGCAACCTGCCCGTCGGAATCGCTTTGCTCAAACGCGCCACCGAAGTCGATCCCAAAAACAAATTCGCCTGGAACAACCTGGGCTTGGCCTATTTCGGCATGCGCGACGACGAGCACGCCATCGCCGCCTTCCAGAAGCAGATCGAAGTCAACCCCTATGACGACTTCGCGTACAACAACCTGGGCCGTGTTTACTGGAACGAGCGCAAATACGACGAAGCCGTCAAAGCCTTCAACAAGCAACTGGAGAACAATCCGCTCGACAAGTTCGCCCACAGCAACCTGGGTTCGATGTATGCCGAGTGGCACAAATACGACGAAGCCGTCACCGAACTTGAGAAAGCCGCATCGCTCAGCCCCGACAGCGCCGAGTTGCAGGTCAGTCTGGGTGATGCCTACCTGAATCTTGGACAGGACGATAAGGCGCTGTCCGCCTTCGATCACGCCATCGAGCTTTCGGCGACTCCGCTGGTCTGGAACAACATCGCCTATCAACTCTCGCTGAAGAAGTCTCATCTCGATAAGGCACAGCAGTATGCCGAGTCCGCCGTCTCGGCCACAGCGGCCGCACTGCGCAACGTCTCGCTCGACCGCCTAACCCAGCAAGAGTTGCCCCTGGTCTCGTCGCTAATTGCCTACTGGGACACGCTGGGCTGGGTGCACTTTGCTGAGGGTGATTTGGCGACAGCGGAAAAGTACGTCGCCGCCGCCTGGGACTTGGGACACCATGGCGAAGTCGGCGACCACCTCGGACAGATCTACGAAAAACGTGGCGACAAAGACCGCGCCCTGCGCACCTACGCGCTGTCGCTGAACGGCCTCCGCCCCACTCCCGAAACCCGCGATCGGCTGGCTTCGCTGGCCGGAGGCGCAACCAAAGCCGATGCCGCCGCCGCCCGCTACAAAGAGGAACTCCAACATCTCAGCAGCGTCGACCTGGGCAAATCCACGCAGACCGGCAACGCCGATTTCTTCATCCTGCTCAGCGGCGGCGCCGGCTCGCAGTCCAGAGTCGACGCCGTAAAGTTTGTCAGCGGCGACGAAAAGCTGAAGTCCTACACCGAGGCCCTGCGCACCGCCGACTACCACCTCACCTTCCCCGACGACACCCCGGTAAAAATCCTTCGCCGCGGCACGCTTTCGTGCTCAGTGACAAACGGCAAATGCGAGTTCTCTCTGATGCTGCCCGATGACGTCAGAACCGTCGATTAGAAAAGAATAAAAGAACTCTGGGGACAGCCGCCCCCGGCTGTCCGCCGGACGGAGTCCGGCTGCTTGCGTCCTGTGAGCCCTTGACAGAAATCAGTTTGGCGTTAATACTCAACCGTATGGTTGAATATCATCAAGCTGAGGGACTCGACCGGATCTTCTCCGCCCTGGCAGATCCCACTCGTCGCGCCATCCTGCAAGCGCTTTCCCAGAGTCCTTCCACCATTACCGAAATTGCCAAACCTTTCCCCGTATCCCTCAATGCAATTTCCAAGCATGTGATGGTGCTGGAGCGCGCCGGCCTCGTCCACCGTGAGATCAAAGGCCGCGAGCACCATTGTCGGATTGATCCAGATCCCTTGGCCGAAGCCAACCTTTGGCTGGAGCATTACCGCCAATTCTGGGAACAACGTCTGGATGCATTGCAGGTTTACGTCGCGCGAAAATTCAAGGCTTCAAAAAAGGGAATGGTGCATGGAGAGCTCCACTGACGGCCGCTACCGCGTAGTCACGCGGCGCCGCATGCCCGCGCCGCGCGAGATCGTCTTTCTGGCCTGGATCGATCCCAAGGGCATTCACGAATGGATGTGTCCCGGAGACGCGGTCTCCGCGGAAGCGACTCTGGATGTACGCGTGGGCGGCTCGTACCGTGTTGTCATGAAAGGCAAGGACAAAGACCACGTGCACATCGGAACCTATCAAGTAGTAGAGCCGCCCTCGAAGCTGGTCTTCACCTGGGCCGGAGCCGAGAATCCCACCGACATAACGCTGGTGACCGTGGAATTCTTTCCCCACGGCGACGAGAGCGAACTGGTGCTGACTCACGAGCGCTTCTCCAAGCCCGATCTGGCCCAACGCTATGAAAATGGGTGGAACACCATAGCGGAGAAGTTCGCGGCCTACTTGTCGCATCACAGTTCACAGATGAAGAGGGCATAGACATAAGGCAAGAGACGAAAGGACAGACGACATGCCAATTTATACGATTGCTCAATATCGGGTTCGGCCCGCTGGCGTTGATAAGGTCAAGCGGGCAATCGAGGAGTTCGTCGACTACGTTCGTGCCAACGAACCGAACACGCGACTATATTTCGCTTGGCAACAGGAAGACGATCCGACTCGCTTCGTCCACCTCTTCATCTTTGAGAACGAAGCCGCCCATGAGGTTCACAGCCGTTCAGCAGCCGTGAAGCGCTTCGAGGCTGCGTATCGCCCCGAACTTGACGGCGGAGATGTCGTTTTCACCGACTATCGTATGGTGGCCGCAAATCAACCCTGAACCCGCGGTTTTTCAGGAGGCAAAATCGAATATGGACGCGACCGAGAAAAACAAGCAAATCGTGCGAGAGTTTACGCGAACTTTCAAGAACGAGCATAACGTAGACGGAATCGACCACTTATTTGCGCCCGACTTTCAACACCACTTCAAACAACCCCTGCCTCCCGGACTCGCCGGTTTCAAAGACGTCGGACGTATGATGAATCGGGTATTTCCCGACGTGGTGGTGACCGAAGAGGACCTGATCGCCGGTGGAGACAAAGTGGTCGAGAGAAGTTCGGCGGTCGCTACGCATCGTGCATCGATGATGAATGAGCCCGTGACCAATAAGCGGATTCGCTGGACAGAGATCCACATTTACAGAATCCGTGATGGAAAAATCGCCGAGCATTGGGTCGAGATGAGCATGCTGGAGTTGCTTAAGCAAATCGGCGCAGCCTGACAGAGACATTCATGACCACTTCCGTTTGTGCCACGCCGTGGCCTGCTCGTAGGCATGGGCCAGCCGCAGCACGAGATCTTCGCGCCAGTGCGGTCCCGCGATCTGCAGCCCAATCGGCAGCCCGCTTTGCGTGAAGCCGCACGGAACCGAGATTGCCGGCAATCCCCACACATTAAACGGCCGCGTATTGCGCAGCAGTTTCAGTTCTGCCGGACGAAGCGCATCCGGATTCGCCTTCAGCTCCGCAATTGACGGGGCTGCCAGTGGCGAGGTCGGCGTTACGAGCACGTCCACCCCAGCAAAGACCGTGCTGATGCCCCGACGCGCAGCTTCCAACTCGCGCCGCCGTTCGATGTATTCAACGGCCGTGACTTTCTCTCCTGACCGAATACGCCGCACCGTCTCCGGCTGATACAACTCCGGACTCGCAGCGACATTCGCCCCGTGATACGCGTACGCCTCGGCGGCTTGCAGCGTGCGGTCGGTGGGAATCTCCAGCCGCACCTCTTTCATCTCCGCGACCAAAGTTGCGATTCCGCGCAATGCATGTTCCAGCGCCGCTGCCACTTCCGGATCAAGATCATCGAAGAAATAATCACGCGCCACGCCCACGCGCAGATCCTTCGCGTCCTCCCGTAACGCACCGGCATAGTCCGCGACCGGAGCGTCGAACGAAGTGATATCGGCCGCATCGTATCCCGCGATCGCCTGCAGCACGATGGCCGCGTCGGCGACGGTCGCCGCCAGCGGGCCCACATGATCGAGCGACGTCGACAGCGGAATCACTCCCCGGCTCGAAACCCGCCCATAAGTCGGCTTCAGTCCCACGCACCCGCACAACGAAGCCGGCTCGCGAATCGAACCCGCCGTATCCGTCCCAATGGAGGCGCAGGCGAGTCCGGCAACGACCGCGGCAGCCGATCCTCCCGACGATCCACCCGCAATGCGGCCGACGTCCCACGGATTGTGCACATCGCCGAAGAAGCTGACCAGCGAACTCCCGCCGTAAGCACACTCGTGCAAATTGTTCTTCCCCACAATCACAGCGCCCGCCTGCCGTAACCTGCGGACCACCTCCGCATCGCGCTCCGGAACCCGATCCTTGTAGAGAGCGCTGGCCGCCGTCGTGCGCACATTCGCGGTGTCGATGAGATCCTTCAACGCCACCGGTACGCCGTGCAGTGGACCGCGCCATTCTCCGCGCCCGATCTCAGTCTCCGTCGCCCGCGCCTCGGCGAGCGCCGACTCAGGAGTGACCGTGACGAACGCGTTCAGCGCAGGATTCCGTTGCTCGATCCGCTCCAGGCAGGCGCGAGTGATCTCAACCGGAGAGACCTCTCTCCGCCGCAACCGCGGGGCGAGATCAGAAATTGAATGGAACGAAGTCATCGCGAAGGCGCACCCATTGTAACGGGAAGGGTCAGTTTCCTCTGTGTTCTCCGTGCTCTCCGTGACTAGACCCTCTCAGTCAGTGGTCCCGGTCGAAAAGTCCTATAATCATCGATGTCGGTTTCACTGGGGGCCAGAAAAAATCATGGCAGAGATGACGATCGCGCCCGTTGCGACGCAGGGTTTCTTCGTAGATGGCAGGTGGTGGGAAGATGGTGACCTCGTCGAGATTCGCGCGCCCTATGATGGCACCCTGATCTCCCGCGTCGTGCAAGGACGCCGGGAACACGCCGAAGCCGCCATCGCCGCCGCGGTCAAGGCCTTTGGCACCACGCGCCGCCTTCCCGCTTTCGAACGCCAGCGGGTTCTGCGCCGCATCTCCGCCACTATCGCCGAACGCAAAGAAGAATTCTCGCGTACCCTGGCCCAGGAAGCCGGCAAGCCCATCAAGGGCGCGCGCATCGAAGTCGAACGCGCCATCTTCACCTTCAACGTGGCCGCCGAAGAGAGCACTCGCATTTACGGCGAGTATCTTCCTCTGGACTGGCAAGAATTTACCGCGGGACGCTGGGGCATCGTGCGCCGCTTCCCGCTCGGCCCCATCGTCGGCATTACCCCGTTCAACTTTCCCATCAACCTGGTCGCGCACAAAGTCGCCCCGGCGATCGCGGCCGGATGCCCCATGGTCTTGAAGCCCGCGCCGCAAACCCCGCTCTGCTCGCTGCTTCTGGCCGAGTGCGTCCAGCAGGCCGGATGGCCCGACGGCGGTCTCAACGTTCTTCCCCTGTCCAACGAAGACGCCGGCCTTCTTGTCACCGACGACCGCATCAAGCTCATCAGTTTCACGGGCAGCGTGCCCGTCGGCTGGGACATCAAGCGCCGCGCCGGTAAGAAGAAAGTTGTCCTTGAGTTAGGCGGAAACGCGGCCGTCATCGTCCACAGTGACGCCGACCTGTCTTACGCGGCGGACCGCTGCCTCACTGGAGGCTTTGCCTATGCCGGTCAAACTTGCATTTCTGTGCAGCGCATCCTGGTGGAACATTCGGTCTACGGGAAGTTCGCCGATCTCCTCATCGAGGGCGTGAAGAAACTCAAAGTAGGCGACCCGCTCGACGATTCGACCGACGTCGGCCCCTTGATCCGCGAGAGTGACGCAGTCCGCACCAGCACCTGGATCGAAGAGGCAGTCCGCGCCGGCGCCCGCCTGCTCTGCGGCGGCAATCGGAAGGGTCTTATAGTCGAACCCACTGTACTCACCGGCACCAAGCCCGACATGAAAGTGAACTCGCAGGAAATCTTCGGTCCCGTTGTGACCGTCGAGCCCTATAAAGACTTCGACCAGGCCTTGCGCATGGTCAACAACTCGGCCTATGGCATGCAGGCCGGCATCTTCGCGCGCGATGCCAAACTCTTGTTTCAGGCCTACGACGAGCTCGAGGTTGGCGGCGTCATCGCCGGCGATGTACCCTCATTCCGGATCGATCACATGCCCTACGGAGGCGTCAAGGATTCCGGTCTAGGCCGCGAAGGCCTGCGTTACGCGATCGAAGAAATGACCGAGCCCAAACTACTGGTCATGAACCTCCGCTGAGATTCAAGGGTGCAGCGAGCACGATCTCACCTTGAGAAATTCAACATTCTTCCGCAACGTCCCGTCCGAATCCTTTTTCTTTTGCAAATTTCAAAAAACGCGACAAAAATCCGCCAACTATTTATAATCTCCAGTTTCACAACCAACTAGGAGAGCCAGTGGGTGGCTTTCTTTTTCACCATTGCTGAACTGAACAAACAATACCAATAACAGCGGACGATCCGCCGGGTCTCCTCAACCAGATCTCACGTACGAGAATGGCTCAGATTTTTCATCGCAGTACGAATACTCTGTCCCGGGCCACAATTTTTGGCGCGGTGTTTGTAATTGCCGCTCTGTCCTGGGTGGCGATGGAAGTCCAGCGCTCGCCGTACGTTACTTATGCCGGTGTCCGCAGGCCGCAGCCGGTCCCGTTCAGCCACCAGCACCACGTTACCGGACTGGGCATCGACTGCCGCTACTGCCACACGTCGGTGGAAACCTCGAGTTTCGCCGGCATTCCCCCGACGAAGACGTGCATGAACTGCCACTCGCAGATCTGGACCAACGCGCAGCTGCTCGAGCCCGTGCGCGCCAGCTACCGCTCCGGCGAATCCCTGCAGTGGACGCGGGTCAACCAGCTTCCCGATTTCGTTTACTTCAATCACAGCATTCATATCAATAAGGGAGTCGGCTGCAACACCTGCCACGGACGCGTCGACCAGATGCCGCTGATGTACCAGCAGGAGAGCCTGCAGATGGAATGGTGTCTGGGCTGCCATCGCGCGCCAGAAAAGAATCTTCGCCCGCGCGACCAGGTATTCAACATGCGATACCAACAGCCCACAGGTGCGAATCCCGTTGTCGTCGATGGCCGCAGTTATACCGATCAGATCGACCTAGGCACAGATCTGGCAAAGAAATACAAGGTCCGCAGCGTGAAAGACATTACGACATGCAGCACGTGCCACAGATGAGTTCGCAAGGCGAGAAGCGGCCGACTAATGGCGGGACCAGCCCCGCGGGGGCGACATATTAAAGCCCGGCACGTAAGTGCCGGGTAGAACCACAAGAAGAAGGAAAAAGTCCCGCAGGGACGACAGAACGCTTTAACGACAGAATGACCAACGACGACAAAAATCGCGGCGGCAAGCGCGAAGACATTTGCCCGGGCAAGAAACTAGACCTAAAGGCGGCCCGCGACAAAATCGACGCGGCCACGGCCCACGACGCCGCCGAAAAAACCGGCCCCGAATACTGGCGCAGTCTCGAAGAACTAGCCGGCAGCGAAGCCTTCCAGCAAGCCCTGCACCGCGAATTCCCCAAAGGCGTCTCCGAATGGGTCGACTCAGTCTCCCGCCGCGGATTCCTCAAGGTCATGGGCGCCTCGCTCGGCCTGGCCGGCATGACCGGCTGCGTCCGACTGCCGCTTGAGCCCATCGTCCCCTACGTCCGCCAGCCGGAAAATGTCGTCCCCGGCCGCCCCATGTACTACGCCACCGCGATGACACTAGGCGGTTACGCCAGTCCGCTGCTGGTCGAAAGCCATCTCGGCAGGCCCACGAAAATCGAAGGCAACGATCAACATCCGGCCTCGCTCGGCGGCACGGACATTTTTGCCCAGGCTTCGATCCTCGGCCTCTATGACCCCGACCGCTCCCAGACGGTCACGTCGATGGGGGACGTGCGCTCGTGGGGAGCGTTTCTAGGCGCGGTGCGAGGCCCGCTCAGCGCGCAAAAAGCGCTGCAGGGCGCAGGCATCCGCATTCTCACGCCAACAATTTCTTCGCCCACGCTGGCAGATCAACTGCGTAATTTCCTGAAGATGTATCCGCAAGCCAAGTGGCACGTCTACGAGCCTATCAATCGCGACAACGTTCTCGAAGGCGCGAAGATGGCCTTCGGACAGCCGGTCGAGACCCGATACGATCTCTCGAAGGCCGACGTAATCGTCTCCCTCGACGCCGACTTCCTCTACGCCGGATTCCCCGGCAACACCCGCTACATCCGCGATTTCGCGCAGCGCCGCAATCCCGATGCGCCCATGAATCGCCTGTACGCGATCGAGTGCACTCCGACGTCTACGGGAGCTAAGGCCGATCACAGATGGCCTTCGAGCGCAATTAGGATCGAGGATTTTGCTGACGCTTTAGCGGCGCTGGTCGGAGGACGGACGAACGCCGCTGGCAAAGGCGGGGAGCCTGAAGTAATCAAATTCCTCGTAGCGCTGGTTGCCGAATTGGATAAGCATCGAGGTTCCAGCCTGGTCATTCCAGGCGATCATCAACCTCCCGCTGTTCACGCGCTCGCGCACGCCATCAATCATCAGCTCGGCAATATCGGGTCGACGGTCTTCTACACTGACCCGGTCGATGCGAATCCAGTCAACCAAACCGAGTCCATCAAAGACCTCATCGCCGACATGCGAGGCGGGAGAGTCGATCTGCTTGTGGTCCTCGGTGGCAACCCTGCCTACGACGCACCCGCTGATCTCAACTTCGCCGACGCCCTAAAGAACACCAAGATTCCTTTGCGCGTTCATCACGGCCTCTATCAAAACGAAACGGCCGAGCTTTGCCAGTGGCACGTCAGCGAAGCCCATGAACTCGAAGCCTGGGGCGATGCCCGCGCCTATGACGGCACCGTCAGCATCATCCAGCCGCTGATCGCTCCCCTCTACAACGGGAAGAGCGCTCTAGAATTTGTCGCCCTGCTCTCCGGACAAGCTGACGCAACCGGATACGATCTGGTCCGCGCCTACTGGCAGAAGCAGCACTCCGGTGCAGACTTCGAGCAATTCTGGCGAAAGTCTCTGCACGACGGCTGGATCGAAAGAACGGCGTTTGCCCCGAAATCATTGCAGGCCAAGGCGGCGGATGTTTCCGCTGCTCGTTCGGCCGATGCTGCCAAAACCATCGAACTCAACATCCGCCGCGACCCCACCATCTACGACGGTCAATTCTCCAACAACGGCTGGCTGCAGGAACTGCCCAAGCCGATGACCAAGCTCACCTGGGACAACGCCATCCTCATCGGCCCCAAGATGGCGCAGGCGCAGGGCATCAAAACGGAGGACGTCGTCGAGTTGAGTTTGAATGGAAAAGACGGGAACGGCCGGAAGATCAAAGGCCCCGTCTGGATTCAGGCCGGCCATCCCGATAACTCCGTCACCGTCACGCTCGGCTACGGACGCACCCGCGCCGGCCGCGTCGGTACCGCCCAGGGTTTCAACGCCTACGCCCTGCGCACCAGCGCCGCGCCGTGGATCGCCACCGGCCTCCAAATCCGCAAGACCGGGGAAACCTACAAGCTCGCCTCCACCCAGGGCATGCAGAGCATGGACACGCCCGACGGCGCCCATCGCCCGTTGGTCCGCGAAACCACGCTCGCGGAATATCGCAAAGAGCCCACTTTCGCGAAGGAAGAGGAGACGCCAAAAGAACTCACGCTCTACACGCCCTACCCCTACGACAAAGAAGACTACGCCTGGGGCATGGCGATCGACCTGAACTCCTGCGTGGGCTGCAACAACTGCATGTTGGCCTGCCAGTCGGAGAACAACATCGCCGTCGTCGGCAAAGAGCAAACGGTGATGGGTCGCCACATGCACTGGATTCGAGTCGACGCCTATTACCAGGGCGACCGCGACAATCCCCGCGCATTTTTCCAGCCCGTCCCCTGCATGCAATGCGAGAACGCGCCCTGCGAAGTGGTTTGCCCCGTCGGCGCGACCAACCACACCACCGAAGGCCTGAACGACATGGTCTACAACCGCTGCGTGGGCACGCGCTATTGCTCCAACAACTGCCCTTATAAAGTGCGCCGCTTCAACTTCTTCCTGTTCCAGGACTGGGACACGCCGCAATACAAAATGATGCGCAATCCCGACGTCAGCGTGCGCAGCCGCGGCGTCATGGAGAAGTGCACCTACTGCGTGCAGCGCATCAACGAGCGCCGCATCGACGCCGAACGTGAAGACCGCAAGATCAACGACGCCGAACTCCAGACGGCCTGCCAGCAGTCGTGTCCGGCAGGTGCGATCATCTTCGGCAACATCAACGATCCCAACAGCAAAGTGTCGAAGCTGAAAGCGCAGACCCGCAACTACAGCCTGCTGGGCGAACTCAACACCCGCCCGCGCACGACATACTTGGCAGAAGTTCGCAACCCAAACCCGGAACTGGAAGAGAAAAGCTAGGAGCTAGAAGCTAGCAGCTGAAAACATGAACGAGCAATACAAATCGACGATCGACGCCGACCGCGCCCCAGTCATCGAACCGGGCCACACCTTCGGCACGGTCACGGAAAAAATCAGTGCCATCGTGCTGACCCGTCCCGCTTCCAACGGATGGTTCGTCGGTTTCGGCCTCGCCTTCATGCTCACCATGATGATGCTGTTCGCCATCGGCTACCTGTTCCTGAAAGGCATCGGCATCTGGGGCGTCACCATCCCCATCGGCTGGGGCTTCGCCATCGTCAATTTTGTCTGGTGGATCGGCATCGGCCACGCCGGCACGCTGATCTCCGCCATCCTCCTGCTACTGCGCCAATCGTGGCGCAATTCGATCAACCGTTTCGCTGAGGCCATGACGCTATTCGCCGTCTCCGCCGCCGGAATTTTCCCGCTCATTCACGTCGGCCGCCCGTGGCTCGCCTACTGGCTATTTCCCATCCCCAACACCATGCAGGTGTGGCCGCAATTTCGCAGCCCGCTCATGTGGGATGTCTTCGCCGTCTCCACCTACGCCACGATTTCAGCGCTGTTTTGGTTCATCGGTCTAATCCCCGACCTCGCTACACTGCGCGACCGCACCGAAAATCCCGCGCTGAGAATTATCTACGGCATGCTCTCGTTCGGCTGGCGCGGATCGGCCCGTCACTGGCATCGTTACGAAACCGCCTACTTGCTGCTCGCAGGCTTGGCTACGCCGCTGGTGCTCTCGGTTCACACGGTCGTAAGTTTCGACTTCGCCGTCGGCATCGTACCCGGATGGCACACCACCATCTTCCCGCCATACTTCGTGGCCGGCGCCATCTACTCCGGCTTCGCCATGGTATTGATGCTGGCCATTCCCATTCGAAAGATCTATGGCCTCGAAGATTTCATTACCGAACGTCACCTGCAGAACTCGGCCAAGGTCATGCTGGCCACCGGCCTAATTGTTGGCTACGGGTATATGATCGAGGCCTTCATGGGCTGGTACGGGGGCGATCGCTATGACGCCTTCACGTTGTGGAACCGCCTGCACGGCCCTTATGCCGGTCCCTACTGGATGCTTCTGATCTGTAACATCTTCATCCCGCAGGTTCTGTGGATCCGCAAACTGCGCACCAGTCCCATCGCGCTGTTCTTCATCTCCGGCGTGATTCTGGTCGGCATGTGGCTGGAGCGCTTCGTCATCGTCGTCATGAGCCTGCATCGCGACTTCCTGACTTCGTCGTGGGGCATGTACTATCCCACCCGCTGGGACTGGATGACCTACATCGGCACCATCGGGATGTTCCTCATGCTCATGTTCCTGTTCCTGCGCGTGCTGCCCGCGATCTCCATCTTCGAGATGCGTACTCTTCTGCCGGAAGCGGAGGTGAAAGAGTAATGGCGAAGCGCGATCCCATCTACGGCATCATGGCGGAATTCGATTCCGCTCAGGCGCTGATCGATGCGGCCCACGCCACGCACCAGGCAGGCTATAAGAAGATCGACGCCTACAGCCCGTTCCCCATCGAAGGTCTGGCGGAAGAAATCGGTTTCCATCACGACGAAGTTCCGCTGGTGGTTCTGATCGGCGGCATCATCGGAGGCCTGTCCGGCTACTTGATGCAGTACTGGATGTCGGCCGTAGATTATCCGCTGAACATCGGTGGCAAGCCGTACCATTCCTGGCCCGCCTTCATCGTCATCACGTTCGAAATGACGATTCTGTTTGCCGGCATCTCGGCGGTGCTCGGCATGCTGGCCCTGAACGGCCTGCCCATGCCCTATCACCCGGTATTCAACGTCCCGCGTTTCTCTTCCGCATCAAAAGATCGC
>Ga0307479_10004083_pt1 | contig 13333 bp, 13 predicted proteins | sample atmos_gasesECM4C_FD_203743 | JGI IMG/M metagenome (GOLD analysis project Ga0307479, IMG submission 203743) | Hardwood forest soil microbial communities from Morgan-Monroe State Forest, Indiana, United States - atmos_gasesECM4C_515 | ecosystem: Environmental > Terrestrial > Soil > Temperate...
AGAGGTCGTAGGCAATGTGGCGGTGAAGGGCGCATCGCTGAAGGGCGGCGTGATTGCCGGCGAGCGAATTCCGTTGCTGATTGATGAGTTGCCCATGCTCGCGTTGCTGGGTCCTTTCACGGAGGAAGGCATCGAGATTCGCGATGCCGCGGAGTTGCGCGTGAAAGAAAGCGACCGCATCGCGGCGCTGGCGGAAAATCTGAGGCGCATGGGCGCGAAAGTGGAAGAGCGGCCCGACGGATTGAAAGTCGCGGGGCGCAGTGCGGGGAAGTTGCGCGGAGCGGAGATTGAGCCGCGCGGGGATCACCGCATCGCCATGGCGTTTGCGGTGGCGGGGCTCGCCGCTGAAGGAAACACAGTAATCCGGGACGCGGAGTGCGCGGGGGTATCCTTTCCCGCATTTTACGCGGAACTGAACCGGCTGGCAGAACGCTAGCTGGTCTTGTGAATGGAAATGGAGCCGTAGCTGGTTTTCAGCGTGATTTTGGGGCCGCGGCCGGAACCGTATTTTCCTTCCAGGTGCACATCGCCGGATTCGGTGGAAGTTTTCTTCAGGGAATCCGCGGAGAATTCGGAATCGATGTCGCCGGAATGACAATCGGCGACGATCTCGAAGCTCGAAGATTCGGGAAGCGTTAGCGTGATGGGCGAGGAAGAGTTGGTAATCTCGATGTCTTCCTTGGGCGGAACGGAGAAGCGCACCTCGACGTTGCCGTTGCGATTATCCACTTTCACTTTGCCGCCGGCGTTTTCGATGGAAACGTCATAGGAATTGGTGCGCAAGGTGAGATTGCCGGGAGCGTCGGCGATCTCGAAGTTTCCCGAGCCGGTCTCCATGTGGCCGCTGAGCTGCGTGAGCGTGAGATCGGTGCGCTGAGAGACAAAACGCACGCCTTTGGCAATCTTGTCGGCGCGGATGGGGCCGTAGAATTCGCCGTCGATGGTTAAGCCGCCGGAGGCGGAGGAAACGTTGATTTCGCCGCCGTGTCCGGCAATTTTGACGTTGCCCTTGGTGTCGGAAACCTTGATGTCGCCTTTGCCCGTAGTAACGGTGACGTCGCCCGCGGTATCGCGCACTTCGACGTCTCCCCGTTTGGTGTTGACGACCACGGGCTTGGCCATATCGGAGACAGACACATCGCCCCGCTCGTCCTGAATCGTGATGGATGCTTTCTTTGGGACGGAAATCTCCAGGTCCAGGCCCACGCGGGAATCGCGGCTGGCAGCATTTACAGGGTGGACCTCATAGCCGTCGCCATTCTTCACAACTTCCACGGAAGTTGCGGAGGCAATTCGCTCGGCGTCCCTTTCGCTCCAAGCCTTGATATTTTTCTTTCCAGCGACGCGAACTTCAGACTCGTCCGCGGAGCGCACAGCGATGTCGCCGCGCAAATTGCGAATGGCTATGCGGGCATCGGCTAGCACGGGTTGCGGGTCCACGTTGAGGTCGAAATCGAACTTGTCGCCGCGGACCGGGAGGTCTTCCAAGGGGAATTTGTTCCTGATGACGTCGACAGCGGCGACCATCCCGAGCAGCGAGATCAGCCCGACCACCAGGAAGACTTCGCCTCCAGAAATGGGAGAGCTCCCTGGCTGGCCGGAGCGGCTCCCTAGGGTGCGCTCGTAGAGTTTGATGCCGCCCCAAAAGATGAAGATAAGAGGCCACCAATGGCCGAGCAGATACCGAATGTCCAAGCCGCGGTAGTTGTGCAACAGCAAAAGCAGGCCAACGAATAGGAGAGCGAGGCCCGGAAAAATTGATCGGTTGCGCGGAGAGGAGTTCGCCATGGATTTAGCGCACCTGCCCTGGTCCCTGGCCGGGGAGCGGATTCTGCGGAGCGGCAGTTCCCGGAGGGGAAGGGGGAAGTGAATCGGAAATGTGTCCTTCCATCGGCGCTAGAGCGCTGGCAAGACTGATCAAGCCAATCACAATCAGAATCATGGGAAAGGTGTTCCTAAAAGCTAAGTAACCCCCGCGCGTCTGGTCGAGAAGGAACAGGACGCCAATGGTGATAATGACCGCCGGCCCCAACAGGCCGCGGATGGTACAGCGCGGGCAATTGCAACGAACGCGATCACTCATAAAGAAAGCCTCTTAAGGGCGGCGGTCGAGCCGTCCGCGCATCATGAAAACGCCTATGCCGATCAAAACCGCCGGCCAGAAGAACTGCGAAATCCGCCACCAGGGAAACCAGTCGAAATTGTGAAGCAGGAGAAGGATGCCCGCACCAATGAGAACGACGGGCCCAATCGGGCGGCCTTTGGTAAAAGCATCCAGGGGATCCGTCACCGTCTGGCCAGTCAGTCGGGCCCTTGCAGTTCGCATGGCGTCAATAGGCATGTAGAAGTAAAGAATCCCAATGCAAATCCATATTGCCGCTTCCGCGCCGCCATTGAGCGAACCATCGACTCCAATGATGAAAAGCACCAGGAATATGGCCAGCTGAATCATGCCCTTGGCATACTGCTCGTTGTAAAAGGCGCCCATTCCCGGAAGGAAGCCGAGAAGAAAAGCAAGCGCCGGGCTGGAGCGGGGGTAGACAGGCGCTGCGGTGGCAGCAGGCGGTTGGTAGGCTTGATCCGGTGGCTGTCCCGAGGCAGTTGCGGCCGCGGGGGCGGGACCGGGAATGCCCATAATTGAGGCGAGGCAATCTTCGCAGTAGAGAACGTCGCGCACGGGGCGTACACACGCCGAGCACATGGCCTTGCCGCAGTTGCGGCAGTAACCGACAGCGTCCACATCGGAATGGACGGCACACTTCATGGAGTTCTCCTCTCCATCAGAGAGCCACTCAAAACCGGGAGTTCGCAGGCCAGGATTTCCAGGGTCCTTCCAATGCCATCAGCACGGTTCTGCTGCTTCGGGGAAGACGGATTGGTGTTATCCGTGCGCCCCGGCTCCTTTTGCGGAGACGGCTGGGGAATGGTTTGCTCGCGAATGGCGGGATTCTGTTGCTGGTTTTCATTGATGGCTTGCTGAATCTCATAGACAACGCGCAGGTCGCTGACAAACTTGATGCTGCGGCCATAAACCACATGCGCCTTGCTGTCAGCACTACGGTAGATGGCTGCGGGAGCCAGGTCGGCCAGCTTGGGCTTGCGCCAGTTGAAGCCTGTAGCCGTCAACAGCAGCACGATCGTGGCGGCGACGGAGACGGCGCTATAAACGAAGCGCGGCGATTGCAGGCCGCGCAACCAGCGCTTGGCGTTGCGCCAGGTCTGCGGGCCCTGCGTGGCGGTCAGGATGGAGTTGATAAGCTGGGGAGAAGGTTCCACCTGCTCGAGCTTCTGCAAAGAGCCAAGAACATGGGAAACGCCGGCGACCAGCGGTGTGCAGCGCGCGCAGGCGTTCACATGATGGTCGAACGCAATTTGCTCGGAGGGCTGGAGCAGCCCGTCGAGGTAATCGCACAAGCGCGCTTCGGTTTGTTCGCAGGTCCAAGTCATAACTTGCTCCGCGCGTGCACCGTAAATCCGTGCCCGCCCAGAAGAGGACAAGCTGAACCCCGTCCCACTAAAATCTCGCCGTTCATGCCGGGCGCACCCCCATTTGCTGCAAAATCCTCGCAAGCTCGATGCGCCCGCGGTTGATGCGCGACTTTACGGTCCCTTCCGGTACGGCCAGCACTTGCTGAATCTCTGCATACTCCAACTGCTGCAAGTCGCGCAAGATCACCGCTTCGCGCAGCTCGGGCGAAAGCCGGGTCAAGGCCGTTTGCACCTGCCCGCTGAGCTCGCCGAGGAGCGCCTGCTGATCGGGCCGCCGTGCGCTGGATTCTTTGTTTTCCACAACGGGCATGGCGTCGTCCAGCGAATCGGTGATGCGGTCCCTTTTCGTTCTACGGTAATGGTCAATCAACAAATTGCGCGTGACGCTGGTCGCCCATGTGGCGAAACCACCATGAGCCGAGCGGTAGCTGCCCAGAGTGCGATAGACGCGGAGGAAAACGTCTTGCGAGAGGTCCTCGGCTTCCGTGCGGTTGCCTGTGAACCGGTAGCAGATGTTAAAGATGCGGCGCGTGTGGCGACGCACAAGTTCCTCCCAGGCCGACCCGTCGCCCTGGAGGCATTGCTGAACCAGTTGGGCATCCTGCTCCAACGTTCTTCAGCCTCTGAACCTGTTACGGTGCAAGGCGGGTCTGCGAGCCGGCTTCTCTCTCAACAAGCGGCTGGCAGTCCAACTCGGCCTGCCAACTATGGAACGAAAACTGCTAGCGAAAAGTTCCCCAAAACCCAGCCCAGACTCTCGACCGTTTGTGCGAGGCATCTTACCGAGGAGCTGAAATGGAAACAAGAAAATCCCACTCCTGACGACGGATTGACGAGCGACAGAAGGGGGCTTGGGCAGAACGACAAATCCTCAAGCTAATACGCTGAAAGTTGGAACTGCAGATAATCCGGAATTCTCCCGATAACCCATGGCATTTGGCAATAAAGTCTTTACAAAGAGCAGTTTATGGAACAATCTGAACACGTTCATTTTTCTCTTGACATCAGCTTTCTTTTACGATAGAATTTGAACATGTTCAAGAATGATGCTTCGAGCACACACGCTCCTTCAAGGTCGGCCGGGGAGAGAACCAGGGAGTTAATCTTCGACAAAGCGCTGGAGCTGTTCCGCCGAAGAGGGTTTGAAGCGACGACCATGCGCGAGGTGGCGCGAGAGGCGGGGGTTGCTACGGGGGCGGCTTATTACTACTTTCCGAGCAAAGAAGCGATCGTTTCCGCTTACTACGACCAAGTGCAGAGGCTGCACGCCGCGAGCGTTCGTGAGGAATTACGTGGAAAAGAGGCGTTGCGCGATCGGCTCGGGATCGTGCTGCATGCAAAGCTGGGAATTCTGAAGGACGACAGAAGGATTCTGGGGGCGCTATTCCGCTACACGGGAGAGCCGGGGCATCCACTTTCCGTATTTGGAAGAGGGACGGAAGCTCAGCGGAACCAGAGCGTCGGGATTTTTCGCGAGGCGATTGCGACCGCGGATTTGAGCGAGGAATTGAAGCAACTGCTGCCGTGGGCGATGTGGCTTGTGCATTTGGGAATGATTTTGGTTTTCATTTATGACGGATCGGAAAGACAGCAGAAAACACATAAATTGGTCGACAGCGTTTTGAATGTCCTGGTGGGACTAGTTGAATTAACGAATTCGGCGTTGGTGCGGCCATTCGTCAAACCGTTCGAGGAAAGGCTGCTGATGATGTTGCAGGAAGCAGGTCTGGGTGGAGGAAGCTGACAGGTTTGGTGTGAAAAGACTTTGCGGAAGGTGGAGCCGAGAACCGAAAGAGGGAAAAATGAACAACACACAGGAAGCAATGACGCATTGGTATCCAGCATCTGTAGCCGAGAAGAGACCGTCTGCATGGTGGTACTGGGGGCGGGCAGTGTATGTCAGCCGCCGCGACTACTGGAAGATCACCAAGCTGTTTCTTGCGGTGGGAGTTCCCCTCGGGGTCATTGGAATCCTGTTGCACATTTCTCTGGCCTTTTGGGCGGCGGTGACTCTGGCAGAGATAGGAGTGCTGCTGCTGGCTTATTCGTTGTTTGGTCTGTATCGCATGTATGGCCATCCGGGAGTGACATACGTGCGCAAACTTGCCGAACTCGCGGACGTAAAAGGCAAAGTGACGGTTGCGGATTTGCATATCGGCACGTATCGCCATGCCTTTCTGCTTTCCGATGTTTTGCCTGAAGCACAGGTCAAGTCCGTGGATTGCTGGAACGTGGAAGGAGAATCGCCTGAAGAAGCAGTGGCGGACGTGCGCGACTTAGAAGTGCCGCCCAGGTCAAATGCGCGCATAGAGACATTCAAGGCCGAGCATTTTGCAGTTCCCCTGGCAAATGCTTCTTGCGACGCAGTTTGCTTTGGATTCGGTACGCACGAAATTCCCACCGGAGGAGCCCGCGAGAAGCTTTTCAGCGAAGCTATTCGCGTACTGAAGCCGGGCGGCAAGGTGATGCTCTTCGAGCATGGCTGGGACGCGCATAACTACGTGATTTTTGGGCCGGTGATTCACCACGTAACGAAGCGCCAGGATTGGGACAAGTTTCTGCACGAGCGCTTTGACGACGTGAAATATGCGCGCAGCACGCAAGCAGTGGATTTGTTTGCGGGAACACGACGCTAGTGAGACGAGCGATGAATCAACACGACGGCGACGCAGACGTGATCGTCATCGGTGGAGGAATCGCTGGGCTCGGCGCAGCGATTCGCTTGAAAGATCGCGGGCTTGAACCGCTGGTGGTGGAGGCGGATTCCCGCGTTGGCGGCCGCATGACCACCGACCGCATCAACGGATTCGTGATTGACCGCGGCGTGACGCTCCTCGGAAAGGGCTTTCGAAGCATGCGCGCGCTGGTAAAGCGCCTGGGGCTTTCTTCGCAGGTCTGTTCCTCGCGATTCAGCGTAAGTATCGAGAGGCCTGGAGGGCCGCACCGCTACCGAGGAGGGCGGTTCGACGATTTGCTTTTCGATTCCGGGCTTTCCTGGGGTTCACGTATAGGTGCAGTACGGTTCGGCGCGGATATGCTGCGGAACCGTCGCGCCTTGGCGCACGGTTGCAGCGATCTGAGCCCATCCATCGACGACGAGAGCAGTTTGGAATATTTCCAGCGGATCGGTGCCGAGGACGTCTTCAGGTGCGTTTTCGAGCCAGGCTTAAACGGGCCAATCGGTGGCTCCGCAGCGAACGCTTCGCGCGTCATAGCCATGCAAACTATCTGGAACCTGCTGGTGCGGGGGCAATGGAATTTCACGGAAGGTGTGGAGTGCCTCCCGAAGAGAATTGCGGGGGAAGTAAGAGTTGTCACGGACGCTCGCGTGACGCGGGTCGAACTTCAGGACGAAAAGGTGAGAGTAAGCGTGGTGGCGAGCGGAAAGGAACGGACGCTCGGAGGGCGCGGGGTGGTATTTGCGATTCCGGGGCAACTCGTCCCCGGTTTGTGCGGCGAGCTTCCGGAAGAAACTCGTGAACCCCTGACGCGCACGCGCTACTCGAGAATGGTAAATGCCGCGGTGGCTTTGTCTGAACCGCCACGGCTTACGGACGCGGGGTGTGCGTTCCAGCAATCAGTCGCAGCCGGAGTCGCGATGGAGATGGAGCACCGGCGGGCGCCAAATCGCTGTCCACAGGGAACCGGACTGGTAGGGGTCTACCTGTGGGACACGAAGGAGCGTGCGCGTTTGGATGCTGACGATGACGCCGTGAAGTCGCAAGCCGCTGAAATCGTCGAACGGACATGTCCCGAATGTCGCGGGAAGGTGCTCTTCGTTCACCTCGTCAAGTGGGGCGTCGCGATCGCGCAATTTCCGCCAGGACGTCTGCGCGAAATGAGCGCCTTGCGGCGCGGACTGGCTTTCAGCAAGCTGCCTTTTGATTTGTGCGGCGATTACCTGGACGGGATTTCGAGCGAGGGCGCATTGCGAACCGGCGAGCAGGCCGCCGACCGTTTGGCAGGCAAGTTGGTGAAGGGATGAATGATGTTCCCCAGCCCAAGCCATCCGACGCGATAGTTCCTGTTTGGCTCCGCGGCAAATGGCTTACGGGCAGTCTTTTTGAGTTTTTGCGCACGCCGCTTTCTTTTTACGAGCGTGCTGCGGCCTGCGGCGATGTGGTTTTCGGGCGCTTGGCGCACATTCCTGTTTGCGTTTTGAGCCACCCGCGCTTTGTAGAACGAGTGTTGACTCGTGAAACAGAGGTCTTTGAACCATCATTTATAATCCGCAAGTCGCTACAGTGCCTACTGGGAGAGGGGCTCTTGATCGCGGGCAGAGCCTCGAGCGCGCGGCAAAGGCCGCTGGTTATCCGGGCACTGCACGCGGGCTTTGCGGAGCTTTGGGCAAAAGCGGTTGTCGAAGAAGCAGGGCGTTTTGCTGCATCCTGGCGCGGAGGGGAACTACGCAATTTTTATCCCACCATGCTGCGCATGGTCGCTGACGTTCTGAGAAGAGTGACCTTTGGCGAAGGTCCGGAAGCAGAAAAGCTGGGTGAAATGGTTGAGGCGGGCATGCGCCGCGCGGAAGATTTCCCGCCTGTTCCGGACTTTATTCCGACCCCGCGCAATCTGGGCCAGCGGACAGCCATCCACCGCATGGACGAGGAGCTCGCGGGGGCGATTTGCGTAGAACGGGCAAATCCCTCGGCTCAGGCCACGCTGCTTTCCTTGCTCGTCAAGGTTCATGGCGAAGGGGGCATGCAACTCTCCGATCGGGATGTGCGTGACCAAATCACCATGATCCACGCCGCCGTGCTCCAAAACATGGCCGCCGTGCTTACGTGGACATTTACGTTGCTCAGCGAGAATGACCAGAGCTACGAGGAAATCCGGTCGGAAGTCACGGAAGTAATGGAGAATCGCGTTCCTACAATCGGAGACGCGTCCCGCTTGACGCGTTGCGCAAATGCGGTGAAAGAGGCTTTGCGCCTGTACCCACCCGTGTGGCAGATTTTCCGCCAGGCCAATCGCGATACAGAACTCGACGGATACAAAATCCGGCGAGGTACGCAGATGATGATCAGCGAGTGGGTGCTGCAACGGGATGTGCGCTTTTTTCCAGAACCCCAGAAATTTCAGCCGCTACGGTGGGAAAACCCAAAGCCCGAGTGGGAGTTTGCCTTTTTTCCTTTTGGTGCAGGGCAGCGCGCATGCCTCGGCCGGGAACTGTGCTTCCTGGCTTCCGCGCTCATTCTTGGAGTGTTCGCGCAAAGATTTCGCCTGCGGCGTGTGGGTGCCGACAAAATAGGGGTGGATCCAGCCTTCGCGTTGCGGCCAAGCAAACCGGTGATGATGAAAGCAGAGAGTTGGGCAAGCGCCTAGCGGTTTCGGATTACAGGGTCGACGTTCTGTCCGGGCGCTGAGGGCCAGCAACTTGACGGGTTTACTTGCTCCCGTTAGTCTGGCCAGCGCATGCAAATATCGTCGAGGAAGATTTTAGTCATCCTGGCGGGCCTGCTCCTGGCAGGATTTGCTGTTTATCAGTCCAGTGCATTCATTCATCGAGTCAATTTCAGCGGGGGGAAGCTGCTGCGGGCGGTGGCCGGGGCTAATCTTTATTTACTCTTGCTTTCCGTGGTGGTGATTTACGGCTGCTACGCCGTCCGGGCGCTACGCTGGCAATTGTTTCAAGGCAATTTGGGTGCTTCGCGATTCTGGGTCATTTACAAGATGACGCTGGCGGGGTTCGCGGCGATTTTCATCCTGGGGCGGGCGGGGGAACCGGTTCGGCCGCTGCTGTTGGCGCGCAAAGAGAAGCTGCCGGTGGCGGATCTGTTTGGCATTTACACGCTGGAAAGGTTGTTTGACTTTGCATCCACAGCGGTGATTGCGAGCCTGGCCCTGCTTTTTTTTCGTTCACAGGGTGCCGGGGGAGAAACCGCGACGGGGCTGGAGACGGCGGCAAAATCTACGGGCGTGCTGCTGTCCGCCGGAGTAGCGGGCGCTGCCGCGTTTTTGGCGTACTTGCGGCTTCGCGGCACGGCAGCGCTGGAGCGCCGGCTGCAAGGCTGGCGGGAGGCAGGTGGCGGACGCGGCGCGGTGGCGCGAACGTTGCTCGGATTCGCGCGCGGCGTACAGGCCATCCGCGATTGGCGAGAACTGCTGCTGGCGATTCTGTATTCCGCGGTACATTGGCTCCTGGTGCTGGTGATGTTTTACTGGGTGACGCGGAGCTTTGGCGGCCAACTGGGCCAGCTAAGACTGGGCGATGTCATGCTGGTGATGGCGCTGTCGCTGGTAGGGTCCGTGGTGCAATTGCCGGCGGTGGGCGGAGGGGCACAAGTGGCGTCCGCCCTTGTGTATACGAAGATGTTTGGGGTAGAAACGGAGCCTGCCACCGCCGCGGCCATCATGATTTGGCTGATCGGATTCGCGGCATGCTGTCTTGCGGGTGTGCCGCTGCTGATTCAGGAAGGAATGTCTCCGAGGAAATTGCGCAAGCTGGCCGAACGGGAAAAAGAAGCCGGTGGCGCGGCAGGCGCCCGGCAAGGAGAATCAGCTCCGTGAAGTGTCCTTTTTGCACGCACGTCGATGACAAGGTGATCGATTCGCGGGAAGGCCGCGGCGGCGACCTGATCCGGCGGCGGCGCGAGTGCCTGAAATGCGGGCGGCGCTTCACCACTTACGAGCGCATCGACGAAATCCCCTACATGGTCATCAAGAAGGATGGGCGACGGGAGCGCTTCGAGCGGCAAAAGATCCTGCAGGGACTTTTGAAAGCGTGCGAGAAGCGGCCGGTGGCGACGCCGAAACTCGAAGGGATTGTTGACGAAATTGAAGGGGTGGTGCACGAGTCTACAGAGCGGGAGCTGACCACGACGGAAATCGGCGAGATGATCATGCATCGGCTGAAGAAGCTGGACAAAGTGGCGTACGTGCGCTTTGCATCGGTGTACATGGACTTCAAGGACGTGCAGGAGTTCATGAGCGAGCTGAAGAACCTGCTGAAAGAGCGCGGCAAGAAATAGTCAATCGCGAAGTCGCGAGGGATTTCTCCCTGCGGGCAGGCCAATAGCGTGGTCCCTCCGGTCGAAATGACAGTTGTGGGGCGTTGCGCCGGGAACCTAGGGGCCCGAGGCCGCAGATAACCTGCCGTTCCAGATAAACCTTCCCGTTTCAGCATTCCAGATCGGGGAGCCCAACGCATATGGGCAGAGGACTTCACCCATTGGGCACGTTTCCCGCCACAGGTGTGGCTCTTGCGAGGCCGCCTGCGTATGCTCAAGTAGAGAGTATGCTTTTCGATGGCGATCACTGAAGGAAGGACAAAGGCACGCTCATGTCCCTGAAAATTCTGATTGTGGATGAAGATCCTACGAGCATACAACTGCTGAGGTCGCTGGGCGCTCCTATGGGGCACACCGTCCTGGCGTTTACGGACGGGCTTGCAGCCATCGAGCGGGCAGAAACGCAACGGTTCCAGCTGTTCTTCGTCGGCATGCGCGCCGGCGAACTTGACGGCCCCGAGATGGTCCGCAGAATCCGCAGCACGCCGCCAAACCGCGAGAGCTTGATCGTGATGTTCAACACCTCGGACGGCAACGAGGTTTTGCGCAAGGCCTTCGCGGAAGGCGCGGATCTGGTGGCCAAGAAACCTCTCGTGGCGGCCCGCCTCCGCGTGATGCTGACTGCTTTGGATTCCATGGAGGGGAGGGGTAGAGACAAGAGGCATGCGGCTCGACTGCCGCTTTTTACGGACGTTTCTTGCGTTTGCGGCGAACGACAGTTTTCTGTGCGGACCATGAACATCAGCGAAAGCGGCGTGCTACTCCAGGGATCGATGGAGGCGGAGGCGGGCCAGGAAGTTGCGCTGCAATTCAAAATTGCCGATGTGAACGCTACACTGAATGCGAAGGGGCGGATCGCCCGCAGAGAGGGAAGCGACCGTTTCGGCGTGGAATTCCTGGGCCTTGCGCCGGAAGATAAAAACGCCATCCAACTGTACGTCATGGGACGGATAATGGAACTTAACCGGGAGCGGGACCTTTCCAGCGTGGGAGTGCGCAAGCCATTCCATCCGTGATTTGATTTTCCCAACCGCGAAATGAAGTAAGCCTCAAGCTGCGAGGGTCAGCGGGGCCACACGCCAGCGGTGAAAGACTTGATGGTCTGGAAGCCAAGCTTTTCGTAGAGTTGCACTGCGGTGCGATTGTCGGCAGTGACGGTCAGCGTCAATTCCCTGAACTTCATCGAGCGTAAAGCCTCCGCCGAAGTCTGCATGAGCATGCGCCCCAGGCCGTGCCCCTGATAGCCGGGCACGACGCAGAGCTGCGTGGTGTGGCCGACTCCGGAAGAAACTTCGCTGGTCAAAACCGCGGCCAACAGGTCCTCGCTGCCCGGCTCGTGCAGGACGAATGAGGCGCCGGGAACAAATTGGCCGCATCCGGGCAGTAGGATGATGTTCTTCAGGAACTTCAGCGCGCCGGTGCGGCTGCGGTACTGGTCGTTAATTTCGCCGTCTACGTGATTGGCGTAGGCCAGGAAGATGAGCTTGGCGCAGGGCTCGAAGTAGCGGTCGTTCCAGCGCGTGAGGCGCAGGGCGCCAGAAACGCCGGCCTTGGATTCCACGATTTTCTGCAAATCTAAAAGCATGAATTGGCGCGTAAACAGCCGAAAGCCCTGGTCGAGCAGGGGCGGGTCCACAGGGCCGCTGAAGGGCATGAGCTGGGCCTCAATCCGCAGCAGATGCGGGATCGCGCGCATAGAGTAGAGCATTTCCTCGAGCAGGCGCCGCCCAAGGGCCTCCTGCGCATATTTGCGGGAGACGTACAAGCCGCCGATAAGGCCTTTTTGCTCTTCCAGGACATAGAAGGAATAGCCCGCCGCGGCGCTGTCCTCGAAAGCCACGCAACCGGCAAGGGCGCGAGCTTCCATAAAGCGCTTGATGAGTTCGAGGGCGCCGCGATAATCCCAGTGGAGCTCGTCGCGCCAGTGGCGCGCCTCTTCTTCGAGAAGCGGCTCAATTTGGCGCACAGTGGTCTGGCGCAGGTCGATGATGTTCATGAAAGCGGGCTTGGCGAATTCCCGCCGCGCGGTGTCTATCATAGCCGATTCACGCGCGGCACGCTGGTGGGGAGCGCTCTTGGCCTCGCTGTGCCGGGTGATACAAGTTCGACACAGCGCGGGGCGGGCGCGCAGGTGCGGGGAAACGGTGTGCTACGATGGCCTCGTCACCAGATTTTCTTCGCGAGGAAGCAACGCAAGAGGCGCCGGGCACGGAGCTGCACGGGCGACGCATGCATATCATTTCTGAACTGCGGTACCCAAGCCGCTGGTACACAAAGCTGCTGATGCTTATTCTGGCATTGGCTTTTTTTGCTGTGCTGGCATCCTCGGCGATAGCCGGATTCCTGGTGTACCGCATCGTCAAGCCGCAACGTAGCAGCACGGAAATCAGCATGGCCAGCTTTCCAGGGCGGCCGGAGATCTTGAATTTCGACGTGCCGGAGCTGGGCAAGCGAGAAGGGTGGTTCTTCCCTGGGCGGCGCGGAGCTGCGACGATTGTCTTGTGTCACGGGTACGAATCGAGTGGCGGCGAGCTGCTGACGCTGGTTTCCGCGCTTCAGGATCACCAGTACAACGCATTCGTTTTCGATTTTGCGGCGCACGGAAAGAGCGATGGAGTGACCACGCTGGGCTTCCGCGAGGCCGACGAATTGCGCCAGGCCGTGAACGCGCTGGCCGCGCGCAATGACCTGGATGGCGGCCGGTTCGGATTCTGGGGCTACAACCTGGGGGCCTATGCAGCGCTGCGCGAAGCGGAGAATGACAAGCGGGTTCGGGCGCTGGTGCTGGATTCCGTCTACGACCAGCCCGAGCAGATGGTCAAGCTCGGAGTAGA
>Ga0307479_10004085_pt1 | contig 13331 bp, 10 predicted proteins | sample atmos_gasesECM4C_FD_203743 | JGI IMG/M metagenome (GOLD analysis project Ga0307479, IMG submission 203743) | Hardwood forest soil microbial communities from Morgan-Monroe State Forest, Indiana, United States - atmos_gasesECM4C_515 | ecosystem: Environmental > Terrestrial > Soil > Temperate...
GACAAGAGGAGATCTCCGCAGAGGCAAAGCCATTGGAGAAAAGGAAGGAAGATTCGGTTTGGTATTTGCGAGCGGTGCTCCTGGGCGGCATGAAACCAGAAGGACAATCTTCGCTGGAAACGAATATGATTGTGACGGAAATACTAGATGCGGCCAGGCAGTCGGCGGCCACGGGCAGGACCGTTTCCCTGGCGGGGACACGTTAGAGCCCTGGTGATGCGGTCATTTATTTAGCGGAACGGCGCGGTCCAGGGCTTCGCGAACCTTCTCGGTGAGGACTTGCGGCGTAAACGGTTTTTGGAGGAAGGAGATTCCCTCCTCGAGCGTCCCGTCTTGCGCAATCACATTGTAAGTGTAGCCGGACATATACAGCACTCGCATTTGGGGACAGCGAGCGGAGAGCCGCTTGGCCAGTTCGCGTCCGCTGATTCCCGGCATGACCACGTCGGTCAGGAGCAAATGAATTTCCGCTCCGTTATCAGCAGCGAGACGCTCGGCGTCTTCCGGGGAAAGGGCTTCGAGAACCTTGTAGCCTAGTTTGGAGAGAACCCTCTGGGCCAACTGGCGAACGGCGGGTTCGTCTTCGACGAGCAAGATGGTTTCGTGGCCTCTCTGAGCCGTGGGCGCGGGCGTCTCCGGCGCTGGTGAAGCGGGGATGGAATCACTGACGCGCGGAAGATAAACCTTGAAGGTCGTGCCCTTTCCCACTTCGCTGTAGACCCAGATGTAGCCGCCACTCTGCTTCACGATGCCGTAGACGGTCGAGAGACCGAGCCCGGTCCCGCGGCCGCTTTCCTTGGTGGTGTAAAAAGGCTCGAAAATGTGGGCGACGGTCTCGGCGGTCATGCCGATGCCGGTGTCCGTGACCGCCAGCAGAACATAAGGCCCAGGCCGGACAACGGCATGATCGAGGGTATAGGCCGAGTCGAGGTCCACGTTGCTGGTTTCAATGACGATCCGACCGCCGTCGGGCAAAGCGTCACGCGCGTTTACGACCAGATTCATGATGACCTGCTCGATTTGACCCGGATCCGCCTTGATCGTGCTGACGCCTTTCGCTACGAAAGTCTGCATCTCGATGTTTTCGTTCATCAGCCGACGGAGAAGCTGATCGAGATTCACCACGATGACGTTGAGATCGAGAATTTTCGGGCGCAGAACCTGCTTGCGGCTGAAGGCGAGCAACTGACGAACCAGAGTGACGGCGCGATCGGCGGCGTTTTCGATGCGCTGGATGTCGGCGTGCAACTCCGGACGGTCCAGGCAGCGCTGCAAGGCCATTTCGACGTAACCCTTGATGATGGTGAGAAGATTATTGAAATCGTGCGCGACGCCGCCCGCCAAGCGGCCCACGGCTTCCATCTTGCGCGCCTGCTGCAATTGATTCTCGAGGAGTTTACGGTCGGTGATATCGACGATCAGGCCTTCCATAACGGGATGGCTGTCGCTGCCACGCACCACCACCGCGGTGTCGCTGACCCAAATGGTCTGCCCATCCTTGCGCGTGACGCGGTATTCGGCCTGGAAGGGTTCGCCGCGCGAGCTGGCTTCCTCAGCGGCATGAACGATGGGGTGATCCTCGACAGGGATGTGACGAATCCAATCCGTCGAGGTGGAAAGCCACTCCTCGGCGGGGTAGCCAAACATGGCTTCAACTTGCGGGCTGACGTAGAGCCACTGGCCCTTGACGCCGAGTTCCGCGATGTAGCTCACGGCAGCGACCTGCTCGATGAGCATGCGATATTTGATTTCGGTTTCGGCGCGTGCACGCCGCTCGCTCACTCTTTCCGAGACGTCGCGGCTGACGCAAATCGTGCCGCCATCGGGGATGGCAGTGACGGTCATTTCCGTGGGGACCACCGTTCCGTCGCTGTGGTGCACCGTCAGCGGCCCAAACCACTTGCCATGTTTTTGCAGGGCTTCGCGAACCTCCGGAACGAGCGGCGCCACATCCCCTTGCGAGGGAACCTCGCGCCAGGATTTGCCCACTACCTGTTCCCGAGTGGTGTTGCCAATGATGCGCGCATAGGCCGCGTTGACGTAAATGTATTTCCCTTTGGCGTCGAGAATGGCCATGCCATTGATGGCTGAATCCATCGCCAGGGTGTGCCTCAATACTGCATTCGCGCTTTTCGCCTCGCGAAACTGGCTGATACCGAGCCGCGCGGCGTAGCACACGATGGAAAGACCAAGAAGGGAGAAACGGAGCAGGCGCCACTCCCCGGGCATTCGCGAGATCTGCCAAAGAATGATCAACGGAGCCAGGGCAAACGTGGCATTGGTAAGCATCAATTCGCCGAAGGTCTTACGCCGCACTTGTGAGGCCGCTTCCCCGGCCGGAGCCGGCTGCCACTGCGCGGCCCAAAGGGCGAAGACGAGAAACGGGGATGTCCACAAGAGGTCGCGCAAGGTTCCCGTTGGGGCCGAGTTGATACTTTGCAGGTACTGTGCCAGCGCCGAACACACCGTCAAGAACAGGAGGTAGAAAGCGAGGCCGCCATAGAGCCGGCGAAAGTGCGGTTTTCGCGCGCGCAGCACCTGGAAAGTGGCCAGCGTGGTGAGCAAAGCATCTTCCACATTCTCGACGCGCATCTCGCGCAAGAATGCGGAGCTGACGTCAAGGTGATGAGCCGGCAGGTAGTAAAATTCGAAATAAATAAAAAAGAAGACGATTCCGATCTGCACGAAGTCGAGGGCGGCTTCGGCGTCGATGCGCGAAGAATCCTTGTCCTGATCCAGGAACAAGGCCATCGCGATCAGCACGCCTTCCAAACCGAACAAGAATCGCACCGCCGAGGTTGTAGGAGGCTCGGTGTGCAGCGCTACTTCGTAATACATCCAGCCGAGGTTCGCCGCGCCCCAAAGCGCGATGCCCGCGCCGACGATTCGCCAGAAGGGGCGGCTCAAGCCGCGCCCGCGGCGAGAGGCCGCGAAAGCCATGATCGCGGCAAAACCGCAAGCGAAGATTTCGAGGAGATTTGCCAGCAAGGAGCCAAGCGTAGTCGTGCCCAGCGTCGCCGCTTCGCAGAGGTGCAGCGCGACGATGACGGCCGCAAGGATCAGGGGCTTTCGGGGCATTCCTCGCCGTACTCTCGGGGCCCAAAATGAAAATGGTTGCCCGAGGCTATTTTATGGAGAATCCCGCTGGGCTTTGCACAAATCCCTCGGAAGGCGTGCCCTGCCTGATACGGGACCGTGCAAAGGACGATGGGAGGATCGATTGCGTCCGGTTTTAAATCGTATTAGAGACTAGCGGCCTTCCAACGGGTAGCGGTCTTGCGACTGGACGGCGGCGGCGACGCGCCGGCGCAGCGCGATGGTGTCGACGGGGGCGCGTTTCGCGAAACGCTTCAAGACGGCCATTTGCGTGGTAAGCATGTCGCCTTCGTGGATGGCCGCGATAGCGCGCTTGGCTTCGTGCTCGACGCGCTCGGCGGCGTCGTTGATGAACACGCGCGCGGCGTCGATCATGGTCTGCGATGCGGATTCGCCCTTCGATGCGGCGGATTTTTGCGCGCGCAGCAGGCAGGATTCCATGGCGTAGATTTCCATGACGACATTGGAAAGGGCGCCGATCAGTTCCTGCTCGTCGGCCAGCTTTTCGCGGAATTTCTGGACGGCGCCTCCGGCCGCCTGCAGAAACATTTTCTTGGAGTTGGCGACGACGCGGGATTCGGCGGCGAGAACGCCTTCGGGCGCTTCCTCGAAGGACGGCCCGGCGAGGATTTCATCCGCCAGCTTCATGGCTGCGGGAATGAGCGGCAGTTGCCCGCCCATCGCCCGTTTCATCAACATTTGGATGATCAGCATGCGGTTGATTTCGTTGGTGCCTTCGAAAATGCGATTGATGCGCGAATCGCGATACGCGCGGCACACCGGATACTCTTCGTGGAATCCATAGCCGCCGAAAATTTGCACGGCCTCGTCCACCACGAAATCCAGCATTTCGCTTCCATAAACCTTCGCGATTGAGCTCTCGATGGCGTATTCCTCGAGAACTTTCATGGTGTTCTGGATCTTGTCGCCGGACCCGGAAGCAGCAGCCATCGCGGCTTCGATGTTTCCCGCCGAGCGGTACACCATCGATTCCACCGCGAAAATTTGAATGGCCATTTCGGCCACCTTCTCCTTCATCATCCCGAAATCGCCGATCTGCTTTCCGAACGCTTTGCGCTCCTTTGAATATTTCGAGGAGGTCATCAGCACGTGCTTCGAGCCGCCTACACAGGAAGCGCCCAGCGTGAAGCGCCCGGCATTCAGAATATTGAATGCCACGATGTGCCCGCGGCCGATTTCATGGAGCAGGTTTTCTTTCGGCACCTTGCAGTTTTCGAGGAAAATCGGGGTCGTAGAACTGCCGTGGATGCCCATCTTGTGCTCTTCGTTGCCGGGCTTGAAGCCGGGGAAAGTGCGTTCGACGATGAAGGCGGTGAATTTCTCGCCGTCGATCTTCGCGAATACGATGTAAACGTCGGCGAAGCCGCCATTGGTGATCCACATCTTCTGCCCGTTCAGGATGTAGTGCGTGCCTTCTTTATTCAGTTCCGCGCGCGTCAGGGAATTCTGAGCGTCGGAGCCGGCCTGCGGCTCGGACAGGCAGTACGCGCCGATCCACTCGCCTGTGGCCAGCTTCGGCAGATACTTTTTCTTTTGCGCTTCCGTGCCGAAATAAACAATCGGCAGTGTGCCGATGCCGGCGTGCGCGCCGTGCGTCACCGCGAAGCCGCCGTAGATCGAGAGTTTCTCGGTCAGCACCGTGGTGGAAATTTTGTCCAGGCCCGCGCCGCCGTATTCCTCGGGCACGCCGCCGCCCATCAAACCGACTTCCCCGCCCTTTTTCACCAGTTCCGGCATCAGCCCGGGCTTCTTGTTCTCGAGGTCCTTGATGAACGGGAAAACCTCCTTGAGGACAAATTCTTCCGCCGTTTGACCTATCAGTTTCTGATCGTCAGTCAAATCCGCAGGCGTGAACACGTCGCTCGGCTGCGGCGATTCGAGTAGAAAGCTGCCTCCCTTTGCTGCCTGCTTGGTAAGAGTCGCGGTGGCCATCTTGGTCGCTCCTAGCGGGAAGTCCTGTTGCTGGTTTTCAGTCTAACGGCTGTCTGAGGCGCACAGCACAATCCATTCACCTCATTTTACTCCCACCCCAGTACACAGTAAACACCGTTAACTCGCCCGTTTCGGATCCGTTTTTCGCCACCCGGCAACACCTGCACTCCCCCTCTCAAACTGGAATCACAACCAATCCGGGGTATAATCCACGCTCATTCCACGCATCACTGAGGGACACTGATGAAGCCAGTCAACTTCGTTCGCGCACTGACCTTGTTCGCGCTGCTGCTCGGGGTGCTTTCGCTTTCCGAGCGCTCCGTGGCCCAAGCCCCGCCGCCGGACGCTCCTTCCACGTCGCCCAGCGAAATGCCGGCCCAGTTCAAGCCCGCCACCTATGGCTTCGACTACGAGCGGCGCGACGTGATGATCGCCATGCGCGACGGCGTGAAGCTGCACACCGTCATCCTCATACCCAAGCGCGCGAAGAACGCGCCCATTCTTCTGACGCGCACGCCCTATGACGCCACCGCTCTCACCAGTCACTCCTATAGCTCGCATCTCGGACCCAGCCTCCACGGCTATGACAACGCTCTCGAAGTCATCCTCGAAGGCGGTTATATCCGCGTGGTCCAGGACGTGCGCGGCAAGTACGGCTCCGAGGGCGACTACGTGATGAACCGTCCGCTGCACGGCCCGCTGAATCCGACGATGGTCGATCATTCCACCGACACATACGACACCATCGACTGGCTGGTGAAAAACATTCCCGAGAGCAACGGCAAGGTGGGCATCCTCGGCATTTCCTACGACGGCTTCACGCCGCTGATGGCGCTCGTCAATCCGCACCCCGCGCTGAAAGTCTCCGTGCCCATGAATCCCATGGTGGACGGCTGGATGGGCGACGACTGGTTTCATTACGGCGCGTTTCGCCAGCAAAACATGCCCTACATCTACGAACAGGAAGCCACGCGAAAAAACGACGAACACTGGTGGACCAGCAACCACGACGACTACGACTTGTACATGCAGGCCGGTTCGGCCGGCGAACTTGGCCGCCGCCACGGGCTCGAACAGGTCGGCTTCTGGCGCAAGATTCTTGAGCATCCGGCTTACGATTCCTGGTGGCAGCAGCAAGCCATGGACAAAATCCTCGCCGCGCAGCCGCTGAAAGTTCCGACCATGCTGGTAGACAGCCTATGGGATCAGGAAGACATCTATGGCGCGATGGCCGTCTACAAAGCGATCAAACCAAAGGACACGTACAACGACAAGGTATTCCTGGTAATGGGTCCGTGGCATCACGGGCAGGAGATCGATGACGCCAGCACGCTCGGCGCGCTGAAATTCGCAAGCGATACTGGACTTTATTTTCGCCGTGAAATTCTTGCGCCATTCCTCGCGCATTATTTGAAGGACGATGCGCCAAAGAACGATGTCGCGCCGGTCACAGCTTTTGAAACCGGAACGAACACTTGGCGGCGCTTGCCCGCGTGGCCCTCTGGCTGCGCCAGCGGCTGCACTGTAAAACCAACTCCGCTCTACGTCAGTTCGGGCTCAAAGCTAAGCTTTAACGCACCAGCGGCCGGCGACGCACCATTCGAAGAATACGTATCCGATCCCGCCAAGCCCGTGCCGTTCCGCGCGCGCCCCAGTCAACCTATTGGATACTCCAACGGTTTGACCTGGCCGCAGTGGTTGGTCGACGACCAGCGGGAAGCCTCCGGTCGTCCCGACGTGGCCGTGTTCGTCTCCGATACGCTCAATGCCCCTGTGAAAATTAGCGGCCAGCCCATCACGAACCTGATCGCCTCCACCAGCGGCACGGACTCCGACTGGGTCGTCAAGCTCATCGATGTCTATCCCGATGAAGTGGGCGCGCAACCCGAAATGGGCGGCTATCAACTCATGGTCGCCGCCGACATCTTCCGCGGCCGCTACCGCGAAAGTTTTGAAACTCCCAAAGCGCTCGCGCCGGACAAACCGCTGGTTTATCGCTTCGCCCTTCCCACCGCGAATCACGTTTTCCTGCCCGGCCACCGCATCATGGTGCAAATCCAGTCGAGCTGGTTCCCGCTGTACGACCGCAACCCGCAAACGTTCGTCCCCAACATTTTCTGGGCCAAGCCCGCCGACTATCGCAAAGCCACCCAGCGCATTTACCACGCCCCCGGCCAAGCGACTTTCATCGAGCTGCCGATTGTCTCTACGCCCTGAGGAATGACAGTGAAGAGTCGAACCAGTTCCATTGCCCATGCGCGTGACTATTCGGTTTTGTCCCTGTTATCCTCTAACCTCTCAATTCGCTTCAGGAGTGAATCTCATGCGCACCACGCTTTCCGCGATTCTTTTTTTTGGCCTCGCCGCCAGTTCTCCCGCACAGCAAACTCCGCCGGCTTCCCACTTTGACGGCAACTCCTGGTGGGCACACGTCGAATTTCTCGCCGACGATTCGCTCGAAGGCCGCGACACCGGCAGCGAGGGTCTGCGCAAAGCCCAAGCGTACGCCGTCGACCAGTTCCAGAAAGCCGGCTTAGAACCTGCCGGCACGAACGGCTTCTACCAGCCGGTCCGTTTAGTCGAATACCAGTTATATGAAGACAAGTCCTCGTTGAGTCTCACCGCGAGCGGCAAGTCCACGGCGCTCTCGTTTGCCGACGATGCTTTTATCGGCACGCGTTCGACGCGCGCTTCCACCAGGCTCTCTGCGCCACTGGTTTTCATCGGCTATGGCCTGAAAATCCCAGAAAAAAATCTCGATGAACTGGCCGGCCTCGACCTCAAAGGAAAAATTGTCGTTTACCTTGCCGGCTCTCCCGAGGATATTCCCACGGCGCTCGCTTCGCACTATCAAACCGCGACGGAACGCTGGAAATCGCTCCATGAGGCCGGCGCCATCGGCACGGTCACGATTTTCAATCCCGCCTCCATGGATATTCCGTGGTCGCGCATCTCCATAAACCGCAATCATCCTTCCATGGATCTTGCCGATCTCGAGTTCAATGAAACCCCGGGCCTGCAACTCGGCGTCTCTTTCAATCCTGCTTCCGCGGAAAAACTTTTCGCTGGTTCCGGCCACACCTTTGCCGAAATCGCTGCTCTTGGTAAAGACCGCAAACCCCTTCCGCATTTTCCCTTGGCCGTTTCGCTCAGCGCCAACGCTGCGATCCTCAGGAAGTCCGTCGAGTCCGCCAATATCGTCGGAAAGCTCGCCGGGTCAGATCCCGCACTCAAGAACGAACTCGTTGTCCTCTCCGCGCACATCGACCACATTGGCATCGGCGCGCCTATCAATGGCGATCGCATTTACAACGGCGCCATGGACAACGGCTCCGGCAGCGCTCTCGCCATGGACATCGCCACGAGCCTTAAAGCGCATCCCGAAAAACTTCAGCGCTCCATTCTTTTCCTGCTCGTCACCGCCGAAGAGAAAGGGCTTCTCGGCTCAAAATATTTCGCCGCTCATCCCACCGTTCCGGCGAAATCCATCGTGGCGGACGTCAACGTGGACATGTTTCTTCCCATCGTCCCGCTGAAAGTTTTGAAAGTTGGCGGCCTGGAAGAATCCGACCTCGGTTCGCGCGCCGCCGCCATCGCGCAGTCCATGGGCATCAAGCCCATCGTCGATCCCGAGCCGCTGCGCAACGCCTTCATCCGCAGCGACCAATACAACTTCATCAAGAAGGGCGTCCCCGCCGTCAAGTGCGACGTTGGCTTCGAACTTGGCACTCCCGAACAAAAAATCTTCAAGGATTGGCTCACCAACCGCTATCACGCCCCCAGCGACGATGTGAATCAGCCGGTCGATCTCCAATCCGCCGCGCTTTACGAGGAGTTCACCCGCCGTCTGCTCCTCGAAACCGCCAACTCCGCCGCGCGCCCCCAGTGGAAGCCCGACTCCTTCTTCCGCCGCTACGCCGCCGACTGAATCCACTATCTTTACTTTGCTTTCGCCCTTCCGCCAGTATATCGATGAGCTTGGTTGGAAGGACGAAGACCCCGAACAATCGACAGCGCTAGCCGTGGGCAGCCTGCTTCAGAAATGTCCCTTTCTCCAATTCGGAGAATGCCTGCCGCAGCTGTTCCTGCGTGTTCATCACGATGGGGCCGTACCACGCGACGGGTTCCTCTAGCGGCTTGCCCGATACCAGCAGGAAACGAACGCCTTCGTCGCCTGCCTGCACCATCAACTCGTCGCCGCGATCGAACAACACCAGCGAACGATTGTCCGCCTCCGCCGGAGGTTTCGTGTCCGCCCAGCCCACCGGTTCGGTCGGCACTGCCAGCGGCTCCGACGCATTGCAGAACTTCCCGTTACCGGCAAAAACGTACGCAAACGCGTGCCGCGTAATTCCCACCGGCAAAGTCTTCCTCCGCCCGGGTGGCACGGACACATCCAGATAAATGGGATCGGCGGCGATGCCGTCCACCGGTCCTTTCTTTCCCCAGAAATTCCCGCACACCACGCGCACGTGCGTCCCGTCGTCGTCCTTGATCTCCGGAATGTCCAGCGCCTTCACTTCTTGATACCGCGGCGCGGTCATCTTCAGCGCCGAGGGCAGATTCGCCCAAAGCTGAAAGCCGTGCATGCGCCCGCCGCGGTCGCCCTTGGGCATCTCCTGGTGAATGATCCCGCTGCCTGCGGTCATCCACTGGACGTCGCCCGCGGCGATTGCTCCGTGGTTCCCCATGCTGTCGCCATGCTCGACGGTTCCCGCGAGCACATAGGTAATCGTCTCGATCCCGCGGTGCGGATGCCACGGAAACCCTGCCAGATAATCCTCCGGCACGTCATTGCGAAAATCATCCAGCAACAGGAATGGATCGAAGTCCGTGGTGTTGCCGAAGCCAAACGCGCGCCGCAAATGCACCCCCGCGCCTTCCGTCGTTGGCTTAGACTTGATCAACCTCTTCACCGGTCGTATGGACATGGCCGTCTCCTTCCCCGCGAGTCTACGCTTTGGATGCCTCAACGCCAACGTTTGGACACTCAAGAAAGAAATGAGTGCTATGCGAGGAGGAGCTGTTCAACGGAAATTAATCAAACTGGCCCCGGGAAAACCGATAGATTTGCGCACGAAGTACTTTCGACCAAGGAGGGCGCAATGGGACGAGCGGTGGTGCATTTCGAAATTGGTTGCAAGGACCACGCGAAGACGCAGGAATTTTGCAAGAAACTATTCGACTGGAAAATCGAGCCGATGGGTCCGGCGGCGATGATCGCGCTGGAGGGCAGCGGCATCGCCGGACACATCACATCGCTCGGGCATGAGCCGCACCACTACACGATTTTCTATATGGACGTGGACAATGTGGCTGGGTATCTGGAAAAAGCAAAATCGCTTGGCGGCAAGATGCTTGTACCGCCGGTGGAAGTTCCCGAAGGAACGTTTGCGTGGATGCAAGATCCTGAAGGCAACACCGTGGGCCTGTGGAAAGCCAAGTCCTAGCTGCTTCCAAGAACTCGATTATCCGTGCCTCGCAGAATCACTCCAGTGACTTAGCGGAGCGCCGGCCGGCGGAAGGGTTCATTTCGGCAAGGTGGTGCACGCCGGAGCGGCGCAGCGCGAAGAGAATACCCCAGCCGAGCACCCCGGCCGCGACGGCGCTAAGTAGGACCACCAGCAGCGTTGGCACAATCGTGATTTGTGTCGGCTGAATGAGGCCGACTGGCGGATTCGCGTGAGGTACAGAGGCCGAAATGGCCTTTGCCTTTTCAATCGTAAACGTGACCGCAGCCAGGATGATCGTCATGAGCGCTACCGTGGCCTTCGGAAACCGGAATTCAGATCGCATCGTGAACCTCCTTGATAAGAACAGGGATGAAAACATTGATGACAACATCCTGCGGTCATCGAGACCGGTGATGCTCCGCAAATGTTCCCTCAGAGCGCCATACAATAAGCCGCCTGCCTCATGCCCTCCCGACAAGATGCGCGACAATGCACTCCTATTGCGATTCACCGCCTGCACTTCTGAGAGAACCTCCATCATCTCGTCCCCATACTCACAGCGGTAAGCGGTGGGATAGAGATGGAGGAGTGATCGGTAAAATGCAAGCATGGGCTAGGTCTCCTTCTGTGCCACACGCAGAGCGGCCACGCGGGTCAGATGCTTCAACCGCGCCACTTCCATTTGCAGGTTTCGCCGCCCCGCCGCGGTCAGCCTGTAAGCCTGCCTGCCGCGCGAGCTGTCTTGTTCCTTGAAACGCTCGATCCACTTATCCTCGAGCAAGCGGCGCAGCGCCCCGTACAGAGTACCGGTGCTGAGCCGCACGCGCCCGTCGCTCATCCGCTCCGTGTCCTGGAGGATCGCGTAGCCGTGGCGGGGTTGTTCGGCAAGGCTAAGAAGGATGAGCAAGACCGGCTCGGTTACCTCCATATGTCCTCCAACGACATGTCGTCTAACGCCATATTGCTTGATTCTTGGCTGCTGGTCAAGCGAAAAATACAATGATTTCACGGGGAATCTAGTGGCGTTTTACAAGGGGCTCGCTACTGCTGAAGCTGACTTCGAGGTAGCTTAAGTCTTTTCCCCTTGAATTCCAGATTAGTTCGTGCGTCCCCGCCAAGACCCAAATCACATCGCCCTTCATGACCTTTTCTACTGGAGCGTCAATAGACCCGGTCCGGATCTGAGTGTCTCCGAGAAAAACAATCAGTGACCCCTGTGGCGGCACAATGCTGAGTAAGTTCAAGGATGGACCAAGTGCAACAAGATCCACGAATGTATTCCCAGTCTCAAACAGCGGCTTCTTATGCGCTCCCCCAAGCGCGGTGCCGGACTTCGGACAGTCGGCCTCAGGGACACCAAACAAGACTTGTGCGCAAATGTTTTTTGGGTCGCCCTGAGGTTTCAACAATTCGATGGTGAGGTTTTCGAAGGGGATGCCGGCGTCGGTGCGGGCGATGTGCGCGAAGCCGCCGCGAGAGTAGCCGACCTGGCCGTCGGTCATTACGACGTGCGCTTCCGGTTTGCCGGCGACGGCGTTGATGAAGTCAGCAGGGCCAATGCTGACGTAAACGTAGGGCAGATCGTGCTGGTGGAGTAGCGTCGCATCGTGCGCGGGGATGCTGACGCGGAAGACGCGGACGTATTCATTTTCAAAGACAAGACGGTGACGCGGTTCCTTCCCAACCGGGACAGCAACGGGAGCCTGGGCGGGGAGTGAGTCAGAGAACAAAAGCGCGAGAACTATGAATAGCCGTTTCATGAGCGCATTGTATCTCAACTGAACAAGCCTCGCGCAAAGGCAAGAGCTATTGGCTGGACCACCACGCCAAAACGATGAAGAGGATTTGCATGGGAAGCCGCAGCCAAAGAGGCGTGGCCGGACGCCCGCGAAGAGTCACTCCATCACGGGCCGCGTGAATGTTCGCGGGCAAGACCGCGATGAAAAAAAGTATCAGCGCGATGCCTGCGGCGCGCCGCGTCGGCGAGATCACCAGACCAATCGCGCCGGCGATCTCGCAAAGCCCGGTAAAGAAAACCATCGCTCGCGGCCGGGGAACCCATCGAGGCGTCATGCGAATGAGGTCTTCCTTCATTGGCGTGAAATGCGCGCTCGCGGTGAAAAGAAGCATGACCGCGAGGCCGTCGCGCACAGCTGCGGCCCACGAAGAGAGAGCTGATACTCCCACAAAGCCGAGTCCACGAAAGATAAAGATCGAGGCGATGAGAATGAGTAGAACCAGCATGCCCTAACCCAAGACCGCCACTTATCAGAGGCGCTCGAAGATTCCTGCAGCGCCCATGCCGCCGCCGATGCACATCGTGACCATGCCGTAGCGAGCGTTCTTGCGCTGGAGTTCGCGGACGATCGTAGCGGAGAGTTTCGCGCCGGTGCACCCGAGTGGGTGGCCGAGAGCGATAGCGCCGCCGTTGGGATTTACGCGCGTGGCATCGAGCCCGGCTTGCTGGATGACGGCAAGCGACTGCGCGGCGAAGGCTTCGTTGAGTTCGATCACGGCCATGTCGTTCAGAGAAAGGCCCGCTAGCTTCAAGGCTTTGGGAATAGCTTTAACAGGGCCGATGCCGAACTCCTCGGGGAGAACGCCGGCGGTGGCATAAGCAACGAACCGGGCGAGCGGCTTAAGGCCCAGCGATTTGGCGCGAGCATCGCTCATGATGACGCTTGCAGCCGCGCCGTCGCTCATCGGCGAACTGTTTCCCGCGGTGACGGAGCCCTTGGCGTGAAACGCAGGCTTCAGTTTTGCAAGAACCTCCAGGTTCGTGTCGGCGCGCGGGATTTCGTCGGTGGCGAATGTAAATGTCTGAGTCGC
>Ga0307479_10004086_pt1 | contig 13331 bp, 14 predicted proteins | sample atmos_gasesECM4C_FD_203743 | JGI IMG/M metagenome (GOLD analysis project Ga0307479, IMG submission 203743) | Hardwood forest soil microbial communities from Morgan-Monroe State Forest, Indiana, United States - atmos_gasesECM4C_515 | ecosystem: Environmental > Terrestrial > Soil > Temperate...
AGGTATTGGCCCCCTGGCACATGATGAAAGTGCCCTGCGGGCTGCCACCGCCGGTGCAGTCCGAACCTCCCGTCAAGGTCCAGGTCCCCGAGACAACCCCGTTGCTTAGAGTTCCGGTTGTCGTCGTGGTTCCGTTGGATGTGCCGGTCAGGTTCCCGGTGAGCGAGAGGGTACTTCCCGCCGGCGTTACAGAGGTCACGGTAAAGCTTAGCGTGCCCGTCACCTGGTTGGTCCCGCTGGTGTTCAGGGTCGCGTTGCCGGCTTCGGTGGAAGCACCGACGCCATTGGCGAAGCACGCTCCGGCATTGAAGAAGCTGAAACCTGTAATGGTGAGCGGCTGGTTATTCGCGCCGGTGGTATCGGTCACGTTGAACGTAGTCACGAAATTCAGTTCGCTGGCTGCGCCCTTGCCTCCACTGAGCAGCGCCTCCCAGCTTCCCCCTGCCGTCGTGGTGGTTGAGTTTTGGGGCGTGCTACCGCCGCACCCGCAAACCGCGAGTTCCAGCGCCAGTAGCGCCAGGATTGCAAGCTTCTTCATGCACCTTCCTTTGATGGATGACCCTTCTGAGAATAGAGAGATGCAGGCAGAGACGTCAATGGATGCAAGCCGCCGGGCCTCGGAGCGAAAATCGATGAGGCCGGTTGTTTGGGCCTCATTCCAGCGCCTCATCTCAGAATCCCTCGCGTTTGCCGCGCCAAGCCGAGGATTAGCAGGGCGATCGACATCCCCAGGAAGAAGCCGCTGCAGAAGTGCGAAAAGTTACCGTGGGTCCAGAGCCGCAACATCAGCCCGAGGGACAAAGCCAAAGCACCCCCGGCGGTGAACAAATTCCTGTGCCGAGTCACACTGCCTCCTGATCACACTTCGTTACGCGGCCGCGCCTGAGCACGCCCCACTGGGCGTTTTGGCTGCGGCATTCGCGGGCGGGGGCGCCCGCGCCACACGATCGCTATGCTCCGCGCTTGGTCTTTAACTCCGCCAGCAACTGCTCGATGCGGTCTTCCTTTTCGAGCGCGGCGAGGCGGTCGTCGATGTTGTCGCTGGCGATTTCCGACTTCGCCTGGCTGACCGCTTCCGAGCGCGCAACCTTGCGCTTCATGCGGTCGAACGCCGCCGCCTTCGAGCCGTCGCCGGACGCCATGCGCGCGTCGCTGGCTTTGCCCACGGCGCGGGCGCGGCGATGCTGCGCGACGAGCACGTCGGCCTTGGCCTGAGCCTCGGTCAACTTCTGCTGCAGTTGCCGCAGCGCGGACTTTAGGTTCTCGACCTGCGCCTTCTGGTCGGAGACTTGCTGCGTGAAGTTCTCGCTCAGCTCGCGATAGCTCTCCACTCGGAGAAGCGAGGCGCGCGCCAGGTCGTCTTCTTTCTTGTCAACGGCGAGTTCGGCCTTGCGCATCCACTCGGTCACTTTTTCCTCGTTTTCCTTCTGCTTTTTTTCGAGCAGGTGCTGGTCGGCGATGGCAATCGCCACCTGCGTCTTGACCTGCAGAAGCTGGTTCTGCATGTCGAGAATGACCTGCTTGATCATCTTTTCCGGCTCCTCAGCTTTATCGATCAGGTCGTTGAGGTTGGCTCGAACTAAGGTTGCAACTCGCTCCAATAGTGCCATCGTGAACCCCCTTCTTTTCTTAGCTTTCCGCTATCATCTCTAAACTGTCAGCTCTCAGCTTTTTCCTGATGCATTCGGTGTATGGCGGCGCATCTCGGACACGGCGGTTCCATCCGTCGGACCGAGGCTCCGATCAACACTCCAATCGCGACACCGATGGCCAACCACACGCCCATGTGCCCGGCCAGAACTCCGGCCACCGCGCCCAGCGCGGCTCCTAGCGCGACGCCCAATCCTGTGTGCTTTGATTTGTTTTCCATAACTCACTCCCCGCCGAAACGCCGAGCCTCGCTCTGGCGGGACGGGCGAATACGCCCGTCCCCACACGAGCTCGACCCCTCGCTACTTCTTCGGCGGATCGCCCGGCTTCGGGGCTCTGTCGCCGATCTGCCGCACCTTGCCCAGCAACTCGGACAGCGGCATGCCCGAGAGGGTTTCGAACAGCGCCGGCACTTGCGCTGCCATCTTGGTGATGTCGCCGGTGATCTTGTTCATCCCGGAAGCATCGCCATTTCCTGTGGAGACGATGGTGATCTTGTCGACATTGGCCAGCGGGCTGGCCAGCGCCTTCACCACGTCCGGCATGCTGGCGAAGAGACGGTCGATCACCGCCGCCTGGTTGTATTCCTGGAAAGCCTCGGCCTTCACGTTCATTGCCCGGGCTTCGGCATCGCCTTTCTTGAAGATGATTTCGGCTTCGGCCTCACCTTGCGCGCGAATCGAGGATGCATGGCCTTCGGCTTCCGCAATCAGCCGCTGTTTCTCGGCTGCAGCCAAGGTCTCGATGCGCTGACGCTCGATTTCGGCCTGTTTCAGCACGGTCGCAATCAGTTCCTTCTCCCGGCGGTTGATTTCAGCTTCCTGGACCTTCACTTGTTGCTCTTTCTCGATCTGCTGCACCTTCACCTGCTCCGCGATCACCTGCTGCTGCATGATGTTGGTCTGGATGTCATAAGCCTTGTCGGCCTGCGCCTGCTGCCGTTTGGTGACCTCGAGGTATTGCGCCTTCTTCACTTCCAGATCGCGCTGCGCCTCGGCTTGCTTGGCGAGCGACGCGGTCTCGGCCTGCACGCGCTCCTGGTCGGCTTGCGCCTTGGCTACCGCGGATTCCCGCGTCGCCAGCGCGCGCTTGATGGCAGTATCGCGATCGGCTTCGGCTGCGGCCACATCCGCGTCGCGCTTGATGCGAGCCACGTCCGGGCGCCCCATGTTGGTGATGTAGTCGTTCTTGTCGCGGACTTCCTTGATGGTGAACGAGATCACTTCCAGTCCCATCTTGTTCATGTCATCGGCGCAGGTGGAACGCATGCGGTCGGAAACCATCTCGGGTTGCTTCACGATTTCTTCGACTGTGAGCTGGCCGATGATGCCGCGCAGGTGGCCTTCCATCACCAGCCGGATCAGGCCTTCGCGCTCCTGATCGCTCTTGGTCAGGAACTGCTCGGCCGCGGTCAGCACGGATTCACGATCGGACTTCACCTTAATTTGCGCCACTGCTTCGACCGTCACAGCGACGCCTTGCTTGGTGTACAAGTCCTGTTGCGGCGCTACATCGAACGACATCAGTTCCAGCGAGAGATCGCGGCAGATTTGGACCATGGGCAGCACCAGCGTGCCATGCCCTTGCACTACACGCGTCCCGCCCAGGCCGTACACGATGAGTGCTTCGTGCGGTCCCGCCTTGCGATAGAGCCTGGCCATTCCGCTCATCAGGAATAGAAGGGCCATCACTCCGAGCCCAACGAAGATCCAAATCACCACGATGTTCGAAATCCCGTTGAACATAACGCCTCCTGTTACAAATGCAGGTTAGAAATCGTCAGTTGGTCAGAGTCACTTGTAGCCGGGGACGGTGGGCCCACCAACTCGGAATGGGCCGGCTGCGCGTTAAGGTTGAACTCCACAATGCGGCTGTTGCCGTACCACGTAATGCCCAACACAACGTAAAAGACCGCCAACATGGGCCATGCTGGGCGCGACCTGTAGGCGCGAAGGATAAAACCACCCACCGTGAAGATGACCAGCAGGAACGCCATAATGCCCAACCCCAGCATCAGTGCGCCTTCGCGCGAGGTGTAGCCGTTGGGTTGCCAGTTGGCGTCGAAGTGCACGGCCATCCGGGCGGGCAGTTGATCCCAGGCGCGCCAGTAATTCAGCGCCGTGATCGGAAGGGCCAGCCACATCATCCAAATCGCTGCTGTATACCAGCTACGGTTCATGGAAGCTCCAGGAGAAACGTCAGCGCCCGAAAGTTCCGGTTTAGTTGACAACTCTGACCTCAGCAAGCCTGTCATCCCATCGAGATCGCGAATAATTCGCTCGGGATCGCTGTGCCCGAGAAAAACTTCCCCAGCGGTCGTCTTGATGTGAACCACTTTGCTTCCCCACACATAAGCGCGGGTGCTGCCTACACCGCGAATCCCATAGCCTCGCAGGAGCGTCCAGGGCTCAATCGAGTAGCTCACAATCGCCTGCGTCGGAATCGTGCGCAGCTGGTACCCAAGTGTCCGAATCTCAAGCCTGTGGCGCAGAAAGCGATACTGGAATCCGCTCCACGCCATAGCGAACGCGCCGAATCCGATCACTGCCACTACTGCCAGCGCCACGCGCGCCGGGGCCGACGGAACCAGAGCCACCGAGACGGCCGGGCCCAGTACCGCCAGGAGAATGATCAGGCCCCACAGGGGACTGGAGTGGGTCTCCACGGCGATTACATCGCTCTGATTTGCGCTGGTTTCCATACTCAGTCCCTGTTACTCGTTGGCCACTTCTTCCCAGGGCCGTACGTAGGCAATTCCCTTCTCGTAACGCGAAACTACGACCTCGGTTCCCTTGGCGATGGCGGAGCCCTGCTCGCTGCGCGCGCCGCACACGCGGCGCGTTCCCGCCTGGGAATAAATCAGCTCGCCCGTGCCGCCTTCGCGGATAGAAATGGAAAGCTTGCCCAGCACGCCGACCATTTCGTAGTCGGCCGGGTCCATGTTTTCCTCGTCCGAGATCAGCACCCTGCTTAAGAACAGAAAGATGATTGCTCCGCCGACCAGGCCGCTCGCTATGGACAGGACTAATCCGAACCCAACCCACACCGACGAAAAACGCGTGAGCAAATATCCGGTGCCGCCAAACCATGCCAGGAACGCAGCCAGCGAAGGCGGATTGAATGGCGAAACAGCGCTGCGCGCGGCGTGATTCGCCGCCGGGGCATGCGCCGTAACCAGCGCATGTGCTGCGACCGGCGCGTGGCCCCCGCCCGTGTGCACCGTTGGCGCGTGCGCGACCGGTCCGGCCGTTGGCGGGAAATGTGGGACTCCGTGTCCATGAAAATGCGGCAGGTGCAACCGGCCAAAGCGCGAACCTCCGAACACAAACGAAAAGAAGCTGAAGCAAAAGCCGACCGCAAAACAGATTAGGTAGAAGTCTGCCCAGGTCATCGGATTCGCCTCCCTTCCGCGCTCTGCGCACGGTGATGGTTGCCGCCCGCGGCCAACTCGGGCCGCAGCGCCTCGAGCAGCCGTTCGGCCAGCCCGGGTGTGTCGAGGATCGCGCCCAGCAGCAGCAGGCAGCGGCGCGTGTCCTTCTCGCGCGCGGCTTTGATCAGCACCTCGCTGACCTCGGGATCGCTCGCGAATTTTTCGGAACCCTGCAGCAACCACACATCAATCTGGCCTTCAGTCGTGCGGAGATCCGAAGTCAGCTCGGCGTGGTAGCCGTCGGGGTCATCCACCAGAAAGCCGGGATGCACCTTGAAAAACTTCGCCAGCAGCGCACGCGAGGACTGCGTCATGTGCGGGCGCGCTCCGTTTTCGATCTGTGACAAGTACGACTGGCTGATGGTGTTGCCTTTGCCCAGTTCGGCCCGAATAGCGCGCACCAGTTCGAGCTGCGTCATCGGCCGGCCCAGGCCGCGGAGCGAGCCTTCGACTTCGCGGAGGTAACGGATTTTTTCGCCCAGCTTCATGAACGGACTCAAGTGTTATTTCAAATCGAGATAGTTATATTGCAATTTGCGATCTGTGTCAAGAGAAAGATTTCCCGTATTTTCATGGGCTTGAGAGTATCTCAGATGTTCAGGCGGTCCTGCGTCATCTTCCCCCGGCCGCAAGACGCCAAATGCCGTAGCACAGCGCTATGTGTAGAAGTATGTAGAGCCCGAGGTATAGCCACGCCGACGTGGTCATCACTAGTGGGACAGCGTGAGCCTGCATTACTCCGTTCACGATTTCACTGTCCCACCGCTTTGGCAGGCCGTAGCGCAGGAACCGGAAAGTTATGACGCCGTCGATTAGCAGCAGTGTCGCCAGAACTGCGGTTAAAAGCCACCTCGCGTCACGCATAAACGCTTCTTTCGTTGCTGCGGCTTGTTGCCTCAAAATGAAGTCAGAAGCCGAGGCCACATTCCAGCAATTTCCAGTGCAAACGAAAAATGCCTCCGGCGGATCCGGAGGCATGGGGAACCTTCTGCTGAGTGCGGAGGCTTTCTACTTACTACCGGCGGCCGTTGTGCTTGTCGCGGTAGATTTGACGCGACTGGCGGTTCTGCTGCCGGTTCACCTGCGCCTTCTCCTGCGGAGTCAACTTGCCGCCGTTAGCGGCGCGATCGCTGCGCACTTCTTTGTTGATCTTGGCTTCGTTGTTTTCGAGGTGTGCCGCTTCGCCTGCGGTCAACTGTCCGCTCTTGATGCCCTGTGCGATACGGTCCTGCTGGTTCTCCGCGCGCTTGCCGACTTCGCTCTTCGGACTGGTGTTCTGCAAGGCCGAGTTGTGTTTGTCCTTGTAGATCTGCTTCGAGAGCCGATTTTGCTGCTGGTTCAGCGTGGCCTTATCGACGTTGGTTAAATGGCCATTGTCCAGCTTGCGCATATCGCGCTCTTCCTGGTTCAGATTCGACTCTTTCTTTTCCAGGTTGGTAGTTTCACCGGCCGTGAGTTGTCCGCTCTTAACGCCATTGGCAATACGGTCCTGCTGGTTCTCTTTGCGATCCTGGATGCTCTCGCCGGTGACCGGCGCAGAAGGCGTGTTCGGCGCGCTCTGGGCGAAGACCGGCAGCGCAAAGACAGCCATGGCCGCGGTCAAGACAGCAATCTTCGTGTGGTTCATGGAACTCTCCCTTTTCGGTTGATTTTTAAGTCTTGATACAGCGTGGCCACTCACGGAGAAGAAACCCAAAATGTCAAGAAATGTTGCGCGAATCTTATCTGCTTTCAGAGGGGTGGGTTACGGGTGATCCGGTGAAAGCGCGCGATGTTCTTCTACAGGCCGGCTTCAATGCGAGAGCGGGGGTCGAGGTAATCGCGCAGGGCATCGCCGATGAAGTTGAAACTGAGCACAGCAAGCATGACGGCGAGCGCAGGAAACAGCACAAGATGCGGGGCGTCGAACAGATGGGCGCGACCGTCGTTGAGCATGGTTCCCCAACTGGCCGTAGGCGGAGGCACGCCGAGGCCCAGGAAACTCATGGTGGCTTCGGCAAGGATCGCTCCGGCCATGCCGATCGCTGCCTGCACGACGACCGGCTGGATGATGTTGGGCAGAATGTGGCGGACGATGATACGCAGGTCGCTGGCACCGAGGGCGCGGGCGGCTTCGACGAATTCGCGCTCGCGAGCGGCGAGGACTTGTCCGCGAACCAGGCGCGCATAACCAACCCATCCGCCGAGCGAGAGCGCCAGGACCAGATTGAAGATGCCGGGGCCACGGAAGGCGACGAAGGCGATGGCCAGCAGGATTCCAGGGAAGGAAAGGAATGCGTTCATCAGGACGACGTTGACGAAGCGGTCGATAGCTCCGCCGTAGTAGCCGGCGATCGAGCCAATGATGAGTCCCAGCGCAAGCGAGGTGAGCACGACGCAACTACCGACCATCATGGAGATGCGAGCGCCGTAGATGACGCGGGAGAGAATGTCGCGGCCGAGTTCGTCGGTGCCGAACCAGTGCGCCTGCGAGGGACGATCAAGGCGCGCAGGTAGATCAATCGCAGCCGGATTCTGCGGCGCAATCCGGGGCGCGAACAGGGCGAAGATGACGAAGACGATGACCAACAGCGCACCTGTGGCTGCCAGCGGATTGTGGCGAGCATTTCCCGCAACCCAGCGGCGAAACGAGATGGCGGCGGTGGACATGGTGAATCGTGTTACGACGATCTTATACGGCCAATCTGATTCGGCCAATTCTGAGCGCTTGCACGCTGAAGGGTGAAGCGGGTGTTGGCGATCGTCCAACCCGCACTTTTGTGGGCAAAAACATCCACAAGTATTATGCTCGTGGGCCTTGAGATCGGGCATTGACTGTGGTCTCATAAGAGAAATAGCGGGACCGCAACGCGGACTCGCCTGCGCGCCGAAACCTCCACCCTTTAGCCGTAATTCCAAGGAGGAAAATCGTGAATAAAGTGTCGTATATCCCAAAAGACTACAACTCCGTTACACCTTACCTAATTGTTAAAGGTGCGGCCCAGGCCATTGAGTATTACAAGAAAGTCTTCGGCGCGACCGAAGTCTTTCGGATGAATGGCCCGGACGGCAAAGTAGGTCACGCCGAACTCAAAATCGGGAACTCGCACATCATGCTGGCCGACGAGAATCCCCAGATGGGGCAAGGGCACACCAGCGCGGCCACCATCGGCGCGAGCCCGGTGAGCCTCTATGTATACCTGCCCGACGTTGATCGCGTGATCGAACGCGCGAAAACCGAGGGCGCGAAAATCCTGAAGCCGGTCGAGGACCAGTTCTATGGAGACCGTTCCGGCTTCATTCAAGATCCGTTCGGACATCTGTGGGGCGTGGCCACGCACATCGAAGATGTGTCGCCCAAAGATATGGAAGAACGGGCGAAGAAGTTGCAGGCGGCGTAAGAGCTGGGTAGATTGGATCACACAGGAGGCGGGGCGACAGAGTCCCGCCTCTAGCTTTTTCGGTTGCATCCCTCAGCTTTAGGTCGCTTTCGCGAGACGATCTCTGGCAGCGCCACACGAGGGGCTTCGGAGCGCGACTTGACGCCGAGAACTTTCACCGCCTCGTTGGCCAATCGCGCATCTACTTGGATCGATATCTTAGCTGCGGCCATCTTTCCCCGATTCCTCGGTGGATTTCTGCGCGTAATAATTCTGCGTCGCAGTGCTTCAGCAGGCGTTGTGGAGGGGCAAGATTTTCTGTCTCAAGAAGGCTGTGGAAAGTTTAGAAACGACGATGGCTCCCTTTCAGGCGTCTTGACAGGTGATATTGCCAGCAATAGCGTCTGTTTATGCGAGCCTGTGTGCTCGATACCGACGTCCTGGTTGCGGCTTTCCGGAGCGACGCGGGCGCTTCCCGCCGGATATTGGAGAAGGCGTTGGCTGGAGAATTTGAATTACTGCTCTCGGTGCCGCTGATGTTTGAGTACGAAGCGATGCTGAATCGCCCTGAGCATCTGTTGGCGTCAGGTGCAACGACGCAGGATGTCGCGGACGTGCTCGATGGCTTAGCCGCCGCAGGAAAACGGGTAAGGCTTGCGTTCCGCTGGCGCCCTCAGTTGGTGGACCCGAATGACGATATGGTCTTGGAAACTGCGGTGAACGGTCAGGCGGATGCGATCGTTACGTTCAACGACGAGATTTCAACCCGGTCGCGGCCCGGTTCAGTTGCCGGGTGATGCGACCTGGGGAGTTTCTGCATTTGCTGGCGCGGCGGGACCGAATAACCCTCGAACTGGAGGAGACTTATTGTGAGACGAAGCAACTTCGCATTGCGGCTGCAGCCATCCTTGCTGGACGAGGCGCGCAAACTCGCCGAGGCTGAAGGAGTGGCGCTAAACCAACTGATCAACGTGGCGGTTGCAGAAAAGGTCTCCGCTTTGCGGACGGAGGAGTACTTTGCGGCAAGCGCGCGCCAATCCCGGAAAGATTGCCCGCATTCTGAAGCGCGTGGGCAAGGGAAATCCACCCCCGGCGGGGGACGAACTGCCGCCGGAGTTTGTGGTCAAGAAAAAGAAAAGGGGTGGTTAGGAAATTCTGTTCGTCACAGCGGCAAAGCGGGAATCTGCAATTTTGGCGAGGCGTACTCTTTGGCGGAAGACGAGCCGGTCGCAAGTGGATCGCATTCTCGATCCGAAGTGCGACATTACACTGTCGAGTTTGCAGCGGGCCGCAGCTTTGGTGGGGCAGCGGGTGGTGATTGAGTTGCTTTGACGACAACGCAGCAGCGCACCCTTCGCAAAGAACGCGAAGGATGAGGCACCCCGGCTCATTGGCCGACCTTAAGCGTGCTGACCCAGGTTCCCCATTCATCACTGCTCGCATTTTGCACGCCGATTTCGACGCGATACAAACTATTCAACAGCGCAAGCGTTTTTTGAAGAGTGAGTTCCGATGGACCCGCGTCCTCGACCTGCAAAGTATCTTCAAACTCTTCAGCGACATGCCCGGTGAGCGTTCTCACGCGGCCAAGTATGTTCAGTGTCACTCGTTGCGAACTGTCTCGCTCGAAGGAGACTATATCGCTCTTCTGGAACGCAGTCGTGAGATGAACGAGGGAGGTGGCGTCGGTAGCTTTGACGACGTCGGTGCGAACGTCGAATGGAAGAACGTGCCAACTCAGCTTCGAATTGAGCTTTGATTCGAGGCTCTTAAACCTTATGCGTGGCGTGTTCGAAGCCTTTATATACAGTTCCGGGTTAACGTGCCCTCTCGGAATCTCATAATCCTGAACGCTCGGGACATGAAGCAGCGCCCGCCGGAGGTCAGAGGGCATCGCCATTCGGTAATCCCCGCAATCGCAGACATCCACGAAGTGGATGACTACATCCATCCCGATTCCTTCGAGATAGCGATAGCACCATGATTCCGACGTGAACTGTGCATTCCCTTCAACGACCTTGAAGTGTTCTCCGCATTGACTCGCGGGACCAGAGACGATGCGGTCTGGCGGACCATAAACGATGTAAATGCGTCCGCGATCGGTCTTCCAGCCAGGCAGTCGCGCTCCAAAGTGATCGTTCGCATACACGATGCGGCGGTAGTGCTCCTCTTTGAATTCGTTTTCGAAAGTATCGGGAGTCGGATCGCGCAGTGACCAGAAGGCTTCGACGAATTGGTCGCGCTCCTCGTCATTCTTCAGCAGGTTGAAGGCCGAGGGTTCCTCGTCGGTAATGATCCAGGGAACGTCTTGTTCGAGCCAACTCTTGCAGGGAGTGGCTTGACCGTCAACGAGTAGAAAACGGCCCTGTGCTTTATGTGCATTCGGGTCTGGCGATGCGGTCTGCGAGAACGAGAACACGGATGGAAAGAGCATGACAGCCAGCGCGATCACAAGGCGAGGGCCGCATGTATTCCTTCTCATATTCGCCTCCATCGTTCACAAGCAATTCTAAGCGCTTGGATGCGCGTACGGGCGCCGTTACTGCCTGATCCTCGGGTTAGCCACTGAATACAACACATCCGTCAGGAAATTCACGGCAACATACGTCAGGCCGATCGCCAGGATGCAGCCTTGCACGAGGAAATAGTCGCGGCTGGAGATGGCTTGGATCGTCAGGCGGCCGATCCCGGGCCAGGCGAAGATGGTTTCGGTGACGATGGCGCCCGCCAGCAGCGCTCCGAACTGCAGGCCAAGCACGGTGATTACGGGGATCATGGCGTTGCGCAGGGCGTGGCGGTAGACCACCGTGCTCTCGGGAAGGCCTTTGGCGCGCGCGGTGCGGATGTAGTCCTGGCTGAGTTCTTCGAGCATGGAAGTGCGCACCATGCGGGTGAGGATGGCGGCCAGCGCGCTGCCCATAGTCAGCGCGGGCAGTACGAGGTTGGCGAATGATCCGGCGCCTGAGACTGGCAGCCAGCCGAGTTTGATGGCGAAGAGCAGGATCAGGATGGGGCCGAGCGCAAAGTTGGGGAACGACAGGCCGAAGAGGCTGACCACCGAGAGCAGGCGGTCGTCCCAGCGGTTGCGGCGGCGGGCGGAACGCACTCCGGCGGGGATGGAGAGAATGATGGCGACGAACAACGAAGCCAGCGTGAGGCGCAGCGTGTAGGGATAGCGCTGGGCAATGAGTTGGCCGACGGTCTGGTTGTAGCGGAAGGAGCGTCCGAGGTCCCCGTGCAGAACGCCTTTCCAGTAGCGGAAATATTGCTGGCCAAGAGGGGCATCGAGGCCGTAGGCGTGGCGGGTGGCGGCGATATCGGCGGCCGGCGCGCCTTCGCCGAGTATTTGCTGGATGGGGTCTCCAGGGACGAGGTGGATGAGGAGGAAGACGAGGGAGACGACGAGCCAGATTACCGGCAGGGTGTAGAGGACGCGTTGGAAGAGAGTTCTCAGTTGCCAGTTCTCAGTTGTTGATTTGCGGTGTCATCCGGAGCGGAGCGAGCTCGAATGAGCTCGCGTAGTCGAAGGATCCCTTGCAACTTTGCGGCAATCGGAATGCGGCACGGGGTACTCCTTCTGCGGCTGATCTTAAGCAGAGAACGCCTTGACGCGCACGGAACAGCACGAACTGGGTAGGGATCCTTCGACTGCGCGCGCCGGCTCGCTTCGCTCACCGTCTCGCTCCGCTCAGGATGACATTCATTTGGGTTGGTGCGATTAGCACGCATTCCGTCAATCCCCGCCTTGCTTGGCGGCTTCGGCTTCGCCCTCTACCTTCGCCGTCTTTTCTATGCGCACTCTCGCGATGCGGTGACCCTGGAGTTCTTCGACGGTGTAGCGTCGGCCTTCGTATTCGAAGGAGTCACGCAGGTTTGGGATCTTCTGCAAGCGGGCGAGAATGAATCCCGCCAGGGTTTCGAAGCCGGCATCGCGCGGCAGCGTCAGGCCGTATTCGGTTTCGAGGTCACGGATGTTGACCGCGCCTTCGAGCACCAGCACCGACTCATCTTCCAGCGCCGGCTCGCTGGGGGAGACGTCGAATTCGTCTTCGATGTTGCCGACCAGTTGCTCGAGGATGTCCTCTACCGTGATGACACCGGCGGTTGAGCCAAACTCGTCGACCACGACCGCGAGATGGCGGCGGCGCTCTTTGAACTCCGCCAGCAACTCGGCAAGAACTTTCGTTTCAGGCACGACCAGCACGTCGTGCATGATCTGTCCGATCTGCATGCGGGAAATGCGAGTGGCGGAGGTCTGGCCGAGGTTACTAAGGCGAAGTCGCATCCAGCGCATGAGGTCTTTGTAGTACAGCACGCCGACGATATGCTCGGTGCCGCGCTGCGGGTCATACACGGGGATGCGCGAGTGCTGGCCTTCGACCACGCGGGCCAGGGCGTCGTCGAGCATGAGGTCGGAGGGCAGAGAAAAAATGTCGGGGCGGGCGACCATGACTTCCCGGGCGGTGACGTTGTCGAGTTCGATGGCGCTGTGGATCATCTCCTCCTGAAACTCGGGAATCTGGCCGAATTGGCGGCTGGCGGTCACGATGAGCTTCAGTTCGTCGGGGGAGTGGACGGCGCCGCCACGGCGGCCGGCTTGAGCGCCGAACAACCGCAGGACCAGTCCACCGGACCGGCGCATGAAGAAGAGGACGGGACGGGTGAGGGTAAGAAAGGCCTCCATGGGGGCGGCGACCGCGAGTGCCACTTGCTCGGCCCGCTGCAAGGCAAGGGTCTTGGGGACGAGTTCGCCGAGGATCACGTGCATGTAGGTGATCAGGCTGAAGGCGATGGCGATGGCGATGGTATGGGCATAGACGGCAGCGTGCGGGACACGGTGGACGAACTGCATCGATTCGACCAGGCGGGCCACCATGGGCTCCCCGATCCAG
>Ga0307479_10004087_pt1 | contig 13330 bp, 11 predicted proteins | sample atmos_gasesECM4C_FD_203743 | JGI IMG/M metagenome (GOLD analysis project Ga0307479, IMG submission 203743) | Hardwood forest soil microbial communities from Morgan-Monroe State Forest, Indiana, United States - atmos_gasesECM4C_515 | ecosystem: Environmental > Terrestrial > Soil > Temperate...
CATTTTCATCTTGATTGCTCTTCGGTCCTGGTCGCCAAAAGCATCAGCGCTAGGCCGTGCCCTCGCAATACCAATGTTTCTGACTACGCTCTCTTTTATATTTTCAACTCCCGGAGGGGAACCGAGTCTCGGTGGTCTTCCTACGCTTTCGGCGATGCCTGGGCAGTTTCAGCTGAAGGATGTGGTCTTGCTCGGGGCGGCCATATCGTCGCTAGGCGAGTCGCTAACCTCCCCAGGCAGGCGGCCAGCCGATAGCCGAAGCGCATCGTCGCAGCCGGACTGAGGCTGTCGGACAACGATCAATGGGTCCCGCCTGTCCGCGAACGCCGGCCATCATCAAAAGTTCTCCGAAGCCGACTCCCACTTTGGTTGGACCTGAACTGGGCTTGCTGCAGCTGTTGACAGAAGCCGGTTCGTCAGTTTCAGGTCTTACTGCACCAGGACGGTTGTCGACGAAACCGCTTCGCGTTTCCGACATCTGACACGGCAAATCGAACGGGGCTCCAACTAATCCGGCGGAAACCCACCTAGAACCAGAGAATAAGCCGCGTCCCTTTTTTGGCGGCCGGCGTGCTTGAACGGACTACGGCGGCCTGACTGCGTCGGAGGATGCTGATCATATGAAGTTAGCGGCGATCTGAGTTCCGCATTTGGGTGAACGAAACAATGACTAAGAAAAACGTGGCGGAAGTGCTCGTAGACGTCCTGGTGGAAGCCGGAGTCGAACGAATTTATGGAGTCGCTGGGGACTCGCTGAACGGAATTACAGACGCGCTTCGCCGGCGCGAACAAATTCGATGGGTTGGCGTGAGACACGAGGAGGCAGCAGCATTCGCTGCTGGTGCCGAAGCGCACCTCACCGGCAGGCTGGCGGTATGCGCCGGGAGTGCCGGCCCGGGGAACATGCACTTGATCAATGGCCTTTACGACTGTCATCGCAGCCGAGTTCCTGTTCTCGCGATTGCCGCTCAGATTCCAAGTCATGAAATCGGCAGCGGATATTTCCAGGAGACCCGGCCGGAACATCTCTTCGCGCAGTGCAGCCAGTACTGTGAGCTCGTCTCGCAGCCGGAGCAGATGCCCCGGGTCGTGGAGATCGCCATTCAGTCGGCGCTGTCTCGACGCGGTGTTGCGGTCGTTGCCCTGCCCGGCGATGTGGCCTTGCGTGATGCCGTCGAAGAGCGACCTCGGCTGCACTTTCCGGAGCCGAAGCCAACCGTGTGCCCCTCCGAGGAGGAAATCAAAATCCTCGCGGCGGTCTTGAACCGCTCGAAGAAAATAACGATCCTGGGCGGCGCGGGCTGCGCACGAGCTCACGCTGAGCTGATCGAGCTGGCGGGCAAGCTAAACGCTCCCATCGTTCATGCCATGCGCGGAAAGGAGTTCATCGAGTACGACAACCCCTTTGACGTGGGCATGACGGGGCTGCTCGGATTCTCTTCCGGCTATCACGCGATGATGAATTGCGACACGCTCCTGATGATCGGCACAGATTTTCCGTACACCCAGTTCTTTCCAAAGGACGCGACCGTCGTGCAGATTGACGTGCGGGGCGAACAACTCGGACGACGCAGCAAAGTAGACTTTGGCTTTGTCGGAGATACGAAGGCGAGCCTTCGGGCTCTCTTGCCGAAGCTGGAGCAAAAGCAATCCGACGCACATCTGAGGGCGTCACTTGAGCATTACCACAAGGCACGCGCAGGTCTGGATCAACTGGCGACCGGCGACTCGAGAGAGAAAATCATTCATCCTCAATACGTTGCTCGCGTGCTCGACGAGCTTGCTGCCGAGGACGCAGTCCTTTCCTGCGACGTCGGCACTCCGACGATCTGGGCGGCTCGCTATCTAACGATGAATGGAAAACGACGGCTGCTCGGCTCATTTACTCACGGCTCGATGGCCAATGCACTGCCCCAGGCCATCGGCGCGCAGGCGAGCTACCCGGGCCGGCAAGTCATTTCCATGTCGGGTGACGGTGGACTCGCCATGCTCATGGGCGATCTGCTTACCCTGCGCCAACACCAATTCCCGGTGAAGGTGATCGTGTTCAAGAATAACTCACTGAGCTTCGTCGAGCTGGAAATGAAGGCGGCTGGCATCCTTGATTTTGGCACACAGCTGCACAATCCCGATTTTGCAAAGATTGCCGACGGCGCTGGTCTTCTGGGGGTGTCGGTCGAAACAGTTGAGCAAGTAGCGCCCGCCGTTGCCAAAGCTCTGAAATATGACGGCCCAGCGCTCGTGGAGATCCCCGTTCCCCACCAAGAACTCTCGATCCCGCCGGCAATCACGTACGAAGAAGCCAAGGGCTTCAGCCTTTTCATGCTTAAAGCGGTTCTCAACGGGCGTGGAGACGAAATCGTTGACTTGGCACGAGTCAATCTTTTCCGCTAGTCACTCCTATTCGGTCAACACAAAACAAGAAAGGAGCAAATCAAATGGCCACAGTCCAACCAGTCACGCAGTCAGGTGAGTCCGGCATTCCTCGTGGGATGGATCTCCTCGACCGCCCGTCGCTCAACAAAGGCACTGCTTTCATGGAGAAAGAGCGCGCCACATTTGGCTTGCACGGACTTCTTCCACCATACGTAGAGACGCTCGAGGAGCAGGTCGTGCGCGCGTATGAGGCTTTCCGGAAGAAAGATAACGACCTGGAGCGGCATATCTATCTGCGGGCCCTACAGGACACGAACGAGGTTCTGTTTTACAAACTTCTTCTCGATCACATAGAAGAAATGACGCCTATCGTCTACACACCCACCGTTGCGCAGGCGTGTGAGCAATTCAGCCACATCTATCGCAGGCCTCGTGGACTGTTCATCTCCTATCCTCTCCGCGATTCCATTCCCCAGCTGTTGCGAAATCGTCCGAATGAGGACGTTGATGTGATCGTGGTGACCGACGGCGAGCGCATTCTGGGCATCGGCGACCAGGGAGCAGGCGGGCTGGGCATTCCTATCGGCAAGCTTTCGTTGTACACGCTCATCGGGGGCATTCGTCCGGAACGAACACTCCCGATCGTGTTGGATGTCGGAACCAACAACACGGAGCGACTGAACGATCCTGAGTACCTCGGCTGGCGCCATGAACGAATCACCGGTCAAGATTACTTGGACTTCGTCGACCGGTTCGTCCAGGCAGTGAAGCACGAGCTTCCCGGAACTTGCCTGCAGTGGGAGGATTTCTCGACCCCCCATGCCCGGCCCATCCTCCAGCGCTATCGAGACCAATTGTTGACCTTCAACGACGATATCCAGGGAACCGCAGCGGTCGCACTGGGAGCAGTTTTGGGCGCAGTGAAAGTCACTGGAAAGAGTTTGAAAGAGCAGCAGATCGTCATGCTCGGCGCAGGTTCCGCGGGCATTGGTGTCGCCGATGGATTACGGGCAGCGATGAAGGGAGACGGACTAACCGAAGACGAGGCGCGCAGCCGCTTCTGGGTCATTGACAAAAATGGACTCCTGCATTCAGGCCGAAAGGACCTTACTTCGGAGCAAGTTGTCTATGCGCAGCCCGAGGGCCGTGTTTCCGCCTGGCCTCGAACTTCCGACGGACACATCGGTCTGGCCGACGTGATTGGAAAGATCGAGGCCACCGTGCTTATTGGCCTTTCGACGGTTGGCGGTGCCTTTTCGGAACCAATCGCTCATGAGATGGCACGTAAGGTCGAGCGGCCCATCATCTTCCCGCTCTCGAATCCCACTTCAAAATCGGAAGCGAAGGCCGAGGATCTGATTCGCTGGACCGACGGACGTGCACTAGTTGCCTCAGGTTCTCCATTTGCCCCAGTTACCTACCACGGTCGCAGGATTCCGATTGCCCAGTGCAATAACGTCTACATCTTCCCTGCAATGGGGCTTGGCGTTGTCGCCTCCGGAGCTCGCCGCGTCACCGAGCCGATGATGCTCGCAGCCGCCCGGGCGCTAGGTGCCAATTCGCCTGCGCTCAAAGACCCTTCGGCATCCCTGCTTCCTCCTCTAACGGACATCAGGCGGGTGGCCGCGGACATCGCGCTCGCCGTTGGCATCGAGGCACAAAGAAACGGCGTCGCTCCAAAGCTCGGCGAAGAAGAACTGCGTCGGCGAGTGCACGAGAGGCAGTGGACGCCCGCTTACACGAATTTTGCCGAATGAGCCGACGACTTCGATGAACGGCCGTCTAAACGAGTTCCTGCTTTGCGCGCTGGTCCTTCTTGTCCCAAGTGGCTCCGCTTGGGCGCAAGCTCCGGAACCCACGCCCCCATGTCCCAAGCTGCCGCAAATGACCTACGACGAGAATGAGCCGTTTCTCAGCTCCGATTGTCGTAGCAGCTTCTTGGATCCCGTCCAGTTCATTCCACTCGGTCAAAATGAGAACCATTACCTCTCGTTTGGCTTTTGGATTCGGGAGCGTGGCGAATTCGTCAGCAACCCGAACTGGTCGGATCACCCTTCAGGAAATGCTTACCTAATGCAGCGCTACTTTCTACACGCGGATCTTCGCCTGGGTGAACGCTTCCGTTTTTTTGGTGAAGTTGCAACCAGTCTCGTAAACGGGAGGAGCGGTGGACCACGGTCCTTCATCGACGAAGAGAAGATGTACGTCCATCAGAGCTTTGTCGATCTCGGTCTCTGGAATTCCGGCCACGACAGCCTGAGATTACGAGCTGGACGTCAAGAGGCTGCGCTCGGATCAGAGAATTTCGTTTCGACGCGTGACGGCCGTAATATCCGGCGCAGCCTCGATGGGGCTCGTCTTACCTGGGTGAAGGGGGACTGGACTGTCGACCTGCTCGCCGTGAGACCGACCTTGGACAATCCCGGCTACTTCAATGATCCTCCCAATCACGAAAGCGGTTTTTGGACCGTCTACGCGGTTCGCCCATTTCGAGTTCTGCCCAAGGGAAACGTCGACCTCTACTATATGGGGCTCGATAACAAGAGTGTGCCGTTTGACGGCGAAGGGATAGGCCGGGAACAGAGGGAAACCATCGGTACACGGCTATGGGGAACCACCGACCATTGGGATTACAACGACGAGTTTACCTTTCAATGGGGCTCCTTTCGTTCCGATGACATTCGCGCCTGGGCAGTCTCGACGGAGGCCGGTTATCGCACCGACGCAATTCCTTTGAGTCCGAGGTTGGGTCTTCGCGCGGTTTTCTTTAGCGGGAATCAGAAACCATCCGGCGGCACTCTCGGAACATTCAATTCGATATACGAGAAGGGCCCTTATTTCAGCTACGCGGAACTGTTCGCACGGCGCAACTTGATCGCGCTCGAGCCATCTGCCGAACTTAAACTTACCCACTCGGTCTCTCTCACATTGAATCCCGCCTTTTTTTGGCGCGAGAGCACGGCCGACGGACTGTACAACATCAGCGGTTCGGTAATCGTTTCGGGCTTGCACAGTAACGCCCGGTATATCGCCACCCAGGCTTCCGCCCAAGTGCACTGGCAACTGACCCGCAACCTGAGCTGGTTCACGGAGTACGGCCACTTCTTTCCAGGCGACTTCCTAAAACAGGCGACGCCCGGCAGGAACCTCAATTACTGGACTGGCTGGCTGGACATCCGATATTGAGACCCGAATGGATCATTTTCACGTTGAAGAGGAATGAAGAATGGGAACAGAAATTTCAACCGCGATTCTGAGCGCCAAGCAGGCGAGCCCGTCCGGTGAGAGTATCGAAAGACAAAGCGGAAATCCCGCGTGGAAGGCGCTAGCGCCATTAGCTGCAACGGTCGTTCTCGCGATACTTCCCGCACCAGCGGGTCTGCCTCACCATGCGTGGTACTTCTTTTCTATTTTTGTCGGGGTCATCGTCGGTCTCGTTCTCGAACCCCTACCCGGCGCCGGTATTGCGGTCATCGGCATAACGCTGATCGCCGTGCTCGAACGTTTTGCGCTGTTCAGTCCGCAACAGTTGTCCGAGCCGGGCTTTCGTCCCGCGAGCGCTGCCCTCAACTGGGCGTTGTCCGGATACAGTAATCCAACTGTCTGGCTTATATTTGGAGCCTTCCTGCTCGCGCTTGGCTATGAGCGAACCGGTTTGGGCCAGCGTATTGCTCTCGTCATCGTCAAGCGTATGGGCAAAAATACCCTCCTGCTTGGCTACGGTGTCACACTGGCCGATACCCTTCTGGCCCCATTCATACCTTCCCCGACCGCGCGCAGCGGAGGAATCATTTACCCGATCGCCAACGATCTCGCGCTCGATTATGGGTCGAAACCAAACGATGTTTCTTCGCGTCGTGTCGGGTCTTATGTCATGTGGGTCGCGATCGCCACTACGTGTGTAACAAGCTCTCTGTTTCTCACAGGGGCCTCCTTTAACTTGCTCGCTGCCGGATTCGTGGAAAGGCTTTCCCAAATCGAGGTGCACTGGACCGACTGGTTTATGACGGCGGCACCGGCGGTAGTTCCACTCTTGCTTCTGATCCCTTTGCTCACGTATTGGCTTTATCCTCCCGAAGTAAAGCAATGCCCGGAAGTTACAGCCTGGGCGGCGGCACAACTCGAAAAGGCCGGACCTCTTACCCGACGCGAAATCATTCTGGCGGTCATCGTCGTCCTTTCCCTTGTACTGTGGGTCGTGGGAGGCGCCTATGTCAGTGCGGCAACCGTTGCCCTCATCGCCGTCTCTCTGATGTTGCTGTCGGGCGTAGTGACCTGGAGCGACATTGCCGGGCACAAGCGCGCGTGGACTACCTTCGCTTGGCTGGGAGCGTTGATTGCACTGAGTGATGGACTGAACCGCGTTGGCTTCATCAAGTGGTTCGCCGACGGCATCGCCACACACATGCACGGATTGTCGCCCCGTCTTGCCATGACCATTCTTCTGGTGGTGTTTTTCGTGGCCCACTATCTGTTCGCTAGCGTCGATGCCTACACGACCGCATTGCTGCCCGTGATTTTGTTTACGGGCGCTGCGATTCCGGGAATCCCGGTGAAGCCATTCGCCCTTCTCCTTTGCATGGAACTGGGAATTATGGGAATCATTACGCCATTCGCGGATGCCGCCAGTCCGATTTATGCCAACAGCGGCTACCTGCCGGCCAAAGACTATTGGCGTCTCGGCACCATTTTCGGAGCCATCTATCTCATTGTCTTTCTCAGTATCGGTGTGCCTTGGGGATCGCTGCTTTGGGGACGATGATTCGCTCTGAGAGGACTCAAAAACCCATGAATCTCAAAACCATCAATCAGTTCCGGATCGAGGAGGACGTCCAGATTCCCGCCGAGCGCTTGTGGGGTGCACAGACCCGGCGCTCTCTCACGAACTTTCCGATTGGCGTCGGACGTGAAGTCGCTCAGAAGCTCGGGTTCCTCACCCGTGGTCATCCGCTGGGAGGGGGGCGATGAGCGAACGCTGGAAGGTGGTCATCGTTGGTGGAGGCTTTGGCGGACTTTCTGCAACCCAGAACCTGAAGTCCAGTTCGGTGGACGTGACGCTGATCGACCGCCGGAACTATCACCTTTTCCAACCACTGCTCTACCAGGTTGCAACCGGCTCGCTTTCGCCGGGAGAGATCGCCTCCCCGCTGCGGGGCATATTGAACCGACAGAAGAATACCCGTGTGTTGCTTGGCACGGTTCAGGACATTGACCCCGATTCGAAGCGCGTTTTCCTGGCCGATGGGGCCATTCTCCGTTACGACTCATTGATCCTTGCTGCGGGCTCGGAGACGACTTATTACGGGCACAACGAGTGGCAAGAGCGGGCACCCGGTCTGAAGAGTATTGAAGAAGCAACCGCGATCCGCCACAAGATTCTCTACGCCTTCGAAGTCGCCGAGCGCATTCTGGATCCGGCGCAGCGCCGCGCTTGGCTCACATTTGTGATCGTTGGTGCCGGCCCGACTGGTGTTGAACTCTCTGGCGCGATAGCTGAGATTGCTCGGCAAACACTGAAGAACGACTTCCGTTCCATACACCCCGAGGAAGCGCAAATCATCCTGCTCGATGGCGCGCCTCGCGTGTTGATGCCGTTTCCCGAAAAGCTCTCCGAAAAAGCAAGTCGCTCCCTTGCCAAGCTCGGCGTGCAGGTGAAGTGCGGCGCCATGGTCAAGCACGTGGACGGAGAGGGTTTGATCATCGAATCTTCGGGCCAAACGGATCCGATCGCCGCCAAAACGGTGATCTGGGCCGGCGGCATCACGGCTTCGCCACTGGGAAAGATCCTGGCGAGCCGGACGAAAGCCGAAATCGACCAGGGAGGAAGGGTCAAGGTGAAACCTGATCTGACCGTTCCCAACTACCCTGACATTTATGTTGTTGGCGATCTGGCTTCCGCTACGGATGCAAAGGGAGCCCACCTGCCCGGATTGGCCCAAGTGGCGATTCAAGGAGGGCGCTACGCGGCAAAGGCGATATTGCGCAAAGTGAAGGGCCACCCGGAGCTTCCTCCTTTTCATTATTTCGACAAGGGATCGCTCGCAGTGATTGGCCGCGCAGCCGCGGTGGCCGAGGTTTTCGGTCTTCGGATTTCGGGGCTGCCAGCCTGGCTCGTCTGGGCTTTCGTCCATCTGGCATATCTGGTCACGTTCCAGAGTCGGATTCTGGTTTTTATTCAATGGGCCATACAGGACCTGACATTCAACCGCGGTTCTCGGCTGATCACGGGCGCTGTTCCCACGGACTTCAACATCAATGAAGAGATCGCTAGCCTTCGCAGCACACAGCTGAAACCTGAGTCGCTCAGAATGTCAGGCTGATTGCCGCGTCGATACCGGCTGCCGCACTTCCACCCGGTTTATCCCGGCACTCCCCGCAACTATTCCTAAGCGATGTTAGCCCGAAGCGCTCACGGCGCATTTGTGTTTCGTTTTCGCAAACGTGACCGTCCGGTTGGAGGAACCCGAGCGACTATTGAATAGTTTTAAGAGTCAGCCGACAGTTCGGAGGCCGGTTGTAGTCGTCAATGATTGAAGAGTGTCATATTCGTTTCGTGACAGCAACCGCCGTACGCCCCTTAGGGCCTTGGTTCAATGAAAGGTCTCGTCGTATATTGCAATCACATTGATAGGAAAAGGGCATCAGCATGGAACTGCGCCATCTTCGATATTTCACGGCGGTTGTGCAATGGAAGGGCTATCGCGAAGCTTCGCGGCGAATGCACGTAGCGCAGCCGGCCATCAGCCGGACGGTAGCGGACCTTGAGGACGAACTCGGGCTCAAGCTGTTCTCTCGCGCAAAACGCGCGGCACAACTTACGCCTGAGGGCGAAATCTTTTATGCAGAAGCGGTGCAAACCCTAGCCCGGGTGGACTCTGCTGTTCAAACTGCGAAACGAGCCGCGAAAGGCGAAATTGGGAAGTTGTCGATTGGCTTCCTTGGCTCGGCCACTTCGTCCTTTCTTCCGGAACTTGTCCGGGCCTTCAAAGCACAGTTCCCAGGTGTCAGGCTTACGCTGCAAGAACTCACGCCGCTGCAGCAGGAAGCTGCATTCGACAAAGGACTGATCGACATCGGGTTTACGCGGACCCTTACGCCCGAACAGAGCAAAATATTTTCATCGCGGGTTTTGTATTGCGACCCTATGATGGCGGCCCTTCCAGCAGCGAGAGAGATAAAAACGAAATGTGTGCGCATCTCGGATTTGGCAAAGGAAAGTTTTGTCCTCTTTCATCGCGAAGGAGCGCCGCCGCTCTTCGATACCATCACGCGCATGTGCAACAAGGCCGGTTTCTCCCCGAGGGTTGAGTGCCAAGCCAATATGATGCAGACGGTACTCACGATCGTGGAAGCGGAGCAGGGAGTCTCGATCGTACCAGCGTGCGTCAGAAATCTCCGATCGGATGGCGTGCGGTTCTACCGTTTGCAGCCCGACGACGTGCGGGTGGAACTTGTCGCCGCGTGGAAAAAGGACACTCCCTCGGTCACCCTTCGAGCTTTTCTCGACTTAATTGATGCAAAGGCGTCGCTCATTCGGAAGAAAGCCGAACCGCGCGCAACTACATGAGCGACGCTGGCCGTAGCGTCAGGGCTTCAGTGTGCGCAAGACCTTTAGCGTTTCAAACGGGTCAGTTCGAATCGTGTAGTCCGCGTTCACATCGGCTGCACGAATAATCCCCTTCGTATCGATCACATAACGCGCAGGCAGCGGCAATCGGTATCCCGGCTCGTCATGGAACCTGTCGAGGCTGTTACCGAACGATTTGTAAAGCTCACGAAGATAGTCCGGCAATTCAAACACGAGCCGAAACTGCTCCGCCACCTTGAGGTGCAGATCCGTCAGTATGTCGAAGGTCAAATTCAGTCTGTTATGCAAATTGCGTGTGTACCGTTCGAGCTCTGGAGTGAGCACCACAATCTGCGCTCCGAGCGCCTTCACCTCTGAATTGATATCCTGTAGAGCCTCCAGCTCCATATTGCAGTACGGTCACCAGTGGCCTCGGAAGAAGCTAACGACCACCGGGCCCTGGCGAAGTAAGTCGGCAGAATTCACTTGGACATGATCTTGATTGAAGAGACTGAATTCCGGCGCGCGATCTCCGATTTTTAGCGAACGATTTTCTATTCCCGTAGCTTTGAGCTCGGCTGTCGCTCGATGCATCTTGTCGATCGCCTCGTGCGGCGCGTTATATGGAGGTGTCCCGGATTCGAACGCCTTTTTGAATTCATCTAAACGAGACTGAAGATTTGCCATTGTTTTTCCCTTCCCCGTTTCTAAACCGGAAGTTATCGCTCAGATTTGGGCCACACCGCCATCGACGTAAAGCTCTGTGCCCGCGACATAGCTGGCCTCATCGGATGCCAGGAATGAAACGGCTTTCGCGATTTCGTCCGGCTCTCCCAACCTGCCGAGCGGAACACTATTCGCCATTTCTTTCTTCATCTTTGTGAGTGCCTCGCCCTGTTGCAGGCTCTCCATGATCGGCGTATCGATGTGGCCCGGGCTTAGCACGTTCACTCGGATATGACGGCTCCGCAAATCGTTAGTCCAGGTCCGGGCAAACGAGCGAACGGCGGCCTTTGTAGCGCTGTACACACTCATGGCCGGAAACCCTTTGATATCGGCAATCGATGCATTCAGGATGATCGACCCGCCGTCCCTCATCAAAGGGAGGCCTTTCTGTACAGTGAAGAAAAGCCCCTTCACGTTTGCATTGAAGTGAAGGTCGAAAAAGTCTTCATCCACGGTACCGAAGGGAGCCAGTTTCGCCACCCCGGCATTGGCAAAGATGATGTCAATCGGACGATGGTAGTTTTTCACCGTTTCGTATAAGCGGTCGATTTCGGCCAAGTTCGCGACGTCACCTTGTACGGCTGTCACGTTCTTTCCAATTTCAGCGACGGCGGCGTCCAACGTGTCCTTCCGGCGGCCGGTAATGAAAACGTGATCCATTCCCTCTCGAACGAAGCGCTTTACGGTAGCCAGGCCCATGCCGGTCGAGCCTCCCGTGACTACCGCAACTTTTCCAGCAAATTTCTTTGACATGACTTTCTCCTCGTTCAGTTCATTGGTTAACTGCCTGAAAAACCTCTGCCGCTTCGAGTGTTGGGTAATCGATGTAACCCTCGACCCCGCGTGCGTAGAACGTTTTGCGATCGTAGGCATTGAGCGGCGCGTCCGAGGCAATTCGATTGGGAAGATCGGGATTCGATATGAACAATCTTCCGAACGCCACAGCATCGGCAATTCCCCGACCCAGAAGTGACTCGGCATCGGCTGGTTTGTATCCGCCGGCCACGATTAGACGCGTCTTCCCCGTGATCAGCGGCCGGAATCGTTCCGGGCCGAGATCCATACTCGTTTTGGCGTCTTCCGCACCATCGACCCTCGGGCTGACCAGATGAAGGTATGCCAATTTGCGCTTGTTTAGTTCACGAACTGCATAGCTATAGGTTTCCGAGCGACTGGCATCCTCGATGTCTCCGTGGTGATTCGCGGGCGAGAGCCGCACGCCCACGCGATCAGGTCCCCACACTTCTGCGACGGCATCCGTAATGGCGAGCAGGAAACGAGCACGGTTCTCGATCGGTCCGCCCCACTCATCCGTTCGATTGTTTGAACCGCTGTTGAGAAACTGATCCGGTAAATAGCCATTGGCGCCGTGTACTTCAACGCCATCGAATCCAGCCTCCATCGACAACCGGGCGCCGCGCCGATACTCCTCGATCACTGCGGCGATCTCTTCCGGGCGTAAAGCGCGTGGTGTGGGGTGCGGTTTCAGGCCATCGCGAGTTAACGCGCTGCCCAGCGGGCGAATCGCGGAAGCAGAAACCGGAAGAACGCCTCCGGGCTGCAGATCCACATGCGAAATACGACCCACGTGCCATAGCTGCAGGAACATCAGGCCGCCCTCTTCATGAACGGCATCTGTAATTCGCTTCCAGGCGTCTCGCTGCTCTTCGGTGTGGATACCAGGTGTTCCGTAGTACCCATATCCAAACGGAGATACGGAAGTTGCTTCGCCGATGATCAAACCGGCGGTCGCCCGCTGGCGGTAGTACACGACGTTCATTTCACGAGGAACGTTGCGATCTCCGGCGCGCGTGCGTGTCAAAGGGGCCATCACTACGCGATTGCGCAGTTTGTACGGACCCACAGTCAAGGGCGTCAGTAGCATCTTTCCGTTTGCCATAACCCACTCCCGAACTGGTTCTGTGCCTGCCGTCGAAATAGATGTTTGAACGAACCATTCGATGCTTAGTAATTTGCAATCACAATGATTACTCAGAGGCATCAGACTCATTGACCCGCTCATGCTCTCGACTGCAGATGCCCCGCTATAGAGTCCCTAGGCTTGCGCCTCCATCGGCAAATAACGTCTGCCCTGTGATGAAGGCAGCTTTGTTCCCAGCGAGAAATACAATCGCCGCCGCAATCTCGCTTGGTTGTGCGAACCGCCTGATCGGCACTTTGCTCAAATAGCGGGCTTCCCCTTCACTGCCTGGCGGGCTGTTCGCACGGAATAGTTCCGTTTCGGTGGGTCCTGGCGCAACGGCGTTCGCCGCAGCGCCGTCGGCTGCCAGTTCGATGGCCATGGTGCGCGTAATGCTTTCGAGCGCCGCCTTTGCCGCGGCGTAACTTGAGCGATACGCGAGCCCGCGTGTCACAAGGCCGGTCACGTTAATGATGCGGCCAAATCGCGCGGCGCGCATGCCGGGCAACAGAGCTTGAGTGAGTTGTAGGGCAGGACGAACATTCAAATCCCTGACTGCGGCGAACGCGCCGGGATCCGCCGTGTCAATCGTCTCATGCCGGGAAACGCCGACATTGTTGACAATGCCCAATACGTCTCCGCGAGCAGCCAAATCGTCCGCGAGCGCCCGAGTCTGTTTGTTATCTGCGAGATCTGTCTCGATGAACACGCCTGGGAAAGATCCCGGGGAACTGCGTGCG
>Ga0307479_10004089_pt1 | contig 13328 bp, 15 predicted proteins | sample atmos_gasesECM4C_FD_203743 | JGI IMG/M metagenome (GOLD analysis project Ga0307479, IMG submission 203743) | Hardwood forest soil microbial communities from Morgan-Monroe State Forest, Indiana, United States - atmos_gasesECM4C_515 | ecosystem: Environmental > Terrestrial > Soil > Temperate...
TGGGGAAAGGTCAGACGTTCACGATTCAGGTGGAGGATAATGCCGGGCCGCCCAGCGGCTTGCTCGGAAGCTTTGCATCGCCGGATTCGCAATACCAAAACTCGCCGGCACCCGCTCCGCTTGCGGAAGTGTGGATACGATACCGGCTTGCAGGACACGAGTATTTGCATCGCGAACCCGTGAAATTCTTTGACGCCAACTCGACCCATGCGGACCTGGTGCCGCTGCAGATTGTGCCCTGCTACTCGCTGGCGGTCGAGCCGGCACAGGCGGTCGAGATTCTGCCCGCACGGCAACATGATTTCGATGTGCTGCTGCGGGTACACTCCTATTCCAGTAAACCCGCAACGGTACGCGTCGGTGTGGATGCGCCGAGTGGATGGAAGACCAGCGACGCGGCGGAAGTGAAGTTCGATGGCATCGGCGATCGCTACGCGAAAGTGCATGTCGCTCCGCCAGCGCAATTGCCGGAAGGAAACGTAACCATCACCGCGTACGCCAGGCGTGGAGAAGAAAATTTTACGACTTCGATTGAGCCGCTTCCGTCCATGACAACTCTATTGTGGGAAGAACCTGCACGATGTGTAGTGCACGCGTTCAAGATCGAGGTGCCGAAAAATCTGCACATCGCTTACATCACGGCGGAAAGCGAACCAGTGCCGGACGCCTTGAAAATGCTGGGCATCCAGGTGGACATGCTCGACCCGGCTACGCTGGCGTTCGGCGATTTGTCCAGGTTCGATGCAATTGTGATTGGCATTCGCGCCTACGAGTTGCGCAGCGATCTGCCGGGCGCGAACCAGCGATTGTTCGATTACGTTTCGAACGGCGGAACGATGCTCGTTCAGTACGAACGGGATTTTGCCTGGGCAGGAAAGAATTACGCGCCGTACCCGGCACAAATTGGCAGCAACCGGCCCGGCGAGCCCCTGCCACGCATCACCGACGAAACCGCTGCGGTCATATTCCTGAAGCCGGATGATCCGTTGCTGAACAAGCCCAACAAAATCACTGCGCAGGATTTTGACCGTTGGGTGCAGGAGCGCGGGCTCTACTTTTGGACGGAATTTGGTCCCCAATACACGGCGCTGCTTGCCATGCATGATCCCGGTGAAAAAGATCTAAACGGCGGATTGGTGTACACCAAGTATGGCAAAGGAACTTACATCTACACAGGTCTGGCGTTCTTCCGGCAATTGCCGGAAGGAGTCCCCGGCGCCTATCGCCTCTTTGTGAACCTGCTCAGCGCTTCGCGCTCGCAATGAAGCGCAATGAAGTACGATTCTTGAGCGGAGAATCAGCCTCTTCGCAGTACGCTTCCATTGAGGTGCGTCTCATGAATTGCGTCCATGCCCGCCGCAACGTGTTGCGGCTCTGTGCTTTGTTGTGGATTGCTGGCACGCTGATTTTGTGCGCCAACTCTTCGAATGCGCAGCAGAAAGACAAGAAAAAGAAAAAAGACGATGCTCCTGTGGTGGACAACAACAGCGCAAATCCGGTCATTCCGCTGACGGACGAACAGCAGATTGACTACATGATTTCAGAAGTGCTGGGAGCTTGGCAGATCGGCGACTCCGCGCGCATGCACAAGGATTATTCAGACGATGTATCGGTGGTCAACGGAGGCTGGGCGCCGCCCATTCTGGGCTGGGCGAACTACGAAGCTCTCTATAAGCTGCAACGATCGAAGATGCAGCAGGTACGCATGGATCGCAACAACACCTACATTAAGGTGAACGGAAATACCGCTTGGGCGTGTTACCAGTGGGAGTTCGCAGCGGTGATTGAGGGCAACCCGTCAGCAGCGCGCGGACAAACCACCTACGTTTTCGTCAAGAAAGACAACCACTGGCTGATCGCGCACGACCATACTTCCGTCGTACAGACCGCTCCGGCACAAGCGCCGGGCAACACCGTTCCCGGTAGCGCGGCTCCACCTGCGAAACCGGCCAACTAAAATTGCAACGGCTCAGAAATTCTTCAGTCCTTGATACAACCAGAACCCGGCAATGAATAGCAGCAGGCCCCCTGCAGCAACGCCGCTGGCCATAATGGGACGCGATAGAGTATTGATTTTCTTTATCAGATCGCGCTGTTCCTTGGCCATACGATCTCCGGACGCCTCGATGAAGATCTGATCGTCCTCGTGGCTCTCGAGCAAGCTCCGCCAAATCAGCAAAACCACGAATATGGCGGTAACGATGCCCCAAGCGACTAGCAAATAGAAGATGGGCCCCTGCAGCGTGGCAGATTCCATGGCGACCTCCCGTTGGAACCAAACCGCAGTGGCAAGGCCTTCAGGTTTGACTCAAAAAGCTCCTGCCAGGGGGTAGGTACGGCTGGTGGGGCGGAGTATAACACCAGGAATAAAAAAAACCAGCCCCTCGTATTCACATTATTCACATTCCCAATGCATGAGTCGGGCTTGGAGGCCGCGCTAAGCCATTTGGACTCAGGGGGTTATAGACGAGGTATATCCTGTTCCGGTAGTAGCATTGGCGAAACCTGTATGGGTCGAGCCAGCGTCGATCATCGGGGACTTCACCGCGACCGGCTTTTGCCGGGCACGGTTCCTGAAAAAGGCTCTAAGTTTACTTCGGAAGGCAATTTCGTGTCAGGGACTTCCAGGTCTGGAAACCGCCCGGGGAACTTTCCGCTGCGTCCAGGGAATTCGTAATAGGGGCGAATAATGCGATTTATGCGGCTAAGTATTTTCTGGCCGGACACTTTGACAATTCTCGCGCTGCTGGCGCTGCTAGGGGCGGCCAACGCCCGGGGTCAGGCGGCTCCTGGCCCGCTGCCGCAGAGCGATTCGAAAGATGGGTCGACTGCTCCGCCGCCAAAAGCGCCACCGCCGGATGTTCCGCGAACGAGGGTCCTCGCAGGAACGTGGCGGCTGAATCTGGACGAGAGTGATGACCCGGGTAAAAAGCTGCAACAGGCTCGGGGATCGGATAACGGCGGCCAAGGCGGTGGACGGCGTGGTGGCGGCATCGGAATGGGTGGCGGCTGGCCCGGTGGCGGTGGTATGGGCGGACGCGGCGGCATGGGAGGAGGCGGACGAGGCAGGGGCGGAGCAGAAAGCGATTCTGACCGCCAGAAGATGCAACTGTTTGTGCAGCCTGCGAACCAGCTAACGGTTGTGCAGAAAGAACCAGAAATTGACGTGGCCGCCGACGATGATCGCAAGGTTGCCTTTTACACGGATGGTCGTAAGGTTGAAAAGTCAAAAGACCCAACTCATCAGGACCTGGATGCCAGGTGGGAAGAGTACCGCCTGGTGGCAGAGGGCAAAGATCCTCGTGGCAATAAATACGAGCGTTCTTATGAAGTTCTGGAAGGAAACCATCAACTGCGCGAGACGCTGTTACTGAAAGTCGGACGGAATAACACCGAGGTTTCCATCCGCTATGTGTACGATCTCGTTTCTCGGCCTGGAAAGTCTCCAGCTTCTCCGCCATCCTAAAAAGCACTGAAATCCGCACAACAAGCCATTTTTGCAGAGCCTTCGCGCGTTGACGGAATCTGCCTCGGATGCTAATCTTTTTGTTCCGAGTCGGCAGCTCGAAGCCCACCGTGCGCTTCACGGGGTGCGTGTACGGCGAGGCTGTCAGCCAAGGTCCAGGCTAAACAAATTTTTTCATGGCGATTGTTCACCAACTAGGCGAACTCTTCCTCGGGGCTGTGCCCACAGTCCTGCTGATTCTTATTTTCTACTTTCTGATGAAGTCGCTGTTTTTTAAGCCCCTGCTTGCGGTGATGGCGGAGCGCGATGCCCGTTCGGTCGGTGCGCAAAAAGCAGCCGAAGCGGCGCAGACCGCCGCCGCGGAAAAGCTGAAGCAACATCAGGACGCGCTAAAAAAAGAACGCGCAAAGCTCTACGCGGAGCAGGAAGCGGCGCGGAAAAAACTATTGGACGAGCGCGCAGCCTTGTTGAAGGACGCGCGCGCAAAATCCGCCGATGAAGTCGCCAAAGCGAAACAGCGTGTCGCGGGCGAGTTACAGGCCGCCCGCCGCGAGGTTGAGACCAGCATCCCGCAACTGGCGGCTGAAATTGCTTCCAGGATTCTGCGATCGCCCGCCGGTCCTGCGCGAGAGGTTCGATGAAACTTCGCAGGCCCATTGTTTCATCGCTCTTCGTGTGTAGCGCGCTGTTATTTTTTGCCGCCGCCGCGCGTGCCGCCGACGAAGGTGGCGCCGGCGCGTCCGCGGCTCCTACCGAACTCTTTAGGTGGATCAACTTCGCGATCGTGTTGGCAGCCTTGATTTGGCTCTTTGGGAAAGTCCTGCCGCCAAAGTTTCGCGCCAACGCGGAGAAAATCAGCTCGACGATCACCAGGGCCCAGGCTGCGAAAGCCGAAGCGGACCGCAAACTGCGCGATGCCGAGCAGCGCCTGGCTCGCCTGGAAGAAGAGGTTCGCGGCTTGCGCGAGCAAGCGCAGAAGGAAGCCGCCGCCGAAGCCGAACGTATCCGCGCAATGGCCAAATCCGATGCCGAAAAAATCGCCGTTGCCGCGAAAGCCGAAATCGAAGCCGCGGAACGTGCTGCGCGCACTGAACTCAAAATCCTGGCGGCAAGGCTGGCGGTTGATGGGGCCGAATCGCTGCTCGCAAAACAATTAACGCCGCAAACGCAGGATGCGCTCATCGCAGGTTTCGTTAAATCGTTCGAGGGGAGTCCGAATTGAAGTCCGCGAGCCTGCAATACGCCAATGCGCTCGCGGATATCGCGCTCGAGCAGGGAGCCGCGGACCCGGTGATTCAGCAGTTGAGCGATTTCACCGTTGCGTATTCCGGTTCCGCGGAGCTGCGCAATTTCTTCGAAAGTCCGGCCCCGAGCAAGGAAGAAAAGCGCAAAGTGGCGGAAAAGATTTCCGCGCGGCTTGGCGCCGGCAAGATCGTGCGCAATTTCTTATTGGTGGTGATCGACCATCGGCGCACGCACGCGCTGCCCGAAATTCTTGCGACCTTTCAGAATGTTTTGCGGGAAAGACAGGGAATCGCCGAAACGGAAGTGTTTTCCCCGGCGGCGTTGAACGACGCGCAGAAAAGGGAAATAACACAGACGCTTGAGCGGGTCACCGGCAAAAAAATCGAAGCGAAATTTTCGCTCGACGCAAATCTGCTTGGCGGCGTGCGGGTTCGCGTTGGCGACACGATTTACGATGGGTCGCTGCGCAACCGTCTGGACGGGTTGCGCGAACGCCTTACGGCTGAGTAGTCGTTCGATTAGCGCCTCGCCTCGCGGGGTTGCAGTTTACGCTTAGCGGAGAGTTGGAACAGGAATGGCGAATATCAAGGCAGACGAGATCAGCAGGATCCTGCGCGAGCAGATCGCAAACTACGAACAGACCGTCGCGGTCGAGGAAGTCGGCTCGGTCATCAGCGTCGGTGACGGCATTGCGCGCGTTCACGGCCTGGAAAAAGTGATGTTCGGCGAGATGATCGCGTTTCCGCACCATGTTTTCGGAATCGCGCTCAACCTCGAGGAGGACCAGGTAGGCGCGGTGCTTCTTGGCGAGTACAACGAAATTAAGGAAGGCGACACCGTCAAGCGCACGAACACGATCATGTCCGTGCCTGTGGGAGAAGCGCTCATCGGCCGCGTGGTTAATCCGCTGGGCGAGCCGCTTGACGACAAGGGTCCGATCGCTGCGACGGAGCGCAATCCGTTGGAGCGCATCGCGCCTGGCGTGCTCGATCGTCAGCCGGTGCGCGAACCGCTGCAAACCGGGATCAAAGCGATCGACGCGATGATTCCGATCGGCCGCGGACAGCGCGAGCTGATTATTGGCGACCGCCAGACGGGAAAAACCGCGGTTATTCTCGACACGATCATCAACCAGAAGGGCCAGGGAATGATCTGCATTTACTGCGCGATCGGGCAGAAGCGCTCGACCATCGCGCAGGTTCTGAAAGTTCTCACGGATGCGGGTGCGATGGAGTACACCATCATCGTGGCTTCTTCCGCCGCGGAACCGGCGTCGGTGCAGTACATCGCGCCATATGCGGCATGCGCGATGGGTGAATATTTTCGTGACAACAAAAAGCATGCCGTCACGTTTTACGATGATCTTTCCAAGCATGCCCAGGCCTACCGCGAAATTTCCCTGTTGTTGCGCCGTCCGCCAGGCCGCGAGGCTTTCCCTGGCGACGTTTTCTATCTTCACTCGCGCTTGCTGGAACGCGCGGCGAAGCTGAATGACCAACTCGGCGCCGGATCACTTACTTCGCTGCCGGTGATTGAAACGCAGGCGGGCGACGTGTCTGCCTACATTCCAACCAACGTTATCTCGATTACTGACGGACAGATTTATCTCGAAGCCGACCTTTTCAATGCGGGCATTCGGCCCGCCATCAACGTCGGCATTTCGGTGAGCCGCGTCGGCGGCAACGCGCAGATCAAAGCCATGCGCCAGGTTGCCGGATCGTTGCGCCTCGATATGGCGCAGTACCGCGATCTTGCGGCTTTCGCGCAGTTCGGAGCTGACCAGCTCGATAAAGTCACTCAAGCGCAGCTCGCACGTGGCCAGCGACTCACAGAAATTCTGAAGCAGGATCAGTACGCTCCGTTCCCAGTCGAAAAACAGGTGGTCAGTCTTTTCATCGCGACCAGCGGCCTGATTGATGACATTCCCGTCGCTGAAATTCGTCGCTTCGAGAAAGAATTCCTGCAATTCGTCGAAACCAGCCAGCCGAACATTTTGCAAAGTATCAGTGAGAAAAAAGCGCTCGACGATGCGATCAGGAGTGAAATAAAAAAGGCTGCCGAAAGTTTCAAGGAACGTTTCGCGCCAGCGGGAAATAAGCCGGCGTAATCTTTCCTGTTTTGCGGTCGGACTCGTAGGGACTTTTTCGTCCGGCCATTATTTGTAGCCGGTTTTAAGTTTGTAGCGGCTGGTTTATCCCGCCGTCTTGGCGAGCAGAGAAAAGGATCACAGCAGCGTAATGCCAACGCTTCTCGATTTCCGGCGACGCATCCGCTCGGTGAAAAACACCCAGCAGATCACTCGCGCGATGAAGTTCGTCGCAGCGGCGCGGTTGCGCCGCGCGCAGGAAGCCGCCATCGCTGCTCGCCCCTATGCCAACGAACTTTCCCGCCTGCTGCGGTCCATCATGGCGCGTATTGACGAACCGGAGCATCCTCTGCTGGCCCAGCGTCCTGAAGAACGCATTCTAACCATCGTTCTTACCGGCGAACGAGGTCTGGCAGGAGCCTTTAACGCCAACATTTTGCGCAAGGCCAACGAGTTTCTGCGCGAGCGTCGCGACAAAAAGCTCTCTCTGGTGCCCGTCGGCAAAAAGGGTCGCGATTCGCTGAAACGAGCGGGCTTTCAATTCGCCGCCGAATACGTCAACGTGCTGGCCAAAGTGGAATTCTCGACTGCACGCGAAATCGCTGGCCTGGTTTCGGATCTATATGTGAAAGACCAGATCGACGCGGTCTATTTGATTTTCAGCGAATTCAAGAGCGTAATGACTGCCAATCTGAAAATCGAAAAGCTGCTCCCCGTCGAACCGGAACAGGCGCAGGAATCGTCAGCGGAAAAATCCGACCAGCCGGAATCGCAGATCGGTTACATCTACGAACAGCCGGTCGAGAAGCTGCTTGCTGCGCTGCTGCCAAAATACATTGAAGCGCAAATCCTTCGCGCCATGTTGGAATCTTCCGCAGCGGAATATGCGGCGCGCATGGCGGCAATGGAATCCGCGACGCGCAACGCCGGGGAAGTCATCCAGGCGCTGACGCTGCACATGAACAAGGTTCGCCAGGCAGCGATCACCAAGGAAATCATCGAAATCGTAAGTGGCGCCTCTCACGGCGCATGATGACGTGACTCGTGATTAGTGACTGGTGACTCGTGTCGTCTACCGAATTGACCGTCTGGCAGCGGCAAAGGAGACACTTTTTGAGGTCGCTTCAGATTGCACGCGGCGAGTTGGAAGAAACACGTTGTCTGATGCTGCTAAGCAAGGAACTTGGAAGAATTTCAGAGAAGGATTTCTTGAACGTAAATTCGATTTGTGATTCCTTGGGTCAGTTGATCAATGCGTTAGGGCGTTCGCTCCGCTCCAAACTAGATGACCGCGGTCTTTCGCGAGTCACGAGTCACAAGTCACGAATCACCGATCAAGTAACGAAGGAGAATCTGCATGTCTGAGAAGAACGCCAACATTGGTCGCGTCGTGCAGGTCATTGGACCAGTGCTCGATATTCAATTTGCAGAGGGGCATTTGCCCGCAATTTTTAACGCGGTGCGCATCACCAGCGAAGGTTTCGATGTACCCCAGCCGCTCGACGTGACCGTTGAAGTGCAGCAGCATCTTGGCGAAGGCCGGGTTCGCGCGGTTGCTATGGAGCCCACCGAAGGCATGGTCCGCGGCATGAAGGCTATCGACTCCGGCGATTCGATCAAAGTGCCGGTCGGCCGCGAAACGCTCGGCCGCGTGATGAATGTCCTCGGTAAGCCTGTAGATCAACTCGGCCCAATCAACGCGAAAACGTATTTCCCGATTCATCGGCCAGCGCCCAAACTTGACGAACAGTCCACTACGCTGGAAATGTTTGAGACCGGCATCAAGGTGGTTGACTTGATGGAACCGTACGTCAAGGGTGGCAAGATCGGATTATTCGGCGGCGCCGGCGTCGGCAAAACGGTTTTGATTCTCGAATTGATTCACAACGTCGCGATGAAGCACGGCGGCCTTTCGGTTTTTGCCGGCGTCGGCGAACGCACGCGCGAAGGCAACGACCTGTGGCTGGAAATGTCCGAAGGCGGCGTCATCACTCCGGGCAACTCAGAAAAATCCCGCTGCGCCCTGGTCTATGGCCAGATGACCGAGCCACCCGGCTCGCGTCTTCGCGTCGGCCTCACAGGTCTGACTGTCGCGGAATATTTCCGCGATCAGGAGCATCTCGATGTGCTCCTATTTATCGACAATATTTTCCGTTTCGTTCAAGCCGGTTCTGAAGTCTCCGCGCTTCTCGGCCGCATGCCTTCCGCCGTCGGTTATCAGCCGAACCTCAATACCGAAATCGGCGAGCTGCAGGAGCGCATCACTTCCACGAAATCCGGCTCGATTACTTCGGTGCAGGCGATTTACGTGCCCGCCGACGACTACACCGACCCGGCTCCGGCTGCCACGTTCACTCACCTGGACGCCACTACAAACCTTTCGCGCCAGATTGTCGAACGCGGCATCTATCCGGCGGTCGATCCTCTTGCCAGCTATTCGCGTATTCTCGATGCGCGTATCGTCGGCGCCGATCATTACGCCGTTGCGCGCTCCGTCAAGTCCATTTTGCAGCGCTACAAGGATTTGCAGGACATCATCGCCATTCTCGGTATCGAAGAACTTTCCGACGATGACAAGCGCACCGTCGCTCGCGCCCGCAAAATCGAAAAGTTCCTCTCGCAGCCGATGTTCGTGGCCGCGCAATTCACTGGCCTCGAAGGGAAATACGTCAAGATTGAAGACACGGTGCGCAGCTTCCGTGAAATCATCGAAGGAAAGTACGATGACATTCCGGAGCAGGCCTTCTACATGGTTGGCACGATTGACGAAGTTCACGAAAAAGCGGAAAAGATGAAGGCGGGCGTCTAAGAAATATTTATGGCTGGCGATTCCATTCAGCTCGTCGTGGTTACTCCGGTGAGTCAGCTGCTCAGCGAAACAGTCACTGAGGTGCAGCTCCCCGGCGCGGACGGCTATCTCGGCGTGCTACCAGGCCACGCGCCGCTGATCACCGAACTGGGCATCGGCGAACTGAGCTATCAAGCCGCCAACGGGCAGACTGGACTTCTCGCCATCATTCGCGGGTTCGCCGAGGTTTTGCCGGAGCGAGTGTCGGTCTTGGCGGAAACCGCCGAACGTCCGGGAGACATTGACGTGAACCGCGCGCAGGAAGCATTGAAGCGCGCACAGGAACGTATCGCCGCGGGCGGCGACATCGACTGGGATCGCGCATCGGCCTCTTTGCAGCGGGCGCTCGTACGGCTTCAGGTCGTCTCGAAGCATCAGGGGATCAACATTGCCACGATTCGCTAGTCCCGTGGGTCCGCGAACCAATACAAATTCCTGCGCATCCAACTTAAGATGAGTGACAAGCCCAACGAATCCGTCGTCATGTATTCCACGATTTGGTGTCCTGATTGCCGGCGCGCGAAGTCATTTATGCAGGACCGTGGCGTTAAATTTGCGGAAGTGATGATCGATGGCAATCCCGAAGCCGAAGGCCTGGTCCTGCGCGTCAACAACGGCCGCCGCAGAGTTCCGACCATACAGGTCGGCGATCGCTACTTCGCCTGCAGCCCTTTTAATGCCCAGCAACTCGCCTTCGAACTGAAGGTCCCGCTAAACCGCTAGTTTGGAGTGCGGCAGCCGGAGCTGCCGCTTTCTTCAAGCTACGCACTGCAGCGACTCACTGCACCAAAGTTCCCCGCGCCCAAACCCGCTCAATCTCCAGTGCATCATTCAGCAGTACAATGTCAGCATCGGCTCCCGTGCGCAATGCGCCCTTCTTGAACTCGATGCCGAGGAGCGTGGCCGGATTTAGCGTGAGCATTCGAACGGTGTCGGCCAGGGGAATTCCCAGGCTGACGATATTTCGCAGCGCGCGATCCAGGGTCAGCGTACTGCCGGCAAGCCGGCCTTCCGCGTTGCGACACACGCCTCCGCTGACGGTTACTTCCAGCCCGCCCAGCATATATTTGCCGTCCGGCATTCCCGTTGCAGAAATTCCGTCGCTGATCAGGATCACGCTTTGCGCGCCTTTGGCCTGCAACAACACTTTCATGGCGATTTCATCGACATGAATGCCGTCTGCGATCAATTCGGCGGTGACTTCCGGCGTTGTGAGTACAGCGCCGATGACCCCGGGATCGCGATGCGTGAATGGCCGCATGGCATTGTAGACATGTGTGGCGTGATGCGCCCCATGCGCCACTGCGGCACGCGCCTGCTCGTAGGTCGCGTCGGTGTGTCCGATTGAGACTACCATTCCCAGGCTGCGTGCCGCATCAATGCACGGCATCGCTCCGAGTAACTCGGGCGCGATGGTCAGAATGCGCGCATTACCTGATGCCGCCTGCAAAAAGCGCTGCAGCAATTCTGCCGAGGGAAGTTGCAGCCATTCCGCTGGATGTACGCCGCGACGCGCCTTGCTCAGGAATGGCCCTTCAAAATGGATTCCCAAAATTTCCGCGCGTGCGTTGTTCGTTTGATACTGTCCGGAAATATATTTTGCGATCCCTTCAACGGCGCGAATTGTTTGCTCCGCGCTGGCGGTAACGGTTGTTGCCAGCAACGAGGTGGTGCCAAACGCCGCCAGCCGCCCGGTAATCGTGCTCAGCGCGGCCTCGTCTGCTTCCATCACGTCCCGGCCACCTGTTCCGTGAATGTGCACATCTACAAATCCCGGGATGGCAGTGGACTCGGTGGCCTGCACTTCTTCGGCCCCGCCGGGCAATTCCATCGCCGCTCTCGGCCCGACCATTTCGATCTCGCCGTCACGGATCAGAATTCCTGCGTCTGCAATTTCGCCTTTCGGGGTGATTGCCTTCCCTACATGCAAGAGAGTGGTCGCCATGGATACCCGTTATCGTAGCCGAATCCCAAACGTCTGCAAAAACAAAACGGGCGGAGCCTTGGCCCCGCCCGTATTACTCTATTTGTACGCGAATCTTACATGCCCTTTTCAGGAGCCATCTCGATTGCGCTCAGTTTGATGGTGCCGCCCTCCACGTTACCCTTTACGGTCACATGATGCCCGGCATGCGCGGCAACCTGGTCCTGCGCGTCAATCCCGTAAACTTTCTGGTCGGCATCGTTTACGAACACGTACTTGGCGCCGTGTTCCTTGACGCACTTGGTCGTGCATTCGCCAGCCTTGGCGTTTGCTCCCTTGGCTCCGCACTTGCTGTCCGAAATCCAGCCAGTCAAACTGGTGTCTGCCGCCATGCTCATGGCCGCTGCAAACAGCGTTGCTGCTGTGATCGTAGCGATTCGAAGTCTCATAAGCGCTCCCTCCAGAACTACTCTGGCTTTAGACTGTGGCAAAAGCCATGGCGTTAGCTTGGCACAGCACAAAGGGCAAGTCCAGAACGCCGAGCGCCAATCAGCAGGTGCGGCAGATGACGGCGAATTCGCATGCATTTCAGGAAAACGTCGGGACTCTGGATCCCTCTGTCAAACCCTTCGTGAATATCAGCAATTGACTGGGTCGCACTGGCCGGGTACTACTGGCCGGAGCCGGTGTTCGACGTTGCCGTCGTGGAAGGCACTGCCTTCGGCACGCTCAAATAGCCGGTCGCCGTGGACTTGCTGACCTTGTTGATCACCAACTCGACTGCCTGGCGCGTTCCGCCGGTATAGAAGAAAATCGGTTCGTTCACCGAGCGGTTCTTCTTCTCGAAACTCTTGTCGTCGGCCAGCACAGTGATGGTGAACTGATTTTTCTTGACGTTGGTGTCTCTCAGTTGGACCTGAATCGTTCCGACTTTCTGCGCGCCCGCTTTGCGCGTCACGGTGAATTCGTAATAATCGCGCTGGCCCATACGCCGAAGCTGGTCAATCTCGTCATGGTTGCGCGCGATCAACGTTCCCATTTCGCTGCGCGCCATCTGGATGCTATTTTTTGTGGCGTCCAAGTCGGTCTTGACGCCGTTCACATCGCCGCCAATTTTGCTTACGTCATCCGCACTGGCCTTGGTCGCAAGCTGCTCGTTTACAGTCGATCCCAATTCATTCAGTTTCTTGCTGTACGTCACTGCGGCCATTTTGTTCTGCCTGCGTGCAGCGATCAGGTCCGCCTGGGTTACGTTCAACTTGTCGGTTACCACCTTCAAATCGCTTTGCAATTGCTGGTTTTCTTCTTCGGTCTTTGCAAGTCGCTGTGCGACTTGATCATCCTGCTGCTTTAAAGCCGCTTGAGTGGATTTTTCCAGGCTATTGGCGTGATTGATGGCGCTCCATCCCACTCCCAATCCCAAAATGGATAGCGCGCCCAAAACCGCCACCGCTAGGCCGACCCACCGTGGAGTTCCTGCTACGACCGAAGGGTTTGCTTCTTGATACTCGCTCATGAATTCTCCTCGCAGAACTTCTGCCTGTCCGAAGGAAAAAGGTGCACCCACCGAACCAAATGCGTGCACTGGCGGAATTGCACGTTAACTCTAACAGCGCGTTTGGGTTAGGCATGGCTCAGGCCTGGGGTAAATGGGCCATAATTCGTACCAGTACGAGTAAACTTTACTTTGTTACTGGGTTCTCGGTAATTTTTGCTGATTTTGGCACGGTGGCGGCGTGTCGCATACAGAACTATAGCA
>Ga0307479_10004092_pt1 | contig 13326 bp, 7 predicted proteins | sample atmos_gasesECM4C_FD_203743 | JGI IMG/M metagenome (GOLD analysis project Ga0307479, IMG submission 203743) | Hardwood forest soil microbial communities from Morgan-Monroe State Forest, Indiana, United States - atmos_gasesECM4C_515 | ecosystem: Environmental > Terrestrial > Soil > Temperate...
CGGCTGCCTCACGGACCGCCGGGTCACCCGCGCCCGGCCCCGAGTCGATGGCCCTGCGCGCGGCGCTGACCAGCTCCATCAGCCTGGCGACGGCCACGTTCAGGTGATATGCCTCCAGCTGCCGGGCGACCTCATCGATGGTTCGGTGGGTGACCTTCCGGAGCTCGATGCCACCGCCTGCGGCTGCTTCGGCTGCTTCTGCGGCTGCCGCGGCGGCCTGTGCGGCTGTCGCGGCGGCTACGTCGGTCGCGACCCGGTGGACCCGGCTCAGGAACTTGACCATCGCGTCCGGGTTCATGTCGGCCCAGTCGATGTCATCCTCGGGCGGCGAGGCGAAGACCATGGTCAGCCGGATCGCGTCCACCCCGAACCGGGCGATCTGCTCCCCCAGGTTGACCCCGTTGCCCAGCGACTTGGACATCGCCTTACCCAGGTTGATCACTTGCCCCTGGTTGATCAGCCGGGTGAACGGCTCGGTGAAGTCCAGCATCCCCATGTCGTACAGCACCTTGGTGAAGAAACGGCTGTACAGCAGGTGCAGGATGGCGTGCTCCACGCCGCCTACGTACATGTCCACCGGGGCCCAGCGCCGCAGCGCTTCGGTGTCGAACGGACCGCCCTCATACGTCGGAGAGCAGTACCGGAACATGTACCAGGACGAGTCAACGAACGTGTCCATCGTGTCGGTGTCTCGCTTGGCGGGCTCGCCGCACTTCGGGCACGGCACGTTAACCCAGTCCGTGGCCGCCGCCAGCGGCGACACCCCGTGCGGCACCAGATCCTGGCCGCGCAGATCGGGTAGCACGACGGGCAGCTGGTCATCGGGCACCGGAACCTCACCGCAGCCAGGGCAGTGCACGATCGGGATCGGCGTCCCCCAGAACCGCTGCCGGGACAGCAGCCAGTCGCGCAGCCGGTAGTTGACCGCGGCCTTGCCCAGGCCCTTCGCCGCCAGGATTTCGACGATGGCGGCGATCGCCGCGGACTTGTCCAGCCCGTTCAGCGGACCGGAGTTGACCAGCGCGCCGTCGCCGGGCGTCGCGATTCCCGTCTCGACGGGATCGGGCCGACCCGTCTCGACGACGACCCGCACCGGCAGCTCGAACCGAAGCGCGAAGTCCAGGTCCCGCTGGTCGTGGGCCGGCACCGCCATGATCGCACCAGTGCCGTAGTCGGGCAGCACGTAGTCCGCCGCCCACACCGGGATGCGCTCGCCGTTCACCGGGTTGATCGCGTGCACGCCCAGGAAGACGCCGGTCTTTTCCCGCTCCGTCGACTGCCGTTCGATGTCGGTCAGCTTCTGCACCTGGGCGACGTAGGCGTCCAGCTCCACGCGCCGGTCCGGCGCGCACAGCTCAGCGGCCAGCGGCGAGTCGGCCGCCACCACGAAGAACGTCGCTCCGTACAACGTGTCCGGACGTGTCGTGTACACGGTGACGGGCTCGTCCCGGCCCTCGACGGTGAACTGGACCTCGGCCCCGGTCGACCGGCCGATCCAGTTGCGCTGCATCAGCAGCACCCGCTCGGGCCACTTGCCTTCCAGCACCGCGGCGTCTTCCAGCAGCCGGTCCGCGTAGTCAGTGATCTTGAAGTACCACTGGTTCAGCATCCGGCGAACGACCTCGGCGCCGCATCGCTCGCAGTGACCGTTGATGACCTGCTCGTTGGCCAGCACCGTCTGGTCGACCGGGCACCAGTTCACGTAACCGTCCCGGCGGTACGCCAGGCCCCGCTCGTAGAACCGCAGGAACAGCCACTGATTCCAGCGGTAGTACGTCGGATCGCACGTCGCCAGCCGACGGCTCCAGTCAAAGGAGGTCGCGTACCGTCGGAACGACGCGGCCTGCGTCTCGATGTTCGCGTAGGTCCAGTCGGCGGGATGGGTATTGTTCCTGATCGCGGCGTTCTCGGCGGGTAGGCCGAAGGCGTCCCAGCCGATCGGGTGCAGCACGTTCTTGCCGCGAAGGAACTGGTACCGGGCCAGCGCGTCGCCGATCGCATACGCCTCCGCGTGTCCCATGTGCAGGTCCCCGGACGGGTACGGGAACATGTCCACCAGGTAGTAGCGCTCCCGCGGGTCATCGGAAACCTCGCTGGCCCGGAACGGGTCAAGCTCCGCCCAGCGCGCTTGCCATTTCTCCTGGATATCGCGCGGGTCATAGCGCTGCGCCAGTTCGGCGCCCTCGGCCGCTGTCATCGTGTCCTCACTGATTCGCGCCTGCAACGACTTGTGCCATCAAACAAAAGTGCCCCTCGTCACGAGGGGCAGCCGCGCCAACGACGGTTAGGTCGGCGCGGCTAAGTAAGAAGCAGGCGGACGGAACGCATGTGCGAAGTATACCGTACCCCCGGCGCTCCCTGCTGGCCACTTACGCCCGGGGAAGTACACGCTGCGATAACGCTCGCGTGGCAGTGCGGCAACATTGACCGGGCATGCTCTAGGCATGAGCAAAACCCGCCGGATCGCCTTGGTCGCACACGACCACAAGAAGCAGGACCTGCTCGAGTGGGCCGACTACAACCGGGAGCTGCTAACCGACCACATACTGTACGCCACGGGCACGACCGGGCACCTGCTGCATGACCAGCTCGGTCTGGACGTCACCTGCTTCCAGAGCGGCCCGCTCGGCGGCGACCAGCAGATCGGGGCGCTGATAGCGGCGGGTTCGCTGGACCTGCTCGTGTTCTTCACCGATCCGATGCAGCCGCAACCGCACGACCCGGATGTGAAGGCGCTGATGCGGATCGCCGTCGTGTGGGACATACCGATCGCCTGCAACCGGGCCAGCGCCGACTTCCTCATCACCTCGCCCCTTTTGCAGGAATATCGCCCTCTTGCCCGCATTTAAGGGCTCTTTTTCATAACGGCATCTCTGCTTCCCGCAAGGCTGCCCTTCCCGCGCAACCGTGTGGTTGTGGCACCCACACGCCTCCAACCGTGTGGTTGTGACAGCCACGCGGTTGGGTGAGACGTGACTCCTCTCAATTCCGGCCTAAGCCAATAGCAGCATCAGACGCCCGGAAATTCATTCCGGGTGGGAAATCGGCACGTCTCGCCATACGCCTTGACGAGGATATGCTGCGCCAATAAGGTCGGGCAGTCGGCCACGGTTCCGCATCGCGAACCGCTTCGCGGGCCCCTCCCCCGCTTCAGCGCCGCTACCTAAGCGCGCGCTCACGCTTAGCGGACCATGACCAAGGTACGCGACAGTGGCATTTCACTATAACGAGGGCATGGGTTATTTATACCTGTTGCAAGGGAGCAATGGACAGTCGGGGGGAGTATCAAGGGGCTATCGCGATCGTCGGTGTCGCATGCCAGTTCCCCGGTGCTCGCGACCCGGCGGAATTCCATGACCTCACCGTATCCGGTCTGCGGATGTTCCGGCCAATATCCGGCCCGTCCGGACGAATGCCGCGTGGCGCACTGCTAGACGGCTGGGACGCCGGATCCATCGACAAACTAGCGGCGGAAACGACCGCGCTCGCACTCGCCGACGCCGGCCTGCGGAGCGCCGAACTCCGCGACGTCAGGACCCGCGCCGGGCTAATCCTCGCCAGCTCGGTACCCGAGGTAGCAGAGACGGCCTGCGACGGGTTCGGCGTAGATTTGCTGGCGGCGGGTTCCCCGACCATGGCGAACGTTAGCTCGCTGCATGCGGTGATCGCCGCCTGTGACGCGCTCAGCGGCGGGGATCTGGATATCGCGATCGCCGGCGGGGCGGAGCTCGGCATCGACCTAGAGTGGCTCGCCAAGCAGGCGGCGGAGGGGAACCTCGGTACCCGCGAGATGCGCGTCTACGACGCCGATCCCCTGGGCCTGCTCCCTGGCGATGGCTGCGGAGTGGTGGTGCTGACCCGCGCCGCCGACGCCCGCGCCGCCGGAATACCCGTTTACGCGGAGATCGCCGGCTGGGCACCGATACCAGGATCGCCGGATGGCGCCCCTACCGCCATGCTCAGCGCCTACCAGCAGGCTCAGGTGGGTCCCGCGGACATCCACCTCATCGAAGGACACGGCGCGGGCACCGTGGCCGGCGACGAGGCCGAACTTGCGGTCCTCGCGCGACTACGGCGGGGCGGTGCGGTCGGTACGAAAAGGGCGGCCACCGCGGCCCTCGGCGCCGTGTCGGCCAGCATCGGTCACGCCCGGGCCGCAGCCGGAGTGGCGAGCTTGATCAAGACCGTCACCGCCATGGTCGCCGGGACCATACCGCCCGGCACCCGACGCCCGCGCCCGCACCTCCTTATCGAGTCGGGTGACGCGCTGCTGCGGCTACCCCCAGATCCGGAACCATGGCCGGACGGTACCCGGCTCGCCGCGGTGAACTCATTCGCCACCACGGACCCGGCATCCGATGGAGTCCATCTCGTCCTGCGCCGCGAACCCAACCGGCGGGCCGGTCAGGGACGCCATCGGCGCGAGGCCCTAGCCGCCGTACAGCGGACACAGCCCGACGGACAGGAGGCGGACTCGGACCCGCCGCCCGACCAATCCAGTCCGGTGCCGACGCGGCAACGCGAGCCCGCTGGACCAGCGGCGATCTTCGCGTTGTGCGGTGCGGAGCCGACCGCGATCGCGGCTACTCTCGACGCCATAGCCGGGAGCGCGACGGAACTCACCGACGCTGACCTACGCGACCTAGCCAGGCACCTGGCGACGACGGCCCAGCGGGCCGCCGGACGCGGCACGCCGTTGCGGATGACGGTGACGGCCACCGCGCCCCGGCATCTGGCCGTTCGGGCGCAGCGCGCGGCCCAGCTGCTCCGCAGCGGGGGGCCGCGCACCGCGATGACGCTGGAGCCGGGGATCAGCATCTCCGCCAGCACCAGCGGGAATGTGGTGCTGGTGTTCCCGGGCCTTGCCGCGAGCTCTACCGCCGAGCACGCCGCGCTGCTGGCCGGCTCGATGGACCGGATGCGCACCCTGGACCAACTGGGCGTGAATGCCGCGGCCGCGGTCGGATACGGCTTCGGTGACCTCGCCGGCTTGGTCTGGGCAGGCTGTCTGCCAGCCGCGGAGGCGGCCCGGCTGGCCGCGTTGCGCGGTCAGGTGTTGCGCGGATGCAGCGCAAGGCGCACCGCGACGGCGCGAGTCGGTGCCGACGTCGCGCTCGCGGGCCGGCTGGCCAGGCTGAACGGATTGCACATCACCGCCTACGAGACAGCGGACTCGCAGCTGCTGGCCGGACCCGCCCTGCGCATCCGTGACCTGGCCAGCCGCGCCGCGCGGGCAGGTGTGGCCGTCGAGGTACTCCCGGCCCGCAGTGCCGTGTACTCCCCCGCAATGGCCAGCTGCACGGCTCCGTGGCGCAGTGTGCTGGCGGGCACGCCATTCGCGCCACCACGGCGACGGCTTTTCTCCACCGTCACTGGCCAGCTGGTCACAGCCGCCGAGGACATCGCCGGTCTGCTCGCCAGCCAGCTCACCCAGCCGGTGCTGTTCGTGCCCGCCATCACGCTGGCCGCCGCGGACGCCGACCTGCTGGTGATCGCCGGGCCAGACCACGACCTCTCCCTGGCGTCAATGGCGAGCGCGGCCAGCGGAGTGCCAGCCATCCGCATGCCCGCAGCCCACTCCGACGCCGCCGCGCACCATGCGGAGGCGATCGCCGCGCTGTTCGCGGTAGGCGCCATCGCGGACCTGACGCCATTCCTGACCGCACCGCCAGCAACTTCCGCCACCGCGGACCATATTCCAGGCAGCCAGACCAGCACCGACATCGGATCTGCTGACGACACCGCCATACTGCCGGTCAGCTGGCTGGTGCCAGCCGCCCGGGACGGTGAGCCCGCGGACGGTCAGAACTGGGTTGGGTGTGGAACCACAGTACGTTCTGCGATTGAGGGTTTTAGTGAGTTAGAGTCCGTCCGGGCAGTTCCCAGTCCGGTCGCAGCGGCATGTCGGCCCGGCTGTCTGGATGCAGCTTGACGCCGAGCACCTGGTGCAGCTGGATCTGGTTGCGATCGAAGCCCAGCCGCGAGCCGGCCATGTAGAGCCGCCACACCCGGGCCGTGCCCTCACCGACTTCCTTGACCGCGTCGTCCCAGCGCTCGTCAAGGTTGGCGCACCAGGCGGCCAGCGTCTTGGCGTAGTGCTCGCGGAGGTTTTCCTCGTGCCGCACCTCAAAACCGGCGTCGTGCATCAGCGAGATGAGGTAACCAGGCCCCTCGAGTTCACCGTCCGGGAACACGTACCGGTTGATGAAGCCTTCCTGGCGGTGTGCCGGCTGGGTATTGTCCGGCCGTGTGATACAGTGATTGAGAAGTCGCCCCCCGGCCTTCAGTTTACCGAACAGGTATGCGAAGTATGAAGGGAGCTGCTTTTGGCCGATGTGCTCGGTTAGCCCGATGGAGCTGACCGCGTCGAATCCGGTCTCCGGGACGTCCCGGTAGTCCAGGTGCCGTATCTCGGCGAGTTCAGAAAGTCCCTCGCGCTCGATCGCGGCCTGCCCCCAGGCGGCCTGCTGAGCCGACAACGTCACGCCTAGGGCCTTGACGCCGTACTCACGGGCCGCATGCCGGACCATACCGCCCCAGCCGCAGCCCACGTCGAGCAACCGCATCCCCTCGTGCAAGCCGAGCTTGCGGGCCACAAGGTCGAACTTATTGGCCTGCGCCTCTTCCAGGCTCGCGTCGTCCTTGGGGTAGCAGGCGCAGGTGTACGCCATCGTGGGCCCGAGCACCCACTCGTAGAACGTGTTCGACACGTCGTAGTGGTGCGAGATCGCCTTGGCGTCACGAGTCTTGGTGTGCCGCCGGCCGTACTGCCAGCGGCTGCCCTGCCGCATTTCCTGCGGCGGTGGCGGCATCCGGTTCATGAGCAGCTTCGGGCCGCCGAGCGCCTGCAGCAGACGGATCTTGTCGGCCAGGCTCATGTCCAGCGTCTGCGCTCTCGACAATCTCGCGAGAGCCTCGTACATGTCCCCGTCCACGTCGAGATGGCCGGCCACATAGGCCCTGGCCAGGCCGAGCGCGCCCGGCGCCTGCGCCAGGTAGGCGACCGCGACCGGCGAGCGAACGGTCATTTTCACCGGCGAGCCGGCCACACCCGCGTGCGAGCCGTCGTACGCTGCGAACTCCACCGGGGCGTCCGGCCCCATGACCTGCTCGAAGACCTCCGCCAGCGCCATAGCTCGCATCCCTGCCTTTCTGTTCCGGTATTACGTGCCGCTCAGCGCCCGCGGACACATTTCTCATACAGGCCGAGCAGTCGTCCGCCGCCGTCGTAAGTGTGCTTGAGCACCTTGTAAGCGTCGCCGTTGTACCGCCGGTAGAACTCGTCTTCGGAGTAGAACGACGTCGAGTACAGCGACTTGTGCCCGCCGAGCGCCGCGACCTCGTCCTCTACCAGGCGGTTGTGATAGCCATCCGCACGGCCCGGCGGCAGCGGTACTGTGCCCCAGAACCCGAAGTTCACATACACCTCGCCCGGTTTGAGCGGGTACAGCGGCCAGGCGCGATCGCCGCGGAGCCGAAGCGGGCACATCCACACCGGACTCATGCCCACATTCGTAGCGAAGTACCGAAGGAATTCCGCGCCCCGTTCGACCGGGATCTCCACGTCCTGGATGACCGCCTCGCGCTGCGGAAGCCGCCGGTTCGCGATCAGCGTGTCGCTGAAGTGGTGCCTGCGATCCATTGCGACCAGCTTGCGGTACACATCGCTGCGCCGGTAGCGGCGCGGCCACAACCTTCTGACCAGGGGCTTCTGCACACCAAACGGCTTGGAGCACCAGAACCAGTCGGGATCCCAGCGCCACAGGTAGTCGTGGATCGTCAGAAAGTCTTCTTTGTCACGCCGGATCGAGTGATAGTAGATCTGCTGCCCGGTGTAATCGCTGCGCCACGGCGCGACGTCGCTGAACGAACCGACTGTCAGGTACATCTCGTCTGGCGAGAACGCTGTCCCGTCCACGAAATCCGCCCGATGACCGCGATAACTTCCGTCTCTGGCGATCTGACCGACCGCTTCCATGCACGCTTCCGGTTTACCGAACGGGAAGTGGCGAATGTGCACGTACGGCTTGACCGGTTCGAGTTCTATCGTCAGCGAGAGGCTGTACCCGAGCGTCCCGTAGGAGTTGGGGAAGCCGCGGAACAGGTCGTGATGCTCGTTGCCTTCGCTCGCGATGAGCACGCGGCCGTCGCCGGTGAGGATCTCCATCTCGATGACCGACTCGTGCGGCATGCCGCTCCGCAGCGAGCTGGATTCAATGCCCAGGCCGGTGACCGCGCCGCCGAGGGTGATCGTCTTGAGCTGGGGCACCACCAGGGGCATCAGGCCATGCCTGAGCGTCGCGTCGCAGAGAGCTTCATATGTGGTCATCCCGCCGACCTTCGCGGTCCGGGTGACGGGATCGACGCTCAGGACATGACCGAAGGCGGTCACATCCAGGCCGCTTCGCCTGGCTTGAGGTCCGGGATTTGCGGGCTGGCTGGCGTCGCGGAACCTGAACAGGTTAGAGGTGCGCTTGGCCAGCCGCACCGGCACCCCTGGCGGGAGCGCCGTGTAGGCGTCGCGGAGCCTGACCACCGCGGCCTCATGGTTTCTTAGCGCCTCGTCCGGCCCGGGCGCCTGGCGTGCTCTAGACGCCTGGCGTTCGCTAGCTGGCATACGAACCTCCTTCCCGATGTTTCGCGCAGTTTATCCGAGTACGGCCAGGCTGGTCATCGGGGGAATGGCGGGACGGACGGTGCTCGCGCTATCCGCCGGTGCTGGTCCCGCACGGGCAGCGTGAACCGTCGTCCGGGACGTCTTCCTCCTCCTCTTCGTAGTCGTCTTCGTCGTCCTCGTAGTCTTCGTCTTCGTCGTCCTCATGTTCGTCTTCGGTTTCCAGATCGTCGTAGCTGGCGGCGACCTCCTCGGGGGTCATCGGCAGCCGGGCCATCGACGGCGGCGCCCCCGCGCTGATGACCTGGCGGAGCAGCAGCGCCATCGAGTAATGCGGGTCGTCGGCGAGCGCCCGGTCGAGCGCGACGTTGGCCAGCGCCCCGTTGCCCGCCTGCCAGGCGACGAACGCGAGCAGCGACGCTGACGCGGCCACATGACCGGGCTGGGCTCGGCGGACCACATCGGTCCACAGCCGCCGGTGGGCATCGCGGTGCCGGGGATCCATCCGGGCCCACGCGTCGTCCCGCACCCGCAGATCCTTCAGCGCCACCGTCAGCCAGGCGAGCTGGTAATCGGAGGTGTACCGGCCGCCGTCCCGGTAGGCGGCGATCATGGTGGCCACCGCGGACAGGCCCTCGGTCGCGATCATGTGCCGGGCGGCGCCCAGCCGGGCCGACTTGCGGACCTTGGCGAGCAGCTGCACGACGTGCTGCTCGGCCCGGCGGGTGGCCTGCCGCATCGATTCGGCGGCGATGCCGCCCAGCGGGCCGATGCTGGCGGCGACCGCCGCCCGGTCGGCCAGCACTTCCGTACCGGCACCGGCCAGCACCGCCGACGCCGTGGCCTGGCGGTCGGCATCGAACGTTGTACCCGCCGCCGGACAGCAGGCTTGGTTGCCGCAGGTGTAGGACCAGTAGCGGCCGCCCTCGACCCGGAGGAACTCGAGCAGATCTGTCTCGCCCGCTACTACCGCATCCCGGAACGCGGCGGCCAGCGGCCGGACCAGCGGCTCGGGCCCGTAGCCGATGATCACCGCCGCGGCCAGCCGCTGCGAGGCCAAGACCGCGACCGCGTGCTCGGCGATGTCGGTGGCGATGCTGGCGTCGGCCGGGGCGTCCGGGTCGGGCAGGTCGTACCGGAGCGTGACCTTGACCGACCCTTTCGGGGCCTCGGTGCCGATCACCACGATGCTGGACTCGGGCACGAACCCGAGCAGGTAGGGCACGAGGGCCAAGACCGCGGCTGGCGAACCGGCCCGCACCCGTGCGGTCGGCGCTCCAGCGTGGTCGCGCAGCGAGAGTGTCAGCCGATGGCCGGACTCCCCCGCCGCGCTGTCCCCGGCGTTACTCTCTCCGGCCTTACTGCCTCCCGTCTTACTGCCTCCCGCCTTGCCGGCCGGGCTCGCCTTGCCGGCCGGGCTCGCCTTGCCGGCCGGGCGTTGCTTACGAACGGTGCGTGAACGCGGGGCGGACTCACCCGCCGTGAATGCTTGTTTCATGCGGCAAGCCTGCGGCGGGTGTGACCCGGCAGCCAACCATGCGATCGTTACCTGTGGATAATTTCGCGGTTATCCACAGGTAGCCGTTCGGGTGGGTTGACATCGCAGGCCGGCAGAGTTACAGACTGATTCCTAGCAGCGCGTCGGCGGTCTGGCGGACCAATCGGGCACCGGGACCGGGACCGGGCCGGACGGACGGGCTTGCTTTGGCCAATGCGGCGTCCGCCCAGGCGTCGATGACGGCCAAGGCGCGGGGGGCGTCCAGGTCGTCGGACAAGGCTGCCCGGACACCGGCGAGCACCGCCTCCGCATCCGCAGCCGTGTCGGTGTCGGCTCCATCTAGCGCTGCTCGCCAGCGGGCCAGCCTGGCGTTCGCTTCGGCTAGGACATCGTCGGTCCACTCCCAGTCTGAGCTGTAGTGATGCGCCAGCAGCGCCAGCCGGATCGCCATCGGGTCCACGCCGTCCGCCAGCAGCCGGCCCACGAACACCAGGTTGCCCAGCGACTTGGACATCTTCTCGCCGAGATAGCTGACCATCCCGGCGTGCGAGTAGACCCGCGCGAACACGTGCGCCGCCGGGGCGAACGCCACCCGGGCGTGCGAGGCGCTCATCTCATGGTGCGGGAACACCAGGTCAGAACCGCCGGCCTGCACATCGAAGGCCACGCCGAGGTACTCGGACGCGATGGCCGCGCATTCCACATGCCAGCCCGGCCGGCCGCGCCCGAACTGGGATTCCCAGGCGGGCTCCCCCGGGCGCTCGGCGCGCCAGACGAGGCAATCTAGCGGGTCCTTCTTCCCCGGACGGGCGGGATCGCCGCCGCGCTGCGCGAACAACTCGACCATCTCAGCCGGGCTGTAATCGCTCACCGTGCCCGGTCCGGACAGGGCACCGAACGCGGGATCCGCTGACTTGGCGAAATAGACATCTTCGTCCACGTAGTAGAGCGCACCGCGGTCAGCCAGCCGCGCACTAATCCGCTCGATGATCGGCAGCGCCTCGACCGCGCCGATCAGGTGCGTCGGCGGGAGCACCCGCAACGCCTCCATGTCGGCCCGGTACCGTTCGGTCTCGCGCATGGCCAGCTCGCGCCAGTCCTCCCCGTCCCGATCCGCCCGCTCCAGCAGTGGATCGTCGACGTCGGTGACGTTCTGCACATAGGTGACCCGCGCGGCGCCCGCGTCTAGCAATGTGCGGACGAGCAGGTCCCAGGCGGTATAGGTGGCGGCGTGCCCGATGTGCGTGGCGTCGTAGGGGGTGATGCCGCAGACGTAGATCGTCGCGGCCGGACCAGTGGTCGCCGGAATCAGCTCACCTGACGCCGTATCGCGCAGGCGGGGCACCTGGCCGGTCCCTGGGAGCTCCGGAACATCCGCACGACGCCAGGAATCCATGCTCGCCAGGTTATCGCGCCCCTCGAACCAGGACATACGCGTCGCCGCCCGGAGCCCGCCCAAGATCGTTTGACGATTTGCGTCGTCATAGCAGCCCAAAGCGTCAAACGATCTTGAACCCCCTCGAATAAAAGGGGCAAATCGGACGCGCCGGGCGGCGTCGCGTCGAAGGGGGCGTCGGCGCGGGGTGGTAACCCGCTTGCTGCTGTGGCGGCCAGGGGCGGGGGCCGGCGGGACTGGGTCGCTTGCTCGAAGGCGTGGGCCAGTGCGATCAGGCGTGGTTCGCTCCAGCGGGGACCAGCGAAGGTCACCCCTACCGGCAGGCCGGACACGTAGCCGAAGGGAACGGTGATCGCGGGGCAGCCGGCCACCGCGGCGGGGCGGGCGGTGTGGAACACGTCGGGGTCGCCGAGGACGTAGTCGGTCAGCCAGGCGGGGCTGGCGGTCAGCGAGACGACGGCATCCAAGGACGAAGCAGCGAGCGGATCGGTCAGGGCGCCGCGGGCGAGTGACGTCGCGACCCGGCGCGCGGAAACGTAGGAGGGATCGGTCAACGACCCCGACGTAGCCTCGGCGCGCTCGAAGGTTTCCTGACCGAAACGGGATAGTACGAGATCGGAATTGCGTTTGTTGAAATCGATAAGTTCGGCTAGCGTGCCCGGACCGCTGTAACCAGCCGCCGACGCCAGATACTCCAGGTAAGCGTTAATGCCGTACTTGAACTCGTACTCCAGCGCCTCGAACTCGGGCTCCGCGATCTTATCCGCGTCAGTCAGCTCCAGCGGGTCCACCAGCTCCGCACCGAACGAACGCAGCCGGGCGACGGCCACGTCGAGCACCGCCACGGTGGCCGCGCCCGCCCCGGCCGAGCCGGCTCGCCAGACGCCGATCCTCGCGCCGTCGAGAGCCCCCGGATCCAAGGGGGTGAACGACGCGGGAACCGACGTACGTTCGGTCGAATCGATGGGATCGGCGGGATCGGCGCCAGCCAGCACGGAAAGCAGGGCCGCGGCATCCGCGACCGAAGCAGCCATCGGGCCCGCGGTGTCCTGGACCGGCGAGATCGGCACGATGCCTCGGCGGCTGATCATGCCGTTGGTGGGCTTGATGCCGACGATCCCGCACGCGCTGGCCGGGCAGACGATCGAGCCGTCCGTCTCGGTGCCGATCGCGAGCGGCGCCAGGCCGGCCGCGACCGCCACCGCGGAGCCGGAGCTGGACCCGGACGGGTTGCGGTCCAGCGCGTACGGATTCACGGTCTGGCCGCCGAGCGTGGACCAGCCGCTGGTTGAATGCGTCGACCGGAAGTTCGCCCACTCGGACAAATTCGCCTTGCCGAGGATCACCGCCCCCGCGTCGCGCAGCCGGCCGACCAGGAACGCGTCGTCGGGGAACGCAGACAACAGCGCCGGCGAACCCGCGGTGGTCGGCAGGCCGGCCACCCCGATGTTGTCCTTGACCAGGACCGGGATGCCCTCGAGCGACCGCGGCGCGGAACCGGATCGGGCGCGGAACTCATCGCTGGCCGCGGCCTCCGCCGCCGCGGCCGGGTTCACTGTGACGACCGCGTGCAGCGCCGGGTTCAGGCGTTCGATCCGGCGCAGGTAGAAGTCGGTCAGCACGGCTGAACTAAGCCTCCCGGCAGCCATCGCGGCCTGCAACGACGCCAGCGAGGCGGCGCCGACGTCGATGTCCGTCCCGGGTATCACATGACGCGGATCGCGGTATTCCGGCATGTCCGGAAGAATATGCCCACCCGGGCGATCACTTCAGCTCCCGGCCATCGCTGTGCCGATAGCCCGGGCCGCGACGCGGACC
>Ga0307479_10004093_pt1 | contig 13323 bp, 15 predicted proteins | sample atmos_gasesECM4C_FD_203743 | JGI IMG/M metagenome (GOLD analysis project Ga0307479, IMG submission 203743) | Hardwood forest soil microbial communities from Morgan-Monroe State Forest, Indiana, United States - atmos_gasesECM4C_515 | ecosystem: Environmental > Terrestrial > Soil > Temperate...
GAACAAACCTAATACCGATGGTGACAAACCGGCCTTCCTTTGAGTTCGAATTGGCGCTTGATCGGTAATAAGAGTCGGCTTGTGGGAAGTGATCGCTTGGGATCGACGCTGGACGTATTACGGGCAATCCGTCAATTGAGATTTCCCGATGGGACCTCAACTTCAGAGTAACCAATGACAATCAGTCCAGTTCGCTTGGCGATTCAGAACAGGGGGTGTGCATCCCGCAAATCCCATCCGAGACGAATGCCATTGAAATCAGCGACATGCGGAAGGGAACTGGAGCCTGGCTTAAGAAGGCGACCGGGAAGTAACAATGTGACATTTGACGGGAAACCGCTGGATGGAGTTCTCGGTATGCACACCGTCTCGAGCTTGTTCATGTACAACAGTTCGGCCAGCTTGCGTGCGTCGATGCGGTCACTCTTACTGCCATCTTTCAGTAAGGCCGTCTTTCGCGGATTACACACCACCACTTCCGTGACGTGTGGCTTCAGCAGGTCGTACAACCAGGCAGCCCAGGTTCCTTCTTCAAACGTAATGCGCACATCTCCGCGCAGCCCGTCGATGAACTGCAGAATGGTGCTCGCCTTGGTCTCGATGACGCATTCCATCACGATTTTCCCAATGGAATTCATCACCGCGGCCGAGGAGCTTTCTTTGTGCACGTCCAAGCCGATATATTTGGAGGAGCTAGTCATAAGGGTGTTCCTTTCTTGTAGGCGTTGAGCCTATGCACTCAAAACCTACTCCAAAGGGGCGCCCTTTTATAATGCGTTACATTCTGATCACCGCCTGATGGCGGCCTCAGTTTCCCTCTACCTGAATCTCATTGATTTCAAAGGAATTCACGCCGGATAGCATTTTGGAGAGGAACGAAATAACAATTCGCCAGGGACAGGGTCATAGGTCCCCTCACTGTCTTTTGTGAAATCGACTGCTACCGCCGAGTCACATTTCGCGCCTATTGTCTGGGCCGCCGTACAAACTTCTTGTCGGGTGTGATCGTCAATCACCTGGTCAGCACCGCAGTTTTCCCACCCACTCATCTTCCAGCTCGATTTGCATGGGGTATCCTTCACTCGTTTGACCGTGAATCTTATCTCCTCTCCTGGCGCGACACTTATTGGACTACCTGGATTGAGCTGCATTAAAGTTTTCCTTGTTCATCCGTAATCTACGAATTGTTAAGGACGAGGCATCGAAGCCTGCCTGCTTAGGCAACCAAAAACCACCCCGCACAAATAAGAAGGCCGATCACTGCTAGCAGAATTTTTGCGTACCACAGGAGTTCGGTCCTAGAAAGGCAAGTCCCGCAATCGATCCCCCTATGCCACAAACAATCCGCGAAAATCCTCAACATACCCCTCTGACCTCATACCTACGAGAACGTGATCAAGCCCATTGTGCAAGGCGAATTCACAGGCGAGCTCGGCCAGTCCTTTGACGCCGTGATCGGAAATTAACCCGAGCGTCTCTAGCTCGCCCCGCAGACGAAGCGCACACTCGTGTAATCGCCGCTTGGCGTGCAATCGAGCCACACGGTGCAAGTTGGAGCACGCATCTGTGACATGCAGCGGTGGCTTGCCGCTCCACAGGAATTCCACGAAAGGATAGAAATGCCGGTGAAATATTTCGTCGACCAAGTCCGGGTGGTCCACGCCGCTCCAATTGTCCCGGAGAAATTTTATGACGGTGAATTCCATCGCGGTATGGCCTAATTCCAATGCTCGGATTTGATCGCTCAGCATCGCCATGCAATTTTCGTAGGCGCTGGCAGCAATCTCGGAATTAAGCTCCCCCAATTCAGCCTCATAAGTGGCTATCCTGAATGTTTCTCCGCCATGTTGCGCATTCAAAGGGCGATTCCCAAAGTTGACCAACCCCAGGCGCCGCGCCTCGCCGATGAGGCTGCGGCCCGACTTGGCCGGTCGAGCGGCGGCACGTTCCAAGAAGTTGAACGGAAACTCCAGAACGCGGAAGTGATGACTGGAGGCGACGGCACTGGCTGCCTGCAGGTATTCAGGCAGCATCTCCGGCCAGTCCTCGACCAGGCTATTAGAGCTTATGCCGTAATACCGGAGCTTTCCCTCGGCCACCCAGCCTTCAAACAGCTCGAACGCCTTGGTCAGAGTGAAGTGCCGGTCTTCGGCAGAGCCGGATAGGACGTCGTTGAAGTAATGCTCGGGATTATGGAGCAGAACGGCATCAACCGACTCTTTGCGCAAGCGCCGGCGGGAAAGCTCGAACTGTGCTATCAGGGAATCCACGGCTAGGCTGTATTTCGATTCGGCAGAGATCGAATGCAGTTCCTCCGCTCGTGCACCGTGAGCTAGCAGGAATTGCTCAGCACTGGGACTGACATATCCCAGTTTCGTGATCACAAAAGCCGCCGCCTCGGAACATTCGTAAAGGACTTCTCCGACTAACTGCTCGGAATGGCCATCCATATAGTTGCTGGCCGTATCGATCAATGTGCAGCCGGTTGTCAGCGCCTTTTTCAGCGCCCGACGATGCTCGCGTGTCGCGAGGGAGATGCGATAGCACCCGAATCCCACACGACTGACTTCCTCCAGTTCAAGCCGGTCGGTTCGCACGCTGGTCGACCGGCGCAGCGCCTGACCGGGCATTGGGTTCACAGCGGCATAGCTACCGTAATCGAAGTTATAGTTCTGATTCGACATGTCTGCAGTCCGCAGTAGTGGTATCCATTTAGCCGCGATTTCCTCCCATACGGCCGAAATCGCCTGGACGATGCACTCCCCGTGTGAGCTGAGTATGCCGAGCCTGAGCAGCGTCTTGCGATCGGAGGCAAGCTTTTTCACAATAAAGGCAAGACGGCCTTCGATCTCATGCTGCTGTCCTCCGGCGAAAATGTGCGCGGCCGCAGCAGCATCTAAGCAGTAAGCGATGAGGGCTTCTGTAAATGCACCGTGCAGTGCAACGTAGACCGATCGTGCGTCGCTTGTATCCCCGCTCCAAGCACTCACCGGGGTGGAAGGAGACACCGAGAAAAGTTTGGAGGCATCTAGGGTCGCCGCGGTAAACAGGACGTGTCCGCCTTGGTGAGCAAGGTCCTCCAATAGGAAGATCTCGTCCCGCCCCAGCACCTCGTTTAGGAAAACCGCGCCGTGCGCAGCGGTAGTCGCGAAGGAATTGCACCGCTCGCCGCGGAAGATGACGACCAGCCGCAACACGCGCTCCAGAAGCCTCGAGAGCGGCGGACAAAGCGCTCGTAGAAGGGCGAACGCTTTTGCAAGCTTATTCTCCTGATTCGCAGTACTTCGTATTCCGAGGTCGGGCCCTGTCTCCTGCTCCGCGAAGCATAGGTCGACCCATGCCGCGGGGTGTCGTAGCAACTCGATCGCAGTGCCCGGAATGAGTTGAGAAGGTGTGAAATCACAGGTAGACGTCGTGTGGGCAAAACCGGCGGGCTGGATTAAGCGCCCGGACGGTCCCATCGCGACCTCGATCCATTCATTGGGCAACCCTGTGGCAAAGTAACCCAGTCGCGGGACATAGACGTGTCCTTCCGCTCCGGATCGAACTGGCAAAGGCGCAGGCCGAGGTGCCGCGCAGGCCATATGACCTGTGAGCACCTGGTCCAGACCTTTGCCTCGCTGGCCGGCTGAGAAATGAAGAAATGCCATAGGTTCTAGAAACCAATCCGAGGAGGCGGAAAGGGCATCTTCAAGGTCCGGCCTCGTGAGATGGACCAGTCTCATGATGGTGGCCCCCAGTTCGTTCTGGCCATGGGCGACCTGCCCCTCCAATTCGAGCAGCAAGCCCTCGAGAGGAGCCGATAAGGTGGATTTCGAGTGTTGTTGCATCATTTCAAGTGACGCGCCCACAGTAACACCTCCGACAGGACTCAAAACGGGCCTCCCCGCACCGGAAAGGTAGGCGGGGAGGCGCACAGACTACGCAAGGTTCGGCGAGAGCAGCCGTACCTGGCGATCATTGGTAACGCTCAATTGCGCGTCTAGTTTCTGAAAGACTGGCACCAACTCTTCGATCCAGACGCCAGTCTCCGCGAAGATATGGGTGTGGCAACACATGAATGCGCCACCATTGAACTTCCCGATTAAGGACTGTACTTCCGGAGGCTCCTGGCGAGCCAGGAAGTCTTTGATTGTGAGTTTCTGAGGATGCTTTAATTCAGCCATCGTCGCTCACCTCCTGCCAGCATAGTGACGTTTCAAGCTCTTCCGTTACATTCCTTGGCAGGGAGCCAGAATTGTTTCTCTCGATTCTCGGAAATCGCTTTCATCGCCACAGACAAACCGGTTCAGTTCTGGGGCCCTCTCGAAGAGCTTTCTGTTTTCCTCACCAACGGGACATATCAATTCACGCCAGAATACTGGTGGCCAGCCGACCACAGTTGGTGCGTATGTAGCGACTATGACCTCACGTTCACGATAGTGGCTGGCTCGCAGGAACTGGTTTCCCGAGTGTTGAATGACATCACTCTCGAAGCTTTACAAGTAACTCCACAAACGCGCATCGATGCCTACGCTCCGATGTCCAAATGAGCAGCCAGATTGGCTAACTCCTGTTAAGTCGATTATTTACCGGCCAATCTTTTGAATCACTTTTCTAAAAGAGGTTTAGGTGGGAAGTGTTATGTTATTCTTTTCCAGTTGGATTTTCGTTTTAGAAGGAAAGAGTTCCGCTCCCGGCTAAGATCTTAGGAGCCCAAGCGATGCGGAAAGTGCAATAAAAGGAATCGTAGCTCATTAGAGATCGGCCCTCTTGCACCATGTGCAGGTCACTCCACAAAACAACAATCGTAAATAGAGGCGTGAGAATGCGCAGAGATTGGCCGGTTATGTAGGGAAACCGGACACGTTCGTTCTGGTACCCTCACAGCGCCCTGAACTACACTCTGGAACATGCCGCGATTCTGGAAAGAACCGCATTCAGGTCTTCGATGATGGTGACTTCCCGCCCGAGCCATTGCCAACTCCGGCGCGGGGTTTGGTCATTCATGAATTTTCATGAATTAATCTGTGTGAGCGTGTGCTCATTCACCTTCAAATTCTATAGCGGGGATGAAATTCAGGAATACGGAATACATCGCGTTTTTTGAGAAGAAAACTCACCCGAGCAGCACGCTTCCTACGTTCTAGCTAGCGAACGGCTTTGAAATCCGCCATTCTGGATGTAAGAATAAGTATATGCATCGGCTAGACCATACAAGTTATAGTCGTCCTGTTATCTTTTTCGCCAATGGAATTGGCGACGCCATCCTGAGCTTGCCAGCACTGCGGGCCATAACGCAACTACTAGAAGGTCAAGCATTTCTTGTCACGCAACGGGATCTCTACGATCTCTTTTTCAAAGAGCTGCCCCTCCGAGGTGTACTTGAAGTGGCTATGTCTCGGGACTCTGGAATCCGTCAGTTCAATGCGACTAACACAGCGCGAGAGGTAGGTTCCTGTGATCTGTTCCTGGCACCAGTGCCGTGGATGTCCGATTCCTTAGCGGAGCTTATCGCTCTATTACGACCACAGCATTCAGTGGGTTTCTTTCCCAACTATAATACTGAGCTTCGTTTGGACTACGGGAAGCACAGCTCTGAATTGGCGTTTGACTTCGCTCGACTTTTGAGGCCCAGGTTGAGTTTTGAAAACTTCTCGCAACCGCCAATACTCCCCCAGAGAGCACTAAAGACCGCTGATAAGATCGTTGCTACTATACCTCCAGAGATGAGAATACTCGCTGTTCACAATGAAACCCTACCAGCTAAACAGTGGGACATCCAATCTTTAGCTACGGTACTCGATGTCTTCCTAGCAGAACATACGGACTTTCTTGCGTTTGTTATGACTACAAATGAGAATTCGTTTCCAAGCTGCCAGCATGCCGACCGTATCGTTCCCGTTTATGGTCTGCCCTGTGCAGTCGCGTTGGCGGTCGCCAGTCAGGTGGATCTTTTTCTAGGGGTTGATTCATGTATGTTGCACGTAGCTGACTTCTATCGGATCCCCAGCGTTGGGCTATTCGGGCCAACAAACCCCATTGAGTTCGGTTTTCGCCTCGCGCCACATTGGCATGTGCACGTAGGCGAGAAGATGACTGATATATCGGCGCAAGGCGTCTTGACCTCACTCCATTTGATGGCTGCACAATCTCAGCCTCGGCGTCGGTCCCATAAATGATAAATGATTAGCAAATTTCATAAATGGGTCGATGTTCTGTTAGAAACAGTTCATCAGTTGCGTCCAACGATTTCGAGCGACGCTGACCTCAGTGTGCACACACTGATTTGCCACCAACACCTAATCTACTACTTATTTTCTATCAAGATGTTCTTAACTTTGTCAGGTCTAGCGACCCAAGTCGTTGCTTATGACGACGGTACCCTGAGTCGAGACGACGCTTCTATTTTGCAAAATGAGCTGCCGGGAATAACTATGATTCCTGCGACGGCCGTGCGTTCATCCCATCACTTACGTCGATTCCCGAATTGCGCAAGATTTCTTCACGAACATGTCTTGGCACCGAAACTGTTAGCTGTTCACCGTTTCGCCTACACAAATCGCATTATCCTGCTGGATTCCGATGTGCTGTTTCTAAGGCACCCCGAGGAAATCGTGAATTGGTGCCTCGGGAAGGATACGGTCACAGGTATGTACGCCGCTGATCCCAGCCGGAACGAGAGCGTCACCCTCACTCCCTACGAGTTCGCACAAGCTGGTTCGCATTTTGTTCCTCATTTCAATTCGGGACTGTGCTGCCTGCTGCGCGATCAATTCAAACTCAGTCTAATCGAAAAGACTTTGCCCATATTACGATTTCGGAGGCGCAGCAGTAGATGGTTAGAGGAACAAACTCTTTGGGCTCTGCTCGTTGGTCGACATAGCTTTCGCGTTCTTCCGTCCCATTACCTTATGCGCGGAATCCATCGGCCGTGTCGGAGCTACGATTTATCCAGGTTGACCGCAATCCATTACTCATCGCCGAAGGATCAGTTCTTTCGCGAAGGAGTCCAATACTTGATAGCGCGTAATCGGTTGCAAGGTCCTGTGGAGGTACCAGAGGTGATTCCCTGGACCTCCGACGAACACTCGTCGAAGCGAAGGCATGCCGATTTTATGGCGCGGCGCCCCTCCTGAGTATTGTATTGAAAAATCCGTCAGCATGGGTCCTCTCTACAAAAGAAACATGATCGCGCGTCGCCGCACATAGAACGATGGAACCTATCTCAATTAGCGAATCGCAGGCGGTGGTGAGAAGCTGGCTCGCCGCGAAAAATCGCTTGACAAGTCGAAAATCCGTGCCAAGATATGGACGCCATGGCTAAAAAGAAGAGGCCAGAAATTAAACACGTAGTGGACGTGCAGGTTGTAGGTGACCTTACTAGTGCGGCGAAGGAAAGGGTCCATCGTGCATTGAAGGCGGCGTTGACGCGGGAGTTGAGACAGGATAAGTCGATAGACCTGAGTAAGGTGAATGTTGCGTGTCACGACAGATGCCTAGTTTCCTTTCAATCGGACGTTGAACGCGGAACTGGCGCGAAAGGCTAATTCTTTCGGCATCTTCCGAAAAGGCGGCTCTCTGGGGGTTTAGGCAATCTTGCAAGAGCCGAGCGTCAGTCAATAACTTGCCATAGTGCATGATCTTCTCCTGTATACGCTTGCCGGGTAGGTATTGTCCCAAAAGACCCCCGATTCGCGTCAGCAACGTCTTCGGTCACACTGACTGCGGCACCCGGACCGTGTGAAATCAATGAGAGAAGAGGCACCCGCGGTGTTCACATCTACTAGTGGGATGCCAGCGAACCGCGAAAGTAGCACTATCAATCCAAGAGACTTTCCCGTCGGTGACGGCCTGAATCCGTCCAGTGTCCCGCTCGGGCTCATCATCCTTAAGGTGGCTTCCAGATGCAACCTGAATTGCACCTACTGTTATGTGTACAACAAAGGAGACTCCTCGTGGATGCAGCGTTCACGGATCATGTCCGATGAAACTTTTAACGTAACGCTGGAACGTATTCGTCAGCATTGCCAATCTTCAGGCCAGAAATCAATCACGCTTGCGTTCCATGGCGGCGAGCCGTGCCTCATTGGTGTTAAACGGTTTGATCAATGGTGTCAAAGATTAACTAGCGCATTAGAAGGGATTTCGACAGTAACGTTTCTGATTCAGACGAACGGGACCGAGATAAACGAAGCGTGGGCTGAGGCCTTTCTCAAGCATGGCGTCCGAGTTGGGGTAAGTGTGGACGGTCCCGAGGAAATTCACGACCGGTTCCGACTTGATCATTTTGGTAGGGGATCGTACATCTCGGTGACGAAGGGTATCACCGTCCTCCGCAAGCTAGGAGTTCCATTCGGCATTCTTTCAGTCGTCCAGCTTGGTGCCGACCCAATTGCTATTCACCGTCACATTCTCAACCTCGGTTGCAGCTCTGTAAATTACCTCATGCCCGATTTCACTCACGAGACCATTGCGCTCGTCCGGCAGCGCTATGGCCCGACTCCTTGCGCTGACTTCTTGATTCCTATTTTCGATGATTGGTGGTTTAACGGCACTATGGACACCAAGATCTCGAACTTCTGGAACATGGCCCGGGTCATCATGGGAGGTGAGAGCGAACTTGAGAACATTGGGAATCGTCCGGCGGGATATGCGTTCGTCGAGACGGATGGCGACATTGAAGGACTCGACGTGCTCCGCGTTTGTGACGAAGGTCTAGCGAAGACAGGACTCAACGTTAGAGATGCCGCCTTTAGTGAAATCGCGCGCGCAAGCGTCCTACATCGTCAAGCAATATTCGACGGAATGGCGTTACCGCGAGACTGCGAGACATGCGGAGAGAGAGATACTTGCGGGGGCGGCTATCTGCCCCATCGGTACTCCCGCAGTCGGGGATTCGACAATCCTTCTGTTTGGTGCAGTGATCTGCTAAAACTTTTTGCACTAATCCGCCAGCGATTGGGTATCACAGTTCAAGCGACCCAACTACGACGACAAGCATTAACGAAATGGCCTACCGGTAGAAGGATCTAGCGGGCCTTCCGTGTCGAAGGAAATTCGATCTACGGCTTGGATGGAGCGCCACTGCCGTGGCTTCTCTTGCCCGTTCGAACCACTTAGCGAGGAATTTCTCGATACCCTAGCTGGTGGATATGCCAGAGAGGTTGTTCAGCGGTTTGTGACTCGATACGCCAGGCGGATCGATCAGCAGACTTTCGGCGTCGTTCCCATGATTACAGGCTGGGTTGGTGAAGAACATACTTTTGCGACGGTGTGGGACATCATCTTCGGGTCGCTTCGAACATCTCTAGGTGCAACGGAGTCATCAGAGATTACTGAACTCGCAGTTTCGCTGGCACTAAGATTGAATGAATGTGGGTTGGCGAGTTGCTGGGAAGCACAGTTGGACAGCCCCGCAAGGTTCAGAATTGGCCGATTCCTACTGCCGGCTATTGACAATTTGCAAATTACAGCAAACGGTACACAGATGTATCTGCGTATATATCGAGGTCGATCAAAAAAGCAGATAGTATTTCCACAACCGCTCAAGGACGAATCGAGAATCGAAGGTGCTGACTCGCTAACTGCCACCTCGGCTGGACAAGGCAGGTTCATTATACTCACCAGGGAAGCGTTACGGTCAGTTCAGTTTGCCGATATTTCTCTGGACGTAGATACCCGGCGACATAATTCGATTGCTGGGCCTTTGGAGAAAACCGTCGCGACAATCGAAGAGTTTGCCCCAAATTACCTCAGCTGGGTTAGTAGGATTGTTCGATATATTATTCCCCTTAAGTCTAAAGCTAAGCGATTAATCAGTAGCAGTCACTTCTCGATGCCGGGTGTTGTGTGTATTTCGAACCAACGAAATCCGACCGATTTGGCCGAGATGTTAATCCACGAGGGAACTCATCAATACCTATATCTTCTCCGACGGCTAGGACCGGTCGACGATGGTTCGGATAAGGCCCTTTACTACTCACCTGTCCGCGGCACAAAAAGGCCGATCGGCGCTATTGTGGCCGCGTACCACGCCGTAGGTAACGTGATTCTCTTTTGTCGGGAGTGCCCTGCCGTAGCAGGCCTCTGGCCTCGGGAGAGGGAGACCTCTCTTGTATCGTTGATCGGACCGTTGGAAGAAGCGTTGCATCGTACTCAGAGTTTGACACCGTTGGGCGATGCACTTTGGAAGCCCTTATACGGAAGGCTACATAAATAATCGATACAAGAAAGCAGGTGCGGGCGGTCCATGCTGAGTAACTTAGACGGGTACTCGATTCTCCACCGCCAGGTCGACTCGTTGAGACACCCCAATCCCCACTACACTTCTTGGAAGGCGGGTCATTCGCAGGCCGAGGTGGCCCGTTTGCTCGATGTCACAAAATTGCCCGAGACTCACACTGTCCCTGATACGAAAAAGGGGGATTGGCCACTACTGTCCTAGAGCCTTTACCACCGGCCAATGACGGTCACCTGAAAACCGGCCAACGATAAAGGCCCGGGACATTGCGTCTATGAGTACTGGAAGTATCTGCTTGGCGTACCAGGCAGATTAATGAAAATTGCTCAACCTTTACGTGATGGGTTTAGTGTGGCCCATTTTTCCGCGAGGTCGTGCTTGGTGCAAATAAGGCCCTTTTCTTTTTCAAGAAAACTCTGAAACTCGAGCAAGGAGCTCCAAACTATGAAACGGTCTCCCGTGATTCTTATTTGCCTACCATTCTTTCTGTCAATCTGCGCCGCCATTCTGTGGGCGCGCGGCCCCTTCGCCCCAAACATCAGACGTCCACTGGCGAGCGGCAGTGCATCACGGACTGCCCCGCTGCGGCCAGCCAAGTCATCGCCGTCTCCATTGGCCGGTTTTGAAGCGACCCTGAGGGCCTTTACATGAGTAGGATAGTTGTTCGGCTATTTTCAAGCCATCCTGTCGCGTCCGCTCAGTACGTCCGTGTGCTGAAGCCTCAAGTGGATTTCCGTGTCATTTCGATTGGAGAGCCATTTCAGATTGGTGTGTTTGACTGCGACCATCCACATCCACGGATCGTCCCTACAAGTGTTTGCGATCGTCTGGTCGCCCAAACTTTAGGCGTCGTGCGTGCGATGGCAGTGCACGACTTTAAGATTGCGCCTTCTGGGGAACCGACCTGGCTGGAGCTGAACCCGCAGGGCCAGTTCCTTTTTCTTCAGGAGGCAACCGGAATTGATCTTGCGTCCGCATGCGGGGATTTCATGCTTGCATGCGCCCAAGAAAAACGAGTAAATAGGTGCGATAATAAGGCATCGCAGTGACTACGAATCGACCTCATTCCAACCGAGGTTTTACCCCACTCAGGGGGGAGTGTGTTTGAATGCAACTTCCGCCTGGATCTAGCGGTCGTCTAAGAATCTCAGAACCAGCTGGTTCACGAACTCCGCACGTTCCATGGATTAGGAGATGTCTAGCACCCAAAACGATTTCGACAGGGACGTTTGCTCTCCGGCCAGACTGCATTTTCGTTGGGCACAATCAGACCAACTCATTTCCCCTAACTGCTGCAAGAAATCGTGTTGGACTCAAAGCAAAAAAGTATTTTGTTGACTCGGCGGGTATCGCGCCCTTTGACCGCCCACATGAAGTGTAGGTGCAAGGTCCTGCAATGTTTATTCCGCGGAGCGTAACGGCCGTGCTTCAGGAAAGATTGCTTTTCAACTTCCGGGTGGCTCCCGAGCAACTAGCCACGCAGTTGCCTGTACCGTGGTTGACACCGCTCGTCGTCAACAGCACCAGCATCCTGTCCTTTTGTATCCTTCACCTCAAAGAGGTTACTGTTTGGCCGTTACCGGGTTCAATAATCGGGTGGAAGACGATCTCATGTGCCTACCGCTGCGGGATCCTCGACTCCTCTGGCGGTTCGCCACAGCCCGCTGTCTGGATCATTGATCGCCTTGCAGATCTGCCCATTATTGCGAAGCTGTCTCCATGGCTGTTATGTGACACTCTTCCTGTGATCCGGCCCAGGATTCAGCACTCCGGAGAACAGATCAATGTCGAGATCGATTTCCCCGACTGTCAAAAGCTCTTCAAGGCGGAATTGACGCCAGCCCCAAACGGGGAGTTCCGATCAAAGACATTTCCGACGGTGAAGGAGTTCTCAAGCTTCATTCACAATGGTGTAACAAGCTATGCGGCCTCTATCTACGGCGACGCAATGACGAAGATCGATCTAATCAAAGAGGATCCCGTCTACCAGCCGTATTCCGCGAAGGTGGATTTTTCGTGGCTTGATAGCACGTGGCGAAATGCCAACCTGGAATTAGATTCCGCCGTGCGCGCGCACGGTGGCAACTACCGCTGGAACTATCGCGGACTCATTCGATATATCAAGGGTCCAGAAAGTTTGTTTCACGAACTAAGCCTCCCCGCGACTCATGCGACTCCCTGATCGAGTCCGCTCGGCTCGATGGGGCAGGGCGCTGGTCGCGATCATCCTGCATCGCCCAGGTCTTTGGCTGCTGTACCGTGTGAAGGTGTCCGAGACTATACGGAAGAGAAATCGGATAGCCGCTTTCGCGGTGACGCTTGGGATGGCAGCGACCGCGGTATTCGCGCCAAAAGAGTGCCGTTTTTTTACTGTATTTGCGGTCTGGGCGGTAGGTCACTTGGTGTGGGGAATTTATCTCGCTGCGGTCACTTAAGAACTTAAGAACCGGTCCCTACCAAAAACTGTCTGCGAAATCTCCGCAATCCTTCTAATTTCCGAGGCGATCACGTCAGTAAGCAATGTGTGACTTCCGCATTTATCGCCTTAACCAGAACCGCGCGTCCATCTGGTCGCTGCCAAGGTGTCCTTTCCCCTCGCTGGAACTTCTGTCGTGGTCAGGAGTCTGAGGTTGACCGGCGCGGTGAAGCGGCGCACTGGCTCGACGGAAGGCGCCTATGGTGATGGCCACACTCTACCAACGCACCGGCAATCTCTCCTCACCTATAGCTACGATCATGGTCGATCGGAGGAATGTCCTGAGCGGTGGCCTGGGAAGCATTTACGTCGACATTACTCAGTCCGCCGGAGGATTCGCGGCCTCCGCATCAGCCAATAGCCTCGCGATTGAGCCTGTGGCTGGCGAATTGTTACGGGAGAGGCGATTTTACCGGTAATCGCGCTGCGCAAGTGAACTGGCTCTCGCTTTCGGAACGCATCCGGTGGTAGTGAAACGATCGGAGTTGCGAAACGCTTTGTAACCAAGATCGCAAATACCGGATGATTTCATTCCAGGTGTTTTTAGAGGTTGGCGGGATGCCGCAGTTAGCCCGAGTCTTCGAGAGAGTCAGGCAGCCATTGGGGTCTGATACAAGGATCGGCA